>Ga0172372_10000105_pt1 | contig 120587 bp, 111 predicted proteins | sample LakKiv5m_2_FD_114544 | JGI IMG/M metagenome (GOLD analysis project Ga0172372, IMG submission 114544) | Freshwater microbial communities from Kabuno Bay, South-Kivu, Congo - kab_092012_9.5m | ecosystem: Environmental > Aquatic > Freshwater > Lake | place: Democratic Republic of the Congo...
AAGACAATTCATTGACGGAGAAACTCTTGTTGAAGAAACTGAATATCATGCAGGGGTGAAACATGGTTCTTCTACCTTTTACTGCGATGGAATCTCTAAAGCTGAGTGGTACTACAATAACGACTTTGTATCTAAAGCAAAATTCGAAGAGCTTACAGATAGAGAGAGAATGATCTCTATTATGAACGAAAGAAGCAAAGCGAGAATCTATGAAATCGAAGATGATTCTGCAGAATACGAATCGACAGAGTAACATATCCACTAGGCGAGAGAAATCTCGCCTAAATTGCACTATGCTTCCGATATTAAAGTACTATCTAAATTCCCCTGTTTCTATGAAGGTAAGAGCCTCTTTATCTAAAAAACATATTGAAAGCTTTTATATAGAAAAAGGAACTCGAGAAGGATTGGAGTGTTTAATTTACTCCTCAAAAACTCCTTGCGATAAGGCTTTTTTAAAAAAAACAACTTCTCTTTTAAAATGGTTACAAGATTATTTTGAGGGAAGAGCTGAATCTAGTTTATCTATTAAACTCCCTAAAGCAAAAAAAGAGAAAGACCTTGTAGAAAAAATCTCTAAAATCCCCTTCGGATCACAAATTAATCTTGAAGATCTGCTAACTGAACAAGAGTATGAAATAACAGAAAATCAGTTTTACTCTCTAAGGAAGCAAAATTCTCATCAACTTTTAATTCCTTTTCATAGGGTTCAAGAAACTCAATCAAAAACATCTCCGATTGAAGATATTTTAAAAGAGTTTGAAAGGGAAAAGGGAGTCTTTCAAAAATCAAAATAAGAAACCACTGGCCTGTGGTCCGAAACAACCTCAGAAAGAGAGAGGATTTCTGTCTTACTGTGCTTTGGGACTTTAAACTCTTTAAATTGCTCGAATCCTACATTCGTGCGTATCATATTAAAATCAATTCTCGATGTATCCTCAATTGCCTTTTTTTGATCTTTAAACGTTCCATCATTAAGGTATAAATTCATATTAATCGATGAACCAATCTGAGCATCCTTATAAGATTTTAGATCATGAAGGTAAGCTCTACTAGGCATACAGCCTCCATCAATTGTGGCCTCTAAATCACTTTTTAAGATGGCAACGGGGGTTATTTTCTCAAAAAGCTTTTGAGTTAAAATGAAAAACTCCCTCCAATCACCTCTTGCCCCTCTAATCCATTTTTTTGGTACTGAGCTTTTGATTTTTCGGATAAGTAATTTTATATCCTCCAGCTTAAGCTCTTTAAAACATTGAAAGCGATTAATTAATTCATCAAGCTTTTCTTCATCTAGATCTAAATCAATTAAAGAGCTCAAAAACCATTCCGGATCGATGACATCAAAAAGCTCATGTTCTTTTGGATCAATCCCAAGTGAATTTAAAAAGCGACTTCTTTCTTGCTCAGATTTTACAAGAGGGGAAATATTGCAATCCCCACTAAAAAAGGCTCCATCTAGCTGACTCTCACTTTTAAAATGTCGATTTAGATAATAGTCCATAAATATTGATGAGGTAATCGCTTGGCTTGCTCTGACGAGCGTCCCTCCCTCAGGAGCTGCTCCATTAAAATGAGTTAACGACACAACAACTTTTTTCTCTCCCACCTCAGCTGTTGCAAAAAGTACACCCTTATTAGCCCAGCTCTCTGTATTATCTGAAACAAAAGGATGAGGAAAAAACATTATATTTGAGAGTTTATAACGACTTGCAAGAAACAAACCGCTATTTAATCCAAAAGCTTTTGGACCAACGTCATACACAACTGTAGAGTAGCCTAAATTTTTAAAATCTTTACACAAACTTAATGAAGAGGGTTCATCAAAAACTTCCTGACCTAAGATTAAATCAGGCATCTTTTTATTCTGCTCAAGCAGGCCTGTTTTCAATTCTTGAGGAATCTTTTTAGCCCTGGAAAGAGGCGATGAGAGTTTATTTCTTATGCTAATAAACTCAGGAAGAAGGCCCATATTAAAAGATAACACAGAAAGGCTATCCACCTTTTTTAAAGGGGCACCTTCAACACTTTGACAAACAACAAAGTCTTTTTTTCTCATTGAGCATAAGCCAGATATTCCCATACTTATAATATAAATTGGCGATAAAACTGCAAAACCAAACACCCCAAGTGAAAAACTCATAATCCGAAGACAAAACTCTAAGACTTTTGATGTTGCTTGCATGAAATTGCCAGGACAAAAATCGAGAAGAACCGCTCTAGAAAATAGAGAAAGAAAGTAGCCAGAAGGGGCTCTTAGAGAGACTGCAAGGTCATTAAAGAACTTTGCAGCAAATCCAATAACACCCTCTCCATAGAGAGCGCCGTTTTCATAAAAATCTGTTTGAGGTGGCTCAGCAGAAATAGCATTTGAGACTTCTATTAATTCCGTCATAATTATCTTTTTTTATTTAAAATTCAGATAATTATATTAGATTCAATGTTAAAGCGAAATAATATAAAATTATTTATTATCTGCTATCTGTTCAATCTGCCTTTTTGTTTCCTCATGACTTTTATCACAGCAACTTGTTGTGAAAAAAAGCACTCCCATCGCTAAGAAAAAGCATTTACTCATTTAAACCCCCACACCTTTTAATAATTATTTTATTATTAAAAATAAAATTAATTATCAATTAATTTAATTAAATTGAATTTAATAGAATTAAAACAATTTTTATATATAATTAAATTAAATAAAACCAGACATTTTATAAAATCGCAAACCCCTAAATAAAAAGAAGTTAAAATAAAATAAAAGCTTGAGGAAAAAATGAGTCAAGAATTACTACAAAAAAAAATCGCTAAACTTGAGTCCCTTTATGATCAATTGCAATCAGAAATGAATTACCTAGACACTTTACTTAAGGAAGTTGGGTTCGAAGAAGGACTAAAAACGCTAAAAGAAGCAGCTATAGAATTAAAAGAAAAAAAGAAGCAATTAGACGAAAACAATAAAAACAACTTTTAAATGATTTAAAATTATTTAATGGTTGTAATAATAACAAAACAAAAGACATAATTGACCCCTTTTTTTTAAACATTTCCCCTTTATGGAGTAATTATGTCTATTGATCTAAAACCCAAAAAAGTCACTTTTTTTGAGACTGTGACAGCACATGAGTTCGAACCTTATTTAGAAAAAAATAAAAAGGATGATGAGTTTTTTGCAGCCTACATCTCTTGCCTTGAAGAAGAAAACGTTCTTCTTAACTCAACAATTTCATTATTTGAAAAGAACCGAGGGCAACTAGAACTTTTAGATAAAAATTACGATTTATACGTTCTAAATATGACTAGAACAAAAACTCTAGAAATTTATAAAATGATTAGCGACATGGTAAAAACTGAAAGAAAAAGACTCTCTTATCTAAATGACATTTTAGATTCAACAGTCGAGGAGGAAAGAAAACAAACAGTAGTTAAAGCGATAGAAGTAGCCAAAAGATTTATCACTATCATTGGCCAGCAGCAAGACAAATGGCTAAGAGCCGCTGACATAAAGGAGTTAGATGAAAAAAATAATCTCCCCTCTCAAGCTAGTCCCTTCGCCCATTTGCGCAAGGTTCAGTCGCTGAATCCCCGCATGAAGCGCTTTAGACTTTTTACAAATGAATTTGGAAAAAACAATTAAATTTAACTTTAAGCAAGCAACCGAGAACGAACATGAAAATATCACCCACTAATCCAGCAAGCCTTCCTACAATTTCAGAAAGATGTGAGACCACTCAAGTTCCTATCGAACTTGAGAAATTTGAGAGACTTTTACAAAGACTTCAAATTGCACAAGGGTCAACAGAACGTGAAAAAGCTCTTTGCACGGAACTGCTTTCTAAAACTCATGCTCTTGCGATTTTGATCCAAGAAGGAAGTGACTCAGAAAATAGCAGCTCTTCAGCTGAGAGCTCCCCTCCTTCTACTCCGAAAAAAGTAGAAAGAGCTGTGACACCGATCCTTTCACCTCTTCCTCTGCTTGATTTAAATAATTTTAAAAAAGCATAAAAAAAGGGGGCTTAAATAAGCCCCCTTTCCTTTAAAAATCAACGATCCCATTAAACGGGAGATAGCTCTTTTGAGTTAATTCTCAAAGCAACTTTTTGATCAAAAGGAAGCTTTCTAAAAGGCTTTGGATTTTGCTCTGGGTTAAAAGCTCTCACTCTTGGCTCTTTTGTGCAATTTTCGCAGCAGCATCCTGATAAGTTTTTCACACACTCTGGGCAACTAATAAAAAGCTTATTGCAATCCATATTTGCGCAGTTGTAGTAAACGTCATAAGGTTTTTTACACATATAACATTCACTAATCACCTCGGTTTCATCCCTGCTGATTGGAACCACCATTCTATCATCAAACACAAAAAGCTTACCCCTCCAATGCTTCACCCCTTGCTCAAGTCCATACTTAATCACACCCCCTTGGAGTTGATAAATTGTATCGAACCCTTTTTGTTTCATTAAAGCAGAATAAAGTTCGCAGCGAATCCCCCCTGTGCAATACATCATCACCTTAGTTTTTTTCGCATCATAGAGTTTTTTTAATCCATCAATATATTCATTAAAATCTCTAAAGCTCTCTAGCTCAGGAAGAATCGCACCTTCAAAGTGTCCGACCTTCCATTCATAATTATTTCTTACATCAATCAAAATCGTATCTTCATTTTTTTCTTGAAGCATTTCATCCCACTCTTTTGAGTTTAGATGATCTCCAGCCAAAGAAAGATCCACCTCTTTGTCTAAAGCAACAAGCTGCATTCTATATTTGACTGTAAGTTTAGAAAAGGCATGCTCAGGATAAACATGAACTTTAAATTCTACATCTTTAAATGGATCATGAGAGTGAAACCATTCTATGTAGCTTTCAGCATCATTTTCATGAATGCTCATTTGACCGTTTATCCCCTGCTCATTAATGTAAATCCTTCCTTTAGCATCTTTTGATTCTAAAAATCTTTTATGGTCTTTTACGAATTTTTCAGGGTTTTCTAGTTTCTCTGGGGGTTTAAAAAAATGATAGTAAGCTAAACAAATATACATACTCTCTCACTTTAGGAGGTTACTGCAATACAAATCAGGGAAAATAATAATCTAGGGGAGATCTCTAATCAATTAAAAAAACCTCACAAAAACTGAGAAAGATATTTTTAAATCGAAAGATTTTGTTTTAACATGACATTAATCGGTGATTTCGGATAAATTTTATCTCTTTAAAGCTTCTATTTATGAATTACTTGGTTTTAGACACCTCTCAACTCTATCTAGATAATTTCGTTAGGAAGACTTTATCCTTGTATTAAATTCAAAGGTGCTCTAGCATGAGTGCTTCTATTTTAAAAAGTTTAAGTTTAGAGGTAATATAGAATGTCAAGATATACAGGCCCGAAAAACCGTATAGCTCGCCGTTTCGGTGTCAACATTTTTGGACGTCGCCGCAATCCCCTACTGCATAAGCCAAATCCAGCTGGAATGCACGGTGCAAAACGCAAGAAAAAATCTGACTACGGTGTTCAGCTTGAAGAGAAACAAAAGCTAAGAGCTGTTTATGGAATGCTTTCACAAAAACAACTAGTCAACTACTACAAGAAAGCGCTTAAGCATGAAGGAAACTCTCCTCATGAATTTATGAAGCTTTTAGAGTGCAGATTAGACAGCATTGTTTATCGTCTAGGTTTTGCAGGAACAATTTTCCACGCTCAGCAGCTAATTGCACACGGACACGTTCGTGTTGATGGAAAAAAAGTGGACATTCGTTCTTACCAAGTCAAACCAGGTACAGAGATTTCTTTATCTGATGAAATGAAAGAAAACGTTCACCTTAAAGAACTACAAAACGCTGGTGGAGACGTTCCTGAATATCTATCACGTGATTTATCTAAGTTCAAAGGAAAACTAGAAGTTGCTCCTGCTATAGATCAAATCCCTCTTCCACTACCAATCAATATCCCTCTAGTTTGCGAGTTCTTAGCTCACACAAACTAAATGGATAGATTAAGTTTTATGATTAAAAGGCCACTTTTAGTGGCCTTTTTTATTTAAAAAACTTTAATTTCAAAAAAGAAAAAACTCTCGCATCTTTTAAAAAAAGCTCCAGCGCAACATAACTACCAACAAAAAGCGTCCCTGAAAGAGCGCAGCTTGTAAAGGTGCTAATAAACCCAATCTCCATTCCCATCAAAAGGGGCTGATAAAACAAAGAATATACCCCCCAAAATGAAAGGATCAATGCAATAAGACCGATTCCTATTTGTTTTAAAAAGGGGCAAGAAGGTAAAGAAAGAGATGGGTAAGTTTTTTTCAAAGTAGAAAAAAGAAAGGCCGCCTGAAAAATAGAGCTAAATGTTGTAGAAAGAGCAATGCTTACAGCTCCAAGTTTAAAAAGAAAGACCAAAACAAGATTCAAAGCAATATGTATTAAAATTGCATATAATGAAGATCTAACAGGAATTTTAAACTCCTCTATTGCGTAAAAGCAGGATGTATAAAATAAAGCAAGCCCATGGGGAATCAGCCCTAAAGAGTATCCAACTAGGCATTTATAGGTTTGAAAAAGAGAGAAGCTATCAAAAGCGCCTCTTGCGAAAATCATCTTCAAACAGACAAGGCCGCAGCTTATTAAACCAAACATAGAAAAGCTCATAAGCGGGTAAACTTTTTCTACTCCTTCTTGGATCACCCCTTCCACATTTTCCTTATTTTGGATCGCTTTAGAAAGGGTTGGTAAAGCGGCTGTCGACATGGCTACAGCAAAAAGAGCCACTGGAACCTGCTCAATTCGAATCGCGTACCAGAGGTAGGCTGGACCCGAGGGATCTGCGGCTTTTGCAAACAGCGCATCAAGTGCAGCATTGATTTGAGTTGTACCAACCCCTAAGATCCCAAGAAAAAAAGGGGAAATAATTTGTTTTAAATAAGAAGAAAAAGGGCGAAAAGATAAAATCTCCTTTAAAGAAAGTGTTTTTCTTAACGTTGAATAAGTCTTTGGAGCAATAAAGAGCCACTGAACTAAAAAAGCAATAACAACAAAGTAGCTAAGGGTTTCAAGAGGCGCTAAAGGGCTTGTAATATAAATAAAACATCCGCCAAGTATCCAAACAAGATTAAATGCAATCGGAGCTAAGGCGGGCAAAAAAAAGCTCCGATTAGCTTGTAAAAAGGCTGAGAAAAGCCCGTAGAGTGTAATAAAATATAAAGAGGGAAGCATTTTAAGTGTTAAGCTGACAATCTGATGATTGTCCTCTTTAAGATCTATACTTTTAAAAGAAAAAGAGAGAATTAAATGTAAAAAAAACAAAAAAAAAGGAAGAATCAAAAGAGTAAAAGCAGATAGGTCTCTAAAAAAAATTAGCCCCTGGTTTTTATCATTTTTTTCAATCTTTTGATAAAGAGGGATAAAAGAGGAAGACAAAGGCCCTTCTGCAAGCATCCTTCTCATTAAATTAGAAAAGCGATAAGCAATCATAAAAAGAGCTATTTCTTTTGAAGTTCCGAAAAAAAATGCTAAAGAGACATCTCTTAACATCCCAAAGACTCGGCTAAAAAGCACGCCAAAGAAATAACCATTAAATGCTTTTGATAGCGAAGCTGAAACTTCTCTCATGAATATCCTATTGTCAATATCTGATAAGATCTTTTACACTTTTAACTAAATTTTACCCAAGGTTATTTAGGATTAAGCATGAAAAAACAAAGTGAAGAAACTCCTCTTCTTGTTGGCGCTCATACTTCTGCATCTGGAGGGTCGTTTCATGCGCTTGAGGAAGGAGAAACGATTGGAGCTACAACCATTCAGCTTTTTACAAGTAACCAAAAGCAGTGGAAAGGGAGACTCATTTTAGAAGATGAAGTGGAAAAATTTAAGGAAATGAAGCGCTCCTGTGGAATTGATGTTGTAATGAGTCATGATAGCTACCTGATCAACCTTGGATCAAATGACAAAGAGATTTTAGCTAAAAGTAGAAAAGCCTTCAAAGAAGAACTTGAAAGATGTCATTTACTTGAGATTGATTTTTTAAATTTTCACCCTGGAGCCTACACAACTGGAACACTTCAGAGCTGCCTTGATATTATCGTTGAAAGCTTACTTGAGCTCAGCTCTTTAACCGATAAAGGAAAAACGCGTCTTCTTCTTGAAACAACAGCTGGCCAAGGCACATGCGTTGGATATAGATTTGAGCAACTAGGTTATATTATAAAGAAAACAAAAAAGCATCTTCCAATTGGAGTCTGCATCGACACCTGCCATATTTTTGCAGCTGGCTATGACATCTCAACAATAGAGGGATGGGATCAAACCTTGAAAGAGTTTGACGAACATATTGGACTTGAACATCTTTACGCCTTTCATCTAAACGACTCTAAGCATGCTGTAGGATCAAGAAAGGATCGCCATGAAAACTTAGGAGAAGGATGCATTGGACTTGAATGTTTTAAATTTCTTATGACCGATGAACGGGTAAAGTTGCTTCCTAAATATTTAGAGACTCCCAATGGAGAAACAGCGTGGAAAAAGGAAATTGCGCTGCTAAAACGTTATGCAAAAGGATCATGAACATGACAGGCTATACTATCAAACAACTACACAGCTATCCAAAGGAATCAATTATTGGAAAGACTCTAACGCTAAATGGATGGATTCGCTCAGCAAGGATTCAAAAAAACTTTACGTTTCTTGCCTTAAATGATGGATCTTGCCTTTCAAACTTTCAAATCTTACTCGATGGTGAGACTAAAAATTACTCATCTCTTCTTGCAGAATTAAATACAGGTGCTGCTGTTAAGGTGACAGGAGTTCTTGTAGAAAGTCCAAAACCTGAGCAGCCAGTCGAGCTTAAAGCGAGTGAAATCCATCTTATTGGATCGTGTCCAACAGACTTTCCTCTTCAAAAGAAAAGACACTCGTTTGAGTTTTTAAGGACAATTGGTCATCTGCGTCCAAGAACTAATACTCAAGGCGCAGTAGCAAGAGTAAGAAGCGCTCTAGCTTTTGCATGTCACCAATTTTTCCAAGAAAGGGGCTTTTTATATACCCAAACACCAATCATCACAGCTGCAGACTGCGAAGGAGCTGGAGAGCTATTTCAAGTCACAACTCTTGATTTGAATAAGCTTCCAAAAAACGAAGAAGGAAAAGTAGATTTCTCAAAAGATTTTTTCGGTAAGCCCACATATCTGACTGTTTCAGGCCAATTAAACGGGGAAGCTTACGCCTGTGCTCTTTCTAAAATTTATACATTTGGTCCAACATTTAGAGCTGAAAACTCGAACACTTCAAGGCACCTTGCTGAGTTCTGGATGATAGAGCCAGAAGTGGCATTTGCAACTCTTTCTGATATGATGGTTCTTGCTGAAGACTTTATTAAATATGTCGTGAAATATGTTCTAGATAAATGCAAAGAAGACATGGAGTTTTTCAATGAATTTATCGAGCAAGACCTTTTAAGCCGATTAGATAACGTTGTATGCTCATCTTTTGCAAAAATCACCTACACTGAAGCAATCGATCTTTTAAAAAACTGTAATAAATCGTTTGAATACCCTGTAGAATGGGGAACCGATCTTCAGTCAGAGCATGAAAGATATCTTGCTGAAGAGCATTTTAAAAAGCCGGTGATCTTAACGAACTATCCAAAAGGAATTAAAGCCTTTTATATGCGCAACAACGAAGATAATAAAACCGTTGCAGCGATGGACGTTCTTGTTCCTAGAATCGGGGAGATTATTGGGGGCTCTCAAAGAGAGGAAAGGCTCAATATTTTAGAGCAAAAAATTTGTGACCTAGGAATGGATCCTGAAGATTACAGTTGGTATCTTGATTTAAGAAGATATGGTTCCGTCCCTCATGCTGGATTTGGTCTTGGATTTGAAAGACTTGTTCAGTTTGTGACAGGAATTGAAAACATTAGAGATGCAATTGCCTTTCCAAGAGCTCCAAAATTTGCTGAGTTTTAAATCAGCGTCAACTCATGTAGTAAAGAGGAAAGAGCGTAACGCTCTTTCCTCTTTTTTCTTTGATCAAAAAAGAGAACAGATCGGTGAATCAGCTCGTTTAAAACATGCTGACCCTCATTAATCTCCGATGCCATTTTTCTTTTCTTTTCTTCGAAAACTAAAGCTAAATCTTCTATGTTATATAAAATTAAACCATTTTCCTTTTCAGCTCGAATATAAGTTCTTGGGATGCTAAGATCAAAAAAAAGAACTTTTTTCTCCCCTATTTTTTTTGTAAGAGCACTCTTTAGATCTTTAGTGGCTGCAATAATGATATCAAATTCAAACCACCTTGAAAGGCTCTCTCTTGATTGCAAAATAAGAAAAGGGTATTTTTTTTTAATTTCTATATTTTCAAAATCACGCGTGATTAGAGTGCAATTTGCTAATCCCTTTTGATGAAAGTAGGAAAAGAGCTTTTTATTGATATCTGAAAATCCAATAAACAAAATTTTTTTTTCTTTTATATCAAGGAAGTTCTTAATGGTTTTATGATAAATCAAATGCTCAAAGACAAATTCTTTTTTCCAAGCGCTATATCTTGAGCGAATCTCTTTTCCGATTTTTAAAGATTTTTGAAAAAGATAATGCATTTCTTCAGGTAGAGAAAAAATATTAGAGGCGTGGTAGTAAGCAAGCTTCACCTGCCTTTGAATATCACTCTCTAAAATGACAGGACTTGCAAGACCAGATGTTACTTTTGCTAAGTGAAAAAAAACCAGCTGATCCCGGATCATATAGATCCTATCATCAAATGCAAAATCTAGCTCTTCTGTAAGTAGATCGAGGATCCTAAATTTTTCCCTTTCAAACTCCTTTGAGAAAAAATAGAGCTCGACTCTATGACATGTTGAGAGCAATACAGCAGAGATCTTTTCAAAATAAGAAACCTCTTTTTGAAAGGCAAGCTCAAATGCTTTTGTAATCTTTTCTCTTTGATCTATCGAGCAGCAGCTACTATTTAATCCAACAACTCCAATACCAAGCATGAATCTTTTCCGCAATCTTTCATCCAGTTGCGTTTATAAAAGATTAAAAAAAATCTTTCTAGTTTTTTAAGAAGATAAAAATAAAAAAGCCTTAGAGAAACCCTAAGGCTTAAATGTTAGGTTTTAATTCTAAGTCAAACTCTCATGCAATAAATTAGCTTGGTTTTCAGCTCCCTCTTGATTCGTTCCAGGCTTATCAAGAGAAAACTTTTTTGCAGCTTCCACTGAAGAAAACTTTTGAAGCCCAACTCTCCTTTGTTTTTTGTCAGCTTCTTTAATATAAAAATCTTTCATCGTTTTTCTTGCCCCATGATGAGCTCCGTATAATTCTACCTGATGTAGCTCCTCTTTAAACGAAACCTTCTTTTTTGCTTTAAAATAGGAAAAAAAACTCTCTTTTTTAAGAGTAGTTTTAGATGGGATGATACTTGGATTATATTCTTTAACCTCGATTTGACATGGTAAATAGCTTCCTTCAGAGTGTATTACCAAATCAAAATCCCCTGAACTCATTAGAAGTTTATTTAAAAGCTTTAACATCTTGGCATCTTCTTCAGATAGAGCTTTCTTTTCATCCTCTGGTATAGATAAAAGCTCAGCTTCAAGCTCATCTACGTTTAATTTATATTTAGAAGCATAGTCTTTAACTCTATCTAATGCTCTTGAGGCTAGATTATGCTCTTGAATAGATTCCTCAATAATTTCTTCGCAGATTTTATACTCAGCTAGAAGCTCTTTTTCAGAAGCTCTGAATTCGACCTTCTCATTTTCTGAAAAATCTTTATCACCCCAAGATGTGAACCTTTTGGTTAGTTTCTCGATTTTAGCAGAAATCTCATATAAGGCTTCTCTGTTTCTTTTTATCTCTTCGTCAATTTTTTTGATTCTTCCTTGTAGTGAGTCCGCAGTTTGAAGTTTTGCTAAAATTACGCTATATTTATCTATCAAAAAGGAAGCTTTTGATGAAAGTATAGTGACTTCCCCCCCAACACCGCTATCTTCTATTTCCTTTAAAGGAAAGAAAGGATTTTCTTCCGTTTTTAGATTTATAGCCATACGACCTCTTTTTGATTTTAAATTATTTAATAAAAATAATTATATAATAATTTTTATTTAAATTAAATAAAATTTGAAAGTTAGTAATATAGTTAAAAATCAACGACTTATATAATTATTTTAAATTAAGTTAAATTAAATTATTACTTATGATACAATAGACGTAGGAAGCTACATTAATTAATCATTTAGAGAGGTTTTTTATGTCAGGTCATGAAGCAATAGGGGCAGTTGAAGGTGCTAGCCACGGTTCAAGCGCAAAACACTCTTTTCAAGGCTTAGTATCAGATGGTTATGATCCAAGCCAAGATCCAAGTTTATATGGTCTTGCAGATTACCAGCTTGCAGCATCTCAGTCGAGCAGCTCCTCTGAACTTGCATCTAAGGAGGCAACCTCTGTTGAGGCTACCTCTGGATCAAATAACACCTTTGAAAAGATGGGTGAATCTATGGGGATGAGCGGGGAAGATATGAAGAAATTCATGGATAATCTTCTTCAATCTATCACATCAACAATCAAAACAGATACAGATCACGCCGTAGAAGCTCTAAAGCAAATCAATGCTGAAATGCAAAAAAACTCCCAGTAGCTTCGCTCAATTTAAGGAGGGGCTCCCCTCCTTGATTTTTTCAATAAAATTCCCTTTTAATTTAATTAAATTAGTGTAAATTAAAATTATAAACACTATTTAATTTCAGGTTCTTTATATGTTTTTTTCTGGAGTGAACCCCTATGGGTCCGATTCAATGGATAATATATCTCCTACAAACAACCCCGCACAGCAGCCTCAAAATGTAACTGGATTCTATCAAAAGCCTGGAGCTCAGAGCTTTGTGCAAAAATATTGGCATTTTGACGAAGAAGAGGCAAAAAAATTCATTACAACTCTCTGCAACTCAATATCTAACGAAATTAAGCATATTGATGAAAGAAATAAAGAAGCCGCTGAAAAGCTAAAAGAAGCAGAGGAAGGAGAAGATAGTTAGATCTCCTCTACTTTTCTTGCGCTTTATTGATGTTATTTTGAAAATAGTTTATAATTTCCCTCTCATTTTACCTAAAAAATACCGGCTTTTCAAAATGACAAAAAAAACCCTTACTGTCGGCCCAGATGATGAAATCTGCCGCATCGACTCCTTTTTAAATCAAAAATTCCCCGGACACTCTAGAACCTATTTTCAATATCTTTTGGAAAAAAGCCTCATTAAAGTGAACGGAAAAGAGGTTAAAAAAAGAGAAAAATTGAGCCCTAAAGATGTTGTAGAAATCGAATTTGAAGACAAACATGGGTATGACACATCTCCTCAAAACATCCCCCTTTCTATTCTCTACGAGGATGATTTTCTACTAGTCATTAACAAGCCCCAAGGGCTGGTTGTCCACCCAGCGCCAGGACACCCAACAAACACTCTAGTAAATGCTCTTCTCTACCGTTACAAAGAACTTCCAGGAAAAGATAAGCTGCGACCAGGCATCGTTCATAGACTAGACAAAGACACCTCTGGTGTGCTGCTCATCGCAAAAACGCCAAAGGCTCATATTGATCTTTCTAAAGCGTTTAAAGAAAGAGAAGTAGAGAAGCAGTACCTTGCTTTTTGCCTTGGAAACCCGGGAAACAAAACAATTAATCAAGCAATTGGTAGAGATAAAAAAAATAGAAAGAAATTCGCTCTAGATCCTGAAGGAAAATCGGCCGTTTCTCATATAGAAGTCGTTGAATTTAAAAATGGATGCAGCCTAGTTAAAATTAACCCAGAAACAGGAAGAACCCATCAAATTAGAGTCCATCTTCAGTTTACAAAGTGCCCAATCATAGGAGATCCTTTGTATGGAAGTGAAAAAGCAAATCTTAAATTATCTGTAAAAGGACAATATTTGCACGCTTATACTCTAAGCTTTTTTCATCCATTCTTAGGTAAAAAAATGGTGTTTACAGCTCCAATTCCGCCTCATTTTACTCAGCTTGCACAAAAGCTTCTCTTTTGCCCTATAGAATAGATGAAATATAAAAAAAGCCAACCTAAAATAGGTTGGCTTTTTTTGCTCTTAGGCTAGAGCGTTTTTCTATCCTCTTACGAATCCTGAAGACATTTGAGTTAGAAACTGAGAAATTGTATTTTCATCAGAAACTGCTTCTCTTGCTTGAGATTCCACCTTTTGGTTTGATGCATTAGAGGCTTGTGATTTAATCTGAAGAGTAGAGGCTAGCTGAGTCATTGCTCCTTGCTCGGATTGCTCTTCTGATTGAATCTGATCAGCTTTTGAACCTTTTTGCCAAGACCATGTTGCTGCCATATGGACAATCGATTGAGCGACAGCTCCAACCCCAAAACCTTCTTTTGAAAGGTCAGAACCATCTTTTTGTAAAAGCTGCTTTAATGCGGTATAAGAACTTGCACTACTAATTAAGCTATTAAAAGCCTGCTTTAAAGTGTCTGCTGCTGCAACCATTTTAAGATATTTCCCAACCGCTCCATTAGATCCGGTAAGCTGCTGCTCCTCTGTGTATGCCTCCCCCATTGAAAGCATCCATTTAGGCATTAAATCTGCAAAATCACTTTTCTTTTTCCTTTTTGCAGCTTCCTCTCCCCCATCTGCAGAACCGTCATTGGCAATAGTTTGAGCCTTTCCGATATCCTTGGCCTCCTCCATCTGAGCATAAGTGGGTGGAGTCACAGGAGAAAGGGCATTAGGATCTATTACCATAGGAGTATAATTACTTGATATTGTCATAAAATTATTACCTATTAAATTAACATAATTTATTAAGAGTCATACCTTCTCATAAATTATTTTATCATAAAACTATTTAAAATAGTATATATTTGATTTTAAAAAACCCTTAACTAATCTTTAAAATGTTGATAATAAGTGATTTACAAAATACTTTATCTACCATAGAACAGGAGAATTCGATAAGTTAAGGGTTATAAAAAAAACTACTATATTTATAAAAAAAACTTGACTTATTATTCCAAACTCTTTACTTCATTATCTCATAAAACCTTCACTTTTTTTAGTGGATCTACCAATGTTAAAAGTGAAAAAAATATTTGACTTTGAGATGTAACTCTCTTATTTTCTAGATTTAATTTTGGATCTTATTATACAGTTTGTGGAAATGGGGTATCCAAGAAAGGACTTTAACTTTTGTTAAGAAAACAAGGAAAACCGAACTATGAAAGAATTCGTAGAATATATAGTAAAAAATCTTGTAGATCACCCTGACAAGGTAGTGATCAATGAAGTTGGTGGAACTCACACTCTGATCATTGAGCTGAGCGTTGAAAAATCTGACATTGGCAAGATTATTGGAAAGAAAGGAAAAACGATCAACGCTATCAGAACTCTTCTTATGTCCGTTGCAAGCCGCAATGGTGTGCGCGTAAATCTTGAAATTTTAGAAGATGGTCAACCTCATCGCGGATAAGACCAAAAGACTTAAATTTTAATTCTCAAAAGGCTTGTTAGTTAACTAACAAGCCTTTTTTATTATTTACTAATTTTTGGAAGATAGGGTGAAACCATCGCTTTTCTAGAATTTAGGGACGCAGCTCTATAGTAAATAACAGCATAGGAGATATCAGAAGAGAGCTCAAGTAAATCAATTTTTGTTTTTATGAAGCTTTCTTTAAAAATTATAGACAGTTCTTTCGCTCTTTTTCCATAGCATTCAATATATACTTCATTCGCTTTCATGACAGGTGATGTTTTAAAACCATTTAAAAACAACTTTAGTTGCTCAACTGCATGATCAGTATCTGGAATGTAGATCCAGATTTCATCTTTGTGGGCGTATTGAATTAGCTCCCCTTTATAAAGCTCCTCTGCACTTGCAATGGTTGAAATCATATGCAAATGAAGGTCTAGCTCTTTATCTAAAGAGAGATGTTCAACCGCTTTTTCGTACCAGAACTCTCTAAGTTGAGATCTTAGCGATTTATAAAGAGCGTAGTTTTGATCAAACATCTTCGTTTGACCAACTCTGCAACATCCATTTTGCACTTTTGTGTCAGTAAAGACATCTGAGTTTTGCCCTTGAGAGCATTTTTTAAAGTTCTCAGAGATCGCAATCTCTTTTTGCTTCGATGAAACGCTATAGAGCGAATAAAGCTCTTGATTCTTTACAAGTCTTGAAGCTGCTTTTTTTGCAAAAGAAGAATCATTTTCTATATCATCGAAATTTACAATCTCAACTTCCCTTCCCTCAGCAATTGTTTTTAATCGATTAAGAAGATCTGCAACACTAACTACATCTTTTTTAGAAACTTTTGTTAGCAAATCTGTATCATCCAAAATTGCATATAAATATTGAAGATACTCAAGAAATTCTCTATAAGGATCGACATAGAAAGAACCTCTTTTTTTAAGCACTTCTTTCTTTTTATAGAGCCTTTGTAAAATCCTCAAATCTGAAATAGAATTTAATTGATCTTGAATCACTTTTATTTGATCATTAACACTCTCTTCACTCATTCCACAGCTAGAGTATTCATCGTGGATTGAGAAAGCAAGCTGGCAAACTAAAGAGTTAACAGATTGAGAATCCCCAATAATCGCAGTTGGAGCCATGTTTGTAGAAAGAGAGGATTTATGGTGATCAATCACACTAATCACTTCTAAATAAGAGGGAACTTTGGTCTCTTCTCTATTACAGAAATCTCTTAAAGTCGCCGTGGCTAAATAGGGTTTTTTAAGATCTGTTGCTTTAATGATGCCAACTGGAATTTGCTTATCTTCTGGCCCAGGAATATTCACAGTCAAATAAGGATAGGAGCCCATTTGATTTTCAATTTCTTTCACATCTGTTCTATGGGAGAGATACTGCGGATAGTGACCATAAACATTTGTTTTGATTTTATAGGCGATATCTAAAGTATCTATAAAGGTTCTAAATGATCTAAAAATTTCATTTAGATCTTTCATAATCTTTTCAATATGAAAAAACATCAAACGTCTATTTTCATGAAGTTTTCCCTCTTTATCAAAAAGCTCACAGGCTACAAGGGAGTGAAAATCTCTCCAAAAATTTGCAAGATTTATCGCTTCTTGTACTTCAGCACCACTTGCGATTTCAAGAAATGTTGCCTCCATTCCCCTCTCGATTCCAAGAACTTTTTTCAGAAAGGACTCTAAAAGACTCTGCTGCCTAAGAGTCATTTCTTTCACAGGATCAGAGTGAAGAATTGATAACCCAAGAACCTCTTTCTCAAAGTGAACAAAATCTTTTTTTTCTAAATCTTCTTTAGAAAATAATGAGAAAAGCTTCATATGAACTGTAGTTTCAATCCACCTAAGGCATAAATTTAAAAGCATGACAACTTGTCTAATGCTTTCCACATCGAAGGGTCTCCAGTCACCAAGGTAATATCCATCGTCATCGATTAAGACAACTGCCGGCTGATTTCTATCTGTTTCTAGAGCTAATGAATTTTCGAATCTTTTTCTTCGAATAACCCCTTGCTGAGTCATTAAATCAAAACTTGTTACAGTAAGCTGGGCTCTATTTTTTGAGAGATACTCAAAGGTCGCTGGATGAAGAATACGATCAAACAAAAGAGAGACTTCAACACTAGATTCAGGAGGGCCTCCAGGAACGTTCCAAATATGAAGGCCAGATCCTACCCTAGCAGCAAATGCATCCATCCACCCCCAAAATGAGGAGACTATAGTATCTATATCAGGAGATTGATGCGCTGTAACAAAGTGAGAACCTTGATGCACCTTTCCCATTCCAATCGGGAAAAAGACCTGATAGTCATCTCTTGGGATCCTCTTTCCAACGATTAAGGCTCTATAAAAATAGTTTTCTTCAGAGGTAAGCCCTGAGAACTGATTCATCCAAAGCTCTAAATCATAAACAGAGTATTTTTCTAGGATTTTTTCTTGATGAACTCTATCAATAAAATCTAAAACTTCTACCAGAAGAAACTTTCTTTCTTCATGGGATTTTAATAGATTGACTAAGGTTCTTCCTAAAATCTCTGATTTTTGAAAGGAATCTTTTTGATGAATTTGATTTTTCTTAAGTGATTGGAAAATTTCTTCTATTCCATCAAAACTAAGTTTTTTGACGGTAAAGTTTCCTAAAAATGAATTCTTTGGGAATTGAAAAGGCATAGTTTTATCTTCGTATATAAAAAAACGGATTGAGCAGGATTCGAACCTGCGACCGCCCGCTTAGAAGGCGGGTGCTCTATCCACTGAGCTATCAATCCAGAAGATGCCAAAATCTTACAGATATTGCAATTGTTTTTCAAGGTTTTTTCATAAAGATTTTGTGAATCGAAAAAAATCAAGAAAAGAAAAAAAGGAACATTAGCGCAGCAGATTAAAATATTAAAGAGTTAAATTTTCATTTTTTATTAGAGTGCAATAGGCTAAAATCTAAATTTAACATATGGGGAGTAGAACAAATGAATACGATTTCTTTATCAAATTTTGAAATAGGAGAGACAAAGCCTTTTGCGGTGATCACTGGCCCCTGTATTATAGAAAGCAAAGAGCACACCCTTGAGTGCGCAAAAAGAGCGGTTGAAATTTGTAAAGAACTTGAGATTCCTCTAATTTTTAAGGCAAGTTTTGATAAAGCAAACCGCTCAAGCATCCACTCCTTTAGAGGCCCTGGATTAAAAAAAGGGCTCTCCATTTTAGAGGCGGTGAAAGAAAAATTTGACATCCCTGTTACAACAGACATCCATGAAGTTGCGCAAGCAAAAGAAGTGGCAAAGGTTTGCGACATCCTGCAAATTCCAGCTTTTTTATGCAGACAGACAGATTTACTCATTGCAGCAGCTGAAACAATGAGGGTTGTAAATGTTAAAAAAGGACAATTTTTAGCTCCCTGGGAGATGAAAAACGTAGTCGATAAACTCACCTCTGTTGGAAACTCTCAAATTATTTTAACTGATAGAGGCACCTGCTTTGGATATAACAACCTAGTAAGCGATATGAGAGCCATCCCCATCATGAAAAAATTTGGATTCCCTGTTTGTTTTGATGCTTCCCACTCAGCACAACTGCCTGGTGGACTTGGAAGCACAACAGATGGGCAAAGAGAATTTATTCCAACACTCTCCAAATCAGCAGTCGCGGCAGGATGCAATCTACTTTTTATAGAATCTCACCCAAATCCAAGTGAAGCAAAAAGTGATTCTACAACAGTTTATCCTTTATCAGAGCTAAAAAAGCTTTTAGCAATCTTAAAGCAACTTCACAAAATCACAAGAGAATCCCCCTAATGCAAAAGCGCTCTTTTTTTATTTCTTTTCTTCTTTTTGTTGCTGCCATTTGCTACGTTGGTTACTACCTTTTTTATATTGTTCCAAGTGATGTAAAAAAATATCAAATGGTAGAAGAAAAAAGAAAAAATGAAAGTTCTAATAAAAGAAGAGATGTGGATGGGATTCAAACTCGGGAACTTACCTCCAAAGAGATCTACTCAAGCGACTTCCCCTTTAGGCTCCACACACACATTGAAGCCAAACATTCAGCGCTTCATTTTTTTTCTACAGACGGCCGGCTTCATGTGAAAGAGAATTTAACTGACCTTGAAGGAATTGTTGAAGAGAAAATTTGGATCAATGAATTAGGTCATCAAGAAAAAGTCTTTAAAAAATTTGAGGCAAAAAGTGGCATCTATGACTATCAAAAAAAAGAACTTAAAACTAATGCAATTTATCTAGAGCAGAAAAAGGAAACTACACCTAAACCCTTTATTTTAAAAAAAAAACCCTCTTCAATCTACACCGCAAAAGCAAATAAAGCCTCTTTCACCATAGATGCAAGCTCTCCTTGGTTTCATGCAGACAAACTAGAAATGACTCTTCATCAAACGGAATTTAGTTTAAAATGACTCTTCTATTTGAAGTAAAAGATTTAAAAAAATCTTATGGATCTAAGCCGATTTTAAGAGGACTCTCTTTTAATATTTTTAAAGGAGAAGTTGTGGGTCTTTTAGGCGCTAATGGGGCGGGGAAAACAACAGCTTTTTATCTAGCTATCGGCCTTATTCAACCAGATGCAGGAGAGATTTTTTTAAATGAAAAACCAATCACGCACCTGCCCATCTACAAAAGAGCCGAGCTTGGAATCGGATATTTAGCTCAAGAGCCCTCTGTTTTTAAATCCCTATCTGTGGAAGAGAATATTCTTTGCATTTTAGAAATCACCGAAAAAATGCATGGATTGAAAACTAAAAAAGAAAAAGAAAAGCGCCTTTTTGAGCTGCTTTCAGAGGTGAATCTTGTCGATCATGCGCAAAAAAAAGCAGGTATGCTTTCTGGAGGAGAACGAAGAAGACTTGAAATCACAAGAGCTCTTATCACTAATCCCTCCCTTCTTCTTCTTGATGAACCCTTTGCAAATATTGACCCTCTAACGATTCGTGATGTAAAACAAATGATTCTTTTTCTTAAGAAAAAAGGAATTAGTGTTCTTATTACAGACCACAACGCAAGAGAAATTTTTTCAATTACAGATAGAAGTTGCCTAGTTCAAGACGGAAAGGTAATTCTTCAAGCTTCTGCAGAGGAGATGATTCAAGATCCAACAGCTAGATCTTGCTACCTTGGGGAAGACTTCAAACTATGAAAAAGAGAGCATCATCTCAACTTCTGATATGATTTTTTCAATCGGAATCGTTTCTAAGCAATCACTTTTTTTACTGTTCCCACACCCTGGTAAATAACAGGGCCGGCAAGGATAGTCTTCTTGTGTAAAAACCCTTGCATTAGGATTTTTCCAAGGGGCCCATGTTTTTTCTGATGTTGGACCAAAAAACGCAAGAACCCTTGCTTTAAGAGCGCTTGCTAGATGAAGTGGTAAGGAATCAACGCAAATCAGCAGCTTACAGGATTCTATTAACGCACCTAGCTGCTTGATTGAAAGCCTTCCACTTAAATCAATCAGATCCTTTTTCAAACAAAGCGCTTTAATTCTTTCATTCATCAAAATCTCTTCTTTGTCTTTTGAAGCAGTAAGAACTACTTTTTGCTCCTTAAAGCAAAGATGTTCAATTAGCTCTGCGACTAATTTTTCAGGTAAGCATTTAAAAAGCCATCTTGAGACCGGATGGATTACAATAAATTTCTTTTCTTCCAGATCGCAGCTCTTTAGAAGCTCTTTGATGAAGATCCGATCCTTAAGCGCAATAAAAAAATGCAGCTCTCTTTGGTGAGGCGTTGGGAAGATCCCAAGGGTGCGAAGAACATCAATCTGCCGCTCGACTGTATGTCGAATCCCCGGAGATCTTTTACTTAGGTGAGTAAAACATCTATTTTTTCCAAACATACCGCTTCCTTCAGGATCGACACCGATTCTTACTTTTGCTCTTGAAACAAAAGCAGCAATAGCTCCTCGATCCCCCTCTGTGAGGTTAATCACTAAATCATACTTTCCAAAAAAGCAGCGCTTTAAAATCTTAAACTCTTGAGCAATTTTTGAAAAAAAACCTTTTTTTTTCTGCTCTTTATCATAGAAAATAAAACCATCGATAAAAGAGTTTCCCTCGAGAATTGGAGCTGTTTCTTTATTGATATATACATCTATTTTTACATCCCCTAAGCTCTCTTTCAATATCTGAAAAACTGGAGTTGTAAGTAGAACATCGCCATGATGCCTAAGTCTTGCAACTAAAATTCTTTTTACTTTAGATAAATCAGGATAGGTTCCACTCATATTTCACTACTAGATTTTGATTTGAGATTGCTAAATGAAAACAAATTGTATACGAATATTTTTTTCTAGAAACTATTTCTTATTTTTTTTATGAAGGATCTTAAAAAAGAAAAGAGAATGGTTAAAATTCTAGGTCATCGAGGAAGTAAAGGAACTCATCAAGAAAGCACCCTTGAGGGGTTTATAGAGGCTATTGATTCAGGAGCTGATGGAATAGAGTTAGATCTTCATCTAACAAAAGATGGCCATCTTGTGATCATTCACGATCATTTTATAAAAATCGACTTTCTTTTTTTTCAATTACCAGTTCCTATTTCATGGCTTACCCTTAAGAGCTTAAAAAAAATCAATTCTATGAAAAATCTACTTACACTTAGTGAGTTAATTACTTTTTTAGATTCTTCCAAGCTGCTCTCAAACAATTCTTTTATTTTAAACTGTGAATTAAAAGAAAAGCCCTTTTTCCCAAGAAATGCCTATCACGGTAAATTGATCTCTTCTCTTAGCTTCTGTTTAAAAGATAAAAAAGGAAGCTACAAAGTAGAGCTTTCCTCTTTTTCGATCCCCCTCTTAAAACTTGCAAGAAAAACATTTCCAGAATTTTCTTTAAGACTTCTTCTTGAAAAAAAAGATCTGAATCAACTTCTCAAGAATAAGTCTCTAATCAGCATAGCTAGAACCCTAAAGATTGATGTAATTTCCACTCAGGAAGGTGGGATAAATAAGCGGATCTGCGAGGTGATTCATGAAGAGAAACTTAAAATAAGCGCTTGGACAGTGAATGAAAAAGCCAGAGCTTTAGACCTATATAAAATGGGGATCGATGAAATAATCACTGACTATCCAAGAACCATAAAACATTGGATAGAAAATTAAAGGGGCTTATAAAAACCTAGCTTTTCTACCTGGAGGCTGGCCTGCGTCTTCTTCAGCTGCAAGCTACTCTAGAGCAATTTTTGAAAGCTCCTTAAGTTTATCTTTTCTTATTTCTTGAAGATTTTCAACTTCATCAAGCTCTGCTAGCTCCTCATTAATGATTTCATATCTTTCCGCATAATTTTTACTAAGAATCTCAAGCCAAAAGTCCGATTCAACTAGGTAATTTAAAAAAAGCTCCTGATTTAATCTTTTTTGAGTCACTTCACAAGAAGCCTCATCCAAATCGTTTTGGGTTAGGTTTGAAATATTGAAAAAATGCATATGTGAAACACTGAGCGGTAAAAACAGGGGATCTTTAAGAGTAATTGGAAGCCCAAGAAGAACCTCAATTGGGTCAATCGACTCCTCCACCATGATTTTAATTTCAGCTTCCGATCTTCCTTGAGCTCTTAACGTTTCACTTAAACTTATTTCTTGCTGGGCTATAAAAGTTCTTGCATACTCTTCAAGAACCCCTAAAGAATAAGGTCCTCTTTTTAAAAACTCAGCAACAACTACTGGATTTGCTCTGTCGAGCTCTTTTTTTTGTCTTTCTATATCAAGCGCTAAAAGATTTAAAAGAATTCTATCCCCACAAGAGGAAATAGATTCTGTTAAAACGGAATAAAACACCTCTTTAAAACTATCGTCTGAAAACGCTTTTTTTAAAACCTCTAAGACAAACTTATAAAACGATGTTTTTTTCGCTTCACCCTCTGGCTCCGCCCAATTTAATCGATTAAACCAAGTTTTTAGCGTTTCAACATCTTCAAATGCCTCTAAAAACTCTTCAAGCCCTTCCACCTCATCTTCTCTTGCAGTAGCATAAATGTTTGAAAGGATCTCGTGTATTACATTTGGAAAAGGATCTAAAGTATAGGTGAAATCAGGACCCTCATAATCTAACGCACTTGTCGTTTCGATAAACTCATCAAATATTTCTCGACTTTCCCACTCAATGTCCTCAATATTAATCGAAGTCTGCAGATCTAAATGATGAAAATTTTCTGGAATAGAGCCTATTGGATTATTTGATAAATTAATTTCACTTAAATAACCCAGGACTTCCACATCTCCAGTTAGATCCCCTATCTGATTTGAAGAAAGATCCAAAACAGAAAGAAATGTAAACCGATCTAAAGAGAGATAGGGAACTGATTCAAGGGCGCAGTTACTAAAGGTTAAATCTAATAACATTGGAAGCTCAAAAATTTGCGCTGGAATTTCAGTAAATGCATAACCTGATATTTCAAGCGTTGAAAGAGAGCGAAGATTTACAAAACTCTCAGGAATCTCAATTGGATCTACAAGTGGATCTTACGGTTCCAAATCTTGAAATAAAGAAAGGGTTCTAAGCTGACCTAATTGACCAATATTGTCAGGTAACGAGATTAGAAAATTATTCTTAGATAAATCTAATGATTCAAGGTTTGAATATTCACAAATAAAATCAGGAAGCGTTTCAAAACAATTATCAGATAGATTTAGACCACGAATCTTTCTTGAAATTTCATCATAGGCTAGACACTCTGGCAACGAAAATAGCTCTAACCCGCTAAAATCTAGGGTGTTTTTTGAAGGATCGATTAAAAAATTAATAATCTCATGCTCTAACCGGGCCCTTGCCTCATGTTTTCCATCAATTTCTAAATCTTCTATAAACCAGAGGTTCACACTTTCTTTAACTCTAAGGTAAAGAGAGAGACTCATCATAGGATGCTCAAGGGCTCCAAACTGACCAATATGAATTGACATAAAACACCATTTTTATTTTAGAGGCACAATTATAGAAAAATCAATTTTAAAAAGACCTATAATAAAATCAAGAATTTAATTAAAAAAACCAAATTTTGAAATATAAATTATAGTATATTTAGCTAAGTATAAAATTATACCTTTAAAAGACTTCTTGTTCTTTTACTAATCGGCTCTTCACACTCCTCTTCATGAATTGTTTGTATGACGAGGGAAGTAAACTGCTTCATCCTAGCTTGGTAAAAACGATCTACCTGGGAGGGATCCTCAACTTTAAGGGTTGCTTTTTTAATTTGACCCATCTTTTGAGGGTAGAATCGGTCTAAGAAATCCTTCCAGTTTTGATTTCTTAAAAGGAAATCTAGCGATTCTTCTTTATTAAAGAGCTTATCTGAAATAGAACCTATAATTTGATCCACTTCTTCTATTGAAATCCCTGATTGAGATTCAAAAAATACTTCTTCAAGTTCAAGATCTAGTCTGAGTCCAATTTGACATCTATAAAAAATAGTTAGATAAATTTCGATCGGATCAATTTTTCTTGTCAAATACTGCTCTAATGTCTCATTTGGGAAATGGATTCCTTTTACGTAATCTGCAGTATGTTCAAGTTTTTTTGCTTGGATATATTCAAACACATGTTTTTCTATTAGCTCAAAGGCAAAGACCTCTTTTTGTAAATATTGAAGAGCAGAGGATTTACTTTCATTTTCAAGCTTTTTTAATTTAGAAAAAATTCTCAGTTGAAAAATTGTTAAAAGAATTCTATCGCTACATGAAGAGAGTGCATCTTCTAAAAGATGAGAAAACATATTCAAAAAAGAGGGGTCAGAGCTCGACAAGACAAGAGCATCTGCTATAGATTTATAGTAACTTTTTCGATTAGCACTGAATAAATGGTTATCAAAAATTTTTGTAAGATATCTTGTTAGCTTTTCTTCAAACTCTTTAGAGTTAATTTTTTTTAAAAGATCATTCGGCTTTCGTTTTTTTATAAAAGTATACAATTTACTTACCAGATCTTCTAATAAATCATGATTTTGATCTTGTAAGAACGTATCAGAAGAGGTAAATAGATTCTCTAATTCCCTCCCTTGCTGTAAATCCTCTTCAACGAGAGGATCAAAAGTTGGATTATGCTCTAGGTCTAGATGGATTAAACGTCTTAAATCATAAATTTCTTGCGCAATTGCTGTTAGCTTATTAAAAGACAAATCAATCGACTCAAGTTTTTTTAAATGTTTAATTTCACTTGGAACCTCTGTTATCTGATTAAAACTAAGATCTAGCATTTCCAACTTTTTAAGAGTAAAAAGCTCTGGTGGCATTTGTTTTAAACCACAGGTTGAAAACGAAAAAGATCTTAGCTCTTTGCATAGAAAAACAGCTTTTGGAATTTCATCAAAGACATATCCTGAAACAAACAATCTTTTAAGATTTTTAAGACTTGAAAAAGAATCAGGTATCAAAACCCTTTTTTCTCTGCCGCAAACCTCTAGTTCTAAATCAATTGTAGATTCTATAATAAAAAGCTCTTCAAGAGCTGCAAGAGAGCCTATGGTATCCGGAAGCGCTCTTAGTTTGGGGTTTTCTGATAAAATCATTTTTTTTAAATGAATTAAACTACCAACTGTGTCCGGAAGATGCTCTATCAGATTAGCTGTTAAATCCAGCACCTCTATTTTTTCTTTAAGAAGCGGATCATCAAATACATCTGGAAGGGATTCTAATCCAATCGCTGCCAGGTCTAATCTTTTGTCAGAGGGATCTAAGGCAAAACTTTTAAATCGATCTACAGCTTCCAATCTTTTTAGTTTTTCCTCAAAACTCACCCCTTCTTTAGCCCAACTCTCTAGTTTTTGAGAGAGTAAGAAGGTTGGCATTGATAGACTAAATGAAGCTTGAGAGGCTCTAGCAAAGAGAGGGTGGGTCATTAGATTTACCTCAGAAATTGTTTTCGATGGGTAAAGATATTATATTTTTATTTATTAAAATTCTTTCCATTTTTTTTAAAAAGTCATTTTTTTTTGAGCTTCTAACTCTTTTGGCAATTGGTTCAAAACTCTTTACTTCAGAGGAAATTTTAAGGGCAAGCAAGGTAAGATTCTTTAGCATCTCACTTCTTCTAAAACAAATATTGAGATCCTCGATATTTCTTGTTAGATCTGATTCAATCATTTTATATTGCGCTCTAAAATTCTCTTTTAAAACACTATTCCAAAGATTTTGCTCAATCAAATATTCTGTAAATGCATCTTGATCATCCACTTTGAATGACTCTTCTTACAACTTCTTTTCTTTGCTTTTGTGTCTATCTATTAAAATCTTCTTGAGAAAACTAAATAGCGCCCGCCATAATTACACCTGAATTTAAAAAAGAGAAATAGTTTTATAAAAATTTGATGCATTAGCAATATATTTTAAAAGATTTAAAGACTTTAATTAATTATTTATAGACAAAATTATATCAAAATTCATATTAGTAAGTTTTTAAAAACTAATTAACCCAATACCTATATGAGCATCCCTCCTTCAAATGATTCCAATCCTATAGATAGAGATTTTGTAATTTTACCCTCCTCGATTTTTGAAAAAAAAAGCTGGAAACATAAAGAAGCAGAGGAGGAAAAGATCTCCAAAATTGCAAACGAAATTTTCGAGCAGATCAGTAAACCTTCTGACTCTAAAAAAGCAGACCTTCGCTCTTATATAATCACAAAAAGCGCAGGAAACCCAACTATTGCTTACTTAGCGCTTGTAGCACTAAATGAATTTGAGATAGTGAGCCCTGAAGATAGATCTATGATTCAAGAGATGGCAGCTGAATTTTGCAATATTTTGTGTGAGATGTCTTCTTCTAGAATTAAATCGAATTTAGACGATTTATCTCCTAAAGAAGTAAGCCTAAGAGAAGGTGAGCTCCCTAAAGTCCCGCAGGAGCATAGAGCCGCTATTACTAAATATTTAAGAGGAGAAGGCTCAGTCAAAGGCATAAAAAAATTAATAGCTGATCATTCTCCAAGTGTAATTCTAAGATCTATTAAAATTTTAGACCTGGAAACAGATCGATTATCCCCTGCTGAAAAATCTTCTTTAAATTATGTCCGCTCAACCTATGAGCTCAGAACGTTATGCATCCAAGCGTCAGGTGGAAATATGAATTCTTATGAAGCCTATACAAAATCTATCGATCCTAAATATTTTATGAATCAATTTGCTCCAATTTCAAGAGAATACGCAGCTCATGAATATAACTATATTCCTGAGCGAATCAAAGATCATGCTCGAATTTCCACAGTTTATTCTGTAGATATGATGGCTCTTTCCAAAAGACTTGCTCTTCCCTCTAGAGTATTTTACTGCATTGGAGGTAACTCCGGAGTCGGTAAGAGCCGCTGTGCAAAAACAGATGAAGCTTTTAGTAAAGGTTTAGTTGATGATGAAATTGTTGGAGCCCTTAATTTAGATACTCTGAAGGGAAAACTTAGAAAAGGGGTGGATGGCATAACAAATCAGCAAGTCCATGCAGAAGGGTGGGTCTTAGCTCAAAAATTGAGCCGAGAACTGCAAAATAAGGCAATCAAAGCCTCTATTGTTGTAGATGAAAGACTTGGGACTATAAATGCTATAAAACAAATCACAGATGTTGCGGAAAGCTCAGGAGCTAAACTTAGGTATAAAGACATAGATGGATCTTTGCTTATCTCCTGTCTTCGCGTGATAGGAAGAGATATTAAAACAGAACCTTGCCTGCCATACGGCCCGATAGCCTCTGGACAAAAGATTTTAAGGGAGGAGAGAGTAAAAGTCATAGAAATGGCAATACAAAGTTCAGCATTTGAATCCTATCAGCTCTTTGTTGCTGATGAAAGCGGGAACCAGATATTGGCTGCGGAAAAAAAAGAAGGGAGTTTCGTTGTGTATGATAAAGCGCTTTTTGATAAATCCTTAGAACCGATTTCAGAAAAAGAGATTCAAAGGCTTAAAACAGAAGTTATATCTGAGGAATTCATAAAAAAAGCGGAAGAGCTAAGGGGCATAAACACTTCTATACTTGAGCGGTATATAGGAATGACGATTGAAGAAGCTTTAGAAGCTCATTCTAAAGAGCTTCCATATTATGAGTAAATAAGGATTAAGCTTTCAGAGCTTTAACTCTAGCAAGATTCCACGCATTTTCTAATTCATTCGCTTTTTTCGAAGGTAGAGTTGTTTTAGCATATTCATATTGATCATCACTTAATTGCAAAACTATTTCCGTAAGAGCTTCCTTAGAAGCAAACCGAATAGTTTCCCTGCAGGAATCTAAATCAAGATCTTTGAAAGGATTTTTCGAAGAACTTCTATCTAAAGAACTATTTATCATTGGGAACGCTCCTTTTTATCTGGAAAAGATTATATCAAAAAAAGCTAATATAGGCAGAGGAATAGATCTTTTTTTAGTATTTTTAAAATTATGATTTTAATTGCTTCACCTTTATATCCCTTAATTTATTAGTGATCATGTTTTTAGCAAATAAAAAATTTAAACTATTCTCCTGTTTTCACTTAAAATAGAATTCGTACCAACAAACGTTTTTAGATTTTGTGTAGCTGTTTATCACCTAATATTTTAAAATCTGCGATGAATTGAATCAATTTTCACAAGAAAAGGATATATATGCACAAAGAAAGAACGCTATCTATTATCAAACCAGACGCTGTAAGAAAAAATGTAGTCGGACAAATTCTAGCAAGATTTGAAAAACATGGATTAAAAATCGTTGCAGCTAAAATGATGCACCTAACTAAACATGAAGCTGAGCAGTTTTATGCTGTGCACAAAGAAAGACCATTTTTCCATGACTTAGTGAAATTCATGATTTCAGGACCTGTGCTTGTACAAGTCCTCGAAGGGGAAAATGCTATTTTAAAAAATAGAGAAATTATGGGAGCCACTGACCCTAAAAAAGCTGCAGATGGAACAATCAGAAAAGACTTCGCAAACAGCATTGATGAAAACGCAGTGCACGGATCTGATGCTGCTGAAACAGCAAAACAAGAAATTGCATTTTTCTTCTCTCATTCAGAAATCGTTGGATAAGCTTAAAAGCGCCTTTTCAAGGCGCTTTCATTTCTCAAGACAAATTGTCACTGGACCATCATTTTCAAGCTCAACGCTCATATGAGCTCCAAACACACCACTTTCTACGTTTTTAAAAGAGGGATTTTCTTTTTTTATTAAAGTCTCTACTTGATATTTAAAATACTCATAAAGCTCACTTGCTTTTTCTGGCTTGGCACTTTCTGTAAACGAAGGCCTTCTTCCTGTTAAATCAGCATAAAGTGTAAACTGAGAAATAATCAAAACTTCCCCTTTTACATCAAGTAAGGAAAGGTTCATTTTTCCCAGCTCATCTGAAAAGATTCTTAGATGGAGAAGCTTTGCTGCAAGTCCATCTGCCTTTTCAATTTCATCTCCCCTAGAGAACCCAACAAACACAAGAAGGCCTTTCCCTATCTTGCCAACGAGTTTATTTTCTACTGAAACCTGAGCTCTAGCTACCCTTTGTACTACTAATCGCATTCACATCACTTAATCTTTCAGATAATTGTTTTAGCTCCTCACTTAGCTCATTTGGAAGATGCTCCCCAAACTTAGCGAAATAAGATTTGATTCTACCCACTTCCTCTAACCACTGCTGGGGATCCACTGTGAGCAGCTGATCTAACTCCTCTTGAGCAAGATTCAACCCGACTAAATCTAGATCCTCTTTTTTGGGAAAAAGACCTATTGCTGTTTTTTCTGCAGAAACTCTTTGTTTAACTCTGGAAAAAATCCATTTAAGCACTCGGACATTATCTCCAAATCCTGGCCATATAAACTTCCCTTGCTGATCTTTTTTGAACCAATTCACATGGAAGATTTTTGGAAGATGGTCTCTATTTTCACCCATTTTAATCCAATGAGCAAAATAATCTCCCATATTATATCCACAAAATGGAAGCATTGCAAATGGATCATTTCTTAATTGTCCAATGACTCCTTTTGCTGCAGCTGTCATTTCTGAGGAAAGAGTTGCTCCTAAAAATGTTCCATGGTTCCAATCAAACGACTCATATACAAGTGGCTCTAAAAAAGCTCTTCTGCCACCAAAGATAATTGCAGAAATCGGAACACCCTTTGGATTATCGAAATCTTGGCTAACAATCGGACACTGCCTTGCGCTCACTGTAAACCTTGCGTTAGCATGAGAAGCTGTTTCCTTTGTTTTCTCAGCGATTGCTTTACTCCAAGGCTCTTTTTTCCATGAAATCATCTCCTCCTCAGGAGGCTCTCCCATCCCCTCCCACCAAACATCTCCCTCTGCTGTGAGTCCAACGTTGGTAAAAATCGCATTTTTTTCTATTGTTTTCATTGCATTTGGATTTGATTTCATAGATGTTCCAGGTGCCACACCAAAAAATCCATTTTCTGGATTAATCGCATAGAGCCTTCCATCTGAGCCAAATCTCATCCAAGCAATGTCATCTCCAACGCACTCTATTTTCCACCCTTGCAGGGCAGGACTGAGCATTGCAAGGTTTGTTTTACCACAAGCACTTGGAAAGGCCGCTGCAACATAAATTTTCTCTCCCTCTTCATTTGTAAGGCCCAAAATTAACATATGCTCTGCAAGCCAACCTTCTTCTTTAGCCTTAACAGATGCAATTCTTAAAGCTAGGCATTTCTTTCCAAGTAAAGCATTTCCCCCATATCCGCTTCCATAAGACCATATCGATTTCTCTTCTGGGAAATGGACAATATATTTTGTATCGCTGCAAGGCCAGCCTTCATCCACTTCTTCTTCTTTGAGTGGTTTGCCAACAGAGTGAAGACATGGAACAAACTCACCTTGGCTCCCAAGAACCTCAAGGGCTAAAGTACCCATGCGCGTCATGAGCTGCATATTGACAACAACATAGGGTGAATCAGTAATTTCAACTCCAATTAAGGATAGATCTGAGCCATAAGGTCCCATTGAAAAAGGAACAACATACATCTCTCTTCCTTGCATGCAACCCTTGAATAAACCCTTTAAAGTCGCTTTCATCTCCTTTGGGTCATGCCAATTATTCGTCGGCCCTGCATCCTCTTTTTTAGCGCTGCAAATAAAGGTTCTTTCCTCAACCCTCGCAACATCAGACGCAGAAGAGGCGCACCAGTAGCTAGAGGGACGGATTTGATGATTTAGTGGAACGAAAATATTTTGGTTAACAAGAAGCTCACAAAGCTCTTTAAACTCTTTATCTGATCCATCACAGAGTCTAATTGACTTAGGCTGGCATAGGTCAACAACCTCTTGAATCCAACTTTTTAACCCCTCATGCTGAGACCAATTAGAAAAGTCTATATGCATCTATTTACCCTCCAATTTTTTCCATTCATTATGTCTAGAGTAAATTAATTTCTTCAATAAGTAATCTCTTCTTTTTATAAATAGAAAATAGCATCTATGATGCTAAAGAAAACATTTTGATTCTTTTAGTAACTAATGCAAAAGCCATTCTTTGGTTAGTGGTGCATGGCTTTTATCAATAAGCTCCAGAGAAAGTCATCGTTTTTAGAATCTCTAATCATACTATTTTCAAAAAGTTTTTTAGATCACCTCTCAACAAATCCGAAAAAGAAGAAATTGTTTGTGAGCGATACTAGGAACGAATTCTATCATCTTTCCCTTACCAGAGGACAAATCTACATGGAAGGGAAATATTTTTTTATCATACAACTAAGATAATCCACTAAGACTAAAATATCTCAGAGCTTTCTTATGTTGAACCAATCAAGAGTGAAAATTTAAATAAAAAAGACTACTATTTATTTAAATTTTAAAGAATCCCCCTCTTTTTTTATAAGCTGTCATACCCCATAAACTAGGATCTGATTAGGCTCTAGATAATGTTAATCCTAACTCAACTCTTTTAGATCATTAGTAAAAAATATAAAAAAATTAGCCAAAATTTTAAAATAAATGGAAAATATTTTAACTGGATTCAATTTTTCAACTCATCACTTAATTTTTTGAATGCTTCTAAAGAAGTAGAATGGAGTGAAAAAACCCCTCTAGAGCTTAAGTGGTAAGATTATAGACTGTTTTAATGACAAGGGCTCCTAAAATAACTTCTCTAAAAATGCTTCTATGCGGGGTTTTGTATTCCTATTGATGCAGCGCTCTAAGCATTCATTATTTAGCCAAAAGTTAATGCTACCACCATTTTCTAGATTTTTGTCATACTCGTTCCAATTAGGCTTTGCGTAGTTGTTCATTTTTAGCTCCCTGCGATTCGAGGCAAACAAGCATATTCTTTTACCCCCCTTCAATTTAATATTTTAGTTAAGGACTATTCCACAACTTGGCTTCTGAATTTTTCAATGCAGCCCATTATTTCTTGATTTTAATTTAATTGTTTATTAAAATATTTTCAAATTTAAATTAACCGAGCAATAAATTATGAGTAATAATATCAGACGAGATAACATTGGTCCCTCTATTGCCTCCCTCCTGAATCAGCAGGAGTGCAGCCAAGATATTAAAACAATAAAATTACTTACGAAGATTGCGGTCGTAGCACTAGGAGCGCTTAGCTTGATTGCAGCAGCAACGATTGCATCAAATCCAGTTGGAGGCTCTATCCTGTTAGCAGAGTCAATACTTGCGCTTGTTATTACAAGAGATTTTTACGTAATAACAACAACCGTAGAAACGATGGATTCAAAGCCTCTTCTAGAAATGGGTTTAAACGACATTATAGACAACGTATTATGGCGTGCATCAGTGAGTGCACGTATAAATAAAGCGACTGAAGGAACAATTTTCAAACCAGTTTGGCGCTTAATCCTTAACAGCTTGGCATAATAATTTATTTGAATTAATCAAAAAATCTAATTTTTGATATTTCTCTTGGCAACCGTAGGTGTTTTCCCAAGAGAAATCTTTTCGCAAAAGAAAATTAGACACTTCTCTTCAACGAAATTCTTTCAGACAATTTAGATTAAAAATAAAAACCTCAAAAATTAATCTTAGGGATTTCGAAGAGGGCTACTAGAATTCTCTCCACCAAAGTTTTTCGAGGGAATTTCTTAAGATTCAAAAATCAGTTTTAACTCATTAAAATTTTGATTTTGGGAAGATCTAACGGTACAGCAAGAGAGGAGGAACTAATTTGGTTGAGCATATGTTGCATCACCTTGAATGCCCTTACTCCTCAAATTCAAGCACAGTTTCAGTGATAGACTTAATTATGGCTTGATTATTTATGAGGGTCTTGCTGCTCTAAGCTCCCAAATATAATTGCATAAAATCATTCCCAAAACGATATACTCTTTCACTGCGACGCCACATCAACTGTATGAAAGATCTCCCACTCAAATGCTCTCGGGTCGCTGTTGGTCGGCTGATCGAATTTGTCGTATCAAGATCCTTATTAGAAAGGTCTATTGTTATCTTCTCTTCACAAAAGAATTAAAGAACGAAAAATAAAACTAACCATCTTTTTCATAAAAGATCCCAAACCTAATCGCTAGTAGAATTTCTAAGCTAGCTCTAACAAATTACTTATGCCACAGCAGATTTTTGCTTTTTAAACTTGTCAAGATATTCAAGGGCTTTTCCTGTTCCAAGGCAGACTGCCAAAAGTGGATTTGGAGCGACAATGACAGGAAGTCCTGTTTCTTTAATCAGAGCTTTATCAAGACCCTTGATAAGAGCTCCGCCACCTGCTAAAACCATCCCTCTTTCAATCAAATCCGCTGCAAGTTCAGGGGGACATTTTTCAAGAGTTAGCTTGACAGCTTCAACAATTTGTTGAATAGGCTCTGCAAGGCACTCTCTAATTTCAACAGAGTTAATTCTTTTTGTTGTTGGAAGAGAGGCCACCTGATCTCGCCCTCTCACTTCCATTTCTAGTTCGTGATCCCCAAGTGGATAGGCAGAACCGATATTGATTTTTATTTCTTCCGCAGTTCTTGGTCCAATCATCAAATTGTATGTTCTTCTCATGTAATTGATGATGCAATCATCAAATTCATCTCCTGCAATACGAAGAGATCGTGATTCTACAATACCTCCAAGGGAGATGATGGCAATTTCCGTTGTACCACCTCCGATGTCGATGATCATGTTAGCAGATGGCTCATGAACTGGAAGATCAACTCCTATGGCAGCAGCCATAGGTTCTTCAATTAAAATCACTTCCTGAGCGCCCGCTCTAAGAGCAGAATCCTCCACAGCTCTTTTCTCAACTCCAGTAATTCCTGAGGGAACTGCAATTAGAATCTTTGGTCTGAATAAACTTCTAGAAGGAGTGACTCTTTTAATAAGCTCTTTGAGCATCCCTTCTGCAATCTCAAAATCTGCAATCACCCCATCTTTCATCGGTCTTACTGCATGAATTTTTCTTGGTGTTTTACCAAGCATGGCTTTAGCAGTATGACCTACTGCAAGAACTGTATTTGTCATAGAATCAACTGCCACAACTGATGGTTCAGCAAGAACGATCCCTTTTCCTCTTACATAAACAAGCGTGTTAGCAGTTCCAAGGTCGATCCCAATGTCATTACTAAAAAAGCCTGAAAATTGTCCCCACTTATTTGAGAGAACATTACTTACTTTCTTAAAAAAACTAGGATTGACTTTGGATAAAGCGTTCATTTTACCTGTAAAATTTAATTCTATTTAAATAGAAAAGATATATCAGATTTCCAATTAAAAAAAATAGTATTTGTAAAAAATATATTAATTTTAAGTTTGCAATAGTTCTAACACATCTTCCCATGTTAATTTTGCGATTGCTTCGTCATCGCAACTTACAACTTTCTTCACAAGCCCTTTCTTACGAGATTGCATCTCAACAATCTTCTCTTCAATCGTTGAAAGTGTGACAAGCTTATAGACAGAAACAGACTGTTTTTGACCAAGTCTATACACCCTGTCTGTCGCTTGATTTTCAACAGCTGGGTTCCACCACATGTCATAATGGATTACAGTATCAGCACCAACTAGGTTAAGTCCTGTTCCACCAGCTTTGAGTGAGACTAAGAAAACAGAAATAGAAGCATCGTTATTAAATTGATTTACGATATCTAATCTATTTTTACTAGATCCATCAAGGTAAACAAATCTAATGCCCATTTGCTCAAAATCTTTTCTCATGATCTGAAGCATTTTTGTGTACTGAGAGAAGATCACTGTCTTATGATTTCCCTCAATAAGAGTTTGAAGAAGCTCAAGTAACATATCATATTTTGAAGAATCCCCCTCTTCAGCAGCCTCTTTTGCAAAAATTGCTGGGTGACAGCAAATTTGCTTAAGTCTTGTAAGAGTTGCAAGAACGTGAATTTGAACCTTGTCAAATCCATCTCTTTCCACAAGTTTAACAAGCTCATCCCTTGCTGATTCTGCATAAGATTTATAAAGTTCATGCTGCGTTTTTGAAAGCTGGCAATGATAAACGATCTCTGAAACGGGAGGAAGATCTTCTAGAACATCTGACTTCATTCTTCTTAAAATAAATGGAGCGACTTTTTTTCTTAAGTACTGAAGATTTTTAAGTTGCTCTTCCCCTGAAACTCTAATGTATTTTTCAACAAATCTATCATAGGTGCTTAAAAAACCTGGCATTAAAAAGTCAAACAGGCTCCAGAGCTCTTCTAATGAATTTTCGATTGGAGTTCCTGAAAGGATCATTTTGTGATCAGAGACAACTTGTTTTACTGATCTTGCGTTTCTTGTCCCTCTATTTTTGATGTGCTGAGCTTCATCTAAGATCATATAACTAAAATGAATCACTTGATAGCTTTCTATATCTTTTTGAAGAAGACTATAAGATGTGACTACGACATCATAATCTGAAACTGAGTCAATCATCTTCTTTCTTTGCGATGGAATACCATCTACAACTACGACTTTTAACTTAGGATTGAACTTAGAAAACTCTTCTTTCCAGTTATACAAAAGAGAAGTTGGACACACAATAAGAGATGGCTGTTTTTTACTCTTTATAAATTGAGTCACAGCGACAATTGCTTGAAGTGTTTTTCCAAGCCCCATGTCATCTGCTAAAATTCCGTTTAAATACATCATTCTTAAGCGCTCTAGCCAGTGAACCCCTTCGACTTGATAATTGCGAAGTTTGGCATTTACATGTTGCGGAATCGCAGAAAAATCTAGTGTTTTCTCTCCAAGCATTTGCTTTCTTATCTCTTGAAGTTTTTCTGTGATCGAAAATATAACTGGAAGACCTTCAAAATTTGAATCATCAATATTTGCAATACTCCAAAGGGGTCTTTCAAGAATGTGGTTCTCAAGAACTTCAATTCCAAGTTCATCAAACAGCCTAATCACTGGACCGATTCTATCTAGATCTAGAACAAGGATTTTAGGGATTTTCGAGCTTCCCTCTTTTTTGCTTTTATTTTTTGCTGTTTCAAGCTCGATGAAAGCTCTTCTTGAGAGCATACACTCCCAAAGCCTATCCATCTTGACCCCTGTCAGCGCTCCTTTAACTTTTAGATGAATCTCATAAGCATCCATGCGATTCATATGAACCAATGAAAGCTCAAATGTCGTTTCATCATAAATAAATTGATCTAGAAGATTTTGTGGACACTCAAAAGAAACCATATCTTGATATCTGGGAATGATATCTGTCATAAACTCGATAATTTTCTTTTCAGTTTTTGCAATAAATATGCCTTGATCCTGATCGAAAATAAAATCTTGAAACAGATCTTCAATTAATTTTCTTTCTTCAACAAGATTTCGAGCTACAACGCCCTCTTCTTTGACAAAAGAGTCGATATCAGAAAATTCAAGCTGAGTTGCGATTGCAGGAATGAGCTTATCGTCATATCTAAATGAAAGCTGAGCTTCTAGTTCTCCATTTAAGTAAGAAAGAACGCAAACCCCTTGTAGACTTCCTACATACGGGAACGTGACAAAACGATTTACTACCTCATTATTTCTTATTCCAGCGTAGCGAGTCAGCTCAGGTAAAGAGTTCTCCACAAATGTTCCAAATAAAGGCTCCGGAACTGTTAAATCTCTTAGAGAAGAAAGGCTGATTAAATGCTGACGTGTAATTTCTTCTCCAAATCTATAATAGACTTGCTTAAAGAGCATTCCAGGTTTTGCGCACTCAAAGAGCATGGTATCTTCTATCATTACAGCTTCTGAGTTCACAAAAATCTTTGGATTCAGAAGAACTTTTGATGTAGGAGGTTTAATATATTCAATATCTACTGAAAAGCCGCAAGGTTGAGGGGAAAATCTAAGTGGTGTTTCAAAACCCTCTTCATAAAGGCATGGAAGGGTTGGAAGATCTTCTTCATGGAAATTAGCTCCTTGCTTGAGATTATCTCTACACGCTACTTCATATGCGCAAGCTAGCATCGATCCAAAAGTTTTTGTTTCAATATAGGCGACTTTTAGCGCTCTTTCTGAATTGGGCTTATCAATAAATCTTGAATGATCAAGGACCATTTGCATTAAATTTTTTTGAGAATCTCTAAACGAATTTAAAGAGAAATAATATTTTTTCCCTCCGATTGAGATCCCCTCTTGGTTTCTAATACACTCTACTAGTTGCTTTAGATTTGGAATATGAAGAGGCTTGGATCTTGAAGGAAGCCTAAATGCAAGCTGTATTTCTACCGCAGTTTTTATTTGTTTATTGCTAAATGAAAAAATTACAGCGAGATCGGCTTGATCTTCTTTAATTTTTTCAAAAGGCAAGAAAAAGGGAGATTTTGCAAGGATTCTTGATGCAGTGACGTATTCTTGTAAAAGCTGCCTTTGATACTGCTCTTCTTTCCTTACCTCTTCTTTGGAGGCGGCCTCTTTTACAGCTTCTAAAATTTCTTGTTTATCTTCGTGGTTTAATGCATCAGAGTGAGAGAGCTGCTGAAGGTCGTTTTCCTTTGAGAAATTTACAAGAATTTCATCCAGATGCTCTTCCAGGTAATATAAAAGAGCTGCTAAATGCTGACAATCATAATGATACGGGCAATCACAATCAGAATCTATTGTTTCACATTCTTGCCGATCGATCTCTAGTTCGCTTGTATATGTATTATTAAACTGACCAAGCACTTTACCACTAATGCGCACTGTTTTAGCATCTAGGTGCAAAATTTTTGCTATAACGACTTTCTTTTCGTCGTATAAACCCTTTCCTTCCTTAAGTATGTTTGAAGAAAAATCTTGTCGAAGTTTGCGTACATTTAACATCGTATCATCCAATTACAAGGTTATAGCTTTTAACGCTCCACTACATTTGGCTTAGCTTTTACCTTTTTTTTTAAAGCTAAGCAAGAAAAAAAAGAAAGTTTTCTTTTGAATTAGGCTTTTTCTAAGAGGAATTTTTTAATAAAAAAGGAAGGCAAAGAAAAAACAACGCTTGAATTTAATTAACACCTATTTTTATAATTCCTCACTTATTCCTTACGGAACAATGCGGGTGTAGCTCAGCGGTAGAGCATCACGTTGCCAACGTGAGGGTCGTGAGTTCAAACCTCATCACCCGCTAATCTTTTTTTTGTCTTTATTAGACTATCAGTAGTTAAACTCTCGTCATGTCAACATCAAGGACTAATATGGAAAACCAAACATCCCATCAATTATCTAACGAACTTGTTTCATTTACTATCAATCATAAACCTAATTGCGTTGTTGAACTTTCAGTTACAGCATCTAGCCAGCTTGTTAAAAACGCTTATGATAAGGCAATAAAGGCTGTTGCAAGAGAAACAACAATTCCTGGTTTCCGCAAGGGAAAAGCTCCGGATGAATTGATTCAAAAAAACTTCAAGCCTGCTATAGAAAAAAGATGGGAGCAAACAATCGGAGAAGAAGCTTTTGCAGAATGCAATAGACTCTCGAAGGCAACTCCTTTAACACAAGATTCAAGAATTAATTTCAAAATGAAAAGTCACAGCATGGATAGTGGCGCTGAAATGACATTCCAATACGAATCAGAGCCTCAAGTTCCAGAAATTGATCTTTCTAAAATTTCTTTAGAAAACGTGGCTAAAGAAGAAGTCTCTGCAGAAAAAGTGGAAGATATTTTAAACAGAATTAGACTTTTCTTTTGTAAATGGGACGATGTAACATCAAGAGCTGCCGAAGCTGGAGATTTTGCCTTTGTTGATCTAGATTTAATTGAAGATGACAAAGAGTCTAGAGTGTTTACCAACACAAGACTTGAAATCAAAGATCCTACAATGGCTAAGTGGATGAGAGACCTTGTGATTGGAATGGAAATTGGTGAGACAAAAGAAGGTTTTAGCGAAGTAGACGCTGATGCTTCTGACGAAGACAAAGAAAACTTCAAACCTAAAAAAGTAAAAATTAGACTCAATGGCATCCAATCTGCAACTCTTCCTCCAGTAGATGATGAACTTGCTAAAAAAGTTGGCGCAGAAAGTGCTGAGATCATGAAGGCTAGATTAAAAGTTTTAATCGGCAAGCAACTAGAAGAAGCGCAGAGAAACGAATATAGAGAGCAAATGAGCCACCTTTTACTCGAGCAAACTTCTTTTGACGTTCCTGGATCTCTTCTCTACACAGAAATCCAACACAGATCAAAACAACTTTTTGGGTCAAACTCATTCAAAAAGAAATATGAAACTCTTTCTGAAGATGAGAAAAAAGAGGAGTTCAAAAAAGTAGAAACGCAAGCTAAAGATGCACTAAAACTTTTTTACATCTGCAAAAAAATACTAACAGATAACAACATCCAAATTACATCTAAGGATATCAACCAAGAAATTGAAACTCCGCTTGATGCGATGTTTGCTGATAGAGAACTTGCGAACCCAAATAAAACAGAAGAAGAGAAAAATCTTCTTATGTCAAGAATCCTTCTATCTAAAGCTCAAGATTTTATTATTGATAAATTGGCTGGGGGAAAAAGTAATTTTTAAAAATATTTTTACTTGACCCACGAGCAAGGTTCAGACTATAAAACAGTCACAATATAATAAATCATAAACTAGAAGGAATCTGTATGAGCCAAAACCCTCTATTTACCCCACGCGGAATGTATCTTACCCCTTATGTGGTTGAAGACACAGGAAGAGGAGAAAGATCGATGGATATTTATTCTCGTCTTTTAAAAGATCGTATCGTGTTTATTGGATCTGAAATCAACGATCAAGTTGCAAATGCAGTGATCGCGCAGCTGATCTTCTTAAGAGCTGAAGATCCAAAAAAAGAAATAAACATCTACCTTCATTCTCCAGGAGGGATCATTTCTTCTGGTTTAGCAATTTATGACACAATGCTCTATTTAGGATGTGATATTAACACATATTGCATCGGCCTTTGTGCTTCGATGGCAGCATTGCTTCTATCGGCTGGAACTAAGGGAAAACGTTTTGCTCTTCCTCATAGTAGAATTATGATTCACCAACCATTTGGTGGTGTGGGAGGAACTTCTGCTGATATTAATCTTCAAGCGATGGAAATTATTAAACAAAAAAGAATGTGCGCTTCTATCATTAGCAAGCACACAGGAAAACCTCTTGAAAAAGTCATAGACGATTCTGAAAGAGATTTTTATATGTCCCCTGTTGAAGCGGTAGAATATGGTTTAATCGACAAGGTATTAGAGCCCAACCGAGCTGATGTGAAAAAATAGTTCTTATTTTACACACTTGAATTGAGATTTTAAATTTATAAGGTGAGCTAATAGATGGCTAAAGAAGTTGCTAGTTGTTCTTTTTGTGGACGCGAAGAAGATGCTGTGGAAAAACTTGTATCAGGTCCTAATGCTTTTATTTGTGATAAGTGCGTACGTCTATGCGTAGACATTATTCAAAAAAAGCCAACCAACCATGAAATGAAGCTTTTAAAGCCCAAGGAAATCAAGGATCGGTTAGATGAATACATCATCGGTCAAGATAAAGCTAAAAAGACAATTTCAGTTGCTGTCTATAATCACTATAAAAGAATCAGATCTTTACAAAGTGAGAAAAAAAGTGATGTAGAATACATCAAATCTAACGTCCTTTTACTTGGTCCAACTGGATCTGGAAAAACCCTTATAGCAAGAACTTTAGCTCACATCTTAGATGTTCCGTTTGCAATAGCTGACGCTACAACACTCACTGAAGCGGGATATGTCGGGGAAGATGTTGAAAACATTATCTTAAGACTTCTACAAAACTCAGATTATGATGTAGCAAAAGCAGAGCAAGGAATCATCTACATCGATGAAATCGATAAACTTAGAAAAACAACTGGAAACGTCTCTATCACACGCGATGTGTCAGGAGAGGGTGTACAGCAAGCTCTTTTAAAAATTGTTGAGGGAACTATTGCAAACGTCCCTCCAAAAGGTGGAAGAAAACACCCTAACCAAGAATATATCAAAGTAAACACGCAAAACATTTTGTTTATTGCAGGTGGAGCGTTTGTTCATTTAGATAAAATCATTGCTAAAAGACTTGGAAAAGGGGTCATTGGATTCGACCAATCTAAAGAACATGTAGACCCAACTCAAATCAGCTATCTTCTCTCGAAAGTAGAAATCGAAGATTTAGTGGAATTTGGACTTATTCCAGAGTTTGTAGGAAGATTTAATAGCATTGCAAACTTCAATGAACTTGAACTAGAAGATCTAATCAAGATTCTTACTGAGCCAAAAAATGCGATTATCCGCCAGTACCAGATGTTATTTGAAGAAGACAACGTCGAACTCTCTTTTACAGAGGATGCTCTAAGGGCGATTGCAGCTAAAGCTAAGGAAGCTGGAACTGGAGCTCGAGCTCTAAGGATGATTGTTGAAAACCTACTTCTAGATCTGATGTATGAAGTCCCCTCTGATCAAAGCGTCAAAGAGGTTCTAATCGATGAAAGTTGCGTTAAAAACGGGACAACTCCAATTATTAAAAGGTAGATCCAGATCTACCTTTTTCCTTTAAAAATCGGCCACAATTCTTTCATTTAAAAGCGAGATTCTCTTTTTAATCTCTTCTTTTTGTCCTTTTAAATTAGAAAGGATTTTGAGCATCTCATCAGTAATCTTAGAAGGATGGGAGTCTAGATAGATGACAAGAGAGAGAACGCGGGCAACAGAGGCTCCATCTCCAAGCCAGCTCTCATAAGAGATCTTTTCAAAAAACTCACTTTTATTGATCGAATCAGCAAGCTCTTTTAAAGCCCCCTCTAGCTGAGGAAGATCTAAAGCGCTTAAAGAGTCAATTTTTAGAGTTAATGCAGCATTTTGACTACTTTCATTAGAGAAAGAAAAAAAGGTTAAAAAAAGGCAAGAAAGGGTGGAAATTTTAAAAAAAAGACGCACAGGCGACCTCCAAGTTTTAAACTTGAAGTTTAGCTCTGAGCTTTAGTTAATGAAAAGGGTTAAAAAAATTCTATGGAGCTTGAGTTTGCGGCTCTACAAGACTTGAAAATCTTTCCCAATCATTAGATCCACTTTCGGTTTGGCTTCCTCTTACCTTTCTAGCTTCTTCAAGAAGCTTAGCAAGAAGCTCTTGTGGTGATGGAAATGCAGATTCAAAAGAGCTGCAGAACTGCTCTCCAAAGACTGTTTTATATTGTTTAATAGCCTCTGTTGCTTTTTCTTTTTTCTCACCAGATTGATCTGAACCACTTTCGGCGTACTCTTTTAAGGCCTCAAAGTGCTCTCCACCTTCTTTAAAAAGAGGAATTTGACTTGGAGCTCGAGAGAGGCTTAAACTTGCAGTATTTGGGATCGAAAAATCGGATCGTAAAAGAGCTGTAGATTCTGTTTCATTTGCTTTTGCAATCGTTTCAATTTGATCGTGCTCTTTTTTAGAAAGGCTCATTTCAAGACTTTTATAACTCCCCTGCCCATTTGAGTTTATCTTATAAAAAGATACCTTGTAATCTCCTTTTTCATCTGGCTCAGAAAAGACAATTCTTGCATCCATGAATTTTTCTTTAAAAGAGTCAAATTCTTGATCTGTTTTATTATGTAAATGTTTTGCAGCAGCTTGCATGACAATGAGAGCTGATTTTAAATTAGTTGTGTGAATATCTAGCTGCTCGATTTTTTTATCTGTTAAAGCGCCCCCAGCTCCCCTTTCAATGATAATATTTTGAAAAGCAAACTTAGTAAATTCTTTCATGCTACTTTTAGATCTTTGATGCGATGGAACAAGAGCTCCTTCACTTGCAAAATGAAGAGCTGAAGATGAAACTTGAATATTTACATTTGAAGTAGCCATAATTTTTCCTTAAAATTGAGTAAGAGAAAAGAAGCTCTTTTCTCTTACATTTAATTTTATCCTCTATAGTTTCCTTGCTTTGCAATAACAGCATTAATCATCATCTGAGTCACACCTGCTGCAGCTGAATCAATGGAAGATTCATTTGTCAAAGAGCTAGACTCCTGACTGTTTTGCGTCCCAATATTTGCAATCTTTGTATTTAACATTGTTAAATTTGCATTTAGCGTAGCTTGATCTGTTGCTGCATTACTTGGATCTTCCGTACAAATTTTCCCTTCTTGTTTAGAATAGGCTGCTAAAGATGCCTCAGCCTGATCCATCTGTGGAGAAAGATTCTTCATTCGATCTACATGTTGCTCCATTTGATCTTGATTGTCTTCCATCAGCTGAGCCATTGCTAAAACATAAGCTTGCTGAGGGCTCATTGGCTTTTGCTCTCCCCCTTCTTTTTTTCCAGTTTTACAGGCAAGCTCTGCTTGAAAAAGAGTCTTTTTTAAAGACTCTTTAGCTTTAGAAACCTTAGATGCATTGTTCCTTTGCACTTGAAACTCCTTTTCATCTTGGATCATCTGCTGGATCTGAGATGGGGCGTTAGATATACTACTCATAACACATACCTTCTTATTTAATTTTATTATCTACCAACAGATGCTTTAGCTAGATCTCCTGTTGCAGTTAGAAGCTGCGCCGCTTGGTTCATTACCTGAGATGCTGTATCTTGGTTACCTTTAATATCTTGTATTACTTGTCCCTCAAGCGTACTTGTACTATCTGCCGTTGCCTTTTGAGCTTGAGCAGCACTTGATCCAATTCCCATGAGCGCATTGGCCATTGTTCCACCTGCGCTTATCATCTTAGCTCTTTGAGCTTGTGTATTACTTACGTGACCTAACTCTGTTTCATACTTCTTAGAAGCCATCTCTCTTTCGACTTTTAGTTTAGCAACATCTTCTGGTTTAGTTGCCACTCCAGTCGCAGCATCTGGGGCTGTCATTCCCTTGATCTTCTCATCGATTTCATTAAGTTTGCTTCCATGAGCTTCATGAAGTTTATTTTGCTCATCTAAGTTACTTCCAAAATGAGAGACATTAAGAGCTTCAGCACCTCCTGACATTCCTGAGCCAACCGCTTGTGAGATAGAGCTTGCCATCAGCGCTTCACCTTGAACTTGTGTCGCCTGAACCTGAGCTACGCTTGCTTGTGATCTCATTTGAGCTAGTTTCGAGTTATTCTCCTGCTCTTTTTGGCTTACAATTCCAGCTACCTCAGAAAGTAAAGCAGCAACAGCTGCTGGATTCTTATAAAGAGTTGGATTACTAAGCTGATCCATTAAAGCGTCGTTTGCTCCCTGAGACGAAGATCCTTGAGGCATTGGAGCTGTATAAGATTTTGAACTTACTGAACCTGACATATAACTAACCTTTTTTATATTATTTTATTAATAAATAGTATCTTCCTATAAATAATTTTATCACAAAATTATTTTAATTAAAATATTTAATTTATTGTTTAAATAAATTATTTTTATTAAATGCATAAATTATTCAAAATCAATCATTTAATTATAAATAAAACTTAAACGTTTCATAATCAGCAATTTATGTTTAATAGATCTTAGGATAAAAAAAAGAGCCCAAAGGGGCTCTTTTATGTAAAAAGTGAACTATTTTTTAATGTCCCATTCCATAAGAACTTACCATTTGCTGCAACTCTTGCTGCATCATTGATAGATCAGCCTGCTCATTTGATTGAGCATTTTGAGCATTTTGCATTCCTTGTTTAATCATATTATTAGCAGAGTCAGACGCAGCTGAACCAAGACTCATTTTAGCTTGGGATTCTGCAGCTTGAGCTTGCATCTCAGTTGCGTTTTGGCTTCCACATACCTGAGCTGGAACTGCAGCTGTTGCAGTAGAAAGAGCAGATAAACCAGTTAATAGCCCCTTACTCACCGCTGAAGTTGCACTACTTGCACAGGCTCCAGTACCTAGTGAAAATGCGGCTAAAAGAATCGGTAATCCAATTGTTAAAAACCCACCAAGAGGACCGCTTAGCTTATGCTCAATGGAATCGAATTTAGCCTCCATATCAGTTAGCTCTTCTGAGGACTCCTTCATTAGGTTATCAAGTAGATTGCTTTGAACAATCATATTTAAACTCTGATTAACCTCGACTTGAGAGTTCATCTTCATATCATCTTGCATGAATGAAAATATAAGCTTAAAAATATTGACGAAATCTTGTTTCGATTTTGGCTCAGGCTCTCCGTTTGCTTTAGCAAAATTACAGAGTGTTTCTTTGATGTTATTCACTGTAGATTTCATGCTATCGCCAAGAGCTTTTTCTTGAGAATCTAACTCTTTACCCACTTTCCCATGCTTTCTTCCAGGACCGACCTCCCATCCCTTTTCTTGCGATAGGTCATATAGCTGCTCACCAAAATCATATACTTTATTTGATACTGTCATAAGTTTAATTCCTTAATTTTTATTATTATTTTAATTAAACCGAAGTTCCTCATAAATTATTTTATCATAAAAACAATTTAAATAAAATTATTTTTTTAAATTAAAACCTTAAGTAATTGATAGTTAATGACTTATTTAATAAGTCAATAATTGTTTATTTAAATTATTTAATAAGTAACTGATATTGTATTGCTTAAGAGTTTAAAATAAAAAAGCCAGGCTTTAACCCTGGCTCTTTAACTTTCAGATAAGCTCTCATAGTATTTTTTAGCCTGTGTTTCGTTTGAGATATACTGAGAAATTGATCTTTGAATTGAGTTAACAGACTGCTGCTCTGATCCACAGGAATCTATTAAATCAGAAGATTCTGATCCCATTGTGGAAGAGGCGCTTTGCTCATTCACCTGATCTTTTTGATTCTCTCCAAGCTTCACTGTATATCCAGCTTCAGCAGAAGAACATGCAGCAGCCCCAAGATTTCCAATAAAGCTTGCCCCTTCAGTGAATCTTGAACCATAAATTTGAAACTTATTAGAATCTGCGACTGAAGATGTACCTGCAATTGAAGCAATGGCTGTACACACCGTTAACCCTGCAGTAACTCCAGCGATAATTTTATTGTTCTCTACAGCTGCTGAAACAGTTTTTTGAAACTTATTCGCTTCTGTCATTTGTCCGTTAGAAGCAGTTAAAGAAGTTTCTGCCTGTGAGGCTTCTAGCTGCTCAAACTTTCCCATCATCTCAGAGGCTTGCGCCATTAAGGCTGAAAAAGAAAGATGTGAGTGACTATTTGAAATATCTGTCATAAATCCTTCCTTAATGGTTAAACGTTTCCAAGAGTATTGATTTTAATCTGCGCGCTGATAATATTTTGCTTTGCTTGTAGCGCTGCTTGCTCATTTGAATTTTCAGATGAGATCGATGATTGATCTTGCTCAATTTCATTTTGTAAATTTTGCGTTGCTGAAGATCCTAGCGAAGTTTTTGATTGTAGCACAGTAAGCGCTTCATTTTGCTCGTTTGTAGAGATAGATGCATACCTATCACTGATGCCAGTATAAGCCCCAAATCCTCCAGCTGCTGCACCTGCCACTCCTAAAAACCCTTTAACTGCTCCAGAGACTGTTTTCAAAGAATTAGCGACGTTTTTAAGAGCAAATTGGCGCGCTTGAGTTGCTACTTTTTCTGAGTTTGCACACTCCTCTGATTCTACTTGACCCTGCGTTGTTCCTTCAACGCTTTCTTCTCCTGCACCTTCAATCCCAGCCTCACCAACTGCAGACCCTCCTTCAGAAGTTGCAGCGAAATCGGTCATTTCGATAGCCTCAGATCCACCCTCTGCTAAAATAGCATCCCCGCTTCCCTCTGCAGCACCAAGGGCAGCATCACCTGCTGCAACTTCAGGAGCTGCATTTCCAAGAGACGCCACGACTGCAACAACAGAAATTACAACCACTAGAATAATTGTAAATATTTCTAGAAACTTATGAAGAGGTGAATCTTCTTCTTCTTTTGCCTTTTTGATATCCGCTTGCATTTTCGCAAGAGCTCCTTCTGACCCTGTAATATTGGCTTGCGTCATATTTAAATCAGATAGCATGTGAGCCATTTTAGAAGCTAAATCAGAGTTTGAAGCTTCTGAGGATTTATTTAGCGCTGAAAACATCAAAATAAAGAAGTTATTTACATCTTTTTTACTTACTTTTTTCTCCATTTCAGGTTGATCAAGAGATTGCCAAAGTGGATTGTTTTGAAGCGCGCTTAATGCGTTAGATGAAGCTCCAGATGTTTGATTAATATGCCCCTCTAGCGCCGCTTTAAATTTAAGAGCAATCGCCTTTAACTCCTCAATCCCTTCTGCGATTTGATTTTCTCCCTTTCCTTTTTTTCCAACCTCTCTTGGATCGATGTAATTAGAGGAATCAAACGTTGATGCTTGGTTATATGAAACTGTTGCCATGATTTAACCTTAATTTTTTTAAATTTTATAATTATTTAATTAAGTCTGTATTATCCCTACATATGATTTTATCATAAAATAATTTTAATTTAAATTAATTTATTGAATTAAACTCATAACTAACATGGTAAATCGCTTATATTTAGGGACTTATTTAGGTTTTAAAAAAAGAGTCAAGAAATAAAGAAATCAAACTATTAATAATCAACGACTTATCACAAAGCTTTGAGAAGATAAAATAGATAAAGAGAGCTTTTTTGAAGTTTGAGGAGGGGGATAAAAGAACAGTCTTGAGATTGAACGAAGGATTGGGTGATGCAGGAAAGAAAAAGGGCTCCATTTCTAGAGCCCTTTTTCTTAGAATTAGCGTCCTTTTCTTCTTTCTGATCTAGACCCAGTTTTTTGCTTTGGTCTATCACGATCAAATCTTTGGAATCTATCTCTTCTTCCTGAAGATCTTTCAGAACCTCTACCTGAGCCTCTTTCTGAACCTCTATCAGAACCACCTGATCTTTTTCTAAAGTTTTTAAGATCCACTCCGATCACATCTGGACCTGAAATCTCATCCTCTTTGAAAACGAGTTTGATCAATCTTTTTGCAGCTTCATCTACTCCAAATTCTTGCTTTAATAGATCAAGCATATATTCTGCGTGAGTATCAAGCTCTAGCCCTTTTAGCTCAGAAATCAGCTTAGTGCGCTTTCTCTCTTTTGCTTTAAGAGCATGAGGAACTGGAAAATAGGTTGCAGATGCATTTAATGTTTTGCAGATTCTTTCAAAAGCAAAAAACTCTCTTGGCGTTACAAAAGAGATTGCTTTTCCAAGCTTACCAGCGCGCCCGGTTCTTCCAATTCTATGAACGTAGCTTTCTGCTCCGTAAGGAAGCTCATAGTTAAACACGTGGGTCACATCTTCGACGTTTAGTCCACGGGCTGCAACTTCAGTTGCAATTAAAATCGCGCCCTGATGCTTTCTAAACGAAGCCATGACTTTTTGCCTTTGCGTCTGTTCCATATCTCCATGGAGTGCAATCGCCTTATGTCCTCTTTGATTTAAGATATCACTTAAGTGATCCACTTCTTTTTTTGTGTTACAGAAAACAATTGTTTTACCCATCTCTTCTGTATCTAAAAATCTAACTAGAGCATCTTCTCTTTCAAATGGCTCAACAAGGGTATAAAGCTGCTCAATATTTTGATTTGTCTTTTCCTTGTTAACGATTTGGATGAAAGTTGGTTGATTTAAGAAACTTTTTGCAAGTTGTCTAATTGGCTCAGGCATTGTTGCTGAAAACAGCAATGTCTGTCTTTCAGATCCAAAGAAGCTTAAAATAGCTTTAATTTCATCTAGAAATCCCTTATCTAACATCTCATCTGCTTCATCAATAATCACCATTGCAGGATGGAATGTTGGAATTTTGTTAGACTCAAGAAGATCTAATAGTCTTCCTGGAGTTGCTACAACGATTTGGGATCCGTTTCTAACAGATTCAATTTGTCTTGAAAAAGACTTCCCACCATGGATTAGCGTCATTTGCACTCCACCTTCTCCAGCAAATCTAAAAATCTCTTCGTGGATTTGGTGTGCAAGCTCTCTGACTGGGCTTAAAATTAAAACCTGAGCTTTTGGATTAGTTTTTACGTAGTGTAGAGCTGGAAGACCAAATGCAATCGTCTTGCCAGTTCCTGTGTGCGCTTGACCTACAACGTCTTTCCCCTCAAGTAGAAGAGGAATAACTCTTTGCTGAATAGGAGTTGGCTTTTCGTAGCCTACTTTCTTAAGCGCGTTTAAAATTGATGGAGCAAGAGGAAAATCCCCGAATGTGATCTCATCATGTTCTTGACTCATGTATTACCTATTGTTCTGATGTTTAATGAAGTACTTATGTATAACAACAGGTTGGTAAGCTATGGAGTACAAGGATAGATAAAATCCCCTGTGGCAAAGGAGTTAAAACCTTTTTTAATTACAAAAACCAAAAAATCTGTTGAAATTATGAAAATACGTTGAAAGTTTATCTTTAAAAAAGAAAAAAAGCAATTGTTTATTGAATTATCATTCAAAACAAATTTATATAGAAAAGAAACCCCGCAGGCTAATTCAAAGTTTTTAAAAAAGAAGCTTACCCTTTTAAATGAATGATTGGCAACTCCCAGCATTCCATCTTCCTTATTGATTTAAAAATATACCAAAAAATGGGAGCATGGCTCGGATTTGAGGATCTGAAATCCTTACGAAGAAGGCTAATTTAGGTCCTCTCATTTTTTGAGAGGACCGAAATTTACTACCCTTTGAAGTTTGTGATTGTCTGACCTTGACCCTGAGAGAAACTCTGGATCATCTGCTGAGCAGCGTTATTCATTGTCTGAACGTTACTTGTTGCCTCTTGGAAATTTGTGTTTTGTGTACTACTTGAAGAACTTAGCGTTGTTTGGGTACTATTTGTATGCATATAAAGTGTAGATAAGGTATCTGGCTCTGGCTGCTGATGTGCAGCTTTATCCCACGCTGTCCCCTTTCCATCATTTAACCCGTTATTTGAATCTACGTTACAGTTTGTTTGAGTTTGGTAATCAGAATTATCTGGTGCATTTGGATTTTTTGTCCAAAAGTAGTTATAAGCCATATAAGAAAATGCGCAGTAAAGACCTGGGTCAATTTTCCCTGCATTTGGATCAGATAAAGCGCCACCCTCATTTTTACTACTTGCAACTGCCCCCCAAGTTGTACTGTCTTTGTCATTATCATTTGTATTGTAAAGTTTATTATTCATAATCATCCAAAGAAGATTATCTGTTGTTGAATGAGTCCACGTATTTCCCTCAACCGTCACTTTTGCATTTAAGTCATTGAGCACTGAGAGCATATTAGCAAGTGTTGAATCAAGGGTTGTGCTTCCTGGAATATAGTTTTGAGGATCAATCCCCGAAAGCGTGGAAATCGTTCCATTATCGCAATTACACTTTAAGCTCCAGTAAACATATTGCTGAATTAAAGAGGGTTCATCACTTTTATTAGATGAGATCACGTGAGAAGGAAGGCCTGCTGGATACGCCTTATCATATGCCCCACCTATGGTAGACCAAAAACCAGAATTCATTAAATCTACATGTTGAGGACCTGTTTTTGTATGAACAGTAATCTTAGAAAGATCGCCAACAGTGGTCGCGCTATCTGCAGTTCCTGGTGAAGAGAAAAACAGCTGCTTAAAGGCTGTCATAAAAGAGGCCATACTTTGCTGATAATCAGCACTTACATAGGAGGCGTTTGGTGTCCCTGAAATGCTGTAAGGAGAATTTCCATAGTCACCACCGAAGTTCGCCTGCTCACCACCCCATCCCTTTTGTCCTGGATTTTCATACTCACTCATCATATAAAATGCATTACTAAAACCATTCACTGAGTTAGGCGATAAAAGGTCATTATCATCTCCGTGATAGTAACAAATCCCCCCCCCTGCGTGAGCTTGAGCTTGAAGTTTTGAGAAAAATTGGTTCATCGTTGAAAAGTCATTATTCATTTGTAATATAACGTTTTGAAGCTGAGCTTGGTCTGACACCTGCTTTGCCTGGTACTCCATCGCTTTATTTGTAAGCTGCATCACCTCTAGAATGTAATTTGTCGTATACAAGAAATCGCTCTGAGAATTTTTTGAAGCAGAAGCAGGGTTGTGATGAGCTTTTGATGAAGAAGAAGAGCTTGAAACCGCAGCAACTGGGTCTACAACATTATCTTTATAAGTCATATATTATCCTTTTTTACATCTTTTAATATTTATCCTTACGTTTATTTTAACATAAAAACAATTTTAATTAAATTAATTTTTTGATATTTAATCATTAAAATACAATCTAATTAGCTGATATTTAATTATTTAAAGAAAATTAATTTTTAATTAAGATCTAATGCGGGTTTTTAATCTAATTCCCAAGCGACTTTTACCTAAATAACTGATTATCAGTGTTTTATTTAAAACAGTGATCCTTAGAGGATAGTACAAGAGCTCTTTTTTGGTTAAACAAGACCCCATGGGAACCTATGCGGTGAGAGTTCAATGATTTATCCCCCTCACCTTTATTATCTTGAAGAGATCCTCATGGGAGGAACCATCAATAATTTCAGTGCTAATCATTGATTTTGGGGCCTAAGTATTTTAAGTACTTGCTCAAAAACATAATATTACCAGTGGACTATTTGTTTTGATAGAATGAGAAAAATCCCGATCATATCCTCATTTTAGTCTTATAGAGAATTTGGATTTTTTGACCCAAAGCAGTGGGAAATCCTTTACCAAGTAGATCTATATTTTTTTTAGATTTGAAAAGACTCTAATTTCTTCAAAATCGAACTCTCGATTTGGACCCTAAAATACTCAAACGGGTAAAAAAGATGATCCTAAATATATCGTGGAAAGGCTCCTCTAGAGCATATAGAAGATTCAATAATACAATTAATTTATTACAAAGCTCAGATTAGAATTGGAAGTTATAGAAAGGAACGTTGAGCGTAGAAAAGCACTTCGAATATACACTCAGCAAATGCATCCAAGAGCAGGATGAGAAGTAGAGACTCTCATCCCAGAGGTAAACACCAGGTCTTTCCCCTTTTTGTCCTAAATTATTAACCTGTCAACTGGTTTTGTGAAAGCTGAGCTACAGCTTCGTTTAAGCTTTGAATTGAGTTTTGTCCAACGTTTACAATTGACCCTTCGTTTGCAATACATCCTTGCATATTCGTACTATCTGTGCTGCTTGTCTGTCCAATACTTGCTTGGTCGGTGTTGATCCCAGAATAAATTGCAGTTAAAGAGTCTCCTTGCGATGTTCCAGATCCAGATACAACTGGACCTGCATTAGCTGGAGCTTGGCTTATTCCATCAACTGCATTGGGCTGGCTCCAGTAACTATTATAAGCTTCATAAGAAAATGCGCCGTAAAGACCCACTTGGTTGCCAAAGTTGTTTCTCTGGTCTGCAAGAGCAAGAGCTAAGATATTTGGCGATGTTGTGCTATAAGCCGGTAGACCTTGCGCTGTTGTTGCAACAGAAACATTTGTATTAAAATCTGTGTAAAGACCTAGCATCTGGCTTATAAATGGATCTGACCCTGAACCTGAAAGATCAAATGTCACAAGCTTTGAAATGTCTCCTTGGGCCTCATTTACAGAGGATGTTGAGCCATTATAAACAGCAGCTTGAGCTTTATAGTAGGCATACTGCTGTATAAGAGACATATGATCATTTGCATTAGCGCTAAAGAGTTGAGAATCTCCGATGGAGTAAGCTTTATACTGGCTACTTAAATTCGTCCAGAAGTTAGTTAAATCAAAATCTTGACCGTTTTGCATCACGTTTGGGTTCTCAATTTTGCTCAGCTGACTTACTAGTGGAGCGCTTGTATCTTGGTTTGAGAAAAAGAGCTTTCCAATCGAGCTAACAAACGACTTTAACGATTTAGTAAAATCGTCACTTGGATTTTCAACGCCACTTGCAGATACGTTATAGTAAGAAGATTGAAGACCTAAGAATGTATCCGGAAAAAGAACGCCATTAGAACCGAATGCGTTATACCCAGCCTCTTTACTTTGAAGCTCAGAAATGAATTTACCGATGTTTGCAACACATTTTTCAATTTCAGACTCGACATTCATCAGCTGAGATTCAGCCATCACAGATCCGTCTGTCTTATCAAGACCTACTTTATTAATCATCTCAATGATTAAATAGTAGCAAGAATAAGTCTTACATGGATTGTTTGAATCAATCGCTTTTACCCAGTTTTGCTCTGCCTTAATAGCAGCATCATGGAGCTGCCCTAGGGCATTTTGATCCACGCTATTAACTTGATCTACAGCATCTACTGATGAATATGTTGACACTCTTTTTATTCTCCTAATTATTTAGAATTATCTTTTTTGATATTTGTTATATCAGGTAATAATCCCTCACAGATTATTATATCAAAAATATATTTTAATTTAAATAATTAATTTAACACCTTAAGAGAGCGTTTATATCTTTTAAATCATAAAACTCTTGATTTTAGATGTTTAAAAATAAGAGTTTATATCCAAGCTTTGTACACGACAAAAATTCATTTTAGACTAACCTATTCATTTCTAATTATTTAAGAGGTGCTAGATGATAAAAAAACGATAGGCAGAAACTCTTACTCGAATAGATTTCCCTAAGCAATTAATAATTAATAACATATAACCGAAAAGAGAAGAAAGAGCAGTTAATCCTTTGATGTTTGTATAAAAATCTAAGCATGAGAAACTTAAAAAATTTAAGATCAAGGATACTTCTAAACCCCTCTAGTTTAAAAGCCTCAGAGCTTAAAAAAGGGGTTGAAGAGGAAAAAAGATATTTTTCCTACTTTAATCAACTGTGAAAAGTCGTTAAAAAGAGCAGCGGTTAATCTTTTGAATAAATCTCATCTATAACAAGTGAAGATTTTCTTACTTAAGGAGGGAAAAAAGAAAAAAAACCGACAGCTTGTAAAGAAATGAAGAAATTTTAATCAAATTGAGAAATAACTAACTTTTCATCCACTTTTTCTTTTTGGAAGAGGAAGAAGGTTTTTTCTCCTCATCATGAGCCTCTTTCTTTTTTGCAGGTAGAATTTCTGTCAGTGCATCAGCTTGCTTTTCTAATTTCTTTCTTGCAGATTGGATTGAATTCCACTCTTCCTCTGAGAAGTTTTCTTTATCTTGGGCAAAATCTTTTAGCTCTGATTCTGAAAGACCTGTCTCATGGCACATTCTCTCTGTTTCTTGCTGAAGTTTTTTTTGTAGCTCAACCACTTGATTCATAATCGCTTCTTTTTCTTCTGAGGTTCCTGACTCGAGGATCTGCTTAAATCTCTCAAAGAAATGGACTGAGTTTTCAAACACCTCATCTAGATGCTCAGCTTTTTGTGATTGATCTAGTGAAAAAAAAGACATAATTTTTCTAAATTCATCATTCATAGGACATCCCCCCATCTAAGTTTAGTATAATAAATTTTTCTTTAGGTGCAAACCCCCTTTTTATTAAAATGATAGAGCAGCTTCAAAAACCACTTAGATTAAGGTGCGTAGCCTTCTTTTTTTATTTGATTTTAAAAGTTTAAAAATCATAAATCATAAAAATAATACAAAATAGAACAAGCGTTATTATGTTAGAGACTTTAGTCAAGCAACTCTCAAGTAACTATCAGTTTCCCTATGAATTTTTCAAGGAACCTTCTAGACATTATATTTTAAAAATCGATGAGGGTACTGCCCTTACATTTAAAGAGTTAGAAAAAGGATTTTTAATTCAAACCGCACTTGATGCTGCTCCAAAAGAAAACGTAGAAGAACTTTTTCTTCTTCTTCTTAAAGCAAATTTCCTTGGGCAAGGGACAAAAGGATCCTATTTAGCTTTGAATGAGAGTGGCGAAACTCTTTTATTTATGCATGAACAAACTCATCAATTAAACTACCCTCAATTTAAAGAAAAAATCGAAGAGTTTGTAAATTACTTGAATTATTGGAAGTTAAGAGTAAAAGAAGAAATTAAAAAAAATCAAAAATAGGTTCTATTTTTGTTTACTTTATAAATTTTACCAAGATAAGATCAAAAAGGCGCGCACGTAAAAAAAGATGAGCTACATCAGATGAATATAAAAGGATATCTTATTGCAGAAGAAGGCCCTCTAAGCGGGCTTGTTATTAGATTAGAAGATGGATCAGAGTGGATCATTGGGCGAGACCCAGAGTCTTCATTTCAAGTTCTAGAAGATCCAATGGTTTCAAGAAAACATCTGATTTGTAGACTCACAGATGAAGGATTTGTCGTTGAAAATCTAAGCGCTACAAACCCAGCAGCCATCAATGGAAACCCTGTCTTAGAACCCACTCTTTTAGAAGAAGGGGACGTTCTTCAGGTTGGGAGCACTTTATTTAAATTTACTGAAGAGGATCCAGCAGGAGGATCTCAAGAGGCAGGAAATGAGATCTCTCATCCTACAATTTTAGAAGAAGAGAGCCCACTTGATTCGCTATCTTTACTTGAGTCCTCTTCTGCAAGATGGATTATTAAAGTGATCTCTGGCCCAAACACAGGAGCCGAGTTCCCTCTTGAAACATCACAAACATACATCATTGGAAAAGACCCACAGCTTTCAGATATTATCTTCCAAGATCTAAGCGTTTCAAGGCAGCACTGCAAAATTACAGTAAGCGAGGATGGAGAGGTCTTAATTGAAGATCTTTCAAGCAAAAACGGTACCTACGTCAACGGCCGAGAACTTGAAACATCTCATATTGCTCTATCCCAAGATTTAGTTGCAGTTGGAACAACCTCTTTTTTATTAATGGACAAAGAGCAATCAAGAGAAACAATTTTCTCTCCAACACAACCCCCTATGGCCAGTGCGGAAAAGGAGGAAGAAGAGACTCAAGACAAATCTCAAGAAGAAGAAAAAAAATCTTGGAAAGATCTTACTATTCCAACAAGACATCTAATTCTTGCTGGAACCTTTTCCATCTTATTATTAATTGGTATCTTTAGCACCATCTCTTTATTTAAAAGCACACCTATTGCAGCTTTAAAAATTGATAATGAAGCGCTTTTGAAAGAGACTTTAAAAAAATTCCCAGGTGTCGAGTACTCTTTTAACGATTCCATGGGAAAGATTTTTCTCGTCGGAGATGTTTTAACTGAAATCGAAAAGCAAGAGCTTCTCTACAGTTTAAAAGGACTCACCTTTATTCAGAGCTTTGAAGACAATGTAGTAGTAGATGAAGTTGTTTGGGGTGACATGAACGCTTTCATCTCAAAAAACCCAAACTGGCGATCTGTAACAATGACGGCAACAACTCCCGGTAAATTTATTATTAAAGGGTATGTACAAACTCTTCAGGATGCAGCCTCTCTTATGGAATTTGTTGCTCTAAATTTCCCATATAACGAAAAGCTAGAAAGTCAAGTCGTTGTTGCAAACAACTTAGAAATAGAAGTACAAACACTTCTTACAGACAAAGGATTTATGAATGTTAGTTTTGAGCTTACAGCTGGTGAACTTGTCTTATCTGGCAGAGTCAATGATAAATCTGAAGCAGATTTTCAATCGGTGATTAAAGACTTAAAAAAAATAAGCGGAATCCGCTCGGTAAAAAACTTTGTAATTGTAACTACGGCCTCCACATCTAGAATCAATCTATCTGAGAAATATAAAGTGACAGGAACCACAAAAATTGGATCTGTCAACCAATTCGTTGTGATTAATGGTCAAATTCTTGCAGCAGGTGATGCACTCGATGGGATGACAATCACTCAAATTGAGCAAGACACAGTTTTTCTCGAAAAAGATGGACTAAAATATAGAATTAATTACAATCAGCAATAATGTTAACAAATTAAGTTTTGTCGATTTATTGAAGGAGATAAATTATGTTTGGATTAGAAAAAGGTCCTGAAAAAAATAAAAACAAGTTTGAGTTTGATTTAGAAAAAGATCTGAAACATGATCTTACTTATAGAAAGAAAATCTCAAAAGAAGTGGAAGAGAGCATACATCAAATTAAAGAAATCTTAAGAAAAGGGCTTGACTCTGACAAAGAGTTTGAAGAATTTGGTGTTTTACTGCGTGGATACGCTGGATTTCAAAGAGTCATGAATAGAATCACAAAGTAATTTGTGATTTAATTTTATTTTCTTCTTGATTTTCTAACAAAAAAAAAATTAAAAAGAACTTTTTAAACACTCAAAGTTGGAGTATTAATTTATGAACCAAGAATGGGGAACCTTAACGTTTAGGTCTCTGATTTCAGCTTATACAAGATTGCAATCCAAGCTTGTTGCAGATGTTAGAAAAATTGCCAGCTCTATGTCACAAGCTACACCTGGTAAATTTTTGCTTTTACAGTTTGGGATGTCACAAGTCACGCAGATTGGAGAATCGATCTCTAACTTAATTTCTCAGGTTAACTCGATGATCATGGCCGCGGTAAGAAACCAAAAATAAATCTTAAGGATTTTTCGCTCTTACTTAAAAGAGCTGTTTTAAAACTAATTAGATGTAAGGAAATCAAAAATGAAACATATTGCTGATTTTAAAAAACACTTCGCTTTACTATTAGAAGCGGGATTTGTTGCTGTGAACCAAGCAGATGAAGATGCTGCTCTGAAGCTTTTTAAAGCAGCTTCTCTCTTAGATCCAACAAGCACTCTTCCAGAAGTTGGTGTTGGCTATTTACATTTGCACAAACTCGAAGTAAAACAAGCGTGCAAAGCTTTTGAAAATGTGCTAAAAAAAGACCCCAAAAATGACATGGCAAGAGCCTTTCTTGGGCTAACAATGACATTTACAGCGGATCGTGTTGAGGAAGGTGAAAAAATTTTAAAAGAGACACACAAGGCAAGTGGCGATCCTCAAATCAGAACATTGACAGAAAGTTCTCTAAAATTTGTGGAAAAGTTTGTCAAAAAATCAGGCAACAAGGGAAAATCTTTGCCAGGTAAGTAATGATAGAATTTTTAAAAAGGTTTTAAATGGACAGCTCGATTCCTGGAAAAATCCCAGATGTAGATCAAACACAAAAAGCACCAGCGGTTGGTGATAAAATCTCTGAAAGGCAACCTAAAGACTTTCAAGATTATATGAATGCGCCGCAAACACAGCAAGTGAGTGCATCAGAATCTACTCAAGCGTCAAAAGCAACTCCCTATGAGCTTGCGCAGCAGCCCTCCTCTAATCTTCAAACTCCGACTATGGATTCCTTGCAATCTCAATCTCTTTCTGTTTCAGAGAGCCTAAACGATGTGAATCAAAAGCTGAATACAAAAAACCTTTCTTTGAATCAATCTCAAAAATATTTACTTCGAAATAAATTAACAGAAGCTAACTCTTCTGTAAGAAGTGCTGCAACTAAAGCAGGTGTTGATGTAGGTGAACCTCCGCAGCCTACATCAAAGCTAAATCCTGTTCAACGCTTTTTAAGTTATGTATCTGACAGCCAAACCCAAATGGTTGAGATACAAAAAAAACTTAAAACAATGTCAGCAGATGGAAAAGCCTTAAGTCCTGGAGACATGCTTTTAATTCAGGTGAAAATGAATAAAGCGCAGCAGGCTCTTGAATATTCCTCTGTTTTACTTGGAAAGGCAGTGGAAGACATTAAGACTCTATTTAACGTTCAAATCTAACAAAGTGATCGCCACTTTAGTGTGAACAAAAAAACGATGTAGGCTTACATGGACCCCACCGATCAATTCGATAATTTAATCAATCAGCTAGAAGACCTTGTTTTAACGACTGTTCACGGAAGAATTACAGAAATTGTAGGAATGCTGATTAAAGCTGTAGTTCCCCAAGTCAAAATGGGAGAAATCTGCATGATTAAAAGGCAGGGTGCTCCTCTTATGGCAGAAGTAGTCGGATTTACCAAAGAAGAAGTCTACCTTTCCCCTCTTGGAGAAATGTATGGTATTGGACCTTCCTCTGAAGTGATTCCTACAAGATTGCCATTGCAAATCAAAGTTGGAAAAAATCTTCTTGGACGAGTGATTAATGGTCTTGGAGAACCTTTAGATGAGGATACAAAAGGGCCTCTTATCCTAGATGAAACATTCCCTGTCATTAGCACACCTCCAGATCCTCTTAAAAGAAAAATGATCAAAGAGCCTATTTCTGTTGGGGTCAGATGTATCGATGGCGTTCTTACTTGCGGTAAGGGTCAGCGTGTTGGAATTTTCGCTGCAGCAGGAGGAGGAAAATCGACCCTTCTTGGGATGATAGCAAGATCTGCTAAAGCCGATGTAAATGTCATCTCCTTGATTGGTGAAAGAGGACGAGAGGTTAGAGAATTTATCGAAGATTCTCTTGGGGAAGAGGGACTGAGGCGCTCAGTGATTATCGTCTCCACCTCAGATCAAGCAGCTCAGTTGCGACTTAATGCTGCATATGTTGGAACAGCGATTGCTGAGTATTTTAGAGATCAAGGCAAGACAGTGATTCTGATGATGGATTCAGTGACTCGTTTTGCAAGAGCTTTAAGAGAAATTGGTCTTGCAGCTGGAGAGCCTCCTGCAAGAGCTGGATATACCCCATCAGTATTTGCAACGCTTCCTAAATTACTTGAGAGATCTGGAAACTCAGATAAAGGATCTATTACCGGTTTGTATACAGTTCTAGTTGCCGGAGATGATATGAATGAGCCAGTTTCTGACGAGGTGCGCTCTATTTTAGATGGTCATATCATCCTATCTTCTGAGCTTGCGCGGCAATATCACTTCCCTGCAATCGATGTGCTCGCATCGGCAAGCCGTGTACTTACCTCAATTGTTGATAAAGAGCACCTTCAACTGATTGGAAAAATCAGAGAAGTTCTCGCAAATTACAAAAAAAATGAACTTCTAATACGGATTGGTGAGTATAAGCCAGGCTCTGATAAAGAGGCAGATTTCGCCATAAAATATATTGATAAAGTTAACGCCTTTTTGAAACAAAAAGTCGATGAAAAATGTAGTTTTGAAGAGACTTTATCGCAGCTAAAAAAACTTTTTAAATAAGATCCTAACTTTCTCTCATGAAGCTACCAAAATATCCTCTAGAGCAACTTGTTTTAATTAAAAAAAGAAGACTTGATGAAGCTCAAAAAAAACTTAAAGAAAAAAAGCAGATTCTAGAAAAAGAGCAAGAAAAGCTTAAAAAACTAGAAGAAGAATGTCAAAAAATGAGCGATCATAAAAAAGAGAAGATCGATCAATTAGATGAGGAGCTAAATCAGGGAACAACAAGTAGCAAAATTGACATTGCAAATAAATATCTAAAAGTTGTCGAAGAGCAACTAAGCGCTAGAAAAAGAAAGGTTGTAGACCAAGATAAAATTGTGAAAACAGCTTTTCAGCAGGTAGAACTTGCAAGAAGTGAGATGTTAAAAAAACAGCAAGATGTAGAAAAATTAGAAATTCATAGAGAGGAATGGAAAAAAGGAGTATTAAAAGAAATAGAGATTAAAGAAGCGATAGAGAGCGATGAAATCGGTTCGGCTAAATTCAGCTCTTTAAAGCGAGAAAGAGAGAGACAAGAGCAAGCTTTATCTCAAAAAAAAACTAGAAAAAGAGAATAACAATGTCAGCAGAGCAGCCACGCCCACTTCAAGGATATCGAGAGTCTCAGCAAATGAGAAAAGATTCTGATGTGGATGCAAAGAGAATCCAAGAAGAATTCTCCAAGGTGCAAGAGGCAGATGAATCTCGCCAAAGAGATAAAAGAAATTTAAAAAAATCAGAAGAGCAAGGGGATGATGAATTTGAACAAGCAAAAAAAGAGCTCATCCAAGCCTCTGGCGCACTTTTCTCTTACTACATGAAAGACTCTGATGAAAACAACCTCTTTGCTCCACAAACTCCTCAGTATGTTAGAGGATCAGAAGGCCCCTCTACCACTTCAAGCTTTACAATTGAGTACTCTGAAGAAGAGACTCAAAAGCCGCAGCCAGCTCCTTCCTTAGATTCATTTTCTGAGACGATTTCTTCTTCCAAAAAAGCAGCACCTGCTCAGCCCCTCTCCTATCCGCAGCAAGAGCTAACTCAGCCTCAGGTTCAGCCGCAAATTAACTTAAATCAAGAAGAACCAAAAATTGAGCCTCTAGAGCAAATTCCAGAGCTTTCAAAACAAGCAATTGCTCAGCAGCCCTCTTACTCTTCTGAAACATTTGATAAAGAGCAACAGACTCCTGAGCAGCAGACTTCTTCAACAATTGAAAGAGTTGAAAAAAAGCAAACAGATGAAACAGTTCCCTTTGGAAAAACTAAAAAGCCCTCTGTTGCTAAAAAACCGGGTGGAAAAGAAAAAACTCCGACGATTCATCTGCAAGATGGAAAAAAAGAGGCAAAAGATTTAGTTAAGGCATCCCCTTCACCTACAAAAGAAAAAGAAATAGAAAAACCGAAATCTATAGCAAAAGAGACCTCTAAAAAAGAGCCTTCAGCGCCAGGAGCTAGAATTTCTCCTGAGAAAAAAGAAGATGCAGAAAAGCTTTTAAAAGAAATCTCTCCTGAAATGCCGATTCAACCTCAAAAACCGATTGAGTCTACAAAATTAGAGAGCAAAGAAGATAAAAAAGAAAAAGGCTCTATCACACCGTCCTCTTCACTAACTGCAGTAAAACAAGAGAAATCTTCAAAAGATAACGAGCAAAAGCAAAAAGAAGGTCAAGAAGACAAATCAAAAGAAGCTCAAGGGATTGCAAAAATAGAAGCTCCAGCTCAAACGCTCCAAGCGCCCCAGCAAACTCAAGCTCCGGCTTACGCAAATTTATCCCCTCAACTCTTTGAGCTTTTCGAGAGGATGATTGGACTGATCACTGTCGAGCAGCTGAAAGGAGTTACCCAAACTACAGTGACAATCAATATGAAAAACTCAGTCTTTGATGGAGCTCAAATTATCCTGGATCACTATAGCACAGCTCCTAGCGCATTTAACGTCACAATCGCAGCAAATCCGCAGGCGCAAGAGCTTTTAACAACGAATATTCAAAATATGGCAGCATCCTTTGAAGCAAGCAAACTTTCCTTTCAAGTGAATCTGAAGAAACCTATTCTTCTTGATGAGTATCAAGCTCTAAGGAAAAAAGAAAAGGTTTCAAGGGAAAAGGAAGAAAAAGAGCAAAAGCAGAGATAGGCTTTTTAGCTCAGAAGGGGCGTTTCTTCATCTTGAGTAGATAAAGTGACCGATCTTGTTTCTTTATTTAAAAATGCTCTCCTTTTTATACTCCACTGATCCTCTGTTAAAGTCTGATTTAACATCTCTGCATTTTTAGATATCCCAAATAACCCCCATATTTTTTCAGTCGTTGGATCTCTTAAAATCTCCTCAAGAATGAGGAGGTCTTGGTGAGCTTTTCTCTCTTCTCTCATTTTTTTTAAATGAAAATAATCATTTACTTTTGATGCAATTTGTGAAACAGCTAAAGCTCCAATTGAGACCCCCTCAAGCCACGGATATGTATCTTTAGTTTCTTGATCTAAAGAAGAGATCAATCCTAAAGCTCCAAAAGAAAAACATAAGGTATCGAGTGATGAGAGCGCTGCTGCTCTTATCCTTTCACTTTTATGTTTTTGTTTAACCTGCTGATGCGTTGAAAGAATCTCCGTCACTTGAAGTATAATTTGATGAACATCTTCCGATGCTCTACTAATTGCATCCCTTTGTGTAGGATTAGGAGATGATTTTGTATCGTTCACTAGATCGAATAATCTTCTTGTGCGAAGAGCCCAATCTGCTTGAATCAAATGAATATTTGCTAATGTCGTCATTTTTTGATTTAAATTGATTTAGAAACCAAGAAATCCTAACATGTTATTTTAAATAAAAAAACATAAATCTTTTAATAATTAATCAAAGAATTCTCATGAATAAAATTGAAAAAAATGATTGCACCCATGATTTTTCTAATTTTTTGAAACATCCACATCCCAAAAAAGGGTTTTCAATTGATAAATCCAAAAAAAGAAAAGAAAAAAAACTTTCAATTTTTTCCCTTGTTCAGAAAATGGAAAGTGATAGAAAAAATCATCTCTCAAATAAAAAATCTTTAGATCCAGCTGAAGAAAACAAAACAAGTTTTGCTCTTTTAGAAAAAAATCTAATTCAGACTTCCTTTGAATTTGAGCAGCAAATACAAGGTGTTAGCTCCACTCAAGAATTAAATTTTCTTTGCACACATCTTATTGAAAAGCTCTCCTATATGAAGCAAAAGGGAGTCTCTACAACAACTTTACTCATTGGGCAGAGTGAAAAAAACTCTCTACTAAAGAACACTGAAATTACCCTTAAATGCTACGATACGGCCCCTTCTAGTTTTCATATCGATTTTTATTCCTCCCCCTCAGGTGTGGAATTTTTATCTAAACACCTAGTTTCACTTACCTCTGAGCTACAAAAAGCTCTTCCTTCCACATTTTTTTCTATTTCGAAACCTCAGCTTGGGACTTTTTATGGTAAAAAGCACAAGGAGATAAACTTTAAAAAAATAGAAAAAAATAAAGAAAACAAAGGGTATTAGAAAAATATCCTTTATAAAATCTCAAAAATTGGTATCTTTCAAAAAATAGAGCAACTAAATAAAAATATGAACGACGCACCTTTTTTTATTCATAAACTTACCTCTCTTATAAAAGAAAGAATGGAAATTCCTTTATTTGGAAAAACTCCTGAATTTCCTCTTATTTCTTTTTGTGAGATGATTAAATCTCATTTTGATCTTGAGAAGTTTGAAATTGAAATGCTAACCTCTGATTGGAAAGAAGAAAAAAGTATTTTTGAGGGGTTCTCCTCAAACAGCTCCAGATTTTCTTTTGTTCTCTCTCCTCTCTCTCCCTCTTTTTTTTGGATATTAGAAGATTGCGAGCTCTGGAAAATATTAGATTGTTTAGGAGATAAACAGGGAAAACGCTCGTTTGAGCATCCCCTGTTTCAAAAGGGATTTACTGAGTTTCTCTTACTAAATATTGCTCAAGCTTTTAATGAAAAAACCCCTTTTGCAGATTTAAAAGTTAAGTTATCTAACGCGTTAATTCCTCAAGAAGCTTCTTACTGTATAGATCTAAAAATCAAATTTAATCAGCATGAAATATCCTCAAGAGTAATTTTTCCAAGCTCATTTGAAAAAATACTCTCTTCTCATTTCTCAAATCGCCCCTTTGCACTCCACAGAGTTGATTCTTCATTAGAACTTGAATGCAGTATCCATGTTGGAAAAGTTCTTCTAAACGGAAATGAGCTTAAATCAATCAATCCTGGGGATTTTGTCATCCTTGATGAATGTTCCTACTCTCCTAAAAATGGATCTGGGTCATTCACTTTGAATTATAATCAAACACCCCTTCTAATCCTAAAAAGAAAAAACAATGAGCTAAAAGTATTGGCTTATTCTTTTTATACCTTTGAAAAGCCAGAAATGGAGGAAAGCTCTATGAGCAAACAAGCAGATAACATCTTCGAAGATGAAGAAAATATGTTCGAAGAAGAGGAATCCATAGATGAAAACGAAATGTTTAATGATATGGATAAAGAGGAGGAAGGTGAGGAGCAAATCGAACACACTTCATCCATGGAAGATCTTTTGTCTGCTGCTGAGATTCCCCTTGCAATCAGCATCGAAGTTGCAAAAATAAAAATGCCTTTAAAAGAGATGCTAAGTCTAAGACCCGGAAATCTTTTACAGCTTCCAATCTCTCTTGAGCAAGGTGTAAGACTGACTCTTAACTCTCAAGTCATCGCAAGAGGAGAGCTTATGCAAATTGGGGATGTATTAGGTGTTAAAATCTCTGAAATAGCCCACTAAAAAATATGAATCTTGAAGAGTTTTATAAGCAAACAACACTTCCAAATTTAACGGATAAGATTAACGCAAAAGCGCCAATCCCTAAAAAAATTGGCCCCTATCAAATCGAAACTCTTTTAAGTAAGGGAGGGATGAGCTTACTTTACCTTGGCCTTCATCCTGAAACTAAAAAGCCCCTTGTGATTAAAGTCCTCTCCCCTCATTTTGTGAAAAACCAGGAGATGATCAATCAGTTTCTTAAAGAAGCTAAAATTATTCAAATTTCTGATCACCCAAACATTATCAAACTTTTTGGCCAAGGCGCATGGGAGGAGGGGCTCTATATCGCAATGGAGTTTATTCAAGGTGTCTCCTTAAAACAATTTATTCTTCAACACTCACTTTCTACAAAGAGAAGTCTCGAAATTTTAATTCAAGTCGCCTATGCCCTTTTACATCTTCACACACATGGTATTATTCATCGGGATTTAAAGCCTGAAAACATTTTGATTACAGAAGAAGGAGGTGTAAAGGTCATTGATTTTGGAATTTCTCAGCTCGCTCAAGAAGAATCAGCCCCTCTTAAGTTTTCAAAAGGAGGTCTGATTGGGACTCCAAGTTATATGAGTCCAGAGCAGAAAAACGATCCTGTCCATGTCTCGTATGCAAGTGACATTTACTCATTAGGAATTATTTCCTATGAGCTTTTAATCGGAAAACTCTCTTTTGGTAAAATCAATCTCTCTCTTTTACCGGCTTCTTTGCAAAAGATCATCCAAAAATCTATCGCACCAAATGCTAAAGATCGCTATGAGGATATCGTAGAATTTATTCAAGCACTCTCATTAGAAATCAAAGAGCTTGGATCTTCGACCTCAGGGGATCAAAAAGAATTCATACTAAGTTTATTAGATGTTCAGAAAAATCTTCGGCTAGAATGTTTAAAAACCTCTCCAAATCTAGATATTAGTCTTTCTAAATCCAAATCTGGCCTAGATTATAATTTATACTACGATGCAATACGACTCTCCAGCGGTCACTCTCTTATCCTCTTAGCAGAGACCTCTACAGCAAATTTAGAAGCGATTACTCATATTGCTATTTTGAAAGGAATGATTCAAGGAATCTTACATCCTCATTTTTTCGAAGAAAAATCGAGCTTTAATTTACTCACTTTTATCACCTCTTTAAATGAGCTTCTCTACAATATTCAACCGAAAATTGAGTTAGCTCTTTGCGCTCTTTTAATTGATGAAAGAGCGGACACTTATTGCTATCTCTCTTGTGGTTTCGACTCACTTATCCATTTTATTAAAGAACAAGGAGCTGCGAAGGTGATTCAATCGGATAATCCCCTACTTGGAGCTCAACCCTCCATTTCTCCTTATGAAACATTTGATAGATGGTCCGATCTTGATACTCTTGTTTTACACAACTTCAACTCAAAAACCATCTCCTCTTCAAAAATGCCTCAAATTGTTGAAAAAATTGAAGAGGAGATCAATGAAAATTTAGACATTTCTAACTCCTCAAGATCTGAGTATCTAATAAGATCCTTAGATGCCTCTTTGGATCAAAACACTCATGTTCTAATTTCTATTGAAAAACTTCAGTAGAAAAAAAGAGATAAAATTATTTTTTTTCAAACATTCAATTGAAATTATAGTAGAAAATCTTTTACGATGCGAACTTGGTAACTTAATTTTTTTTATAAGTTTTTTTATATTAGATAATAAGTAAAACGTAAGACTTTAAGTAGATAAATGTTTGATAAAATCAAAAAAAATAAGTTTCTTACACTCTCACTTGTTAGCTGCTGCGTAATCCAAGCTACCGAGAGCGACCTTTTAGCAAAGGACGACTCCTCAAAAAACTTGAAGTCTACAGCAACAAGTGAGCCAAGTAAAAACGGCTATACAATTAATTTTTCAAACGTTTCGATCAAAGAATACCTAAAGTTTATCGGAAAAATTGCTGATCTTAATTTCATCTATGACGAAGCTGATTTAAATTTTAACGTAACAATCGTATCAGAAGAAGCAGCTGAGCTCCCAAGCATTTTATCAGCCCTTGTACAAGTATTAAAAATTCATGGATTAAGCTTAATTGATGATGGAATCAATCTAATTATCAATCGAGCTCCTGCAACGGTTCAAATAGCAACAGTGATCTCTGATGAACACCCATTGCAAGATGGGGGTAACCCCCCTTTAATCACATCGCTAATCAAAGTAAAAAATGCAAATCCGACTTCAGCATTTTCTATTTTGCAATCTCTTCTTTCTCAATCTGCAATTCTTGAGCTCTCAAGAGAAACAAGACATATAATTATTACCGATACTCCAACTAACATCACTAAGGCAAAGCAGGTCTTAGATACTCTTGACTCCTCTTCCTCTCCTCTTGAAATCTCCTCCTACTCTGCAAGAAACAATAGCAGCATTAACCTAGTCACTCTAGCAACTCAAATCGTCATGCCACTCTCTGAGGGAAATCCTGTTATCATGGTCCCCCAGCCAATCTCTAACATGATTTTTGTTGTATCAACTCCCTTTTTAAATAAAAAAACACTCGATATTTTAGCTCAGCTAGATTCAGCCCCGATTGCTCGTAAAGATAAAGTGTTAAGCGGAGAAAACATCCTTCTTTATCAGGTTCAATATAAATCAGCAGATGTCATCTTAAAGGCGATTTTACAAATATGCTCCTCTCTTCAAGAGCTTGGATATGCCCCTTCTGGACTCCTTGAATCTCTTGAAACTGTGAGATATATTGCTGAAACAAACTCTTTATTATTTAACGGTGAACCTGATTCCCTTAAAAAAACATTAGATTTGATCTCTGGAATTGATGTTCCAGGAAAACCCCTTCCCTCCTCTCAAAATTCAACTTTTTTTATGTATCGCCCTGTGAATCGAGCTCTTGGGGATTTTGTTAATATTCTTTATCAGTTTGCAGACAATCTTCATTCTTCAAATTACTCTGATCAACATTTGGTTGTCGCCCTAAAGGGTCTAAAAATCATTAATTCTTCTGATTCTATTTTATTTACATCAGATGAAGGAACAATCAGTGAAATAAAATCGATTACTCAATCATTAGATACTCCCTCTCAAAAAGAGCTAGAGATGATGAATGAGAAATTTTATATCTATCATATAAAAATTGCCTCTCATGAAAGTCTTGCTAAATCACTGACAACTGTCGCTGATAATCTTGAGATGGCGCAGTATCCAGATAAAGATTTAATTGCATGCATCGATAGTATGCAGTGGATCCCGGAAACGAATTCTCTTTTATTTACAGGAAATGAAAAATCTCTTAAGCAGCTTCAAGAGATGCTTCCAACTTTTGATAGCGATAATCTTTTAGATTTAACAGATTTTATGATGTACACTCCGGCAAATCTTGACGGAGACACTCTTCTTGCAGCAGTTGAAAACCTCTCTTTAAATCTTCATGAATCAGGGCTTGCAAATCCTGTTTTAATTAGAACACTGCAAAATGCAAGATGGGTTCCCTCATCAAAAGCTCTAGTGTTTACAGGTCCTCCTGAGACTCTTGCAAAAATAAAAGCTCTTCTTCCAACAATTGATAGAAGTGGAGCTTCTTCTGAAAAAACTGAAGTTTTTGTTTATAGACCAACAAACATCCCTTTAAGTGAACTTGTCAAAGCTTTACAAAATCTAGAAAGCAACCTACCTCATGAAGATGACCTTTATGAAATGCTCTCTTCAATGAAAACTGCTGAAGATTCTCAATCTATTGTTTTGAAGGGAACGAAAACAGCAACGACTAAACTTCAAGAAATCCTTAGAATTCTAGATTCTCCAGAGCAAGCTCACCTCGCTGCCGGATCTTCTACCTATTTTATCTACAAGCTCAAAGAGACTTCTGGGGATATTATCATTCAAGATCTTGATAAGATCGTAAAAAACTTAAAAGCTTCAGGCTTTGATGATAGGGATTTTGCACTTGCTGTAAACAGCATAGAATGGATCAAGTCTACAAACTCACTCTATGTTGCAGGAACGCCAGATGCTCTTAAAAAGATTAAAGATCTATTTGAAGAATTTGATGTAAAAACACAAGGGCAAGTTCCAAGCGAATATCTCCTTTATAAACCCGTTAATTTATCTGGAAAAGATCTTCTTACAAAATTAAAAGCCATAGAAAGAGGACTTGTGGCCTCAGGTCTTTCAAACCCTGAGCTTCTCTCTACTATTTCTACAGTCCAATATTTAGAAAACACACAAAGCTTAGTATTTACTGGAACCGCAACATCGATTATAAATTTAAAAGACATTTTAGCATCGATTGAGAGTGAAGTTTCTGGCACAACAATAAAAGATCTAGGGAAAAAGACCTATCTGATTTACAAACTTAAATATGTTCCAGGACCGCAGCTAATTGGTTATCTAAGAACACTTTCTCAAGATATCACATCGAATAAAGCAGATGAAAACAGCATAGGCTCTGCAATTGATTCTGCAAGATATATCACAGAAACAAATTCAGTTATTTTTACAGGATCCCCTGACGCACTTGCTGAACTTCAAAAGGTGATTGAAAAATTTGACATTTCAACACTTGCTCCTGCAACATCGGTCAATCCACCTGCTGCTTATTTTGTCTACCAACCCCAATTCGTAAGTGGTCAAACTCTAATTACTATCTTGCATGATTTTCAAAAGCAGCTGATCAACTCAGGTCTACAAGATGCGGATCTTTATCATACAATTGCAAATCTTAAATACTTAGATAAAACAAAATCAATCACTGTTGCTGGAACAGATGAGGCAGTCAAACAAGTAGAAGATTTACTCAAGAAATTTGACGTTGTAACAAACTCTGATACGACAGAAGTGATAAGCTCAACAAGCAATATTACAAATCACCAGGATGTCAGTTTTTTAATTTACAAATTAAAATATCATCAAGGTTCGGAAATAGAAGATGCTCTTAAAAAGATCGCTTTAGAGCTTGGTAAAGAAAAAGAAGAAGGGCAGTCTTCCTCGCTTGTAAAAGCGATCGAATCTGTTCAGTGGATTCAGGTGACAAACTCTCTAATTGGAACTGGATCTCCGCATTCACTTGCCAAACTAAAGAACTTAATTGAAAATATAGACACTCCTCTTCAGCAAATATTTATTGAGGTTTTAGTTCTTGAGACAAGTCTTAATTCTGCCCTTGATTTTGGACTACGCTGGGCAGGACAAGGAAACTATAAAAACAAACTTGCTTATTCTACTGGAGCTTTTCCTAATTTTCCATCTGGCTCTGATCCTTTTAACAGCTTTAACACTGCGCTCCAAGGGACAAATGCTTCAACTACGCCAACAGGATCTCAGATCCCTTTTTCTTCAGGATTCGGCCTTGGTGTAATTGGAGATCTCATTTATCACAAAGGTCAATCTTATACAGCTCTTGGCTCACTCATTGATTGCTTAAGACAAGATGGTGATACAACAATTGTTCTAAGTCAAAAAGTGATTGCGCAAGATAACCAGCCTGCCACGATTTTTACTGGAGATAATATCCCATTTACTGGATCTACTGTACAAAACGTCGCTTCAAATGCAACTGTATTTTCTGCAAACTTGGAGTATAAAGACATTGGAGTTTCTTTAACTCTTACACCAAGAGTTGGAGATGATGGACTTATCACAATTAGTATAGACCAAGAGATTTCAGAAGATCTTAACATGGGTAACCAAGCAACAGCTGCAACTTCTGGAACTGCCACAGCTGGTAGCGTTTCAAATCCAAACGTTTTTGGGATTACAACATCTAAAACAAGCATGCAGACTCAAGCCACGATTCCTGATAAGCACTTCCTTGTGTTTAGCGGAATGATGAGAAATCAAAAAGTTAAAACAAGAACAGGTATTCCCTGTCTTGGTGGACTTCCAATTATCGGAGCTGCATTCTCTGATACCAACATCACAACTGTGAAAAAAAACGTGATTATTTTCGTTCGCCCAGAGATAATAGAAAATATCAAAGCCTACAAACAAATCACAGAAAGACAAGAAGATCTTTTCAGAAGCCAAGCTGACCGTGAAGACTTTGATCAAGGACTAGAACTGGTAAAGACACCTGACGATGAATAAACAAAAACTACTAATTGCCCTGGCATGTAGTTTTTTGCTTACCTCCTGCTATCGAGTTCCCGATAAATTGGAGCCGCAAATAAGCTATATGGTCCAAGATAAATATATTAGGTCCCTTCATTCTAACTTTCCACCTCTGGATAAAACAGAGTTATCGCAGGAGTGGGGGAAGGAATACTTTATTGGGATTGCTTTTGCAAAAAAGCTCGATCTTTATAGAGCAGTGACCGCTTTTAAAAGAGCTGAGATTTTAATTCCGGATGAGTACTTTCATAGAAAGCAAGAAGTGGAATACTTCACACTTTTATCCTATTACCTTGGAAAAAGATATGAAGAAGCTCTAGATTCCTTTGAAGATTCCACTCTTAGCATCATAGACACTAAATTTCCAACTTACCACGATCTCTTAGTTATATTGTATGAATGTTATATTCACACAAACGACAAACAAAAAGCTAAAAGTGTGATGAATATATTAAAGCATCACTACCCTGAAACGGCCAAAGAGCTTGAACTATCGACAGCTCTTGTTTTTGGAAATTTGCAAGATGTAAAAAAACTCCCCTATGATGCTGCAACAAAACAAAGTACCTCATTTTTACTCTCGGAGTATCAAAAAGAAAAAAAGTCTATTGTCAAAGCTGAAACTCTCAACGCTCTCATTCCCGGGGCTGGCTACCTTTATGTAGGGCAAAAACAATCAGCTTTGACAGCCTTTTTACTCAATTCAGCATTTATTGCAGCAGCTGCTCACTTTTTCAAACATGGACATACAGCCGCCGGAGTCATTTTTACAAGCTTTGAAGCTGGCTGGTACTTTGGGGGGATCTATGGCGCTGGAGAGGCTGCTAAACTCTATAATGAAAGGCTTTATGAAAATAAAGCTCTAACTACTCTCAATCAACATAAACTCTTTCCTATTTTTAGAGTTCAATATGGGTTTTAAGCTCTATTTTTTACTTTTTATTTTTTTTATCCATTCACTCTTTGCGATGCGAGCTGGATATTTTGAGCCTTGGGGAAAAGATGTGGCTCTAAGGGGGAGAGTTACAAAGCGAGAGCAAAACACTTCTTCTATCTATGACGTTCCACCTTCCAAAAACCCTCTAATTTATGGGATGGATCTACTTGTTTCTTTTCATCAGGAAATTATCTCTCCGATTGATGGTCCAAGAAGTAATTTTCGTCCGACTTCTTCAAGGTACATGCTCCTTGCAATGAAAAGACATGGTTTCATAAAGGGGTATTTAATGGGTTGCGATAGGCTGATGAGAGAAAACGCCGATCCATGGGTCTATCGCAAAAAAGAAATTAACAGAGTTGTTTACAAGTGGGATCCAACCTATAGATCTTATTGAGTTTACCGATATGATCTAATTTATCGCTAGATAGACCCAAAATTTCAAAAACCCTCGACACTATTTTTAGCTAGATTTAGAATTTAAATGCTTAAATAAATTAATTAATTTAATGAAAAAATCTACTTTAATTTTTAATAATATTTTGATGAAAAAAAATGAGACTTTATCTTTTGAAAATGCCTCAAGGAGCTCTCTTTGTATATCAGAAGAAACAAGCCCAGTTGCGATCAGAGATTTGCAGTAAATCCTTGGGATTTCCTTAAAAGAAAGTTTTCTGATAAAAAAGAAATAGACATTTTTAGTCAGCAGCCCTTCTCGAAAAAATTCATCGTAAACATTTTTTAGATAAAATACGCAGCTTTTAAAAAGATCATATCTAGCCGTTTCAAGAGATCTTCCAGCCACTAAAATATCCCCTCTATAAATGCAGTAACTTCCCTTCTCAAGAGCCACTCTAGCAGCAATCTCAAGATGAGCCGATTCCCACCCAAGGTGAATTTGCCCAAGATACTTTAAAGCCTTTTGACGTTTAATCACTAAAGAAGATAAAAAACCCAGGCCGCAGCGTTTAAAAAAGGCCTCTCCTCGGTCTATAAATTCGATTTTTTTTTCTGGAAGAAAGGGAGGAAAGCTACATGTAATATCATGATTTTTAAAGCAAAAGTGATTTAAACAAATGAGATCTACATCCCCATTTTGGATTTGCTCTAAAATCCTTGCAAGGGTTGCTTTTGTGAGAAGATCATCGTCTGAAAAGAGAAATATATACTCCCCTTTTGCAAGCGAGATCGCAGACAAAATATTAGCATCTATTCCTTGGTTGCTTTCTAAACTTTTATAGGAAAAACAAAAAGGATACCTAGAGCTAAATTCTAAAAGAATGTTAAGGGTTTCATCGCTCGAGCCGTTATTACTTACTACAACCTCAATTTCATTACTTATTTGATCATAAATAGACTCAAGGGTCTCTTTGAGAAAAAAAGCCCTGTTATAAGTAGGTATTACAACAGATAGTTTCATTTATTTTTTCCAAATTTTGAGTTTATAAATGGCTCTGACAAAAGTTAATACACTTTTGGGAGTCACAAGAAGAGGTAAAAAACAACACCAAAAAAAAGCAAAAGGATAATAAATCTTTAGAGAAAGAAAAAATATCTCTTTAAGGGTTTTACACGAAAGCCCCCGATATTTTGCCCTAACGATCTGCCAAAAAAGAAGCTTTTTTAAGACGTTCTTATTCACCTTTGCACAAGAGTCTCCAGAAAAAAAAGAGGCGCCAATCAAAGCATATCCATTTGCATCGATGCTAAATCTTGTATAAGCTCCATATTCCTTAGTAAAACTTTCATTATCCGCTCTATATCCCACGCACTTTTCAAAAAGAAATCCCCAATAAGGCCTCTCTTTTACAATTTTAGAGATTAAATAAAGGTGATGATATCCAAGAAACTGTAAATATAAAGAATCTTTCATCGCGCTCATCCAAAGCTCTCTTCTTATGATCTGCGCAGACCAAAACCCCCACCAGGCGCCAAGGAAGCTATACGCCCGATCAGGGCATTCAAAAATTTCATCTCTTTTTAAATGATGAGAGTACTTTATCTTTTTTTTCTTTTCTAAATTTTTCTCATACCCCTCAACGTTTAAGCTTACTCCAGAAAGTTTTCGATTATGAGCGAGGAAGCTTAGCACCCTCTCTAATCCATTTTTTTCAATCTTATCATCATCACTCATGAGCCAAATAAATTCCCCCTCTCCCATTTTGGCAGCGTGCATCAAATTTTCCCCGCAACTAACTTGGGTCTCAAATCGATGTAAAATTAGAGGGAAATGCTCTAATTTTAGTTGATGAAGATATTCAAAAGTTCCATCTAAAGAGTGATTATCTGAAACGCAGATTTCAATGTCTGAAAAATTTTGAGAGAAGATCGATTCAAGAAGCTGCTTTAAATACTCTTTTCGATTAAATGTCGGAATACAAATGGAAAGAGTTTTCATAGTTGCTGAATAAATCTTTCGATAGATTCTTTAAGATCTATTGGCTCATCTTCTAATTGTCTCATAAAAAAACTAAAAAAAGGTGTTTTGATTTGATGAGAGACTAAAATTTCACTCACGATTGAGAAAAGCCCACTTGATGCATGGATCTCAAATGTTGCTATTTTTTTCGCTTTTTTTACATGCTCTAAAATGATCTGATTCTCTAAAGGAAAAACTTTGGAGAGCAAAATGATTTTGCAGGCCAATCCCTCTTTATTTTTAGCAAATTTAATCACATCAAATAGAACATCCCCAAGGCAAAATAGGACCGTCTCTTCCCCGCTATCATGATACACATATCCAGACTTTGCACTTCCAAATAATGCTGGCAAAGCTAAAGGCTCTGAATTCTTTCCCAGGCGCATATATGTTGGGCGCTTTTCCTTTAAAAAAAATTCAATCACCTCTTTGGTTTGAATTGGATCAACAGGTGAATAAATATTAAGATTCAAAAGCCCTTTGGTCACACCTACATCTTCTACTCCGTAGTGAGAATAGCCAGCTGCGCTATAGGAATATCCTGCCCCTACACCTACCATACAGACTGCAAGGTTGTGATAGCACACATCATTTCTAATTTGCTCTAGAGCTCGAAATATAAGAAAATTAATAATTGAATAGACAAAAACTTTTTTTCCGCAAAGTGCAAGTCCTGCAGCAATTGAAATCATATTTTGCTCTGCAACACCAACGTTAATAAATCGATCCGGAAAACTCTGCTGAAATTTTTCTAGAAAAGAGTATCCGAGATCTGCTGTTAGAAGCCAAATATCCTCATCATCTTTTGCAGATTTTATTAACTCATCTATAAAAGCTTTGCGCACAGCTCCTCTTTAGCAAGATTATACATGGATTCATCTGGATTTTTATAATGCCAAAGAAGATTATTTTCCATAAAAGAAACACCTCTGCCCTTAATTGTATGAGCAAGGATGACTGAGGGCGATTTAGAGCAGTTAAATGAAAAAGCTCTATGAATTTGAGAAAAATCATGCCCATCTATTTCAATCACATTAAATCCAAATGCCTCTAATTTTTTTCCAAGTGGTGCATAATTTAAAATAGAATCACAAAAACCAAGGCTTTGAATTTTATTCACGTCTATACATGTGATTAAGTTTGTTAGTTTGTGAAAAGAGGCAAAAGCAAAAGCCTCCCAAATTGAGCCCTCATTGAGCTCTCCATCACTTAACAAACAAATCGTCTTATACCCTAGTTGATCTTTTTTTTCTGCTAAAGCCATCCCGCATACAATGGAAAGCCCATGCCCTAAAGAACCAGAGGAGTACTCTACTCCATTTACTTTGTGTGATACATGACCAATTAAGTAAGAGTTAGGTTTGCAAAATGTTGAAAGATGATCTTTTGAAATAAACCCTTTTATATATAAAGCCGCATATACTGCTGCAGCCGCATGTCCCTTACTAATGATAATACGATCTCGCTTATTACTTAAAATATTATGGGGATGAATATTACAATAAGAGTAGAGATAAGCAAGAAGGTCAGAAAAAGAAAAACAAGAACCTATATGGGATGCTTTGGCATGATAAATCATATCCAAAGCATTTAGTCTAATTTGAGTTGCAAAAGAAATTAAGTCTTTTTCATTCATGAAAAAAACTATAATACTTCTCTTGTAATCTCTCCAGTTTTTTTAGCTTCTTGAGCTTTCTTCCCTTGCAGTTTAAAGCGAATTGGACATCCACTAAAATTAAATGTCTCTCTAAGCTGCTTGATGAGGTATTTCTCGTATGTCTTTGTCATTAACTCTTTTTTATTCACAAATAAAATGAACTCAATCGGAGCTTTACTTTTTTGTGTTAGATAGTAAATACGAAGACGCTTACCTTGGATCATTGGAGGATGATATTTTTGAATAGATCTTTCAATAAATCTATTTAGCTCCCCTGTTCCGACTTTATGGTGCAGTCTTTGATAGATTCTTTTTGATTCTTCGAAGACTTTATCAATATTTCTACCCGTTGCAGCAGAGATAAATAAAAGAGGAACTTGCTGGGTAAATGGTGCCTCTTTTCTTAATGATAAAGCGCAGTGCTCCATCCTAGTTTCTTTAACAAGATCCCATTTGTTTGCAATCAGAATGCATCCCTTTCCAAGTTCTTCAATGTATGCTAAAATTTTTCTCTCTTCAATTGTAAGTCCAACTTGAGCATCAAATATAATTAAGCAAACATCGGCTCGCTCGATTGCCTTTTCTGTTCTAATCGCCGCAAATTTTTCTACAACTTCTTTTTCCCCTTTCTTCTTTCTAATTCCGGCAGTATCTATCAATAGATATCTATCACCATTAAATTCAACGCATGCATCAATTGGATCTCTTGTGGTTCCTGCGATATCGCTAACCATAGAGCGCCTTTCACCAAGAATCTGATTTAAAAGGGTGGATTTTCCAACGTTTGGTCGTCCAATAATAGCAAGTTTGATTCTTTCATCTTCTGGGAGTTGCTCAGTTGACTCGGGTAGAGGCTCCACTGCCATTTCTACAAGCTCTGCAATTTGATATCCTTGCTGAGCCGAGACTGCAATTACAGAGGAAAAACCAAGAGAATAAAAAGGTGCGAGTTTTTCTTGTGCATAAATGTTATCAATTTTGTTAACAGCTACGCATACGGGCTTTTTAGTTCTATGTAAGATTTTAGCAACTTCTTCATCAAATGAAGTTAGCCCAACATGAGAATCGACAACAAGAATGAGTGAGTCCGCCTCTTCAATTGCAAGAAGAGTTTGTTCTCTAATTTCTTCAAAAAATGGAATAGATGCATCTGAGGTCACTCCCCCAGTATCAATTACTTCATACTCTGACCCGAAAAACTCTGTTTTAGCATAAAGTCTGTCTCGAGTTACCCCCTCTTGCTCGTTAACAATTGCAATTCTTTTCCCAACAATTCGATTAAATAAAGCAGACTTACCAACGTTTGGGCGACCAACTAATGCGATCTTATGACGTTTTGACATAATTCCTTAAAGGGTTAAATGTAATAAAAACTTTTTTCCTGCTCATCCGATGGTAAAAACAACAAAGTTAAACTAGAGTAAAGAAAAAATTATAATAGAGAAGGAAGTATAGCATAAAAGAGAGATTCTAATAAATTTAAATTAAAAACTTAAAAAATCACCTAGAGCATCGATCGATAAATCTAACAGTAAAAAATCCAGTTAAAATCAATAGAGAGCTAAAAGAGAAGGAAAGAGCGAATGATTTGCAATATCCAAAAGAAAAAACAATAAGAGCAATTTGAGCTATATAAAGGCAATTTTTGATTTCTTCTCCATTTCTTGCAACATACCTAGAGACCCTTCCCTCTAAAGAGGAGATTCCCTGATGGATTGACTCGTAGGAGGGGACATCGAAAGAATAAGAAAAGCTTTTAATTTTGAAGGAGGGCTTAAAAGGAAAAAAACTAGAGGGCAATTTCAAAGAGTTTGATATTTTCAAAGTAGACCAAATAAAAGAAAAAAACTATTTTAAAAATTAAAGAAAAAAAAACTCAATATAAATAATTGAGTTTTTTGGCGTAAGTCTCTTGTTTAAGCTTTTTGCAGATCTTTTAGAGTAAAGATTTTTCCAGGTTCTTTTTTAGTGTGATAGAGCTTTTCCCCATCTTGCAATCTTCTACCATAAAAAACGATTTCTTTAGGAGACTCAATCGCTTCAAGCGCCTTCATCTTTTTTATTTTTGCATCTCTTTTAGATTCAGTAAGTAAATCAAAACTTAACCCGATTGCAAGAATTAGGCTTAAGGGAACAGCCCAAACAGCTAAGGGATTCATCATAGAAACGATATATCCGATCCCAAGTACAGCAAGTCCAACTAGAGCCACTTTAAAAATAATCTCTGCTTTTTCTCTTAAAGAGCAATAGTAAAACTCTGAAAATGCATCAATCCTTAAAAGTCTAGATACTCTCTGTTCAGTCAATAGTTTGCTTAACATATTTGGAACAGTAAAGCGTATTTCAATCCCCGGAATCGGGGTAAGTTTGGTTGCATCTAGAGGAGTTGTCATAATTTTCTCTCCTTTTTAATTTCCTACAATGACTTTATCAAGAACTCTTCCTGCAAGGTAACCCAGGGGAATCGATGATAAAAATCCAACGCCAAGACCTAAAATTGAGGGAAATAGAGCAACAGAAAGGAGCATCACACTCATTGCTACTGCAATATAGGTCACGGCTTTTAATGTTTTAATGTTTTTTTTAGGTCTAAGAGCATTTTCAATCGGAGGCTCTTCACTTTTTTTAGGAGTTGGTACTGCTTGGCGAGGAGCTATCACCTCAAGTTTTTCATAAAGTTTTTCTGTAAAATTCTCTTTTTTAGCTTTGGCAATTAACTGATTACACTCTTTTTCAGGGCAAAAAATTTGAGTGAATTTTTTTCCGACCTTAATATGAGCAGCTCCATCCTTTAACAAACAAGGAGCGTGAAAAACGTGACCACATTTTTTGACTTTAAAACTTTTTTGTGTCTCAGAAATACTAGCTGTGCAACTGTGACATATAGGAGAAACTGGATTTACATTTAGTGCGCTCAAAAGAAACCTATTTGTTAAACTAAATTTATTTTATTTTGATTTAATTATAACAAAGAAGGTTTTATTAAAGAATTCTAATGATTATTTTAATCTATTAAAAATTATAATCTAATTTTTTAATCAAGTCTAAAAGATCCTCTTTATCTATGTGCTTGACCTGATCTTGATCATCGTAGACAATAATTTCTTTTAAAAGGGATAGTTTTTTTTCTATTAACCTATGAATATGCTCTTCTATTGTATCTTTAGAAACTAATTTAAAAACTTGAACACCTCGCGATTGCCCCATCCTGTGCACTCTATCTGTTGCTTGATTTTCCTTAGCAGGATTCCACCACCTGTCGTAGTGAATGACAACAGATGCTGAGATTAAATCAATTCCAACTCCTGCTGCTTGCAAAGAGCCAACAAAGACTTCACATTTTGGATCCTCTTTAAATTTAACCATCTGTTCTTTTCTATTTTTTGTAGAGCCTCTAATCTGAGCAAATCCAATATTCTCAGAAATGAGATAAGCTTCAATGATATCTAGCATCTTTAAATACTGAGAAAAGACAACAACTTTTCGTCCACTCTCTCTAGCTTCCTCTAAAAGCTCAACAAAAAGATCCCATTTTCCACTCTTATATTGATGATAGTTTTTTGCATCTTTATGAATTAAAGCGGGATGATTGCAAAGCTGCTTTAATGAATTAAAAAGAGAAAAGATATGAAGATAGGGAAATCCCTTTTTATCCCCTTCTATCTCTTTAAAAATCTCCTCTTTCCCCTTTTCACAAAGCTCTTTATATAAAGTTTTTTGTTCATCTGAGAGCTCAACATATGAAATCTCTTCTATTTTCTCAGGGAGCTCAGAGAGAACTTCTTCTTTTTTTCTTCGAAGGGTAAATGGATGAATCAACCTAGTGAGTAGCTTTTTCTTTTCTTTATCTTGGTTTTTTTCAATCGGAAGAACAAACTGATCCTTATATGTACTCTCATCTGGCAAATAAGAGGGAAGCACAACGTCAAAAAGGGAGTGAAGCTCAATCAATCTATTTTCAATCGGGGTTCCAGTGAGTCCAAGTTTCATTCTTGCTTTTATCGATCTAAGAGCTTTATGAGTCAGTGAGTGCGCATTTTTTGCTATATGAAGCTCATCAAACACCACAAGTTCAAAGAAGATTTCTGAAAGAGGCTCTTTTTCGCTTCTTAGAGTGCCATAAGAGGTTAAAAGGAGATCTCCGTTTTCACAAAAACCCTCAAGAGATCTTTGCGCACCATAAAAAACAAAAACTTTAACTTTTGGAAGAAATCTTTTTAAAAGATCTTCCCAGTGATAAATCACAGAAGTTGGACAAACCACTAAAAACTTTTTCCTCTCTTTACTTAGAGCGTTACTAACAGCAGCAAGAAGAGCCATAGCCTGGTGAGTTTTTCCAAGTCCCATTTCGTCACATAAAAGACCTGAGAGCCCATAGACGTATAAAAACCAAAGCCACTTAACACCCGTCTCTTGATACCCTCTTAGATGACTTTGAAGTCCATCAAGAGAGAAGATTTCAGAAGAATTAAAGGTCTTCATCTCCTCTAAAAAGTGAACCATTTGTGGATGATTTTTAGCGCTCTGCTGTTCTACCTCTATTTTCTCTAAAAGTGTAAGCCTCATCCACTCAAGTGTGGAAAGCTCAAGATGAGAATCTCCATTAAAATGAGTCTTTCCAATATGTCTTAACCAAGAAAATCGTGAATCGTCTAAAAGTAAAAGACCAGCTGGTGAAATTAAGTAGGATTGTTTTTGCTTCAAAGCCTGCCAGACATTTTTAACTTCTACCTCGCCATATTCACTTTGATAGACTAAATCAAACATCCACTTTTTGTGATCACCTTCTTCATTTAGATGGGCTCCTTTAAGTTTCAAGCAAAATTGCTTTGGATGTTTAAGCTTAGAGTCTAGAGAAAGGATAATCGGTTTTAAAACAGGCAGCTGATCATAAATAAAATCATCCACCTCATCTTCACTTAGAATGGTCTCATCCTCAAACTGCTGAGGAATCCTTCCTCCTTTTGGAAGAAGGGAAAACCCCTCTTTCTTCACAAAAGAGTAATCCCCAAAAAACCTGACTTGATCTAAGCGATACCCTTTTTTCAATGAAACTTTTGGTTTAACTACAATTTGATCATCTTCATTGATATAAACCTCAAGTCCAAGCTTTTCTACAGGCTGCTTTAAATTAAAAAAACCATGAATTGTTTCAAGATCCTCTTCATTTGAGCGAATGAATGAAGAAATATCCTCTTTTGGTATTACGACACCTGGCGCCACTACCTGCTGGATTTTTGCTGAGGCTTTAGGATAAAAACCTCTTTCTGAAATATAGACCCACTCTTGTAAATCAATAATCCCAACAGCATCTTCAAACGCACCTGAACATGTTTTAAAAACAAGTCGACTCCAGCTGTCAATGTGGTATGTCAAATAGCACTCAATATGATTTAAATGCGTTCTAAACCCTTCATACTGATTCAGCCAAATCTTATTTTTTGTAATAAATTCGCTAAGACTTCTTTTGGGAATAACCTTTTCAATTTCACTAAAAAGCAAATGACCCAGCTGAAAAAAACCCTTATCTTCTAAAAAAACCCATCCCCCAAACAAAGCAGAGCTGCTTTTTTGCAAATCCCCTTTTTCAAATAGGAACGCAACAATGTGTAGAGCTTGATCTTCCCTAAAAAAAAGATCGTAGAAAACCGGTAAAAAGTTCGTATTGATTGAGGTTTTTTTTAAATACTTTTCAAAAAGTTTAGCATGTTTATGCAAAACTCTAGCAACAAGATCTGATTTTATTGTCTTTTCTCTCAAAACCGGATCGACTTTTTTAGCATAAAATCCGATATTTGGATGAAACACCCACTCTCCTAAATCTACCGATTTATCATCTTCGAGATCAAAAAAGACTCTTATCTCTTGTGGAAGACGATGAGTTGTTAGGTGAAACTGCTTGTTTTCTCTGTCATATTCAATCTCATCAAAAACAAGTTCCTGATATTCGTAAATAGATAATGAAGATTTTACTCCCTCAAAACAAAGAATCAACTCCTTCCAGTTCACCTCTGCAATATAAAAGCAAACAGTAAAATCCCCAAAGCGAATTTCTATTTCCTTTGGAAGAGCCCCGTGCATCGGATGGAAAATAATTTGATAATCCTGATTCTCCTCTTGAAGAAGCATCATCTTTTTTGCCAAATCACTCCAAAAAGATAACTCATATTGCAGATGATGGGTTGGATTTCCCTCTCTCCAAAGCCGAAGCTCTTCAGAAGAAAGATTAGAAAACTTTAAAGATGTTTCTTCTGTTTCCTCTACCCTTTCAAAAAGAATTTCTTTTAAAAAAAGAGCCCCTTTTTTTGTCTCCGGCTTGAGCCAAAATAGCTTTTTTGATGACTGAGAGAAAGCGGCTAATTTCTCCTCTTTTTCAGCAAATAGGCAGCTAGGATCATATCCATGTCTTTTCGAGGCAATTTCACAAAGATGGTTCCAAAGAGAATTTTTAAATCTTCTATGAAGGGGGAGTGAATTGTTTTTATAGATCTCTAAAAAAGCTGCTGAAAGATGTCTGCAAACACCATTTTTCTCATTCTCTTGGCATGTGCAAAAAGAGTCCTTTAAATTCCCCAAATCATCGATTTGTAAAAATGGCCAAAAGATCTCTTTTTTATCCTCAGATGTTACTTCAACTTGATAAGTTCCTTCGGAAAAATTGATTTGATGAACAGCTCCACTCAGGATCAGTTCACGCCCTTTTTCGATAGTTAATTGATTAAATGGAAATTTGTTCATGAAAAAAAGAAACCTTTCAAGCATTAAACCAAAATTTCCTTATACTTGAAAGGTGATTTTTATTAGAAGAGGGCGTTTTATATTTAAACGCGCACTTTATTTAAGGATCTCTTTTGGATCTTTATATGCATATCCCAGATCAGATGCAACCCCTTTATGGGTCACATCTCCAAGGCACACATTCAGCCCCTCTAAAAACAAAGGATCTTCTCTTAACGCTTTTTTATATCCCTGGTTTGCAAGTCTAAGTGCATAAGAGTAAGTTGCGTTTGTCAAAGCAAGAGTCGATGTTAATGCGCAGCTTCCTGGCATATTTGTTACACAGTAGTGTATGACCCCTTCCTCTTGATAAATTGGATTTGAGTGAGTTGTTGGTCTTGATGTTTCAAAGCAACCACCTTGATCAATTGCAACATCAACTATCACACTTCCTTTTTTCATTGTTTTAAGCATCTCTCTTGTCACAAGCTTTGGCGCTGTTTTTCCTGGAATGAGTACAGCCCCAATCACAAGATCTGCATTTTTAACATACTCCTGGATGTTTTGAGGGGTAGAATAGATCGTTTTTAACTTAGATCCAAAAACCATATCAAGCTCTCTTAGACGATTAAGATTGCTATCAAAAAGAGCCACATCTCCTCCTAAGCCAACTGCCATTTTTGCAGCTTCTGTTCCAACAACTCCTCCCCCAAGAATGACAATATTTCCTGGTGCAACACCAGGAACACCTCCAATAAGAACTCCTCTTCCTCCATTTGCCATTTGAAGCGCCGATGATCCCATCAAAACAGAAAGCCTTCCTGCAATTTCGCTCATTGGAGTAAGAAGAGGAAGTCTATGTTTGTCATCGTAGATAGTTTCATACGCTACTCCGACGACTTTTTTTTCTAAAAGAGCCTGAGTTTGAATTGGATCTGGAGCTAAATGAAGAAAACAAAACAAAATCTGATTTTCCTTCAAAAGAGGATATTCAATCGGCTGAGGCTCTTTCACTTTAATGATCATCTCAGCTTCATAAACATCTTTTAAACTATCAACAACTTTAGCACCAGCCTCTTGATACATCTGATCGGTAAATCCAATTTTTGCTCCAGCATGTTTTTGAACAACAACATGATGACCGTGACTTATTAATGATTTTACAAAGCCAGGAGTTGCTCCGACTCTATATTCATGATCTTTATTTTCTTTTGGAATTCCAATTAACACACGAGCCTCCTTTAAAAAAAATTAATAAACAGGGAGAATACAAGATTGGATAAAGTTTTCCAAATAAAAACTATACATGAAAAAGCCTTTGTCTTTTTTTAGACAAAGGCTTTTTTTTTCTTGGACTAAGGTTTGATTTTAAAAGCGGATATCTTCTGCTTTATGAACAATTTTATCTAAAAGTCCAAATTCTAAAGCTTCCTCTGCGCTCATCCATTTATCGCGATCGAGCGCTCTCTCAATCGCTTTTTCATCTTGGCCTGTAGCCTCTACATAAATTGCAATTAAAGCGTTTCTTGTTTTAATAATTTCTTTGGCGTGAATTTCAAGGTCTGTTGCTTGACCTCGAATGACTCCATGAATTCTTGGTTGGTGGATCATAATTCTAGAATTAGGCGTTGCAAATCTTCTCCCTTTTCCCGCAACAAGACTCAATACTGACCCCATCGAAGCTGCAAGACCTGTTACAAGAGTTGTAACTGGAGATTTCAGCAATTTAATTTGATCCCAAATTGCAAACCCAGAGTCTACAGCTCCCCCTGGAGAATTAATCACAAGTAAAATTGGCTTACCTGGATTTGTGAGCTCTAAATACCAAAGTTTTCTAATGACATCATTTGCAGACTTATCTTCAATCGGAGCTGATAGAAAAATTCGGCGATGCTTAAGTAAAAGATCTTCAATTTTAAAATTCACCGGCTCTTTCTCCACTCTTTCTTCTTCTTCCTCTTCCTCATCAAGTCTAAACATCAAATATTCCTCTGTTATTTTTTTACTAAATTTTACCATAAGGTCTTTACCTTTATTTTTTTCAAGATTTATTCAATTACAATTTCCGGATAAAGGGGAAACTTCTTAAGGAGCTCTTGTATCTGTGCTTTTATTTTAGTTTTTGTGTTTTCTTCAAGATAACATGAAGCTTTCATGCGAGAGTCATTTGTAGCATCAGAGGAAAATTTAGCATTTTTAAGTACCTCAATAATAAAAGAGGCAATCTCCTTCATTTCAGCTTCTTTCATCCCAAGTGTTGTCATCGCAGGAGATCCTATTCTAATCCCCGAAGTGTACCAAGCTCCATTTTGATCATAGGGAACCATGTTACGATTCACAGTAATTCCAGCACCCCTTAGAACACCTTCTGCCTGTCGTCCACTTAAACCAAAACTTTTTTGGCAATCAATCACGATAAGATGATTATCTGTTCCACCTGAGAAAAGCTTCACATTTTCTTTTAAAAAAGACTCGGCTAAAGTTTTTGCATTTTTTAAAACCTGTGCAGACCACTCTCTAAAAGAGGGTTCCATCGCTTCTTTAAAAGCCACAGCTTTTGCCGCAATCACATGAGGAAGTGGGCCGCCAAGCACTAAGGGACATCCCTTATCTACTGATTCTTTAAGCCAATTTTTGCACATGACAAGACCCCCTCTTGGACCTCTTAGGGTTTTGTGAGTGGTTGAGGTAATAACATCGCAAAAAGAGGAAGGATCAAAATCTCCAGCAATTGCTTTACCTGCAACAAGACCTGCAAAGTGTGCTATATCTCCCATTAAAACAGCTCCAACTGAATCTGCAATCTCTCTTAGCGCCGCAAAATCAAGAAGCCTTGGATAGGAAGAATATCCAGCAATCAAAATAAGAGGCTTTTCTTTCTTGACCTGGTCTGCTAACGCCTTATAATCTAAAAGTTCAGTTTGTGGATCAATTTTATAGGAGACTGCTTTAAAAATCTTGGAGGAGACATTCATTTTGAATCCGTGGGTTAAATGCCCTCCGGAATCTAGGGCCATTCCCATGATTTTTTGATTAAGCATGATCTGCCTAATTGCTTCATGTTCTGATTCGCTTAAATCGTTGACCGTTTTTTTTGAGAGCTTTTCAAGCTCTTTATTTTGAATTTTTTCAGTTAAAATTGCCCAAAAAGCAACTAAATTTGCATCAGCCCCTGAATGTGGCTGGACATATGCGTGGTCAACATTAAAAAGTTTTTTTAACCGCTCCGCTGCAATTACTTCGACTGTATCAATATTGTCGCATCCAGCATAAAATCTTTTTTTAATAACCCCTTCTGCATATTTATCGGTAAGAAGATTGCCCATAGCAAGCTGAGTCGATAAAGAGGAGTAATTTTCAGAGGCAATTAGCTTAAGGCAAGATCTTTGATCTTTAAGCTCCTGAATTATTGCGTCAGCAATTTCTTTATGATGCTCTGAAAGATGATCAAGCGCCGCAAGATATGCAATCGCTGCTTTGTTATGATCTTTTTTACTTGGAGTGTTCAAAAAATATCTATTTAAAAAATCCATTCAACCCCCATTAAACAATGTCTATATCAAATAATCCGTTAATTCTTTTATTATGGCAGAACAAACTAATCTCGTCGACTGTTTAGTTTCTCTGATTAAACCTATATTTCCCTTGTGTTTTTTACTCATAAAAGATACCTTATCTGGGTAAGAAACGTTTTAAAATTTTATTTGTAGTGAGATCCATTCTATGCAAGAATCACTAAAGCCTATATTAGATATTCAAGAATTAGACATCAAAATGATCCGATTAATGCGCCTCAAAAAGCAAAGAGCTAAAGAGCTGCAGCAAATCGAATCGTTAAAAACTGAACTTTTAGAGCAATTAGAATCTAAAAAACATGAAGTCTCTTCTATCAACGAAAATGTAGCTTCTTTAGAAAAAAAAGTTACTTCTTTAAATGAAAAAATAAAAGCACTAGAAGCAAGACAATCCTCTATTAAAAAAGTAGATGAATTCAATGCTCTAACTCAAGAGATGACAGCAGCTGAAAAGGAAAAAATTTCCCTTGAGCACCAAATTTCCAACTCCGTGGATAAAAGAGTTGCGGAAGAAGAAATCCTAGAAAAAATCACACAGAGCTTAAAATCCTCTGAACTAAACAGTAAAGAACTAGAAAAAGAAATCAAATACAGCATTGAAAAAATCAATGAAGAAGGACAAGGTCTTAAAAAAGATCGAGATCTTCTTGCTCAAGATGCTGACGAAGAAACTTTGAAAATTTATGACCGTCTTTTGAGAAACAAAAAAGACAGAGTGATTGTTCCAATTGAAAACAGAACATGTAGCGGATGTCATATTGCTTTAACAGCGCAACATGAAAACCTAGTCAGAAAGGGAAAAAACCTTGTGTTTTGTGAGCACTGCTCTCGTATTCACTACTGGCAAGAAAGCGAAGCTTTAGAAGGCTCAGCTGCCGCTACAAAACGAAGAAGAAGAAAAGCAATCACTTCTTAAACCACTATTTGGGAAAGTGTGCAATCGCTGCCTCTACCGATGTAGAGGGAGAGGAAAGTCTGGACTTCATAGGAAAAGGATACCAGTGAAAGACTGGGGGCTGCAAAGCTACGGAAAGTATAACAGAAAACATTTCGCTACAATTAATTTGTAGACAGACTGAAAATGCTAACTTTAGGAGTTAGCCATACCTACAGTAATGTAGGATGCTATAAACCCTATCCGAAGCAAGATACTAAGTTGCGTATAAAGGTTTTCCTCTTTGCAACTTTAAAGAATCGCTCGAGGGATGCAGCGATGCATCCCCTAGATGAATGATTGCTCTTTTTAACGAAAGAAACAGAATCCGGCTTACCGCTTTCCCAAATTTTTTTAAATATCCCAACATAGCTACACTATTATATAGGGAAAAAACCCTTTTAAATTTTCATAAACATCAGATCTAGGTTATAATATCTACTCAAAAACTAACCTATGAGCTTTTTTAATATGAGAATATTAAGTCCCACAATCGGCGCGACTTTAAGACAAATCCCAATCACGATTTGTAACAAATCTACTAAAGTTGCAAAAGCGATTTATGATTATTTTATGAAAATCTCAGCAGCCCTGTTTAATTTTTTCTCAAAAGTTAAATCAAAGAGCAACATAAACGATATACAAGTGATGACTCCAAATCATCAAGCACCTCAAGAACCAAAAAAACCTGTAAAAAAAGTGACATTTAAGGACACTTTGGATTACGAGCAACCTGAAACTAATCTCATCGAAAAAGAATGCTCTATTTGCCTAGAGCCCATGTCAGATAAGGATTCGGAGTTTTTAGAGTGTGTCCACAGATTTCACACCACTTGCCTCAATCAATGGCTTGAAATCTCTGATCAGTGTCCGATTTGCAGAACTAATCATTATAATGCGATTCATTTTTAATCGCTAATCTTCAAGACATGCTCTGGGATGAGCTTTTTTATAAACATCTTGTTTTACTTTTGTTGAAACTTGAGTATAAATCGTGGTTGTAGAAAGGCTCTCATGTCCTAGGAGCAGCTGTATAGTTTTTAAGTCCATTCCCCTCTCAAGCCAGTGGGTTGCAATTGTATGTCTTAGAGTATGCGGGGTGATCATTTCAGCGAAACCGCACTGCTGAAAATACTCTTTAAAAAGCCTATCGACAGATCTTGTTGTGATCCTTTTTCCCCACTTATTTAGAAATACAGCCTGCTGATCTTTTTCCTCTTTATGAAGCTTGTGATCTTGAAATCTTGTAGGATCTTGAAGATATCTTTTAATCCATTTAGAGGCTGAAGTTGTAATTGGAACGATTCTCTCTTTTTTCCCTTTTCCTTTTAGCTTCACCCAATTTCCCTCTAAATCAAGATCTTTCCGATTTAAAGAAACAAGCTCTGATAAACGAAGTGCGGAGGAGTAGAAAAGCTCAAAAATCACTCTATCTCTTAAACCAAGATATGAGGTTAAATCAGGTTTTTCCATAAAGAGTTCTATCTGCTCGTAGCTCATGATTGAAGGGATTTTTTTAATTAATTTTGGGCTTTCAATAAACTCCATGGGATCTATTTGAAGTTTGCCATGTTTCATAAGATACTTGAAAAATGAACGCATACTTGAAATTCTTCGAAGAATTGTCTTTCTTTTGAGCCCCTCTAGATGCATCTTAGATAAATAGTTGCGGATGATTTTCTTATCAATTGAACTTAACTCGATGAGATCTTTTTCCGTTTCATTTTCAAGATCACATAGTAGAACCTTTTTAAAGGATAAGGGATCTTCTTGTGGAAAAAAATGATTTTCCAGATAAATTTTAAAAGCATTTAAATCAAGGCAGTAATTTCTAAGAGTATGCTCTGATACCCCTTTGATTGTTTTATAAAATTTTAAAAATTCAATAATTTCAGTATTCATTTTTCACTTAAATAAATAGTAACCTGAGAAAATAGCTCCAGCTAAAAGAAGATACGATACTATCACAAACACCCCATCGTCTTCTAAAAGACCAATTGATAAAAACAAAATGGGAAAAGCAGCAAGAATATTTGTAAGTGGAATCGGAAGAGGAAGAGAGAGAAATAAAGAGCAAAAACAAAGGGTGATTCCATGAACTTTTTGAATATAAATTGGTTTTGTCAAAAACTCCAATCGATTGTGGATTAGTTTTTCGAAAAAATGGGCAAGTTTAATCAGCTTTTTTACAATTTTTACAAGGAGCGCTCGTTTTATTTTTTTCTTTGCGATCCATTTGGGCCAAAATACTTTAGATCTAAAAACAAGTCTTAAACTCATCAAAAGTAAAACCACTCCAAAAAGTGTTGAAAGACCTGGAATTTGAATCGGAAGACAAAAAGGAAGAGAAAATACAATCAAAAACACAAAGAGCCCTTTTCCTGTTAACTTCTCAAACACCTTATCAAGAGTAATTTTTTCACTATCCGGCGCTATTTTTAAAATCTCTTTAAGCTGATGAATCAGCAAGCTCTCTTTCATTTTTTTTCACGTTTTGTAATTTTTTTAAATACCATTTTTTCTATGTCAATGATTGGAATAATTAAGAAAGTCACGAAAAGAACTCTTATCCAATCTTTAACTGGAAGATGCGTTGAATTGAAAACTTTTTGCATGAATGGATGTTCTGAAAATATCACCTGAGCGATGATAATAAGTATCACTCCAGCTAATAAGGGCCGATTAGACAACACTCCAATTGATCTAAGTTTTTGGTGAAAAGAGCGGCATTTAAAGACATAAAAGACCTGCATAAATACATGCATTGTTACACATAAGGTTTGAGAAAATCGTCTCGCCTGCTCTATTTCCATTCCTTGAGAGATCTTCGTTTTAAACTCATATAAAAACATTCCAACTGCTAAAAGGGTCATAACGATTCCAACAAAAAGCGTTCTAACAATAAGAAACCTATTTAAAATTCTAGAAGAAGGTTTTCTTGGTTTCCTTTTCATCACATCTGGCTCTGTCTTTTCAAAAGCTAGAGGAGTCGATAAAAACCCTGATGTCACAAGGTTAATCCAAAGAATCTGAAGAGGAAGAATCGGCATGAGCAACACACCCTGGTTGATCGGAAAAAAAAGAACTGCGACCATAATCATCAGAGCTTGAGAGAGGTTGGTTGGAAAAATGTTAGAAATACACTTGATTAAATTATCATAGACTCGTCTTCCTTCCTCTACTGCATGCTCAAAGCTTGAAAAATTATCATCGACTAAAATCATATCAGAGGCTTCTTTTGCAACGGTTGTTCCTGAGACTCCAAGAGAAATTCCTATGTCTGCTTGCTTAAGACTTGGAGAATCATTCACTCCATCTCCTGTCATTGCAACCACTTCATTTTGCTTTTGCAGAGCTTGAATAATAATTAATTTATGCTCAGGGAGCGCTCTTGCAAACACGTTAACTCTTTTCACAAGACCTACTAACTCTTCCTCTGAGAGCTTTTCAAGCTCTTGCCCAGTCAAAATTTCACTTTCATTTTCGATTCCAACAAGAGCGGCAATTTTTTGAGCTGTACTTGGGTGATCTCCTGTGATCATTTTGACCTTTACCCCGGCTTTAAGACATGTAGAAATTGCTTTTTTAACGTCAGATCTTGGAGGATCTTCCATTGCAACAACTCCAAGGCACTCAAGATCGTGATCTAAATCATTTTCATGAAATTTTTGCCTAAAACCTTGAAATCTTTTCATGCAAATTAAAAGGCAGCGTCTACCACCAGTAGCAAACTCTTCTAGCTCTTTTTTAATTATTTCTTTAGCACTCCCTGAAACATTAGAGCATTTAGAAAGGAGCACCTCAGATGCCCCTTTGATATAGGCAATCTTTTCGTTTTCATGATGCTCATGAAGAGTTGCCATAAAGCATTTTTCCGCTTCGAAGGGAATAATATCAATTCTTGCAATATGACTCCGAAGCTGCGTCTCCTCTATTCCATGTTCATTTACAAACTCTATAAGAGCAATCTCTGTTGGATCGCCATGATATAGAGCGCGCCCCTCTTTGTATTCTTTTGTTGCCGTATTACAAAGAGCTGCTGCTTTGTAAAAATGATCTTCTTCCTTCTCTTTTGCATGATAAATTTTGAAGGCTACCACCTTCATTTTATTTTCAGTAAGAGTCCCTGTTTTATCAGTACATATGACCGTTGCACTCCCTAGGGTCTCAACAGCCTCTAGATGACGAATGATCACCTTTCTTTTTGCCATTCTATAAACGCCAATTGCTGCAGTAATTGTGATAATAGCTGGAAGACCCTCCGGAATCACTGAAACAGCAAGAGAAATACTAGCAAGAACTCCTTGAGCCACTCCATACCCTCTTAAATATCCTAGAAAAAAATTAATCAAAGCAGCTGATGCAGTGAACCAGGTGACTCCTTTTGCAAGCTTTGCAAGGGATTTTTTAAGCGGCGTGTCAAGAGGCACAATACTTTCTAGCATCGAAGCAATTTTCCCAAACTCAGTCTCCTTGCCGATTCCAAAGACACACCCATATCCAACTCCAGATTTAATCAAAGTCCCAGCATATACAACCGATTTTCTATCACTTATTGTAGCGTCTAGAAGGGAAGGGTCTGCTCTTTTACTAACAGGCAAACTCTCACCTGTCAGCACAGACTCATCACACGTTAAATTTTTAGAGGAGATAACTCTCATATCTGCGGGAATTTTCTCTCCTGCTTCTAAATAGACCACATCACCCATTGTCACTTCAGACACTGGTATTTTTTTATGAGCTCCTCCCCTTTTTACAATCGCAAATGCATCTGATCGATCGTTTAAAGATTCAATTGCTTGAATCGATTTATACTCTTGAACAGCTCCTATTAAGGTATTAATTAAAACTAGACCAAAAATCACAAGGGCATCTGCAACTTCTTTATAAAAAAGGACGATCACCATCGAAAAAAGCAGAATATAGATCAGAGGACTTCTCCACTGCTTAAAAAAAATCTTTACTATCCCCTCCTGCTTTTTTTTGGGGATTAAATTTTTTCCAAACTCTTTAAGCCTAAATGCTGCTTCTTTTTCAGATAAACCCTCTATCGAGGTTTTAAGTTCCAGGATAAGGGTTTCAAATGGCAGCGCATGCCAGGGTTTTTTTTCAAAAAACATTAAAGTCTTCCTTATTTATTCATCAGATGCCACATTTGCTTACATAGTGAAATTCTTTTTAAAATAACAAGTCAAAAAAGTTCTATTTTCAAGTCTCCTTAAAAAAAGAGCAAGATCCACCTTGAGTCCTCGTGCTAAATCTGATAGACTCTACGGCCAAGTAGATAAAAAATTCAAAAATTTAAGATTATGATTACATTAAAAGAGATCTCTAAAACAATCGGCAGCAGAACCCTTTTTGAAAATATTTCGGTCACATTTAGCCCAGGGAATCGATATGGTCTAACAGGACCTAACGGATGCGGAAAATCGACTCTTTTAAAAATGGTGATGGGAACAGAGGAAATCACAACTGGAGTGATCAACCTTCCTAAAAAAGTTGGTTTTTTAAAGCAAGATATTGAAGCTTTTAAAAATATGATTGTAAGAGATGTTGTGATCATGGGAAATGGAGCTTTATGGAAAGCCTTAGTTGAAAGAGATAAGCTCTATGACGAAGAGATGAGTGATGAAGTTGGAATGAGACTTGGAGAACTTGAGGAAATCGTTGCTGAAGAAGATGGTTATAGCGCCGAAGCCGATGCTGAAGCTCTTCTTGAAGGGATGGGGATCGAATCCTCCTTTTTTGATAAGAAAATGTCACAAATCCCTCTAGATCTTCAGTTTAGAGTCCTTCTTTGCCAAGCTTTATTTGGAAAACCAGAAGCTCTTTTACTTGATGAGCCAACAAACCACTTAGACCTTCACTCAATTGGATGGCTTGAGAAATTTCTCATTAGCTATAACGGAATTTTAGTTGTTGTCTCCCACGATAGACACTTTTTAAATGCTGTGACAACTCACATAGCAGATATCGATTATGATACTTTAATTATCTATCCTGGCAACTACGATGAAATGGTTGTGGCTAAAACTTCTGCAAGGGATCAATCTGAGCAAGAAAATAAATCCAAAGAAAAGAAGATCGCTCAACTTAAAGAATTTGTGTCGAAATTTGGAGCTGGATCTAGAGCATCTCAGGTCCAATCAAGACTTAGAGAAATTAATAGACTTCAGCCGCAAGATCTTAAAAAATCTAATATCCAAAGGCCTTTCATTCGATTTAAAACTCCAGAAAAGGAATCTGGAAAAATTGCAATTACCGCAGAAAACATTTCAAAATCGTTTGGAGATAACCACGTAATTAAGAACTTTTCTTTAGAGATCGGTAAAGGGGCAAAAATTGGAGTGATTGGAAACAACGGTAAAGGAAAAACAACTCTTTTAAAGCTTCTTGCTGGAGTTTTATCTGGAGAAAGCGGCAAGATTAACTTTGGTCATGAAACATCGATTGGATATTTTGCACAAAACCACTTAGAGATTATTGATAAATCTAAGAAAATCGAACTCTTTGATTGGCTAAAAGAAAAAAAAGATAAAGCCTATGATCAAGAGATAAGAAGCGCTCTTGGAAGAATGCTTTTTTCAGGAGATGATGCTTTTAAACAAGTCCCAACTCTTTCAGGCGGAGAAACTGCAAGGCTTATTTTAGCCTCACTGATGTTAAGAGAGTATAACACCTTAATTCTCGATGAGCCAAATAACCACTTAGATCTTGAAGCGGTTTCTGCGCTAGGCGTTGGACTAAGTGAATTTAAAGGAACTGCAATTGTTGCCTCTCACGACAGAGATCTGATTTCAAGTTTTGCAACTAAAATTATCTCATTTGAGCAAAAAGCAATCCGTTTCTTTGATGGCACATTAGATGAATATCTATCGGTCCATGGGTAATTTTTTCACTGAAGAAAAATTCAACTCTTTAAAAGATGCGCAAAAACAAAAAAAAAGCCTTTGAAATTTTGCGCATCTTATACAGCAGTCACTTACTCAGATAATTCCTCTTCTTTTAGTTAATGATTAATAAACTCCGATATAAAAAACATTTTACCTTATAAAAGCTTGAATATAGGGTGAAGTTTTCGAACTTAGAGTTCCACCTCCCGATTTCTCAAAGTTCAGGTTTTTAATACTCTATGGAAGTAGAGAAGTATCACGAAAAACGATAGCAACCAACTAATTATTGTTATTCGCTTTTCCAGAGAGCCTGATTAGTTCGTTTCATTAAAAGAGATTGATTAACTAATCGCTCTTATCTTTTTTTAAACCAAATTTAATCCATCGATGCCAGACACGTTCATGTATATAATATTGGATGGGCTTATAGATTAATTCCGCAATTCCAAATGCAGTTCCTATTTTAATCGATCCGGTAAAGCTATATGATATTAAAAAACCAAAAAGAGTACTAATACATCTGTAGCTAATTGTTTTTGCAACATGTCTTTTTTTTTCTACTATCATATCTTATTGATCATGTTAAATTTTAAAAATTTGATAATTCCTATTAAATACCAATTTGGCATGATTTTTAAAAAGACTTCTAATCAAAAAGGAGATTTTGCAGGAGTCCTCTGCCCCTCTAACCAGATGATAATTAGAACCTCAGACTGAAAATCCCCTGGAGAACTCTTAGATAAGCAGCTCGATCTTTATTTTTGAATAACCTCTGAAATAATAAAAAGAATAAAAGATTGGAATATATGAAAGTGATTCAATCTAAAAAACTTTTTGCAGCGAGCAGATATCATCATAAAAATACCCCTTTATGGATTTAAAAACTCACTGAATGTAGCATGTGCTTATTCTCTTGTTGCAGGAGAGATAAGGCGGCAGCTACAGATCTTATGAGTTTAAAAAAAAACATCTCTTTTTCACTCGTTTCCAAGATCTCCTCTTTGCTCTTTCAGCTAAGCTCTCTTTCGATTCTTGCAAAAACTCTCTCATCAAAGGAGCTAAGCCTTTATTTTCTTCTTTTAAACTTACCTTTTTTTTTCTCGTTAATTGATTTTGGACAAACAGGAGGTGGATTTCAAAATCGTCTTACAACCCTTGAGGAGCAGGGGCTCCATCTAGAAAAAAAAGAGCTTTTTTTATCTCATTTTAAACTTTCTTTGATTATCTATTCGTTTTTTTATCTTCTTTTTTTCATTTGTATCCTAATTCTAAAGGAAAAAGGAGCTCTTTTTTTCTCTTCATTTTATATTTCTTTATATCTTTTATTTACTCTGATGAGATCTCCTTTTTCATTATATAACGCTCTATCCTCTTCAATTCAAAAGGGGTTTTTAAAAAATAGATTCGATCTTCTTGAGCATTTTTTCTGTTTTACATTTCTTGTGCTAACTTCTTTTTATCCCCTTGATTTTCATACCAAAATATCATTGCTGTTTTTGATTCCTTTTTTGATTACACTGATTGGATTTTTTAAGTTAACAAAGATGCATAGTATTTCGATCTTTGAGCCTCTTTCTGTTTCAAACATAAAAAAACATCTAGAAATTAAACTCGGACTTTTTTTTTGGATGCAAAACCTTCTCTCCCTTGCTCTATTTAACACCTCAATTTACATAGTTGCAGCAAAGCAAGGACTTGAAAAAACCTCAGATTTTTTTCTTTACATGCGCCTCACTCATATAATCCTTGGTCTTCACTTTGCATTTTTAGCGCCCTTTAGTACCTTTTTAATTCACCTTTTTTTTAAGAAAAAAAAAGAGCTGATTCAAAAGCTTTTACAAGCTTTAACTTTTACAATGGTATTCTTTTTTGCAGCCTTTTGTTTTCTCTATGTATCACACCCTTTTATTGAAAAATGGATTCACGTTAAAGCAAATGTGCCGCCCAATTTATTTGTTTGGGCTGCAATCTATGGGCTCATTAACGTCTTTTCCATTTTTTTAAACGCATTTAATAAAATCAAAAGCCAACTGATTTTTCTTTTTCTAGGTCTGTTTATTTTTGTTTCGCTATCTCTATTTTTACCTATAGCTCCTTTTCAAAAAACAGTTGTGATTTATTCAATAATTTCGATACTTCCTCTATTATTTTCGAATGTTTATGAGTGCTACACCCTTGTCAGAAAACAAAATAAAGAAAAGGATTTTAATTATTAAAATAGGAGCCATCGGTGATGTGGCTCTCTCTACTGCTTTAGCCTCTGTCTATCAAGATCACCTCATTACCTGGGTCGTCGGAAAAAAATCAGCTCCATTAATAAAGGCCATCCCCTTTATTAAAAGAATCATTGAAGTAGATGAAACTGCCCTTCTAGAAGGAAATCTTTTTGAAAAAATAAAGCAGTCTTTTTTTGTCATCTTTTCAATTTTTTTTCACTATTTTGATGAAGCCATCATCGCGCATAAGGATCCAAGATATAAACTTCTTAGCTTTTTCACGTTTTCAAAGAAGACCTTCTCTTTCAAGAGAAATGATCCTTTTCCAGATGGGAGCTTATTTCACTCACAAATCTATTTAAATTTAATTATCTCAACACTTCCGATTAAATATCCAAAGCTCAATCTCCCACCGATTCATCCTCTGATCTCAAAAACATCTACTCCCTTTATCGTTTTAAATTTTTCTACAACTTTAGACATGCAAAAAGCCAAAAGAAGATGGCCTCTTAGCTACTACGTCACTCTTGCAAAAAGGCTTAAGAGCTATGTAAATGTTGTAATCATTGGAGAAAAGAGATCTGAAAAAGAATCAGAGGAGTTTTCTTTTTCTGGTATCATTAATCTGGTTGGAAAAACCTCTATTTTAGAGGTAATTGCTCTTTGTGAAAGAAGTATTGGTATGATTACGCACGATGGAGGCCCTCTTCACCTAGCAAGGCTCTCAGGCTGCAAAATTTTATCTTTGTTTGGCCCAACAAATCCAAGAAGTTTTTCGCTGGATGATCCAAGAGAAATTCATTTACATCCCTCTTCAGAGAAACTAAACTGTTCTCCATGCTATAGCGAAAATAAGTACGGAAGATGCCATATTCCTCTTTGCATGAAACTCATCTCCCCATCTAAAGCTTTTGAAACAATCTATCACGCATGGAATCTTAACTTATATGAAAACAGCTCTAGTTCATGATTGGTTTTATTCAATTACAGGCGCAGAAAAAGTCGCTGAAGAGATTTACTCTCTTTTTCCCTCTAGGGTATTTTGTTTAATTAAAAATGAAAAAAACCTTAAAAACCTATCCATTCTACAACAAGATATTACTCCATCTTTTATTCAAAGACTCCCTTTTGCAAAAGAAAAGTATCCCTATTATCTTCCTCTTTTCGCAAGTGCAATTGAAAGTTTTGATCTAAATGAATTTGATCTGATCCTATCCTCTTCTTCCTCTATTGCTAAAAACGTATTAACTAATAGCAATCAAGTTCACATCTGTTATTGTCACACTCCAATGCGCTATGCTTGGGATCTGTATTTTGACTACTTAAAGCTTCATCGTATGGAAAGAGGTATAAAAGGAATTCTTATAAAAGGGGTGATGCATAAATTACGACTTTGGGATCTAGCCCATAGCTCTCGAGTAGATCATTTTATTGCAAACTCTAAAACAGTCGCGAAAAGAATATACTCTCTTTATAAAAGATCCTCAATAGTGATCCACCCACCTGTAGATACGGATTTTTTTTCTAACGATCACTCAAAAAAAGAGAACTATTTCATCACGTGCTCAAGACTTGTTCCCTATAAAAAAATAGATCTTATGGTCGAGGCTTTTAGAAAAGTTAAAGATCAAAAGCTTTTAATTGCAGGAGATGGACCTGAGCTAAAAAGACTTAAATCCATCGCTCCACCAAATGTAGAATTTTTAGGTTCTATTTCCAATGAATCGCTGCGCTCTTATTTAACAAAAGCAAAAGCTTTTATTTTTATGGCCCATGAAGATTTTGGGATTGCTCCGGTAGAGGCTCAAAGCTGTGGCACTGCTGTCATTGCTTTTTCAAAAGGAGGGGCAAAAGAGAGTGTAATCGATCAAAAAACTGGAATTTTTTTCGATCATCAAACACCCGATGCTCTAATCGATGCAATCGATAAATTTCACCGGATCGAAGATAAATTTGATATCGATATAATCCAAGAGCATGCTAAACAGTTTTCTAAGCAAAATTTTAGAGAAAAATTTAAAGCAGTGACCCTTGATTTGTATAGTAAATCGAAATAATGAATGCATTTGATGTAAAAGTTTTAATTCTAGCAGGAGGCCTTGGATCTAGATTATGGCCCATCTCAACAAAGAAATATCCAAAACAGTTCTTAAAAATCGAAAATGAGTACTCTCTTTTACAAAACACTCTTAGAAGATTTCTTCCCATTACAAAACCAACAAACATTTTTATTATAACATCAAATGAGTACGCTAGGATCGCAAAAATGCAAGCTTTAGAGATCCATAGACTCCTTGAAAATCAGATCATTTTAGAACCTAAAAAGAAAAACACCGCATTTGCAATCACATACGCTCTTAACGTTTTAAAAAATAAAAATAACATTGACGATTTCACCTCTATTATCGTCTCACCAATCGATCATGTATTTTCCTCCAACACCCTTTTTGTAAATTCAATCAAAGAGGCTCTGAGTCAATTTGATCCCACTTACATCACAGCTTTTGGAATACCCCCTTCTTTTCCAAATCCAAATTTCGGATATGTTAAAAAAGAGAGAAAGATCTCAAATAATTTATTCACATCCTCAAGTTTTATAGAAAAACCAGATATAAACTTGGCTTTAAACTTAATCGAAAATAATTACATTTGGAATTTAGGAATCTATTTGTTTTCCTATAAATCCATTAAAAATTATTTAAAATCCATCAACCCAACCTTCTTTAACATCTTAATCGGCGCTTATAAAGAGCTTGATTCCATTCCTGCTATTTCAATTGATTTTGCTTTAATCTCTAAATTAGAGCAGCTTAGAGTTTTTGAGCTTTCTTCTCTTTTATGGCTAGACATTGGAACTCTTGAGTCGCTGAGCGAATTTACACTTTCAAAAGAATTATTCAAACACTCCTTTGAAAAGAGTCTTTCATCCTAATTTTTTCCTGTTGCAGACAACTACAACCCCATGAGAAAATAATTGGCTAAAAATAAAAAAACTAACGTTTAGGTGTTTTATGAGCTCAATTCATACTATTTGCTATAACGCTGTATGGAACCAATCCAATCATCATCTAGCGCCTCTTTCTATGCAGGAAAGATCCACTTTCAAAAAAGTAGTAGATATTGCAATTACAATTTTCACCTTTCCTTTTGTTTATCCAATCAAAACACTTGCTAGATGGGCTATCTTACCAAGCTCCTCCTTCTTTTTTCAAAAAATTATCAAACGCTGCAATCAAAAATTCGAAGAAAAATTCAAGGGAATTCCGACCGTTTCTAGAATCGAGGTAAAAACACCAGATGGTATTACGTTAAAAGGGCATTTTTTAGAAGGGAAGAACTTCAAAACTAATCCAAACAAACGAGTTGCTATCTTATTTCATGGAAAGGGAGACTTCTACCAATCAGGCTCTTATGAAGCTGGTGTAGCCTCTGTTTTAACACCACATGAAGATTATAGCTTATTGATGTTCAATCCAAGGGGTATTGGAATGAGCGATCAAAACACCCCTTCTGAAAATTCACTCTCTCTAGATGGTGAAAGCGTTTATCAACTTGCAATCAGCCTTGGATTTAGTGAAGATCAAATCGATATCACAGGACACTCTCTTGGAGCTGCTGTAGCCACTCAATTAAAAAAACTACATCCGAAAACAGGGGGACGACTGATTTTAGATCGCTCATTTGATAGCCTAGGTAATGAAATCTTCCATCTTTTTCCAAAATTACTTGGAAGAGTTGCAAGCTTTGCAGCTAGAAAAATTGGCTGGAAATTCGAAACTGCCAAAGCTTTGGAACAAATCGAAGATGAAGTTTTTATCATCAACCATCTTCATGATGAAATTATTAGAAAGCAAGCTGCTTTAACAAAAGAGAACTTAGGACAGCTCTCTGACAAAAGAAATCTTCATATTTATAATATTACTGAGAAATGGTTCAATAATCACATGGCTCGACTTCAAACTTTTTATGAAATATCTAATAGCCTTGAACGGGATTTAAATTTAAGGGAAAAAGAAAATCAAAACCTAAGCGCCTAAGTAGTAATTCTAAAAAAGGGTGAATCTAGTATCAACTTGATTTCTTATCTTCTTTTTGATAGTTATAAAAATAAATTACTAAAGAGAGATACACCCCTTTTATGAAAGAATATGAGCAGCAGGGGGCCCAGCCGCTCCCAAATCAAGAATCATTTTTCACTCAACAAGAAACAATAGATTCCCAGCTTCACTCGCTGAAAGATAAAATTGAAGCCTTTATTGCATCTATTGAAGGAATCCTAAAAGAGCCCCTTCTATCCAAACACCCAGAGTTTTTAGATAAATTCGCTGCAGACATCGTTTCTCTCCATCATCTAAGCATGGATCCAAAATCCAAAAATTCTCTTGTCAATGAAACAAGAAAAATAGTTTCTAATATTTTAAATTGTGAAGTTAAAATTCGAGCAAGTCATGAGCCTATTACAGCAATTGATGCTGCCCTCACCTTTAGAAAGCACAAGAAAAACAGCAAAGCCTTAGTTGGACTTTTAGAAAATTTCCTGCAAAATAAAGAAGAAACTCAAAACCTTCTCACTGAGCTAAAAATGATCAGCTATGATCTTAGCGTGGAAAGGGGAAACATTTAAAATCATCTGCAGCATAAGAATTTGAAAAGATACTTCTAGCTTCCTCTTCGAAAGCAGCTAAGTGTCTATATCTTGCAGAAAAGTGAGTAAGAATAAGCTGATTTGCTTGGGCTTGTTTTGCAATTTGTGCCGCTTGCTTTGCCGTTAAATGATGATGCTCATAGGCTAGATCTTTATGCTCTTCTAAATAAGTACTCTCACATAAAAACATTTTGGCACCTCTTGCAAGCTCTATTGCATTTTGGCACTCTCTTGTATCAATCACGCAGGAAAAAACATCGCCTTCTCTTTTTGTGCTAACATCGTCAAGAACAATTGTTTTACCATCAATTTTCACTTTTCCATTTTGCTGAAGTTCCTTCACCAGAGGCCCCTCTACACCAAAAAACTTAAGCTTTTCTCTATCATATTTAATCGTGTCAGCCTCTTGAATTCTCCAGCCGACATTCTCGATACTATGATTTAAAAATCGAGCTTCAATTCTAAAGGATCCATCCTCATGAACAATTCCATCTCTTTCCACTGGATGCTCTATGACATTTAATCGATCAAAGTAGGCTGTGCCATATCTTAATCGATCAAAATAGACTTTACCACTTGCCGGATAATAACAATGAACTGGATGGGTCACTTTATCTAAGTTAAGTCTCATCAACATAGATCCAAAACCTAAGCAGTGATCTCCGTGAAAATGACTTAGAAAAATTCTTGTTACAGCAGTTGGAGCGATATTTGCAAAAATAAACTGACGCTGCGTCCCCTCACCTGGGTCAAATAAAAACCCCTCTTCGTTCCATCTTAAAAAATAAGCGCCGTGATTTCTCAGGCGTGTTGGCTGCTGCGAAGAACATCCTAAAATCGTCAAATCTCTAACTGTCATGATCTCAACCGAAATAATACTGGAATTTTACCGAGCAAGTATCCGACAAAAAGGCCAACTAAATGGGCGCTGTTTCCAAGTCTACTGATTGGTAAATGATAAATTTTCAAATAGGATAAAGCAAAAGCTACTATTTGAATAGCAAACATTCCAATTACAAAAAGAAACAAAAATCCAAGGGTTCCTCTTGAGATTCTATACCCCTCCCATGGAGCCTCTCTTTGCCGAATCCATATAAATCCAGCAAGACCACAAATCACCCCTGAATATCCTATAAAAAAGGGTCCACTCATTAGATACTGGCAAAGGTTTGATATAGCTCCAATAATAAGAGTTAAAATTAAAAACCGTATTGCCCCAACTTTTCTCTCAACCTCTTTACCAAGGAGAAAAAGCCAAAGCATATTAAAAATTAAATGAAGAAGATTCCCATGCAAGAATACGGGAGTAAGAATGCGATAATACTCACCCTCTCGAATTTTTACAAACATTGGAGAATCAAGAAGTCCTCTTGAGTTTGGCCAATCTACAACCACATCATAAAAACCTCTCCAATAGGGCATTTTTTCAATGACCATTAGCTGTGATCTTTGTTTAATTGTCCATTTTTGCATCTCCTTTTTACTTAAAGAAGGGTTCTTCTCATAAAACTGGTAAAGCTTTAAAAAGGGCTCTGGAAAATCAAAAAGAAGCTTACTCACAAAAGGAGTAAAAGAGGTGTTTTGAACAAGGTTTGGAGACTTTTTATATAAAGCTGCCTTTTCAAATCCCACCCAAAAAAATAGAAGAATACAAAGAAGAATCAAACCATTTGTAAAGGGTCTGAAATTTTCCTCCTTTTCCTTATGATTTTGAGGAGCTTCAACTTTGTCATCTATACCTTGATCTGAAGAAAACTCTTTGTCAGAAAAAAACATCTCTTTAGGTTTTGGCAAATCTTGATGCAAGTAACCATTTGTATTTGTAGAGAGTCCATCATGAATTTCTAGAGCCTTTTCAAAATCATCTTCTGAGACAATCCAAACGTCATATTCAACTAAGATCCCTTGTGAGTTTTTGACAGGCTCATAAATAGCTTCGATTTTTTCATTCAAAAGTCTCGAATATAAGAAAAAGGCTTTCTGTTCATCTTTAAAAGTTGCAATTAGCCGCATACTTCCTTAATTTTTTTTATAAGATTACTAGTTGATAACCCATCTACTCTTTCCACAAGATGTATTTTTCCTCCCCCCTCTCTAACAACGTCTGACTCAATACAATTAAGTCCATATTCAATTCCATTGATGTGAATGTGTGGTTTAATCAGCTCTAAAATCTTACAAGGGGTTGTCTCGTCAAACCATGTCACATAATCGACAAAACCAATTGCACTCATCATCTCTATCCGATATTGAAGAGGGACAATCGGCCTATGTTTATCTTTATAGGTCTTGATTGACCTATCACTATTTAATGCAACAATTAAGATGTCAGCTTGCTTTGATGCTTCATAAATAATATGTAAATGACCAGCATGGAGTAAATCAAAGGAGCCATTAAGAGTTGCTATTTTTAGGCCTTTTGATTTGATAGAGTGAATTTTTGATTCGAGCCTCTTTGGATCAATTACTTTCTCTAAAGCCTTCTCTTTCCAAATCTTATTCATTTTCTTATCTACCCTTGCCATCAAATGCAATTTTAAAGACATCTAAGTAATGAGAAACAAAATGCACGTCTAATCCTTTCTTTAGATAAGCAGGAAGCTCATCATAATCTCTCAAATTTTCTTTAGGGAAAATGAGAGTTTTAACTCCAGATCTCTTTGCAGCAATCAATTTCTCTTTTAATCCACCGATAGGAAGAACTTTTCCTGTTAAAGTAAGCTCTCCTGTCATTCCAAGGTTTTGTTTTACAGCAACATTTAAAAGAAGAGATAAAAGAGCTGTTACCATTGTAATTCCAGCTGAAGGTCCATCTTTTGGGGTAGCCCCTTCAGGAATATGAACATGAACCTCTTCTTTTTCAAAAAAAGATTTGCCAATTGCAAGCTTTGAAAGGTCACTTTGCAAATAGCTCCAAGCAATTTGGGCGGACTCTTTCATTACATCACCCGCTTGTCCTGTCAGCATCATTTTAGCTTTTTCACCAGGCAATTTAACAGCTTCGATATAAAGCGTAGCTCCTCCCATGGAAGTCCAGGCAAGACCCAAACTCACTCCAGGAGGGGTTATGTCATAAAATCTATCTGATGTGAACACTGGCTTTCCTAAAAAAGTCTGAAGATTTTTATCTGTAATAATTGTTTGAGGAATCTTTACTTCTTTAGGATTTTTCTTCTTTTCTTCAGCTTCAAGCTTTTCAACAACCTTTACTGCAACTTTTCTTAAAACTTTTTTGATGTTATTTTCTAAATTACGTACTCCAGATTCTCTTGCATACCCATTGATGATTTCTTTTAGTCCAGACTTATTAAAAGAAACCTCAGAGGCTTTTAGTCCCATTTCCTTTCTGTTTTTAGGAATGAGATATTTATTTGCAATTTCAACTTTTTCTTCAAGGATGTATCCAGAAAGACGAAGTATGTCCATGCGATCTTTTAAAGGACCTGGAATCGCATCTAACATGTTTGCTGTTATGATAAAAAGAACATCTGAAAGATCGCATCTTGCATCAAGGTAATGATCTAAAAAATCTTTGTTTTGCTCTGGATCTAGCACTTCTAAAAGGGCAGAACCTGGATCCCCATGGTAGCTAGCTCCCATCTTATCCACTTCATCAAGCATAATGACTGGGTTCATCGTTTCAGTCGCCTTAAGCGCTTGAATAAGCTTTCCTGGCATCGCGCCGATATATGTTCTTCTGTGTCCTTTGATTTCAGCTTCATCTCTCATTCCCCCAACAGAAAATCTATAAAATTTTCTATTCAGCGCTCGAGCAATGCTTTTTCCAATACTTGTTTTTCCAACCCCTGGAGGTCCAACTAAACAAATAATACTTCCTCGAACACCACCTGAGAGTTTTCCAACGCTTATGAATTCAAGAATTCTCTCTTTGATGTCTTTTAATCCATAGTGATCTTCATCTAATATTTTTTTTGCATTTTTAACATCATCTGACTCTTCACTGTAAATTCCCCAAGGAATAATTGTGAGCCAATCTAAGTAGTTTCTAGAAACAGAATATTCTGCAGACTGCACTTCAAGAACGCTTAGTTTCTCCATCTCTTCTGTAATTATTTTTAAAACATCAGGTGGAACAATACGCTTTTCAAGTCTTTCTTGAAATTTATCTAGATCGCAGCTTTTATCATCTTTTTCTAGACCTAGCTCTTTTTTTATAGTCTTAAGCTGCTCTCTTAAAAAGAATTCTCTTTGAGTTTTAGAAATTGTTGCTTCGATTTTTTGATTAATGCTGCTTTGAAGTTTACTCAAATCAAGCTCCTTTTTAAGAAGCATGAGCGCTTTATCGATTCTAAGCTCAACATCAAATGTTTCTAACACATTTTGAAGCTCATCTCTTGAGGCTGTCGTTAATGCTACAGCAAAATCAGCAAGCTTTCCAGGTTCCGTAAAATCAGAATGGCCAAGAAAAATTTGCAACTCTTCTTTAAATAAAGGGTTCAGCTTCAAAAGCTCTTTAATTGTTGTAATAATACTGATTGAATAAGCTTTGATTGCTTTAGATTGCTTTTCTTCTACTTCATCTTCGTGATATTCTACTTCTGCTTGAAGATGCTTCCCCTCGATTTTCTTCTTAATCTTAATACGCTTTTCCATATTAAGAACAACTTGAGCCCCTCCACCTTCCTCTAAAGGAATAATTCTTAATATTCTCGCCGCAATCCCAACATCATAAAGCTCTGATACATCCATATTGTAAATATCAACAGCTTCATTTTTAGTAAGAAAGAGCCCTAAGATTTTTTCATCTGATTTAGCGACTTCTTTTAAAATTTCGTAAAAGACTCCAGGCTCTATGACAAGCGGGGCCGCCATTCCAGGAAAAAATGGACGGCGAGTCATGGGAAGAAGAAACAACTTGTTTGGCAGGCTTTTATTTTTCTTTTTTGAAGAAGATTTTTTTTTACCGATTTTCTTAATCGGTATTTCTTTTAAAGAGTCTTCTAATTTGCTCTCAATATCTTTATCTTCCAAATGAGCCTCCCAACCGTTGGCAATAGTCTGAAACTTTTCTTTCTACCAAAGTGCTAATTTATCAAGATAGTGATAAATAAGCAATTGCTCTCAAAAAAACACTACAGCATTTAAAGCATGTTTTATGAAAAAAATAATCCCCGTTTTATAAATTGAGACAATACTCTATAATAGAGCGGCAAAAAACACTTTTTTTTCTTTCATGAAACTTGGACTTTTAATTGATACAAGCCAGCCTCTTTCTTTTGCATCTGTTTCCAAAGATGGAGTGAGCTTAAATTATGCTTTTTTTTCTGTAAAAAGCTCTGCTTCATTTTTATCTGAGGTAAAGAATTTCTTGGAATCTTTAGATCTTGAATTTAAAAATTTAAGTTACATCGCAGTTGGAGTTGGACCTGGGTCATTTATCGGAACAAGAGTAGGTGTCATCCTTGCAAAATCACTCTGCTATGGGCTAAACATTCCTCTTATAGGCTTTTGCAGTATGCAACTATTCTCCTCAGAGAAAGAGGGGAAATTTATCGTCATGACCGACGCAAAATCTAAGGGGGTCTACGCTTTAGAGGGAACAAAAAATCACGGACGCATCAAACACGAATCTCATCCAAAACTTCTCTCTTTAGAAGAAATTGAGAAGTTAGATTCAAAAGAGTTTTTTGCAGTCTCCCCCGAAAACAATCTCCTTGAAGAAAAATTTCAAACCCTCAAACTAAACATCAATCCCTCTACGTATAATTTGGAGAATCTCTCAACATTTTGTTTTGAAAAATTTCTAAACTTCTCAGAAGAAAGCAAAGAAGAGATTGAAATTCACTACCTGCGCCTTTCTTAAAGGTCTTTCATTCTCTAGATTTATAAACCATAGATTGGTTTTAAATTTATTTTAATGATTAAAATTTTTGTTTTAAAACTTTATGAAACAGCTTAATGCATTCTTTGGTTGCACTATATGCAACGAGTGAGTAAACTTGAGGATATTCAACTTAATAACTTTTTTGAAAACAAACATTTTTTAATTCAGGACGTGATTACTTATGTCATTTGTTAAAGTCAGAACTGGCGAGCCAATCGATAAAGCTTTAAGAACCCTTAAGAAGAAACTAGACAAAGAGGGTGTGATGAAAGCTGCAAAAGCTCACCGCTTTTATGACAAGCCATCTGTAAAAAGCAGAGCAAAATCAAAAGCTGCTCTTAAATACAAAATGAAAAAATTTAGGTAATTATTTGTAAGATCTGCTTTTTGAAATAACCCTTTATTTTAAAAACACTAAACTATAACTCCTCTTATAACAACCTGATGTCTGACTATTATTCAATCCTCGGTGTAGATAAATCTGCTTCTCAAGATGAGATCAAAAAAGCTTACAGAAAGTTAGCGATCAAATATCACCCTGATAAAAATCCTAACAATAAAGATGCTGAAAAAGAATTTAAGCAAGTTTCTGAGGCATATGAAGTTCTTAGTGATGAAAAGAAAAGACAAATTTATGATCAATATGGAGCAGACGCACTAAAAGGTGGCGCTGCAGGCCCTGGGGCTCATGGCTTCTCTTCCATGGAAGAAGCTCTCAGGACTTTCATGGGAGCATTTGGTGGTCAACAAGGTGGAGGAGAATCTATCTTTGATTCTTTTTTTGGCTTCGGCGGTGGATCACCTCAAGGTGGCGATCATCCCTCCCAAGGAGCTAGCAAAAAAGCAAACATCATAATTTCATTTGAAGAAGCTGCTAAAGGTGTAGAAAAGGAAATAGCGATCACAAATCTTACATGCTGCACAAATTGTGACGGAAGAGGAGCAAACTCCCCTTCCGGCGTAAAAACTTGTACAACATGTAACGGATATGGTCATGTTCAACAATCTCGAGGCTTTTTTAGTATGACAAGCTCATGCCCAAAATGCCATGGATCTGGGAAAATCATTACTGACCCTTGCCAAGGTTGCTCTTCAACTGGAAGAATCAAGAAAAAGCAAACAGTTAAAGTCCCAATTCCAGCTGGAATTGATGATGGAATGAGAATTAAACTTGCAGGATACGGAGACGCTGGAGAGCGAGGCGGTCCAAGCGGTGATCTCTATGTTTATATTAGCGTAAAACCTCATGATTTATTTGTCCGTGATGGTGACGATATTATTGTTCAACTGCCAATTACTTTTACTGAAGCAGCTCTTGGAGCAAAAAAGGATATTCCAACTCCTCTTTCTGGAAGTTGTAGAGTCTCAATCCCAGAAGGGACACAATCTGGAAAAGTTTTACGCGTAAAGGGACATGGATTACCTAACGTTCACGGACAAGGAACAGGAGATCTTCTAATAGAAATTCAAGTGGAAACACCTGTGGATCTTACTGAAGAGCAAAAACATATTCTTAGAGAATTCCAAAAATTAGAAGCGCCTAAAAATTCGCCTAATAAAAAAGGTTTTTTTGAAAAGCTTAAAACTTTTTTTTAGTTTTTTTAAAGAAGTCATGTTTTAACCTCTTGATTGTATTTGTTACTAACTAACACATTAATCACAAAGAAACTGATTTTTATGAAAAACACTTTTATCACAAGAAACAAAAATTTAGTCGCTACCATTATTTTTATTTTAGCAGCTCTTTTTCTTTTTCTTGTCATGGCACTTCAAGTGTCACCAAGTATCATGACAAATCAACTCATGTCTGAATTTAATATCAATGCCTCTGTTTTAGGCGTGATGGCTTCTTGCTATTTTTATAGCTACACAGCAATGCAAATTCCATCAGGTCTTCTGTATGATAGATTTGGGCCTAGGCTTTTAATTTCTATCGCTTGCGCTCTTTGCTCACTTGGAGCTCTTTTTTTCGGTTGGAGCCATACAACAGCGCTTCTTGGCGTAGGAAGATTTTTACTTGGAATCGGTTCAGCATTTGCCTACGTAGGCGTTCTTTCTGTTTCCGCAAGATGGTTCCCCCCCTCTCTTTTCGCCCTTTTTGTTGGAATCACTCAACTTCTTGCTGCAATTGGAGCTATGAGCGGCGCTCTTCCTTTAGCATATGCTGTGGATCATTTCGGATGGAGAGAGACAATGAATTTTCTTGGATACTTCGGAATCGCTCTCTCATTTGTTTGCGCTTTGATTATTAGAAATAGCCCATCGAATCAAAAAGAGGAGAGAAAAAGCGATCACAGACTCTCTCTTTTTAAAAGTTTTAAAGAAGTGGTTTCTCAAGGACAAACATGGAGCCTTGGTGTCTACTCTTTTTCTAACTGGGCACCAGCACTCATACTACCTGCTCTTTGGGGAGTTCCCTATCTCATGAGAAAATATGGAATCACAAACACTAAAGCAGCTCTTGCTTGCTCAATGCTTTGGATTGGAGTTGCAGCAATCAGCCCATTTTTAGGATGGCTCTCTGATAAAATGCAAAGAAGAAAAAGTCTTCTAGTAATTAGTACATTAATTGGGTTTGTCACATCCCTTGCTCTTTTTTACATCCCAGGCCTCTCGTTCTTTGCTACTTTCCCTTTATTATTTATTCTAGGAGCTTGCTCTTCTGGTCACATTTTATGCTTTGCAGTAGCAAAAGACATAAATCGCCCCTCTGTCACCTCTACAGCTATGGGATTTAATAACATGGCAGTCGTACTTGGAGGCGCTGTCTTCCAACCTGTTGTTGGATGGCTTCTCTCTAAATTTTGGTCTGGACAAATGGAAAATGGGATCCCAGTCTACAATATCGAAGCTTTTGATATTGCGCTATCCACAGTTCCAATTTGTTATGCGATTGGTTTAGTTGCTTCTATATTCTTTATCAAAGAAACCTATTGCAAGCCTAAATATGATCCATACCAAGATCAATTAAATTAGATTTTTAACACAAACAACCCAAGATAACATGGAACAAAAAAGCAATCTAAAAGGAATAATCATCTTTATTCTCGCAACATTATTTCTCTCATTTGAGATGATTTTGCAAGTATCTCCAAGCATTATGACGACTCAGCTTATGGCAGAGTTTAATATCAACGCTGCAATCTTAGGAGTGATTTCTTCTTTTTATTTTTATAGCTATACAGCAATGCAAATTCCATCAGGTCTATTGTTTGATCGATTTGGCCCAAGAATTCTTATTTCTGTAGCTTGCTTTCTTTGCTCGATTGGGGCTTTATTTTTTGGATCGACTCACTCGGTATTGCTCCTTGGAGTTGGGAGGTTCTTGCTTGGTATTGGATCTGCTTTTGCCTATATTGGAGCGCTAACAGTTGCAGCGAGATGGTTTTCTCCATCTCTTTTTGCACTACTTGTTGGAATCGTTCAATTTATTGGATGCGTTGGGGCAACATGCGGCGCATATCCTCTGGCCTACACAATCGATGTTATTGGATGGAGATCCACGATTAATTACCTAGGAGTTGGGGGAATTCTACTCACAATTTTATGCGCTCTTTTCATAAGAAACAGACCCCCTAAAGAAAAAGATCAAGAAGCAGACCAACATTTTCACCTAGGATTTGTCAAAAGCTTTAAAGCTGTGATCTCAGAAAAGCAAAGCTGGGCTTTAGCTCTTTACTCGTTTTGTAACTGGGCACCAGCTCTAATTTTCCCAGCTCTTTGGGGAGTTCCTTATCTAATGAGTAAGTACGGTTACACAAATACAAAAGCTGCTTTTGCAAACTCAATGGTTTGGGTAGGAGTTGCATGCTTTAGTCCTTTGATTGGATATATTTCAGATAAATTGAAAAGAAGAAACTTACTTCTTACCTCATGTACTTTGATTGGACTTGTAGTCTCGTTACTACTTTTATTGACTCCGTCTCTTCCTTATTTTTTAATCTGCATTTTTCTATTAATTTTAGGGGGAGCCTCTTCAGGGAATCTGATTTGCTTTGCTGTTGCTAAAGATATTCATAGAGTCTCTGTAACATCTACTGCTATGGGATTTAATAACATGGCGGTTGTATTAAGCGGAGCTGTCTTTCAGCCAATTGTTGGATGGATTTTATCGAAACTATGGGATGGAACTATGATGGGCGGGGCTCCTGCCTACTCTACTTCAAGCTTTACTCTAGCTCTGATGAGCGTGCCAGCTTGTTACTTCATTGGTCTTGTAGCTTCACTCTTTTTCATTAAAGAGACTTATTGCAAACACAAATACGATACATATCAAGAGCAGCTTTTTTAAAAAGCCAATCATTTCAATTTGCATTTGAGGGGTTGTTTTCAATTAAACCCCTTATTAATTCACTCAAAACTTTCGTAAAAAATCCAACTACAACCAAGTGACACCCCCCATTTTTTAAAGCTTGTAAGATTGCCTCTTTTTTCGTGGTTCCCACATATTCTATTTTAACATCTTTATAGGTAGATGAGCGAAGCAGAAAATACAAATAGGAGAGCTCAGGAGACAACCTAATGAGGGGCGGAATTTTTATCCTACAAACGCGATCCACCAAAAAAGCTACTGTTCCCATACAAGTGTTATATGGACTTATATTAATTTGATGAATGGCATTTTCGATTTCATCGATTCTTAGATGGTGGGATGGCAGGCGTATTATTACATAATCTGAGCTCTTGCGATCAAAGATCAGGTCCTTCATCTTTTTTTGGTAGTTATATCTATCTTTATTTCCTATGTAATATCTAATTTGATCCCCAATCAGCAGCTCTGAGTGAATTCTTTTTGGATACCAAATGATACCTATCATGAAATCACTCTCCCCACACAGAATCTATTGCTTTTTTTGCAATCATAGAGACAGAGACTGCGATGAATGCCAGATGACAAGAACCAACTACCAGCGCTTTTTTAAGCGCTTCTGATTTTGAAATTCCATGACATTCCATCTTTACATCTTTAAAAACCATCTCTCTTCCAAACAAATATAAAGCACTAAGTTCAGGAGATTGATTCACAATAGGAGGGATCTTCACTTCTGAGACCCTATTTACAAGATTTGAAACAGTTCCCATACAAGTATTAACTATGGAAGGAGGAGAATCATCAATAATCTTTTGTACTCGAGAAAAAGAGAGCGATTTACTCGGTAAAGAGGCAACAACAAGAGGTGTCTTTTCTGCTCGATTTAAAGCACAAGAGAGCCTTCTTTTACCCCCGTTGCGATCATGTTTTCCAATATAGTAGCGAAGACTATCCATAAAGGCAATTTCACTATGGCTTCTGTCTGGAAACCAAACAACTTTCACTGATTTGAACATAACTTAATTAAAACCACTCTATCTAGCAAAAACTAATTTCATTTTTTTTGCCCTTTGAAATTGAATAAATAAAGAAACAATACCAATCGCTAAAACTCCAGCAACCCCAAGCGGTGCTATTAAAAAATGGTTTCCTTCTGGAAAAAAAACAACACAAACTGGGAAAAAAGCCTTAATAAGTCCATGAAAAATACTGCACGAGGTAAGACCTTTTTCTTGCTCTTTTAAGTAAAAAAGAATCGGATTTAAAAAAAAGCAGGAGAGTAAAACAAGAGCAAATCCAATAAGAGGCTGCCTTGGATAATTATGCCCAAGAAAAAAGGTAAGTGGAGCAAGCCAAAGAGCCCATAGAAAGCTGGTCGATGTAATCACCTTTTTTTGATCCATAAACTGAAGTTTTTCTGGCAAATATCCTCTCCAATAAATCTCTTCACCAAGCGTCAAGACAAAATTCACAGAAATACAGCTTAGAAAAGTAAAGACATAAAGTATCATAAAAAATAAAGAACCTGAGACAACCTTTGAGCTAAAATTGATATGATAAATTTTTGCAGCCTCTGCCATAGCATCTAGTGAAAATGAAGAGAAAAACAGGCTAAAAACAATCCCTAAAAAGACAATTAGAAAAGAAAGAGCAGTTACTTGAGCTATTTTTTTCAAAGAGAACGAAAAAAGTTTGAAATTTCTTTTTTCATGACGAAAGAAAAAAAGAGCTATAGCTCCTGGGATCCAGCCATATAAAGAAATAAGGAGCACTTGAACATCTTTGAAATAAGGAGCTCCTTCAATTTTTTTAAGAAGAAAACTTGCACCCAAAGCAAAAACAAAAGAGATAAAAAAAAGAGTCAGCAAAGAATTTTTAACTTTCATAAGCACCCATTAAGAAGATTCAAAAAAATAAATGAAACGAGTATGTTTTAACAAAAAAAAATATTAAGTAAAAGTTCTGCTTTGACAATGCCTACAAAAAAATCTCTAATTGAAAAATTAACGCATCTTGCATCGAGATATCATCAAGATTCATTCATCAAGAAAATCGATCATTTCTCATTGGATCAACTTTATCAATTAGAAATAAAACTAGAAAATACTACGCACCCAACATGTTTTGCAAAAGCAAAACACCTACCCTATTCTCCTTTTAGAGAAGTGATCAAGCAAGAAAGCTTTGTAGCAGAAGATATCTATGATTTACTTGAAAAGCAAAAAGTCGCAGCGATGATTCTAGCTGGTGGTGATGGATCTAGACTTGGATTTGATGGGCCAAAGGGATGCTTTTTGATTAACGGAAAAAAATCTCTTTTTGAGCTTCACCTAGAGAAAGTCAACGCTCTTCAAAGTAAGATCTCTTCTCTTTTACCCATTTTTATTTTGGTTTCAAAAAAAAACAGGCTTTCTACAGAAAAGTTTTTTGAAATCCACGACTTTTTCCTTTTGAAAAAAGAGCAGTTTTTATTTCTTGAACAAGAGGAGTCTCCTTTTTTTGATGAAGAAAAACTTTGGCTTTTAAACGAGGATCACACCCTCGCAACAGGTCCAAACGGAAATGGAGCTGCTTTTTCTGCGATAAAAAAAGGACTTAAGGCTTTTCCAAGTGTTGAGATGGTGAATGTGATTAACATTGACAACCCGCTTGCGACTCTTTTTGATGTATCTCTTCTCTCTCATCATCTAAAAAAAAGCTGCGATGTCACTCTAAGGTGCATAAAAAAAAGCGATCCATCAGAAAAAGTTGGGGTCCTTTGCAAAGAGGGTGATCGCCTAAAAATTTTAGATTACACAGCGACTTGCGATCTTGAAAGATTTGATTATGGAAATATTAATATTTTTCTTTTTTCAAGGGATTTTATCAATAAAGTAATGCAAAAAAAACTTCCTTTTCACCTGGTATTGAAAAAAACACGTTCAGGAAAATCTTTTTATAAACCAGAACAATTTATTACTGATGCTATTGAATTTGCTGATAAATTCTGCTGCATTGAATCCTCAAGCGAGGATCACTTTGCTCCACTGAAGGAAAAAGAAGGAGCTTACGGAGAATTTGCTGTCCATCATGCGATTTTAGAAAAAGAAAAAAGGCTTTTGATGAAGTTTCAAAAAGATGCAAAAGAAAACTTTAATCCAATTTTTTACTACCTTTAAAACTTTGCATGCATATTTAGCATGATTGCATCAACCAAAACAATAGACGCCATAGCCTCTACAATAGGAGCTGCACGAATCGCAACGCAGGGATCATGCCTTGAACCTTCAGGAAGCTTTAACTCTTTGATTTCTCCATCCGTGCTTACTGTACTTTGAGATTTTTTAATACTAGATGTTGGCTTAAAAGCTACTCTAAAAAAAAGATCCTCTCCATTTGAAATACCCCCTAAAACACCACCTGCATGATTTGTTGAAAGAGAGGGATTCGAAAAACCATCTAAAGAAAATAAGTCATTATGTTCGGATCCAAGTTTTGATGCGGCCAAAAAACCATCCCCAATTTCAAATCCCTTACAAGCTGGAATTGAAAGCATTGCAAATCCAAGCAGCGCTTCTAGTTTCAAATAAATTGGCTCACCAAGTCCTTTTGGAATTTTTGCAATACATGAAATAATTCCTCCAACAGAATCCCCCATTTCTTGAATCTGATGAATACGATTTTCCATTTTTTTCGTGATGACCTCATCTGGACAAAATAGAGGGCTATTGTAGACTTTTTCTCGAAAGGCGGTTAGATTATCCATTTGATTGATATCAAGTGAGATCTCCTGAATACCACTTAAAAATGCAACACAATCCACTCCATGCATCCTAAGAATTTTCTTTGCGATAGCCCCCGCTGCAACGCGTGCAGCAGTTTCTCTAGCAGAAGCTCTTCCTCCCCCTCTAAAATCAAAAACACCATACTTATGCAAGTAAGTAAAGTTGGCATGACCTGGCCTGTATAAATCCTTTATCGGAATATAGGACTCTGATTTTACATCTTTATTTTTGATGATAATACAAATAGGCGCTCCTGTTGTCTTTCCATCAAAAACACCAGAGCAAATTTCTGCAAGGTCTTCTTCTTTTCTTGGAGAAACAAATGAGCTAGACCCAGGCCTTCTATATTTTAGCTCTAAATTAATCTCCTCAATTGAGATCAAAACCCCAGCTGGGCATCCATCAATTATAACTCCAATCATTGGGCCGTGTGACTCTCCAAATGTTGTTATTTTAAATAGCTGACCAAAAGAATTAGAAGGCATAGATAGAAAGCTTGGTTTGAATTATGTGAAGAATCTTTTCAGAAATTGCATCTTCAGAGATGTTGTTTGTTTCAATCGAAAAATCTGAGAAAGCCTTATAAAGAGGAGCTCTTAAATCATAAAGCTCTCTTGCAGATTTTAAATCTTTAATAAGGGGTCTATCAAGATTTGAGCCTATTCTTTCTATTGCAACATCAAAACTTACATCTAAATGACATACAACTGAATCGTTTTGCCTTAAGTAATCAAGGCAGATCTTATTTTGAATTGCCCCACCGCCAGTTGAGATGATAGTGTTTTTGCTTGTTTGAAGCTCTCTGCAAACTAAAATTTCACTCTCTCGAAAAAAGAGCTCCCCTTTATCTGTAAATATCTCTTTGATAGAACTTAAATTAACCCTTTTCAAAATAAGAGCATCTGTATCTTGCCAAGAATAATTTAAAATAGAGGCTAACCTCTTTCCTATGACAGTTTTTCCAGATCCCATGAAACCAATTAAAATAAGATTCATACAAATTTCTCAAGCTCCTCCCAATACATCGGGAACGTCTTAGAAACTACATGGTAATCCTCAATTTTCATTCCAGAAACTCTTGCGGAAGCTAAGGAAAATGCCATGGCAATTCTGTGGTCATTATAGGTCTTTATTTCGCATGCTTTTGGATCCGATCCAATAATAGTTAGATGATCATTATTTTCGATCACCTCAACTTCCATTTTTTTAAGCTGCTCACAAATCGCTTTTACTCTATCACACTCTTTATATCTAAGAGATTCTATTCCAAAAACTTTGCTAATCCCCTTAGCAAAAGAGGCAATAACAGCAAACGTCATAATTTGATCTGGACAATTTTTCATATCAACCTCAGCAGCGCAAAGATTTTTACCCTTTAATGTGATCCCGCCCCTCTGCTCTTTATAATTAGCTCCCATTTTTTTAAGAATATCTAGAAAATGCCTATCTGCTTGGATTGAATCTAAAGAAACATTTCTTATCCAAATAGAATTTTTTTTAAGAGCTGCCAAAGCAAAGAAATAGCAGGCACTTGAAAAATCCCCTTCTACTACATAACTTCTTTTTCTATAGGGATGTTGCTTTCCAACAACATAGTGATAGCTGGAAATTTTTTCAATTTGAGCCCCCCAGTCCCTCATAATAGAGAGAGTCATTTCAATATACGGCTCTGATGTGAGATCCCCTTTTAAGTAAAGATTTAACCCCTCTTTTAGAGTTGGAGCAATCATTAATAACGCAGAGCAAAATTGGCTACTTATTGATGAGCTTAAAACAACCCTATTATGAGCAATCGAGCTAGAATTGACCTCGATTGGAAAACATCCTATCTTCTCCAAATATTGAATGTTTGCCCCAAGATCTTTTAATGCACCTACAAGATCTGAAATGGGTCTTTCTGAAAGTCTACTCCCAGCTCTTAGTGTTTTAGCTCCAGGAATCACAGCACATGCAGCAAGAAGAAATCTTGCCGTAGTTCCTGATTCAGAAACGAAAAGATCATATTTTTTATCTCGAATGGATAAAAGGCCTCCTGAAACAAAGATTTTTCTCTTTGTTGTTTTTATCTTAACGCCAAGCGTTTTCAAACACTCAATCATGACATAAGTATCATCTGAGTGCAAAGGACTTTCAATGACACCTCCCTCACTACATAATGAAGCGATTATGAGCGCTCTATTTGTATAGCTTTTGGAACCTGGCACTGTTAATTTAATTTTTTTTTTAGATGTAAGAAGTGGTAAGAGAATGCTTTTCACAAAAAAACCTCTTCCATAAAGTTTAAGCTGCTCTCTAATGTGGTTGAATCCACTGAGCATACATACTTTCCACCAAAAGAGCATGCTTTTCCAATTTTTTCAATCATCACAAAATGGGGTGAGCCATTTTCATTTTTTTTATCGATTTTTAAAAAGCTTTTCATCTTTTCTCTGGAATAACTTTTTGAAAGTTTCAAATCGAAATCTCTAAATAAACCTAAAATAATCTCAAAATCTTTTTTAGATAAATAGCCCAAAGAGTAGCTTAGGTGCGCTTCAACAACACATCCAATTGCAACAGCTTCTCCATGACTCATTTCATATAAAGAGCAAGCTTCAAGGGCATGCCCCATTGTATGTCCATAATTTAATAAGCGACGAATGCCATAATCAAATGGATCAAGTTCTACTAGCTCTAGCTTGATCCCAGCCGCTTTACTAATTACATTTAACATACACTCTCTAAATGAGAGTATATCAAGAAGCTCTTTGCAGTAGACTATTCCAAGTTTTATGATTTCTGCTAACCCGCAAAAATGCTCTTTTTTAGACAAGGTAGATAAAAAATTAGTCTCAATAAAAATTGCTTTTGGAAAATAAAATGAACCTAAAAAATTTTTTGCGAATTTATAATCTACTGCCGTTTTACCTCCCATGGATGCATCTACCATTGCAAGAAGTGTAGTCGGGATTAAAATCAAAGAAATACCTCTCATATAAATTGAAGCCAAAAACCCCGCTATGTCACACACAACCCCACCTCCAAGTGCGATTATAAGGGCATTTTTATCCACTTTTAAATCAAATAACTTCTCAGTTAAATCCATCACCTGATTCATTGATTTACTTGCTTCACCAGAAGCAATCGAAAGGACCTTAGCATCAATTTGGCCTCCAATTTCATTTCCATAAAGCTCTTGGATAATATTGTCGGTAATTAAAATCTTTTGAGAATATTGCGCGCTAGTTTCTAAGAACTCTGCAAGAGTCTTATGAATTTGACCTTCTGAAAAATAGATAGATGAATCGATCTTTTTAAGCGAAAACGAAACTTGTTTATAACTCATAAATTATTCATGTCTGCTCAATGTTTTAGACAGAAATAAAATATAACTTTTGAGTATTACATTAAATAAAGTTTGCAAGATTTTGGATTGGAATTGCATTTATAAAAAAAAGAAATTTATATATTAACTACATTCTAATCGAAGGGCTATTGTTGCGGCTGATTTTCATTTATAACGCAGACAATATATCATGTTCAAAATAATAAGTCCTGCTTCCAAAAAAAAACACCTTTATCCTAAATCTATTTAAGGGTCGTTTTAAATTTTTTTTATTTCTATTTCTAATTAATCACTCACCTTACGCAACCAACTTCAAAAGATTGTAATTTCTTAAGTTCCTGGTAAGCCGTTTGATTAGCTTTGATCAAAATTTTGTATTTCAGTGCAAAATGATTTAGATTTGTTTGAATTTGTAAAAATTCAAGCTTGCAATATGCAACACTAGATGCAAAAATATGGTTACTTTCTGAGCGCTCAACTTTAGTTGGAGATTTTTGAAGACTGGTGTTTTGCTTAAAGGACCCCTCCTTTAGATTGTTCTATTTTTCGAAGAGTTGGCTTCACCTATAGCCAAAGATCTTTTGAGATGCTAGAGCCGGTATTTAGAAATCTTGTAATTTTATCATGGCTAATTTGACCATCTAACATGCTGGATAGGCCTGTGGCAGTTGCATAGCCATTTTGTGAAATCAAGTAATCAGAGTAAATATCTAAAAGACCCATGTTCATCAGTTAACCTCAAAAAAAATGAACAGCGATTTTACTCAGTAAAATAAAAATTTTAAAAGCTAAACTTTAAAAAGTTGCGTAAGGTGAGTTAGTTATCAAGTGGAGCATTTTCGGAGCATGAGGTCATTATCTGTTTCTGTAGGGATATTAAGTAAAATTACTTTCCTCGAATAAATACATACACTCCAAAGAAGATCCTCAAAAAGAAAAAGGCTCTTATAACCCATCGTCTAAATCTGGAATATTCTCCCAATAAACTTTCCGACCAACAATTGTGATAACAGAAAAAACATCAATCTTTGGCCTTGGAGGATAATTATCCCATTGTATAGCAAGCCGTACTATATTACCAATGATGTTAAAATTGATAATTTCTCCATCATCATATTCTTTTTTGAGAGGTTCTTGTAGTAGCTTACCATCTATTGTTATACTTTTAACGCCTTCGATATAAAGCTTACCTGTAATACGCTTATCTTCTGATAACTCAATAGACTCTTTTAAATCTTCTTCATCCGTTTCAGCACTGGACATCAATAATTCAATTTTATCATCCTTATGCACAATCTCTCGTAGTGATCCATCATGAAAAAATGCCGTATATTTTGAAATGTCCATATGAATATCTTTTGTTAATTCTGCAACTCTGATTCAGAAGGATAAAGATGTGAAGCTTCGCTGCCTCTTGGTACCGGTCTACCAGCTCCATCTAAATACTTATCTCTTTTTCCTGTACTATTGGGATTAGGACGATGATAATGATCACGTGCTCGATGACCCGTTTCACCTGGAGTCCCTTTATCATATTCCACAATTTCACCCGTTTTTTTATCTTTGAATCTATAACGACCATCTGCTTTAGCATCCGGATGACTAATATCTTCTAGTCTTGGATCTTTAAAAGGATCTTTTGGGAGCGTTGGATCTATGTTTCCTTTTTTATTTCTCTGCATTTCTCTATTGTCAGCCCACTCATTACCTTTTTTAATTGCTTTATGCCCAAGCCAAGCGGCACTGCCAAGTATAGCAGCATCTACCAGAACTTCTGCTAATGCGGCTCCTCCCATCCATATCAGAGGAATCGCAATTACAAATTGCCCATCGGGGTCAAAATATTTTAAAGGATTGTTAAAACAGTATTGATA
>Ga0172372_10000106_pt1 | contig 120521 bp, 94 predicted proteins | sample LakKiv5m_2_FD_114544 | JGI IMG/M metagenome (GOLD analysis project Ga0172372, IMG submission 114544) | Freshwater microbial communities from Kabuno Bay, South-Kivu, Congo - kab_092012_9.5m | ecosystem: Environmental > Aquatic > Freshwater > Lake | place: Democratic Republic of the Congo...
ACGCGCTGCGTGACTGGTTTTCTATGGTCATATGGAATTCGCATGGGAAATAATCATGGTTTTTTGTGTGACCGCCTCATGCTCATTTCATATGTTTATTTATAGTTTGTCACGCTCTGCGCGACTTATTTTCTAAGGCCATATGGAATCTTTGATTCGTAAAATAATCATTACCTTTTGTGAGTAAATGATTCTTTTACTCATGTCGATTTCATAATTTTAAGATTTAGTGTTTGAGTGAAAACTTGATGCTAAAGGCAGGTAAGTCCATTACCATAAAGTTTTTTAGGGAAGTTCTCCAGGGGCATAAAAGCTCCATTCAAATATCATTATTTTTGATTAATTTTGTACTATGCAAAACCAACCTGCAACAATGAAAATTAAAGATTTCTTTGAAAATTTTTATGCTTTCAGAGCCCTACAAAAAGGTTTCATACTGCTGGCTATTTACTTTTTTGCAGGTTCTTACTCCAATGCCAATTGTCAGGATACCATACCTCCTGTTTGGATTCAGGTGCCAGGTGATACTTCATTCAGCTGCAGCACGCCTCAGGATATTAATTTATTACTTGGAACATTTTATCAGTATTATGGCGATGGTATTGCTGCAGACAATTCCGGATCCTTTACAATAGAATCAAGCTTATCTCTTTCTCAGGCCCTTAGTATCTTTAATGCTTCTGGTGATACGTTGTGTGGAAATACAAGGAGTGTTACCATAATATTTTTTGCAGTAGACTCGTCCGATAACCGCAGTGAAGGAGCAGCTGCTACATTTTCAACTTTCGACAATACTTCTCCGGTATGGAACGCTTCAGGAGTGACCAGCATTTCTTGTCATACAGGTCTAAGGGACACACTTATCAGCTGGATCAATTCTGGCGCTGGATATACAATAAGTGATAATTGTTCTGACTCCATCTATTTAAGGTCTTTTCAATATAAGATAATTGATGAAAACATGGAGATAGAGGAGGGTGGTGGTATTATTGGCGAAGGTCCGTATCCTGCCATACCTGATAGTTTGTGCGAATGGACAATAAATGTATCCGTCAGTTTTGAAGATGAATGTGGCAATTCGGCAACCACAGATTTTAGTAATGCTATTTCCATTACAGATGATGTTCCTCCTCAGTTCTTTTCTCCTCCTCAGGATGCAGTTGTATTATGCCATAAAGTAACACAGCCAGTAACGCCAGATATTGCTGACGGCTGCAGCCGTGCACTGGATGTAGTCTTTGAAGAAATCTCATCACAAAGTTCTGATTCGAGTTCCTGCGGTTTTTACACATACAACATTAAAAGATCATGGACCGTAAGGGATTATTGCGGAAATCAATCCATACATGTTCAAAATATTGAAGTCATTGATACAATTCCGCCCAAAGTGGTATATGATTCCATTTATTATGTCACGTGTTCTTCGTTTGAATATTTCAAAGATTCAATGCTGCTTGATTCCGTAATAGAATTTTGCGGAGATTTTGACATTACATGGGAACAAAATCCGGCTCAGGATACCTGTGTTTTTGACTTGTATAGAGTGTATAACCTGTCTGATATTTGTGGCAATAATACAAAGATAAATCAGACTATCAAGGTAATTAATGACACCATTCAGGTATTTGCAACTCCTGCAGACAGATATATTTATTGTGATAGTTTTGCTGCAGGGGATGCAGCTTTTGCTGAATGGCTTGAGGCTGCCGGTGGAGGGTCGATGATGAGTACATGTTCTTCCATGAAGTTTTTTGCGGCAGTTCCCGGATCATACAAGCCGGGAGACACTATGTCTTATCCGGGAATACATCCTGCTTTGCTGGACAAAACCGCATGTCAGGGGCAGTTTGATGGCTATATTAAAAGGGAACTGGTTGATTTTGTTTTTTATGACAGCTGTGGCCAGTATAAAGTATTTAAGGCAACATTTGGGGTGAAAGACACCCTTGCGCCAATTATTCAATCCTGTCCTGAGTCTGTTTCAGTTGAGGCAAATGCTTCAGGATGTGTAGCCGATATTAAATTACCCGCCGCTATTTTTGAAGATAATTGTATTTCTCCCCCTTCGCCAATAATCCTTTTGAAATCAGAAAGGGTAGTTTCGGATAATCCGGGAAGCAACGAAGCACTTGTCAATCCTGTTACAATAACTTTAGGTCCGGTCAATACTAATCTTTTTGTTATTGGTTCAGATGTGTCATTAAATGTGCTTTTTAAAAACCTGGATATTGATGACATAAATGAATATTTTAATATTTATGACGAAAAAGACAAATGGATCGGAAGGAGTCAGAATACGGCTTCACAGTGCGGCAGTACTGACATGACATTTACATTACCTGCAGCAGATGCCGCAGAATTATTAAGTGACGGATATCTTACCCTAAAGTTTTTACCTCAGGCTGTGTCCGGAGATCCTGTGACCGGAGTAAATGATATTTGCTCAGGATCAATGATTGAAGCTTCATTGAATTTTGAAATTGAATCTGTTAATGAGCTTCATAAGACCTACAGTCTGAACGATTCAAATCCAATGAATTATGCCGCAGATTCCATCTCTCTGATCCTTCCGGTTGGTGTTCATCATATCAAATTTGCCGGAACAGATTGTGCTAATAATCAAAACGAATGTGATCTGACAATTACGGTTGATGACAATATATCTCCGGTTATGATTTGTCCGCAAAATATAAGTTTTGTTCTCGATAAGGGAACTTGTTCAGATTCTTTGATGCTATCACTCGAAAATCTTGCTATTACAGATGCATGCACCGGCAACAAACGCTATGAGCAATTTGTTCCTGAAAATGAAAATGCCTCTTTTTTAAGTTTTTTCAGAGATTCCGTAAACAATACTTTTTTAGCCAGGAATAAGCAGTTTTTATTCAGAGATGTTTTACCTGTATTATTCCTCAATCAGGATCCGGTGCTGGAAATTGAGTTTTTTGGAGATCAGAACCAGCTCAATGAATATTTTACCATATTGGGACCTGACGGAACTGTCCTTGGCTTCACTTCAGGAATGACAGATGTTGCTCCTTGTTTAAAAACGTTTACCTCCCTAACGATACCTAAAAGCAAATTTAACAGCTGGATTAATAATCAGGAAATTGTAATTACAGCTGTGCCTAATAATACACCTCAGGCAGACGGCTTTGGAATTAATCCATGTGGAAATGTAAATCCGATTAATATGCGCGATGGGTTATCCTACATGAAAATAAGGTTAAAATATACAGATGCCCTGCTTAGCTACAGTCTTACAGGTCCTGACAATATACCTGCCACTGATTTGCCCGAAGGAGAAAGGTCAATTTCAACCATTTTAAAAAGAGGTATAACCACAATCACTTTATTTACAGAAGATGGAAATGCCAATCCAGCAGAATGCCGCTTTGAGGTTGATGTCAGGGATCAGGAATTGCCGGTAGCACGCTGTAAAAATAATGTTGTTACGATCCATCCTTCAGGTCTGGAGCCTTTTAATGTCGTTCCGCAGTTAATAGACAACGGATCCTCCGACAACTGCAGTGGTGACCTTAGACTGGAATGTCAGCCTGCAGCACTTGACTGCAGTATGGTCAATTCAGATATTTCTGTAAAATTAATTGCCATAGATGGTCAGGGAAACAGAGATACCTGCGAAAGTATGGTTAAAGTCAAACCCTTTGAACTTATACCAACTTTTTCTTCCGGCTTATGTCAGGGCGATACGCTTAAATTATTTTCCAATATACCACCTTCGAGCATTCCAAATACCTATACTTTTCATTGGAAGGGCCCGGGCAATCTGGAGTTTTTTCAGGAGAATCCTGTTTTGCCGAATATAAATGAGTCGTTCAATGGTTTATATCTTTTGAAAGTAACAGGTTTTAATCAGTGTATAACAGAAGGTTCAGTGCTTGTAAATGTGAAACCATTGATTGATCCGGAGATTTCTGCATCTGCTCAAATTGTTTGTGAGGATGAGGAAGTTTCCCTCACTACGACAAATTTTACAGGTGATATTGAATATATATGGTATGAGGGAGTGGCTCCAAATGGCATACCACTTGCTGTAACCAAAATTCCGCAATTTCTATTGCGTCCTGCAGTAGGTGTACATTTTTATTATGTAGTTGCAAAGGGTCCCGACTGTTCTTCAAATCCTTCCAAATTACTTAAAATTACAGTCAGGGAGAATCCAGTTGCAATTGTCAATCAAATATTTTTAAATGTTTGTGAAGGGGGAGATATCATATTAGGTACAACTGTAGCCGGAAGCGGATATACCTACAATTGGATTGGACCCTCAGGTTTTCAGTCTGACAGGCAAAATCCTGATATTATTAGAAATGCAACAATAAGTAATCAGGGTTTTTATCGGCTGCAGATTGCAAATGGCGATTGTTTATCAGATACGGTAAGCACACAGGTTGTAGTTTTGGACAGGCCGGAAAAGCCAGTCATAAATTCCTCTTTGTTGTTTTGTGAAGGATCCACGGTTAGCATAGTGATTATTAATGTAAATACTGCAGATCTTTATCAATGGTACCAGGATGGTATATTGAGATTTACAACGAATCAGAATAATCTTACTATTCCTAATGTACAGTCTTCATTTCAGGGCAACTGGTATGTGGTCGCTCAAAAAGGGAGTTGTTTTTCAGAAAGATCGGATATCAGAGCTATTTCAATTGAAAACCAAATCCAGATTGGGGCATCAAATACCGGACCTGCCTGTATGGGAGATTCTGTACAGCTATTATCAACATTTGTACCTAACGCCACCTATAAATGGACAGGCCCTGATCCCAACCTGATTATCCCGGCAGTGCATAATCCAAGAGTTTTCGCCATTCCAGGTTATTACAGCCTGACAATTACTACACCTACTTCTTGCCAGAATACAGCAGGAACAACTGTTGAAGTTATTCCGGTCCCTTCCATCACAGCTATCAGCACTAATGCTCAACCCTGCATGGATGGTATCAAATCATTTAGTTTTTCAGTTTCGGTTTTCCCCCCATCATCAAATTATCAGTATGTCTGGTCCGGACCATCAGGTTTTACTTCAAATATGGCTACGCCTACCATACAGAATGCACTTCCCCGGGATACAGGTAATTATCGTCTAACTGTATTTAACAGAGGTTGTGCGTCAGTGGCAAAGGATATTTTCGTAAGCTATAATATGATTCCTGAAAAACCTTCAATTTCAGGACCTGCCTATGCTTGTGAGGGAGATACAGTTGTTTTGAATATCCCGGGTGGCCAGCAAATTTCAGGTGCAAATTTTAACTGGATTACGCCTTCGGGACCCAGAACTACCAGCGAATCAGGACTTTTTATACAAGGCGCCACTGTCTCTGCAACAGGCAACTACCAGGTTCGTGTTGAAAAATCTGGTTGTACATCTGAAAATTCAGACCCTTATTTTCTGGAAATCAGAAAAAAACCAAACATCCCTGAAATTAAGCAATTAGCACCAGTCTGTTTTGAAAGTAATTTCAAACTGGAATCAAATTATACAGAATTGGCTGATTTTTTCTGGTCCGGACCACAGGGTTTTGTCTCGTCTGTTGTCTTTCCCGTAATAAGCGGGGCTACACAAAACAATGAAGGATTCTATTCACTAAGAATAAGGAGAAACGGGTGCTTTTCTGATCCATCTGAATCTGTATTTATTGACATACTTCCTAAAATTGATGCCCCCCGTACTACAGTAAGTAACTATGATTTTTGTGCATTATCTGAAAATCCAGTACAGATTTGTGTTGATCCATCCACCATGCTTGCGGGAGATACCATAATTTATGTGTTGTCTTCGACAATGGCAGAAATTTTCAGGTCTTCAAGTCCCTGCATTATGGTTTCCGGAGAGTTAGGGGGGCTGAGTGCAGGTCAGAACCTTGTAAGTGCATTTATTAAGCGGGGCAACTGCCTGTCACCATTGTCAGCAGGATTTGTAATCAATATAAACACACCTCCTGATATTAAAGCGTCCGCATTACAGGGAGATGATTTGTCTTTATGCCAGGGTGAGTTCCTGCAACTTCAGGCAACCCATAGCCCTCCGGTGGTGGAGGTAGAATGGTTTTCACCTGATCAGCATATATTTTTCTCTGGAATAACAGGCAATGCGGCTATCGTTTCAGGATTTAAACCCGGAAAAAACCGTATTATTTTGAGTTACAATTACCGAAGCTGTGAAGCTTTTACGATGGATACTATAAGTGTTTTTGTAGAGGGTGTACCAGTTGCTGCAGATGATTATTACACAATAGAATTTAACAATAACGCTATATTGAATATTACTGACAATGATGAATTGCCTCAGCAATATGAATTTGAAATACTGACAAATCCGGATTATGGTACCATTGATAATAGCGGTAATGGGTTTATTTACCAGCCTGATATCACAAATTTAAGGGATGTTTCTTTTACTTACAGGGTATGTAGTAGCAGTTGTCCTGATTTTTGCGATATAGCCACAGTGTTTGTTTATATAAATCAGGATATTGAATGCTTGCCTCCAACCATTATTACTCCTAATCAGGATGGAATAAATGATACATTTTTTATTCCCTGTCTAAGCACCGGTAATTACCCCAGGAGTAAAATATTTATCTTCAATGAATGGGGAAATGAAGTCTTCTCGGTAACACCATATAAAAATGACTGGCAGGGTGAATACAATGGCGGACCGCTGCCGGCAGGAACCTATTTTTATGTTCTGGATCTGGACAACGATTCTGAACCCATTAAAGGATTTTTAATCATTCAAAGGTGATGATGGTAAGAAGAGTATCACTTTTCATATTTATCTCCGTGTTGTATTCGGGAATAAAAGCGCAGCAGAGACAGATGTATACTCAGTTTATGTATAATAAACTTAGTGTGAACCCTGCATTTTCCGGCAACGACAGACATACCTGTATGACATTAATTTACAGGGATCAATGGAGGGGTTTTCCAGGAGCACCAAAAGCAACACAATTTTCAATTAATTTGCCAAGGGTGGGAAACCATCTGGGATTTGGATTTAACGTGGAACATCAAAGTATCGGGATTACTCAGAAAACTACCATCGAAGGAGCTTACGGTTACAAATTCCGATTGGCTGAAGGAGAATTGAGCATGGGTATGAATATTTCGGGTCGACAATATATTCAGGACTTCAGAGATCCAAGGCTATTTGCCATACAGGGACTGGAGCCGGATCCGGCAATTCCTGCCGATGTAATGACCCGACGTGTTTTTAACACGGGGTTCGGTATATATTATAATACTAATCTTATGTTTTTTGGGGCATCTATGCCTCGTTTGATTAGAAGTGATCTCGATTTTGATACTAATAATTTTTTCTCTTCGGAAGTACGGCATTTGCTTGTAATGGGAGGAGGAAGCATAGCTATAGAAAAGGATCTTAGAATAACACCTCATGTACTTGTTAAATGGGCAGAACAAAGCCCTTTTAGCCTGGATTTGCATACTTCACTGATTTTTAAAGATAAATATGCAGGGGGGCTCACCTACAGAACAGGTGACGGTCCGGGAGATTACGGAGAATCTATTGATTTAGTATTTACATTTCAGGTAAGTGACAGAATGATGATTGGCTTTGCCCATGATATTACCTTGTCAAAAATAAGAGTTGCAGATAACGGGAGTCTGGAAATGATATTAAATTATTGTTTCCTTCCAAGAAAAATGAAAACGGTAATGGTTAATCCAAGGTACTTTTAATATGCTGTTTCGAAGATTATATAACCCATGTGCTGTATTTTTTTGCCTCGCGGTATCTATTGGCAATAACGCATTGTCGCAGAATACGCTTATTAGTGCTGAGGTTGTTAAAGCCCTGAAAATTACTCCTTTGAAGGATATCAATACACCAGGGCTTGAATCATCTCCCTGCATTATTGATAATCAGCTTTATTATGTGTGTAGTCGGAAAAATTTTTCGGATTATAATATCTGCCGGCAAAATCCGCTTGATTCAGTAGGAAAAGTTAGTGCTGACATAAATCACATCAATTCCTCTATTCATGAAGGCCCATTGAGCTATGATGATAAATCAGGCTTGGTATATTTTACCAGAACGCAGCGTGCCAGGAAGACAAACTCCAGACAAAATAAAGATAGTATTGTATTAAAATTAAAAATAATGCAGGCTTCACTTTATGGGGATAAATCTTCGGTAGAGGAAGTAAATATAAATGATGATCAGTACAATGCCTGTCATCCGGCTATCAGCCAGGATGGTCAAACACTTATATTTGCGTCAGACAGACCGGGCGGATACGGAGGCATGGACCTTTACGCAGCAAGAGCCTATGAGGGCAAATGGGTGTCGGTTACCAATCTGGGCCCAACCATCAATACTTCTAATCATGAATTTTTCCCGGCTATTTACAGGGACTCCATGCTTGTATTTGCATCTGACAGACCTGGGGGGGCGGGCAAGATTGATCAATATATTTCATTGCTTGACAGGGGTATCTGGACAGATGCAGAATTGCTGCCATATCCGCTAAATTCTCCTCAGGACGATCTTGGTCTTGTCATAGGACAAAATGGACGGTCTGGTTATTTTTCTTCCAGCAGACCCGGAGGTCTTGGAGAAGATGATATTTACATGTGGCAGTCAGAAAAGTCTATTTTTAATCGCGACCGAACACCGCAATTGCAAACAGTTGCCATAAGTGTCCTGGATAAACTTTTACTAACAGAAATACCTATGGCTAAAATTAGAATTTGGCCAATTGATTTTGGAAAGGGTGGCATTACAGCAGATAATCCAAATCTGGAATGGTTGACGGTGAAAGAAAATGGTGAATTGCTTTTCAAAATTAATCCGGTTAAGTCACCTGATTCCCTGGATATGATGACGGATGAATCAGGATTAGCAAAAACCCAGTTAAAACAAAATCAGTATTATCAGATAAATATCCAGGCTCCGGGATATGAAAATGGACAAATGTTTTACAAAGTACCATTGCAGGATGATTCAATGCAGGTCATTTTAAGTCCCTTATCGCTCGATCTTCCCGAAGAAACACCTCAGGAAATTCTACCATTTGATACTACGCCGGGTTCTGTACTCGTCATTGAAAATATTTATTACAAATACGACAGCTACGAAATTTCAGATAGTGCAGTAGCAGAACTTGATTTACTGGCTTCGTTTATGAAAAACAATCCTGATGTAAAAATCATGTTAGAAGCCCATACAGATAGCAGGGGGACGGATACCTACAACCTTACGCTTTCACAGAAAAGGGCTGTTTCAGCAAAGCTTTATCTCGAGAAAAAAGGCGTAGAGAGTTTTCGTATAAGGACCCATGGATATGGAGAGAAAAAACTTCGTAATCATTGTAAGGATGGTGTAAAATGTACGGAAAAAGAACACAGGTATAATAGGAGAACAGAGGTAATAGTTGTTGAATAGTAAGTAAATAGTAACCGGAATATTCAAATAAAAAACAGATGCTAAACAGAAAGATTTCACCCCGGGTTAATGAAATCAGAAAAGTTGATGTTCCTGAAATCCGGCTACAATACCTGGACAATGGCATTCCGGTCACAATTATCAACCTTGGTACGGAGGACATTGTAAAAATGGAGGTCGTTCATAGGGCAGGTAGAAGTTTTGAGCATAAAAAACTGACGAGTAAGGCTACAGCGTTTCTTCTTAAAGAAGGGTGCGGATCATGGAACGCTGCCAGTTTTGCAGAAAAATTTGATTATTACGGAGCAGGTTTGAAAACAACCGGCAACATGGATTTTGTTTATTCTACTTTGTTTACATTGGGAAAGCATTTTTCCAAAGTGGTCCCGTATATGGCAGAAATGTACAAAACACCTCATTTTTCAGAAGATGAACTGCAAAACTTTAAGCAGGTTTATATTCAGAAATTAAAAGAAGAACTCACAAAAAATGAAGTAGTTTCCTACAGAATAATTACAGAAGAAATTTTTGGTTCCGATCATGCCTATGGATACAACAGCCTGCCGTCGGATTATGAATCGCTGGGAAGAGAGGATATAGTCCGACATTTTAATGAAAGTTTTGGAACAGACAATATCGATATATTTCTGAGTGGTAAAATAACGGAAGACATTTTCAATCAAGTCAATCAGACATTTGGGAGTTTAAATACTGCCAGTATCCAAAAATCATATCAGCCTGCAGGGGAAAGGAATGGGCACATCTGTATAGAAAAACCATCATTAAACCAACACCAGGCAGCAATAAAGATAGGGAGGAAGCTATTTAGCAGAACCCATCCTGACCAAACTCCCTTTTTTATGCTAAATACTGTCCTGGGTGGTTATTTTGGCTCCAGGTTAATGACGAGTATCAGAGAAGAAAAGGGATTTACCTACGATATTGCCAGTTCAATGGACCAGATGCTATATGATGGTTGTTTTTATATTTCTACAGATGTAAGTGGTAAATATCTTGATGCTACGTTAAAAGAGATTTATGAGCAGATGGATATATTGTGTCAGGAAAAAATAGGTAAAAAAGAGCTGAATATGGTTAAAAATTACCTCACAGGAAATTTTCTGAATATGATTGATGGCCCACTGAATGTTTCTACGGTTGCTAAAACTTTAAAACTGGTAAATCTTCCATTTTCAGCATTTGAAGCATGGCTGGAAGGCATCATTCAAACAAATGCCGAAGACATCAGAGAGGTGGCACAGAAATATTTGTCGAAAAATGATATGATTGAAGTTGTCCTCAATCAATCCTCAAAAAAAATAGGCAATTAATTACGGAGGAATTATTCGTTTTAAGCATCTATTTGCTTGAAAATTAATGTTTTCATAAAAAAAGATTATCTTTGTTCCTCCGATTTATTTACTTACTTTGATATTGTCTCCATGAGATTTTTTAAATTTTTTAATCAGGAATTGGCTATAGATTTAGGTACTGCCAATACATTGATTATTCAAAATGATCAGGTAGTTGTTGATGAGCCATCCATTGTAGCTATCAACAGATTAACAAATGAGGTTATTGCCATAGGCAATAAAGCCATGCAAATGCATGAAAAAACCCACGATAATATTAAAACCATCAGGCCACTAAAAGATGGTGTAATTGCAGATTTTCAGGCAGCTGAAGCACTTATTCAGGGCCTGATAAATATGATAGGTGAAAAAAGGAGATTTTTCTCCCATCTTAAAATGGTAATTTGTATCCCTTCCGGTATTACGGAAGTAGAAAAGCGGGCAGTATTTGATTCTGCGGATCATGTAGATTCTAAAGAAACATATCTTATTCACGAGCCAATGGCTGCAGCGCTGGGAATTGGTCTGAACGTTGAAGAGCCCTTTGGTCACATGGTCATCGATATAGGAGGAGGAACCACTGAGATTGCCGTAATAGCACTTTCAGGCATTGTAACTGATCAGTCTATTCGTATCGCAGGCGATGAATTTACCAATGATATCATAGATTATATGAAGCGAAAGCACAATATTCTGATTGGTGAAAGAACGGCAGAACAAATTAAGATAAATGTTGGCGCCGCTATTTCAGATATTGATAATCCCCCGGCAAAATATCCTGTAAACGGAAGGGACTTGCTAACGGGTATTCCAAAACAAATTTTAATAACGCATGTGGAAATTGCCGAAGCATTAGACAAATCCGTTTCTAAAATTGAGGAAGCAGTATTAAAGGCTCTTGAGGATACACCGCCTGAATTATCATCCGATATTTATAAAACCGGATTATATCTTACCGGTGGAGGGGCATTACTTCGTGGTTTGGATAAAAGACTTTCAAATAAAACAAAGCTTGATGTTATAGTGGCGGATGATCCTTTGAGAGCTGTAGTTAGAGGTACCGGTCTGGCTTTAAAAAATACAAATAAATACTCATTTCTGATTGACAGAAGGAGCATATAATTATTTCTTAAGAACTGAAAAACTATGTACAGTTTACTACAGCTGCTTACAAGGTTTGGTGTACATATTGTATTTCTGATTCTGCAGATTATAAGTTTTTATTTCATAGTCAGCTATAATAAAAATCAAAGAGAAATTTTTATAAACTCTTCAAATATTTATACAGGTAAGATCAATGAGCTTACATCCGAAATTCGTGATTTTGTAAGTATCAGAGTAATCAATGATAGTTTGAAAAGAGAAAATGCAACATTGATTGAAAATTTGATCAGAATTGAATACCTTAATGAAATCCTACCGGAATACACGGATTCCCTCTTAAAATATAGTGTAATTTCTGCAAGTGTATGCAATAATACCTTTAACCAGAAAAACAATCATATTACCCTCTGCAAAGGTGCTCTTGAAGGAATCAGGCCCGGAATGGGTGTTGTTTCTGCCACCGGCTTGGTTGGTATTGTAAGAAATACCTCACCAAATTTTGCCCATGTAATTTCATTATTGCATAGCCAGACAAGAATTAGTTGTGCAATCAAATCAAGGAATGCTTATGGAAGTCTTGTATGGGATGGCAGGGATCCCAGGTATATGACTCTGGAATCAGTTCCAAAATTTGAAACTGTTGCCATCGGTGATACTGTAATTACCAGCGGCTATTCAACTGTTTTTCCAAAAGGCCTGCTTGTAGGCAGGGTAGTCAATACCAAACCAAAACCTGGAAGCAATAATTATGATATTCGTGTTAAATTATCTTCTACTCTTGGAAGTATAAAGTATGCCTATGTTATTCATAATTTTCTGGCGGATGAACAGAATAAACTTGAAAAGGAGGTAAATAATGAATAAATTACTTACCGCTAATATCTGGCGTTTAGCTATTGTTTTGTTCCTTCAGTTGATGTTGTTAAAACAAATCAGTTTTGATCTGTCAATACTCAGTTACATGCAGTTCCTCATATATCCTGTAATTATTCTAATGTTACCTGTAAAGCTTGACAGAACCCTAACCCTTCTGATTGCTTTTGCAATAGGTATTACAATGGATATGTTTTACGACTCACCGGGTGTACATGCAGCTGCAACAGTCACAACAGCCTATTTGCGTCCATTCCTTCTTGCCTGGATGGAACCATACGAAGGATATAATGTAAGGGAAAGTCCAACTATAGAAAAGTTAGGATTCCGGTGGTATGCCGTGTATCTGGCAGCTTTGCTTTTGACTCATCTTCTCCTGTATTTCAGTATCGAAGCTTTCTCCTTTGTGTTTATAGGAGATATTGTGTTGAATGCAATAATTAGTTTTATTCCAACTTATATGATTATAATGCTTGGAATGTTTTTATTTAAACCTGTAAACTGATGAGGAATAATTCGGATAAAAGAAATATCATCATTGGTTTTATTTGTCTGATTTCAGTACTGCTGGTATACAAAAGTGCTGAATTACAATTATTCACAACAAAATATAAGGAAAGAGCCAATAAGATTACACTGTTCAGAAATGTCATCTATCCGGCAAGGGGTATATTATTTGACAGGAAAAAAAATCCTTTGGTTAAAAATTTTCCAATTTACGAAATTCATGTAACCTACAGCAAGCTCGATCCATCTATGGATACGGCACAATTTTGTTCGTTGCTGGGTATCACAAAGCAAAAGTTTTTAGAATATCTGGACAGAGACTGGTCAAATCATCAGTTTCATAAGGCTATTCCTTATGTCTTTATGACCAAAATTAATCCAACTGTTTATTCCAGATTTCAGGAGCATTTATATAAATTTCCTGGATTCTTTGGTGTACAGAGATACATCAGAGCATATCCTTACCATCACGCTGCCCATGTGTTGGGGTATGTCGGCGAAGTAGACAAGAAAACAATCGAATCGTCCGACGGATTTTATGCACAGGGGGATTATATCGGTGTTTCAGGTATTGAATATGCCTACGAACGAGATCTGGCAGGTAAGAAAGGTGTGGAATATGTCATGAGGGATAATTTGGGTCGGATGGTAGGGTCTTTTGATGATGGAAGGCTGGATTCTGCCTCTATTTCAGGGGAGGATATTATGTTGAGCCTGGATATTGAACTTCAAAAATATGGCGAAAAATTACTCCAAAACAAAAGAGGAGCCATTGTAGCCATAGAACCCTCTTCCGGTGAAATTCTAGCCATGGTTTCTTCGCCGTCATATGATCCGAATATCCTGAATCTCAATGAGAAAAGGGGCGAGGGGATGCGTATGCTATTGTCTGATTTGAACAACAGACCTTTGAATAACAGAGCGGTTACCAATAAGTATCCACCAGGTTCCATATTTAAGCCAATTATTTCACTCATAGCCATGCAAAAAGGAACCACCTATGCGGACAGGACAATCCCATGTCCAGGTTTCTACAGGCTTAGTCCAACCAAAGTGCAGAAGTGCCACCTTCACGCTACACCAACCAACGTATCTCAGGCTATTCAGCATTCGTGCAACACATATTATTTCCAGATGTATCGCGAATTTTTGGATCAATATGGCTATACACGTCCAGGTAAAGGTTTGGATACATTGGTTAGTTATCTGGCTGATTTTGGACTGGGAAAAAAGCTTGGACTCGATTTTAGCTACGAAAACAGAGGCTTTTTACCCAATGACGCCTATTATAGAAAAATGTATAAAAAGGAAACCAACGGATGGCGAGCCGTTTGGACACTTTCTGTAGGAATTGGTCAGGGTGAAATGCAGCTGACTACTGTGCAGATGGCAAATCTTGCAGCAGTTCTTGCCAACAGAGGACATTACTATACACCACATCTTATTAAAAAATATATTTCTGGGAAGCCTATAAATCCGGAATTTACCCAAAGGAAAAAAGTTAGAATTGACAAAAAACATTTTCCTCCTGTGATAGATGGTCTGGAACGTGTAGTGACATCGGGTACAGGAAGCATAGCTTTCGTGCCAGGACTTGATATATGCGGAAAAACCGGAACTTCTGAAAATGCTCACGGAAAAGACCATTCTGTTTTTTTTGGATTTGCACCTAAGAATAATCCTAAAATCGCTATTGCTGTTTTTGTAGAAAATGCAGGGTTTGGAGCACAGTGGGCAGCTCCTGTTGCGAGCCTGATGATAGAAAAGTATTTAAATGGAAATATTGATTTTTCAAGATTATATCTTGAAGCCAGAATGGTAAAAGGAAGCCTTATAGAAGAGACGCCTCCGTATTCTGTTTATAAGGATTCTGTCTTTCAATATTTTGCTGAAAAAAATAAGCAAGAGCTAGTGCCTGACTTTCAGGAATAGAAAATATATCATTTATAATAGCTCATTCCACGTTTCACGATGTATTACATATTCATTGTTGATTTTTGGTGACTCTCCAAAATAACTTACTTCCATAGATCTGGTCATATGAACCCCAAGTTTTATTATCGATGATTTAGATCTTTCATTATTAGCTCCGATATGGAAATAGACAGCATCTGCAAATTTAAAAGCATAATCGAGCATCAGTTGTTTAGCTGAAATATTGTATCCCTGTCCCCAGAATTTTCGCGATATAAAAGTATATCCTATGAATACAATTTTTTCAGATTCATTAAAATCATAAAACCTCGTGCAACCTATCAATTCGTCACTTTTATTATCAAGAATTTTAAACGCTCCTCCTGACAATAAAGCACCATTAAAGAAGGTTCTAAAAACATCATATTTCCATCTGTCCGGGTTTGGGTGCTGCTCCCATAGTAATGGATCATTTGCTACCTCAAATAACTGGTCGAAATCTGATTCCAGCAAAGGTTGAAGAACAACCTTCTCGTTGGATAAAACAGGCTGCCAGAGAGTACTCATATATTTCTGGTCAATTTCTGAATGACCTTAAATTTGTTGAGGAAGACTTTACCTACCACCCTGAAAACAGTATATAACGGAATGGCCAGTATCATACCCAGGATGCCTCCGAGTTTTGCAGCCACCAAAGTCAAGATAAATATTTCAAGCGGGTGACTCTTTACGCTTTTTGAAAAAATATTTGGTTGTAGGATAAAGTTGTCAATGATTTGAGCGATACTGAAAACAATAGCTACCTGGACTAATTCAGGCATTAATACATCATAAAATGAAACATTCAGATTTGATGAAATGGTGATTGTAACACCGAAAACTGCTCCAATAAGAGGTCCCAGATAAGGGATAATATTCATTATGGCAGCAAAGAATCCAATGAGCAATGCATTTTTAATCCCCAGTAAAGCCAGAGAAATGGAAACAAATACAGCAATAATGGTCATCTGGATTAAGATTCCTATGAAGTAACGAATGAGCAAGGTACTTGTTTGGGTGATAGCCTGTCTTGTTTGTTCTTCGTATCCTTCAGGCACTACCCCGGCCATTATTTCACTAAAGAGCCCCTGCTCCCTTAAAAAGAAAAAGCCAATGAAAAAGACGGATGTTATCGCAACCATAATATTTCCAAAGAAATTAACCGTAGAGCTGAACATAGACTGGATAAGCCTTGGGCTTAAATAGTAACTTACGTTTTCTCTGATTTTATCAAAGAAATCTAAATTCTGAGCTTCTTTACCTTTTGAAACAATGTCGTCCTGTGCAGGGTGTGTGGCATCTACCTGAATATATAAGCCAATATGTCTGGTTGCTGTGGAATCACTTAATCTGCCAAGACTGTCCAGCCAGATATTTCTTGCTGTAATGTCAACTGATTTTGGCGACTCCTTTGTGGTTTGTTTATCTAATGAACTATCGTCGATAAGCAGTTTTTTATCTACAAGCCATTTTTTCCAGTCTCTTACCGGTTCCTCAAGTGCCAGAATAACTTTATTATAATCAATATTGGTAATATTTTTTGCCTGCGAAACCAAAGGGGGTACCAAAATCCATATCAGCAGTAAAAAAATTAGCACAAATCCAAACAATGTAATCATGGCTGCAGCATTTTTACCAACATATTTCCTTAAAAAAACAACAACCGGAGCACCAATCATCGACAATATCCATGCAGAAATGACGTAACCCACAATGTCACTTAAATAATAAATGATGGCAAATAATACCGCAAGTGGAATGAGGGCCAGAAAATACCGGTTATTGATATTGATTTGCATAGTTACAAAGTTATTGATTTAGTTGAATCAGGTAGTTTACTGTTTGTCCAAAGGCCAATTTGAATCTAAATTAGTGTATATTTTGCAGTTTACCCTAAAAACTTGTAACTTTATATATTTTTATAATATGTAACCTACCCTGAATTTAAAACTATGATGTCTATGCTACCGGTAATCATTGTGTCCGTATTAATTTCTTCCCTGGTTGTTTATTTAATGGCAAAAAATAAAGTTGATGTATTACAACTTGAAAACAGAAGATTAAATCAGGAAACCGCCAGTTTCACCCAGCAGCTCGAAAAATCGACCGCACAACAGGAACAGCTTAGGCTGACTTTAAATAGCATGGAACTTCAAAAAATGGAATTTGAAATTCAAAACCAGACTTTGAAGCAGCAATTAGATCACCTGACCAATGAACAGGATGTACAGTTGCAGAGGTTTGAAGCCATGGCCAATAAAATCCTGCAGCATCAGACTTCTTCCATGGAAGAGAAACAAAAAGTGGGTATGAAGGAAATTCTCATTCCTCTTCAGCAAAAAATAAAGGAATTTGAAGAAAAAATTGAAAAAAATAATATCATTACAGCTGAGCGACATGCTTCTCTTAAGCAAGAGATAATGGGGCTTAGCGAAAAAAGCGATATTGTTTCGAGAGAAGCAAATAACCTCGTTAAAGCCCTTAAGGGTGATTATAAAAAGCAGGGAAACTGGGGTGAACTTATATTGGAAAGAATTCTTGAAAAATCCGGCCTGGAGAAAGACAGGGAATATTTTGTACAGGTTACAGAGCGGAATGTAGAAGGCAAGGTACATAAGCCCGATGTGGTTATTCAGCTTCCTGACGGTAAAAAGCTTATTGTAGATTCAAAAGTTTCGCTTATTGCATATGAAAATATGGTAAATTCAACTGATGAGCAAGAGCAACAGGAATTCCATAAAGCTCATATGCTGGCTGTAAAGGCTCATATCGACAATCTGTCATCAAAAAATTATCACGACCTCTACAGTGTGGAAAGTCCGGATTTTGTGCTGATGTTTATTCCAATAGATACTGCTTTAAGTTCGGTATTACAGCAAAATCCAGAACTATATTCTTATGCATTTGATAAAAATATTGTAATGGTGTCGCCGTCAACATTACTGGCAACACTCAAGACAGTGCATACCATGTGGCGGAATGACAAACAGAACAGATTTGCTGTTGAAATTGCTGAGGAGGCCGGTAAAATGTATGACAAATTTGTAGGCTTCTATGAGGATATGGAAAAATTGGGCAAACAATTACATACGGTGCAAGGAACCTACAGCGATACGATGAAAAAGTTACATTCTGGTGCAGGTAATTTGATCAACAGGGCAGAACACATCAAATCACTTGGAGCAAAGGCCAATAAAGCTTTACCAAAATCAAGTATCCAGGACGAATAGTATTTATTTTTTATTTTGCCATGTTTGCAAGTTTTCTATGCTGTTTGTGAGGCCTTCAAAATGGCCTTCAAAACGTACAGCGCGATCATCCAGATAAATATGAGCAGCAATTTTTCGGTTTGTTATTCCCAGATTTTTGCGAACATTCCAGAATTTCTGCCCGAAGGGAATAATACTAACCTTAAAAGGTAGCTCTTTGCCTTGATATAGCGTGTTTTCAATCCAGGTTTTTATTTGTAACGGATCTCTCGTCGATAGTATAAAAACCGACCAGTTTTTTTCAAACATACAATCATAAATAAACCTTGCCGCACCCGCGACAGGTGGATCATAAATACTGCCATCGGCAAAACCCTTAGAATACTGGTGGATTACGCCATCAAAATCTATGGCTATTGTCATATTGCTGCATTTGGTATTTCTACATGATACACATCCATCTGATTTCTGCGTATATTTTTTATTATAAATGCGCCTGGTTGCCCAATCTCTTCCACAAGATCAAATAATACGCAATCTCTTGGGAGGCCTTGAAATATAAGCGTGAAGGTATGTGTTTTACCAAAGGGAATTTCTGTCCAGACAGGAAATAAAGTAATGTTCTCTGTATGAAGGAGCTGACATTTGTATGAAGAATTCTGGGGTAATAGAAATGTCGTTGGCCATATGCGTATGAGGTCTCCTGTTCCTGTAGACGTGTAGGAGCAATGCACAATTACCTGAGATTCTTCCTCGGTTTCTATAGCAAAAGCAACCTCTGGCTTATTTGCTATTGCAATATCAGGATCATAAGTTGTAATTCGTTCTTCTGACATATGTCTCTGGAAATATAGTTATAAAAAATTATGGCTCCTCAATTTTAATAACCCAAACATGTGAAGAAGTTTCTTTCATGGAAGGAGGTATTATTATTTCAGATTCCTCTTCATCCAATGCCTTCCATTTCAAAAGTCTGTTTGATCCCAGAAGTGTAAGTTTAGAGTTTTTTGATATGTCCATCCTCGAGATTCTTAGTGGGCCTTCAGGAAAGTCAAATACGAATATGAATTTTGTTTTCCCGTCTTTGGATCGGGTAAATCTTATTTTATCACCCTCGCCATAAACATCATATTTTCTGGTATAATAGATGCTTTCACCATTGGTTTTTATCCATGATCCTATGTCATGCAATTTTTCATATGCCTCTTCGTGCCATTGCCCATCAGGCCCCGGACCTATATTGAGTAAGTAATTACCGCCTTTACTTACAATGTCAACAAGTTTTTCAATAAGCTCATCTGCCGATTTATAGGAATCATCAGGTACATAGCTCCAGCTATTTGCCATTGTCATACAGGTTTCCCAGGGGTAAGGAAGCCCATTTTCAGGTATATGCTGTTCAGGTGTAAGATAATTTTGATAAGGTCCCGGGCATGCTCTGTCTACGACCAATATTCCCGGCTGTTTTTTCCGGGCTGCAAGGGCCAGTTTTTCGATCTGAATATCCTGTGATTGTGGGTTGCGTGAATATCTAACACCCTCATATTCGTCTGTCAGGTAATTTTTTACCTGTTCTCTCGATATTTTTTGCACCCATCCTCCATCGAGCCATAAAATATCGATTTTTCCATAATCTGTCATGAGTTCATCTACCTGGTTGTAAGTAAAGTCAACATACTTTTTCCAAACTTCCGGATATTTTGAAATCTGGTAATTACAGTTACGGTCAACAACAGGAAATTTTTTCCACCAGTAAGCATCCATATGCCAGTCTGGTTTGGAAAAATAAGCTCCTATCCAAAATCCTTCAGAACGGAAAGTATCAAAAATCTCCTTTGTAACATTACTCCTCGGATGTGCAGAAAACGGACAACCCGGTCCTGTAATCTTATAATCCGTAAATTTGGAGTCAAACATGCAAAAGCCATCATGATGCTTAGTGGTAAAGACCATATACTTCATTCCGGCATTCTTCGCTGCTTTTGCCCATTTTTCAGGGTTAAACTTGTCCGGATTAAAGCTATTAATGAGTTTCTCGTATTCATTTTTATATGCATTATAATCGTCTTCGCCAAAGCCTTTTTTTCGGGCTCCGGTTGCCCATGGGACATCCTCAGGACATATACTCCAGCTTTCAACTATGCCCCACTGGCTGTAGGCCCCCCAATGCATGAGCAGACCGAATTTCAGATCCTGCCATTCTTCCAGTCGTTGAGCAATGGATGGATCTGGATCCGGAAAGTAGGTGTGCTCATGTTGTGCACTCAGAAGGGTACAGAACAGGAACATCGTACAGATGCTAAATAATTTCTTCATGTAATTTTTTTTAGGGATTGTTATTGATGGAAACATAAAATTCAAGTAAGATTTAATCATTTGTAATGCGAATTAATCCAATGACATTTTATGTATTTATTATGATTTACTAATTTTAAAGTTAGCAATATAAGAAATGAATAATGATATTATTATACATTATTTTAATTTATAAACTCTTACATAATCTACCAAAAGCTCTGCGGGAAGGCATTCGTCCTTGACAGGGCCCGGCCAGGCGGAACCCAAGGCAAGATTGATCAATAAATAAAAAGGTTTTCTGAATGCATTATCTCCATTTTTTCGATTGGCTTTATCGATTTTATAACGAAAAATTTTTTTATTATCAAATAATATATCAATATACTTCCTGTTCCAGGCCAAACTATACAGGTGGTAGTCCGAGGTGATATTTTTTGATTTTATTCTGCCGCCGGAAGACACATAATTTGGGTCAGTTTTTCCTTCATTGTCGCGATGTACGGTGCCGTATATGGTTGTGGAATCCTTATCTCCTATAAATTCCATTATATCAATTTCTCCGCAGGATGGCCATTTTACGTGTGGCCGATTGATTCCCAATAACCAGAATGCGGGCCAGATTCCTCTTCCTCCGGGTAATTTTGCACGAATGTCTATCCTGCCATATAACAAGTCAAATTTACCAAAAGTATTTATGCTTGCTGAAGTATAAAAAGCAAGGGAGTCTTTATACCTCCAGTCGGAAGATCCTGGTTTGAATTTGTCGTTTGTAATAGTCTCTTGTCTGCCTGTTATGACCAGATTACCCTCTCTAACAAAGCAATTTTCAGGTCTTTTAGCAGTGTAGTACTGTTGCTCCTGATTTCTCACAAACCCAGTTTCGTAACCCCATTTTGTTGAATCCGGAAAATCTATATAGTTAAATTCATCACTCCAAATTAATTTCCATCTTTTCCCGGGCTGACTGAAACCAATACAGGGTAGCATCAGCAAAATATATAGCCATATTATTTTATCAACCCTCATATTATCGAATTTTCAGTGTCCAGGCATGTTGACAGGGGACAATATCAGGTGTCAGGAGGGGCAAAACGATTCTTATGTTCTCTCCTTCATGAGTAAATTTTAATGGCTTATTGTAACCTAGAAGCGTTATTTCACTTGGTTTTATCGCTGACTTTAAAGCAATGGTATTTTTCCATTCAAGCAAAAAAAGATATATGATATCATCTTTTTGAGTAGCATAAATAGTATTTTCGTCGTCGGCTGTTAATGGCCCCTCCGGGGTGTGCGAGTCATAAATTGCTTCACCATTAATGATTAGCCATTCACCGATATCTTTGAGTCGCTGCTGCATTATTACAGGTATACTGCCATCAGCAGCAGGACCTATGTTCAATAAAAGATTTCCGCCGGCGGACACTACTTTTATGAGCTCATGTATCAGCCCGGTACTTGAGGCATAATCTTCCAGATTCTCGTTTCTGTTATATCCAAAAGATTGACCTATTCCCCTTGTTTCTTCCCATAATCTTCCTGTTGTTAAATTTCCTCTGCCATACTCTGAAGTCTGAAAACTTCCGTATTTTGAATGAATTTCACTGCCAAGACGGTCATTCACAACAATTTTTGATGCTACCGGCGATTCTTCGTACAGCCACTGGCACAATTCATGTGTTTTCCAGACACCAGAAGGATGTTCCCAGTCTCCGTCAAACCACAATAAATCCGGCTGATACCTGTTTACAAGGTCTTTGACCTGAATAGTCATATAATCGTCCACATATTTTTCAATATTGTGCAGATAAAGTGGATTGTACCATTCATAAAGTGAATAATATAATCCCATATGCAAACCGGAATGTCGGACCGCACGTGTTATGTCAGCTACAAGGTCCCTTTTAGGCCCTGTATCTTCAGAATTCCAACCTGGTGCCAGGGAAGATGGCCATAAACAATAACCGTCATGGTGCTTGCTGGTTAAAACGACATAACGTGCACCTGAATCACGGATTATTTTTGCCCATTTTTCTGCATCAAACAACTCACATTTAAATTGTGCTGCAAAGTCCTGATATTTGAAATCTTTTCCATATACCCTTTCGTGAAAGGCACTGAATTCCGAGTGAATTTTTAATGTAGGTGTATGTAATCTCTGCCAGTACCATTCTGCATAATTACTTCCAAATCCGTCCGCATAAGAGTTCGTTGCCCAACCGGGTACAGCATAGATGCCCCAGTGAATAAATATACCGAATTTTGCTTTGCCATACCATTCAGGCACAATTCTTTGTTGTAATTTCTCCCAGTCAGATATGTTTGATTGTCCTGATAACGGTAAAGCGATATAAAAAAGAAATGAAAAACATAGCCATTTTAGTGATTCTGAAAGTAAAATACCCCAAAAACTATAGATGTTTTTCATAAACCTTCATTCATAGCTTTATGTAAGAATGTTCTGACAAACCTATTTTATAATGATTTCATCCATAAAGAGCCATGATCCATAACCTGAACCCTGAGCGCCTTCAGGTATGATGCCATAGTTCAGTGCTTTGATTTTAAGGTATCTGCAACTTGTTTGTAGATTGTTAAAGGCAACAGTTGAAATCTTTCCATCCAGGCTGCCGGCTTTCTTAGTCTGTACCGGGGTATAATTTACGCCATCCTTACTGGATTCAATCGTTACTTCTTTTGGAAGATAAATCCATTGGCCTTCTCCTTTAAAAAATCTGCATTTAACATCATTTATTTGAGTTGATTTTGAAAATTCCAGCACGGCAACCGCATCTTTGCCCTCAAACCCAAGCCACTCTGAACCTCCATATTTTTCATTACTTCCTGTAATACCATTTATAATACTTCCGGGGCCGTTTCCACTGTATTTTTCTGATGGAGAATTTTCAAATTTTATTTTTGCTGTTGTTCCCTTATGCAGGTCAAAATCCAGTTTTAAGGGAGCTCCATCTTTCCCGTTTATTCTTGTAAAAAATGTATGAGATCCACTTTGGGTAATGTCACACACTTCTCCGCTGGTGATGTCAGTTTGTGGTTTTTTATCCAGCGAATGGCCAATTATCGTTCTAACAGGTAAATCAAATAATACTTTTATGGATTTTCCAGTGCCTGCAGATATTTTTGGTTTCAACTCATAAATATGATAAGCCATATTAGCACCTTTTTCTGTCCACCATCCATGGTGTAATTCGTACCGCTGTAAAAATGCATTGTAATTTTTATTTTTACTCCACAACGCTTCAGACATGGCTATACCTCTGGCAAATGCCATGTATTCAAGCTTTGCAAAATTCTGTATGTATTCTGTCCATAAATTTGCTTGTCCGCCTATGATATATTTTCGCTTGTCCGCCTCCAGGTTTTCCGGGACAGGCTGCCATAAATAAACTTTTTCAATTGAGGTATAACCACCAATGGCCAGTGGCTCATTTTCGTTTTCCGACTGGTAGTGATCGAAATAGCAATGAGTTCCCGGTGTCATGATGACATCATGGTTTTGTCTGGCGGCCTCAAGTCCTCCTTCAATTCCTCTCCATGACATTACAGTTGCATTTGGAGCCAGCCCACCCTCTAAAATTTCATCCCAGCCAATGATTTGTTTGCCTTTGCTGTTGATATATTTTTCCATGCGGGTGATAAAATAACTTTGCAATTCATGTTCGTCCTTAAGCCCTTCATTTTTGATCAATTGCTGGCAAAAATCACTGTTTTTCCAGGCAGTCTTTGGGCATTCATCCCCTCCGATATGGATGTATTTTGCAGGGAAAAGTGAAATAACCTCATCAATGACGTTTTCCAGAAATTTAAACGTTTTTTCTGTAGGGCAATATACATCTTCAAATACACCCCATTTAGTGGCTACTTCGTAAGTGCCCTGACCGCATCCAAGTTCCGGATATGCTGCGAGTGCTGCAAGGGAATGTCCCGGCATTTCAATTTCCGGGATGACTTCTATATTCCTTTCCGTGGCATAGGCTACAATCTCTTTTACTTCTTCCTGAGAATAATATCCTCCGTATTTTTTACCATCAAATTGGTGCGGTTGGTCGTTGTAGTGACCAATGAGTGTCTCTTTGCGATAAGCAGCTATTTCCTGTAGTTTAGGATATTTTTTTATCTCTATTCTCCAACCCTGGTCTTCGGTCAGGTGCCAGTGAAAAGCATTGTATTTGTAGAATGCCAGGAAGTCAAGATATTTTTTAACTTCTTCAACACTAAAAAAATGCCTTGCTACATCAAGATGCATACCCCGATACCTGAATTCAGGATTATCTTTAATGGTGGCCTTTGGCAAGGGGAAATTCCTGTTTAAAATAAATTGATGAAGACTTGTAAACCCATATTGCAGCCCGGCAATGCTGCCGCCAGAAATTCTAATTTTCTGATCTTCAATATAAAGTTCATAACCTTCTGCCGGTAAACTTTTATTGATTTCAAGTTCAATATTTGATCCTTCTGGTACTGTCACGAGAGAAATCCCTGGTGTTTGTCTTGCAAGTGTTTTTATGTAGCCATATCCCTGATTTTCCGGGATATACAGCATAATGCGATCAATTAATGACTTTTCATTGCGGATATCCACAAATGCAGGGGCAGGGATAATCCCGGATTTTTCCTGCCCGGATGATTTGAGAGGAAACATTGCCATAAGTATTGTGCATACAGAAACAAACATAAACTGAATTAACTTCATGCTTTTCAAAATTTAAAATAGACTTTTTAAAATTTGGTAATCGCCCTCAGATCTGCTGTAAACAATTTTTCTTTGGACTAAAAATTTATAAACAATGTACAAACCTAATTAAAAATGAGGATATTTTGAAATCCCGTTACAGTTTATTGTGACAATTTAACGCACGATCATTTATCTTGTTTCTGTACAAATTTTCTGGAAGCTACCGGGATGTTTTTTTAAAGATTTCAAGTGCGAAAAGCATTACAGAAGCACCTATAAGAGAAAAAACAAAGTGTTGATAACCTGGATAACTAAAGTTAAAAATTTGCTGCAAAAAAGGGATATAAACCGTAACACACAACATTAAAATTGCCGCACAAATAATGATGATAACAGCCGGATTGCTTAAGGAAATGACTGTAAATACTGACCTGCTTTTTGAAAGCGTTGATAAAATAAGGAATACATTTCCGATGATGAGCGCAGAAAACGCTATTGCCCTCACCTCAGCTTCAGTATGTCCTTCCTGAATATTAATGTAGTAAACACAGACCACCATCGACAATAATAGTACTCCTGCAAAAATACTTTTCCAAATACTCTTCCAGCCCAAAAAGGGCAGTGCAGAATTTCTTGGATATTCCTTCCTCTTCCTGTTCAGATTCAAATGCAACAGAGCACACGGGATCGATAATCAGCTCCATAAAAACTATATGCAAAGGCATTAAAATAATTGGGAGCTCCGGAAAGAAAGCCGGTAACAAAACAAGTCCAACAATGGGAATGTGAATGGCAATGATGTATGACATCGCTTTTTGTAAGTTGTCATAAATCCTTCTTCCTGACCTTATAGCTGCTACAATCGAAGCAAAATTATCGTCCAGTAATACAAGTGATGAAGCCTCTCTGGCGACATCTGTCCCCTTAAATCCCATGGCTATTCCAATATCTGCTGCTTTCAATGCAGGTGCATCATTTACACCATCACCAGTCATGGCTACTACATCTCCATTTGATTTCAATGCCTTTACTATTTGTAGTTTCTGTTCTGGTACGATTCGCGCAAAAATGCTTGTGTATCTTATTTTTTCCTTGAGTTCAGTTTCGCTGAGTTTTTGAAGGTCACTGCCAGTAATTATATTTTTATTGTGTATTAGCTCGATTTTTCCTGCAATACTCATGGCTGTTGCAGGGTAATCCCCCGTAATCATAATGACTTTAATTCCTGCCTCATAGCACTCTTTGATGGCTTGTGGAACTTCCTGTCTTATCGGATCTTCAAAGCCAACTATCCCTTCAAAACGAAAAGAAAAATCCTGTTGATTTTCCGGCAAAACGTCACCTGTCCAACTCCCTTTGCCTGCCGCGATGATTCGGTATCCTTTTTCGGCAAACTGCTGTATTATTACTTCATATTTTTTAAGTTCATCGCCGGATATACCACAAAGCTGCAATATAACTTCAGGAGCACCTTTGCAATAAATAAGGTGGTTTCCTCCATGGCTTGAGTTTACATATACCCTTGTCATCGCAGATAAGGCGGCACTTAGTGGGTATTCCCTGATAAGTTCTAAGCTGCCATCATTGGGCTCAATGAGTGAAAAAGCTGATCTGATTGCTTTTTCCATAGGGTCTACTGCATTGTTTTGTGAAGCCAGAAATAAGGTTTTCAGAAAATCTCCTGTTATTTCATGGGCCTGGTCAATAGTCGATTCCTCCCAAAATTCACCGCCGGTATAAATTGCTGCGATTTTCATTTTATTTTGGGTGATGGTCCCTGTCTTATCACTGCAGAGTACTGTAGCTGAGCCAAGTGTTTCAATGGCATTTGGTTTACGGGTCAATACCTTATTTTTTGAAAGCCTCCAGGCACCGAGTGCCAGAAAAACTGTTAACACTACCGGAAACTCTTCCGGTAAAAGTGCCATAGAGGCAGAGAGACCATGCAAAATAGATTGAAGTATATCACCTCTGGTAAAATAAAACGCCAATACAACACCAGCACTTACAAGCAAACCTCCGATAAATAGATTTCTTATCAACCGGTTCAATTCGTATTGAAGGTGTGTTTCATTTTTTTCTATGTATTCCAAAGATTTTCCAATTTTCCCCAGTGCTGTTGAAATACCGGTATTTACTACGGTAGCTATGCCGCTGCCCTGAACTACAAGCGTACCACTATATATATTCTTGTCGCTTTCTGAAGAGGTTTCCAATACTGACTTTACTACCGGTACAGACTCTCCTGTCAGGATGGATTCGTCCACCATAATGTGGTTGCTTTCTACCAGTCTGGCATCAGCAGGTATGCGATCTCCTTCGTGCAGTAAAATGGTATCTCCGGGCACCACCTCCCTACCAGCTATTCTTACTTCACGACCATCTCTGATTACCATTGCCCTGGGAGATGATAATTGCCTTAAAGCTGCGAGGGATTTTTCTGTTTTTCTGTGCTGATAAAAAGTTATATAAATGATGATAAATACCCAGCACAGTAAAATTATACCTTCGTTGTAATCGCCAATGATGACATATAATACCCCACAACTTACCAGCAAAACAAACATTGGTTCCCTGATGACTTCTAATGCTATTTTCCAGATATTTTTTGATCTGGATGCAGGCAATTCATTAAACCCAAATTTCTTCAGCAGTGCTTTAGCTTCTATATCGGGAATTCCTTCGCGGACTAGGGACATCTTTTATGCTTAAATGCATGCAAGATAAATAATCATCTACTTGAATGGATGGAAATTATATTAATTTCTTTGGCTACTCGTTGGATTTCAATGGATAAAGTTGAAATGATACGCACATTTATAGCAATGACGAGAATCATTTTTTAGCACCTTGACTTTTAGATTTATTGTTCGTAAATTTGCGAACAATAATATTCTTTACTTTTAATCTTGTGCTTATGACGGAAACGCGGAATGAATTGGCAGATTATGCTCAGGCACTTTGTCATCCCGTAAGAATTGCAATACTGCAGTTGTTATTGTCTCAAAAATGTTGTTATCATGGAGATTTGACTGAGCATATACCACTTGCTAAAAGTACTTTATCCCAGCATTTGAAGGTATTGAAGGAGGCAGGGTTTATCAAAGGAGAGATTAATCCGCCAAAGACAAAATATTGTATTGATATAGACGTATGGCAAAAGGCAGGTTATCTGTTTTTTCAGTTTTTTCAAACGCTTCCGGTGCCAGCATCAAATTGTCATTGACTGAGAATAAAACATATAAAAATCAAGGGTTAAAAAACATAATGTATTAAAATACATATTGTAATATATTAAATAAAAACTATATGCAATTTTCACGATTTAAAGAACTAATCAATAACGTTTCAATTATCGAATTTTTGCAAACCAACGGACAACCTGTGCCAGCTCATTTCCATATTACGGATATGGGAGTGGTAACAAAAAATTTTATTGACTGCGGCAAGGTTTTCCGGATTGAAAAAAAGGTAACTCTGCAAATATGGCATTCGGGAGATACGGAGCACAGACTGACTCCGGATAAAATATTCAGCATCATAAATGCTGCAGCACCTATTATTGGAGAAGATGATCCCGAAATCGAAGTGGAGTATCAGCTTGCAGAAACTATCGGAAAATTTGGACTTGATTTTAATAATGGTCAGTTTGTTCTGACACCGCAACAAACCACTTGTCTCGCACCAGATTTTTGTGGTATTCCTGAAGGTAAGCGTAGATTAAGCTTGAAAGACCTTCCTGTTAACTCAGCTTGCTGTGCGCCAGATTCATCATGTTGTTAAATTATCAATTATGTATAAAGCTGTAAAAAATATGATTGATCAGCTTGATATCAATGAAATACCTTCTGATCGTAAAAAAGTCCTGGATGTCATTAAAGCGCACTTGCATCAAAAGTCGCATAACAAGGAAAGTATTGGATTGATTTTTATATGCACCCACAATGCACGGCGCAGTCATCTGGCTCAGATTTGGGCTGCTGTGATGGCAAATTACTTTGGCCGGGATATCATATCAACTTATTCCGGCGGGGTAGAAGTCACGAAAATGCATCCTGCAGTGGGGGAAACGCTCCAAAGACAAGGTTTTAAAATCCATAAGCTGTCATTTACAGAAAATCCCGTTTATGCAGTAAGGTTTGATGAATTTGAGACACCTTTGGTTTGTTTTTCTAAAATGTATCACGACAAGTTTAATCCTGCAGAAGGCTTCATTGCCATATTGGTATGTTCAGCAGCTGAGGAAGCCTGCCCTGTTGTCACCGGTAGTGAACGCAGATTCCTGCTCTCTTACGAAGATCCAAAAATATCGGATGGGACGCCTGAGCAGGAGGAAGTCTATGGTCAGAGAAGTATTGAAATTGCGAGAGAAATGAAATATTTGTTTGCCTGATTATCCCATAAGATAAATGCATGGTCTTTTATGATAAACGGAAATATCCGTTTTTTTCCACGCACTTATTTTTTGTGTGAAAATCATTTCTGTATCAGAGCTGATATCACATGCTACACAAAGTAATGCATTGTCCTGACACACCCTAAGGATATTTTCCAGCAAAAATCCGTTTCTGTATGGGGCCTCCATGAATATTTGGGTTGTGCCCCGGCTTGCTGACTGCTCCAGCTGTTTGATTTTAGGTAGTAATGCCGGCACTTTGGAGGGCAGATAACCCAGAAATGTAAACTGCTGACCACCAAAACCACTTCCCATAAGTGCCAGTAAAATGGAGGAAGGACCTGTTAAAGGAACAACCTTTATTTTTTTCTCATGTGCCCATTTTACCACATTTGCGCCGGGGTCAGCAACGCCGGGGCATCCTGCCTCCGACAGCACCCCAACGGGGAAGCCCTTATGCATTGCTTCTGTAAGTAGATTTTGCCAAGGGTCTGCAGAGTCGTCAATATCAACTATATGTATTTGTTGTAAACCAACAGGATGACCGGAATTTTTAATAAAATGACGTGCTGTTTTTGATTTTTCAGCAATAAAATGGGTGATGCCATGCAGGATGTCAAGCGTACCCGCAGGGATGGTATGCATAGCTGTGGATTCGATTGGACAGGGAATCATATACAAGACAGTCTTAAGTCCAATTATAGTTTGGCCGGACATATAATTTTTAATTATTGTTTATATAATCATGGCTTTTTCTTTTTATCTGATGGCAAATCATTTTCCCTGATATTATTTTTTTTCTGCACCTTAGGCTTATGCCGCATTTTTAATCCAAAAATCAAAGTGCACAACGGCGGAATATTTAGTGGAATATGAAAAGCTTTCCCCTGCCACTCTTCTTCAATACTGGCCAACAGATTGGGGCAGCTATACCCGCTCCCCCAGTACATTTTATCGTCAGTATTCAGCAGAAGTTCCCATGTAGCGTGTTCAGAAACACCTATTTTATAAGCATCGTGTGGTCTGTTCTGAAGATTGCAAATTACAAGAATGTCCTCAGATATCAGGTTCGATTTTCGTTTATATACCAGAACACCATTGATATAATCTCCTGCATTGATCCATTCAAATCCTTCATAGGAAAAGTTGTGATAATGCATGGCTCTTTTTCCGGCATATAATGTGTTCAGGTCTTTTATCAATTGTTGTATACCCAGATGAGATGGGTATTGGAGAAGTTCCCAGGGTAAGAAACTTTCAAAATTCCATTCCGTATATGGTGCAATTTCTGAGCCCATAAATAACAATTTTGTGCCCGGGTGCGTAAACATATAGCCGTACAGTGTCCTGAGGTTGGCAAATTTCTGCCACTCGTCTCCTGCCATTTTTCCAAGCAGGGATGCTTTGCCATGTACCACTTCGTCATGTGAAAGTGCCAGCATGAAATTTTCAGAAAATGCATACATAATACTGAATGTAATGTCATTTTGGTGAAAACGTCTGTAAATAAATTCCCGCTTGAAATAATCAAGAGTGTCATGCATCCATCCCATCATCCATTTCATACCAAACCCAAGACCATTTAATTCCGGTGGCCGGGTTACCAAAGGAAAGTCAGTAGACTCCTCTGCTATGGTCTGAATACCCGGAAAGCTGGTATAAAGGGCCTGATTACATTCCTGCAAAAATGAAATAGCATCCAGGTATTCCCTGCCACCATATTGATTCGGCTCCCATTCTCCTTCCTTTCTCGAATAATTTAGATATATGATGGAGGACACTGCATCAACCCTTACCCCGTCCATGTGATACTTATCCATCCAAAAAAATGCATTGGAAATCAGGAAACTCCTGACCTCTCCCCGTTCAAAATTAAATATCAATGTATTCCAGTCAGGATGGAAGCCTTTTCTTCTGTCAGGATGTTCGTATACGCACGAGCCATCAAATGTAGCTAGTGCAAAGTCATCGGCCGGAAAATGAGCAGGGACCCAGTCCATGATAACGCCAATTTCCTCCTTATGAAAAGCATTGATGAGATACATCAGATCCTGCGGAGTTCCAAACCGGCTTGTTGCCGCAAAATATCCTGATACCTGATAACCCCAGGATGGCTCATATGGATGTTCTGCCAGTGGCATAAATTCAACATGTGTAAATCCCATCTCTTTTACATAAGGAACCAGCATGTCAGCTGCTTCGATATAAGTAAGGGGTCTGTTCTCTGATTCATGATGCCTCCAGGAACCAAAATGTATTTCATATACACTATGGGGTTTTGACAAACTATTTTTTTCCTTTCGCTTTGACATCCATTCTTCATCGCTCCAATTAAAATCAGCATCCCAAATAACCGTGGCTGTAAGTGGCGGCGTTTCCATCAGAAATCCATATGGATCAGCCTTGTGTCTTACCCTTCCAAACTGATGAGGATAAATTTCATATTTGTAATTCATCCCTTTTATTACGCCGGGAATAAACCCTTCCCATATGCCCGATTTATCCCAACGGGGATAAAGTACATGCATCTCACCATTCCAGTGATTAAAATCGCCAATGACACAGACTTTAAATGCATTGGGGGCAAATACTGTAAAAAAACAACCTTCCCTGCCATTAAAAATTCCGGTTTGTGCACCCATTTTTTCGTAAAGCCTGAAATGCTTTCCCGACTGGAAAAGGGTTACATCAAAGTCTGTCATTAACTGACCGGGAATTACTTTATTGTCAGACATTTTTAACTATTAGAAAGCTAAATTACAATTTATTTGTAATTTCTGATAGTAAGAGGACGTTCCCTGTAACCTGGTAAGTGAACTTATTATGGTCGCTTACCACTCCAGGCCGGGATATGATTTCTGCATATATTGCATTTCAGTAAGCATAAATCCAAGATTTTCGCTGTGAATCCCTGATTTACCCCCCTGTTGCATAAAGGTATTTGCAGGTATTTTGAGAGATGTCTTTGATATGGTTTGATGGAAAATACTTTTTGAATGATGCTCAATTGTGTTCAGATCCGGACAAATTCCCCTGGCTTGCATGTCTGATTCGAACGGAGCAGGTATAAACAGTTCGCCATAATACGTATACAAATCATCGAGGGCGTTCTGCATTTTTTGAAAACTTTCTTCCGTTCCTTCGGAAAGTCTGACGACCCACTCAGACGAATAGCGCAAATGATAGGTTGTTTCCTTCAGGGATTGAGCAGCAATTTGCGCTATTCTGATATCACTGCTTTTCTGCAATTCCTGGAGGTATGGCATGTGGAAGCTATCGAATAAAAACTGGCGCATAATGGTGAGACCCCAATGGCCATTGGGCTGTTCTACCAGCAGTACATGTCTGAAATCCCGCTCTTGTCGCTGAAAGGGAAAGTCATCCTCGCTCCATTTGTTCAGGGTTAGCTCCGACGCATACTGGTAATAGTGTCTGGCTTCCCCTATGAGATCAAGGGCCATATTTGTAAGAGCTATATCCTGTTCAAGGACTGGCCCATGGCCGCACCATTCACTGAGTCTCTGACCCAGTATCATAGAGTTGTCGGCAAGGTATAATACGTATTCCAATAATGGATTGCTGAAATCAGGCTTCATTACATGTGTTTAAGAACATCGGGTAAATCATAAAATGTCGGGTGACGATATATTTTATCTTCTGCAGGGGCAAAAAACGGATCCTTATCATCCGGATCAGATGCGGTAATATATTTTGATTCCACTACCCATATACTGATGCCTTCATTGCGTCTGGTGTATACATCCCTGGCATTTTCCAGGGCCATTTGTTCATCTGCAGCATGTAAACTTCCTACATGCTTGTGATTCAATCCGTTTCTCGAGCGTATAAATACCTCAAATAAAGGCCAGTCTGTCATTGAAATAGTTTTAATTAAACTGATAAAATGGAACCAACTGAATTATCAATTTATCAGGCGACGGTTCTTACTTCTTTATTTTTCTGTTTTTCTGCATATGCCAGCGCTGCTTCCCTGACCCAGGCACCTTCTTCGTGCGCTTTTACCCTTGCAGCCAGCCTTTGCTTGTTGCATGGGCCATCTCCCTTTACAACTCCCCAGAATTCATCCCAGTTTATTGGACCAAAATCATAGTGTTCTTTTTCTGCATTCCATTGAAGCTGCGGATCGGGAATTTTTAGTCCCAGAATCTCTGCCTGTGGAACACTCATATCTACAAAACGCTGACGAAGTTCGTCATTTGAAAATCTTTTAATTTTCCATTTCATTGACTGGGCTGAATGCGGAGAGTCAGCATCACTTGGTCCGAACATCATCAATGATGGCCACCACCATCTGTTCAGGGCATCCTGAGCCATTTCTTTCTGAGCTTCACTGCCCTGACTGAGTGTCAGTAGAATCTGATAACCCTGTCTCTGGTGAAAAGATTCTTCCTTGCATACGCGCACCATTGCTCTGGCATACGGGCCGTAGGAGCATCGGCAGAGTGGCACCTGGTTCATGATTGCTGCACCATCTACCAGCCAGCCGATTGCTCCTATGTCAGCCCACGTTAGGGTTGGGTAATTGAATATGCTTGAATATTTTGCTTTTCCGGAATGTAGCTGGTCCAGGGTTTCTTCCCGCGATATGCCCAGCGTTTCACATGCTGAATATAAATACAAACCATGGCCCGCTTCATCCTGAACTTTGGCCAGAAGTGCCAGTTTTCTCTTTAATGAAGGAGCTCTTGTAATCCAGTTGCCTTCCGGCAACATACCAACTATTTCAGAATGAGCATGTTGTGAAATCTGCCTGATCAGGGTTTTTCTGTATTCTTCAGGCATCCAGTCTTTTGGTTCAATTTTATCTTCAGCGTCTATTCGCTGTTGAAATTTTTCTTCCAGGCTCATGATGTCTTCCATATTTCGAATATTTTGATATAAAAATACAAAATACGAACAAATGTTCGTATTTAATTCTTATTTTTTTAATCCATGCATCAGTATCTGAGTGATGGTTTCTGAAATTTTTTTCCGGTCATATTTTTTACCTGAAAAATAGGGCCATCTGACCGCATGGATGATCGTATTGAATACAATATTTGTATCCATTTCCCTGATGGTTCCTTCATCCATTCCCTGTTTGATGATTAATCTGAAATTTTGCTCGTACTGCTTCTTTGCATCTTTAAATATCGTCAGGTATGGTTCGGGAAGGTGTCTCCATTCTTCACTGAATACGGCAATAGCAGCAGGGTCCTCAAAAGCAGTTTCCACGTGAAGGCCTATGAGCATTTCAACTTTTTCCAGTGAAGATTTTGGGGTGCTCTTGATGGATTGCATACCTTCTGTAAATCTTGATGCGCAATTGGTACAAATGGTTATTAAAAGTTCTTCTTTGGAATGTATATGGCTGTAAATACTGGATGGTTCCAGTCCTACCCGCTGTGCCAGTTCACGAATTGAAGATGCCTTGAATCCTTTTTCGGTAAACAACTCCGCAGCAGCTTCAATAATATAATGTTTTTTCGATTTTTTTTGCAGATCATTCATGGCACATTACTTTTGATCAAAGTCCACAACCACCTTTGGCGTTCGGGGATGGGCCTGGCAGGTTAATACGTATCCCGCCGCAAGTTCGTCAGGCTCCAAAGCATAATTGATATCCATATCAACTTCCCCCTCAAGGATTTTGGCTTTGCAGGTACTGCAAACTCCGCCTTTACAGGCATACGGAAGATCGGCACCATTTTTCAATGCAGTATCCAGAATACATTCTCCATTGTATTGCAGTGGAAACTCAAAGATATCACCGTCCAGTTTTATGGTGATGGAGGAAGACAGACCTGCCTCCACAACCTGACTTTCTTTTTCAGCTTTTCTAGGAATCCCTTCTGAACTGAACAGTTCAAATCTGATCCTGGTATCCGGAATGTCAAGGTTGTTAAGTGTATCCTTAACCTGAAAAATCATATCAGAAGGGCCGCAGATCAAAAACTGATCTGTTTGATCTGCCTGAAAAAAATATTTTGAAAAAGTCAGACATTTTTCACTGTTTATACGCCCAAAAAAAGCCGGACTTCCAAGCTTTTCCTTACTGAATATATAGTGTACAGCAAGTCTGTCAATATATTTATTTTTTAAACCCTCGAGCTCTTCCCTAAAAATGACTGATTCAAAATTTTTATTACCGTAAAATAATACCGCTTTAGCTAAGGGATCGTGTTTAAGTAAGTATCTGATCTGACAAATTATGGGCGTTATACCGCTTCCTGATGCAAAAAATACAATATATGGTTTTTGCCGGGGCTTGAGTAAAAATTGACCTGCCGGAGGCATCACGTCAAGTACATCCCCTACGCAGAGTTGCTTATTAGCATAACCGGAAAACCGACCATCAGCCACCTGCTTAACAGCAACTGAAAGTTTTCCGGCATCCGGATCAGAACAAATGGAATATGACCTCCTGAGCTCTTCATTATTGTGGTTGTATCTTATGGTTATATATTGTCCCGGCTTAAAATGAAATAATCCCTTGAGTTGTTCATCCACGTCAAAACTGATCACGACACAATCCGGAGTAGCTTTTTCTACAGCACTTACCTTAAGCGAATAAAAATTTGTATTGGATGACATGATTTGCGTACGATTGTTCGTTTGCAAATATATAATATTTTCCTTTCACTTGTGGTGATTATCTGCAAGGTTTGTGCAGGCAAATGCGAGTCTGGTGCTCATCACGATAGTTCTATTCATTTTTATACAGTCAAAATCGGACGTACCAAAGTCCATAGGTTTTCTGATATCAATTTAGTATTTTTACCAAAATTTAAAACGCTTCAACATGCACCGATATATCACTTTTCTGTTGATTTTGCTGTCTACCTTATCTTTTGGTCAACAAAAAATGGTGGTACCTGATCTGAAAAATGTTCCCCATACCGTCAATGCAGGCTCAGGACTGCAGCAAGCGCCGCTCCAGGGTATCAGGACGGCATACGCCATCAGCGAAGACTGGAATCCCCAATTACAGCATTTTGGAAGTCACCATCATACAACCATTGTTTCCAGGGAAGTATTTTTACAGGAAAAGGAAAAAGCGAATGGTTTATTAAAAGAGCGGGCAAAAGAAATAGAGGGTGGGCAAAGAAATATGCAGGATACTGCCGCGCCTCCCCATCAGGGATATCATTTCAGGGGCAATCAAAGAGGCACAAGTGTGCCGATGGACAATACAATTGCTGTTTCTGAAAACGGATTTATAGTGTCAGCCATAAATTCCAATATCATTTTTACACAGCCCAATGGTGTTATTTCTTTTTCAAAGGGTCTGCCTGATTTTTTTGCGCTACTTGGTTTGGGCAACAGGATGTATGACCCTCGCGCAATCTACGATACTGAAGAGAACAGGTTTGTTGTCATGTGCCTGAATGGTTCAGATCCTGCTTCAACAAATTTATGTGTTGCCTTCTCAAAAACGGAGGATCCTCACGGGGACTGGTATTATTACAAGATAAAAGGAAATCCTTCAGGCGACCAGAATTGGTTTGATTATCCTAATATCGCAATATCAGATCATGATTTATATATAGCCGGTCTCATGAGGAATACGGCAGGGGACTGGCAATACAGCGTTTTATATCAATTTGATAAAAATGATGGATATCAGGGGAAGGCTCTGACATGGAAATACTACAATCAGCTTTTTGATGCCGATTCATCAGCTTCCTTCAACCTTGTTCCAGCGCCCTCCGGCTGGAAAAGTCTGGTGAGTCCGGGCATGTATTTTGTAAGCAACAAGCCTCTGGGTGGCAGCCAGTATAATCTTTATTACACTACCGCAGGAGTAAAAGAAAACCCGGTTTTCGTATCCCTGCAGACCGGTGGATTAGAGACTAAACTAGCGCCGGATGGAAGGCAAAGAGGGAGTAACAATTTACTCAATACTTTTGACAGCCGTATCTGGTCAGCTTTATACCTGGATAGTGTAATACATATGGGAAGTCATGTACAGTCTTCACTTGGCAATACAGGACTATTTTATGGCAGATTTGATATTGCCAATTTGAAAGTTACTGCCGACGTTCTGGCAAGTGATACTATTGATTATGCTTTTCCTTCATTCGCAGCAATCGGGTCAAGTGACAATGATCCCCGCATACTGGTAAATTATCTTTTTTCCGGCCCTGGTATTTTCCCCGGACAACAGCAGAGGGTATGTGAAGGAATCCAGGATACCTTTTCATGGAGCCCCCCGGTTACACTCAAGGAAGGCGCCTCTGCCGTAGATGTGCTCAGTGAGAGCAGAGAACGATGGGGGGATTACACTACGGCTGCCCGCAGATTTCTTGATCGCCGGGCTGAGGTATGGGTAACCGGATGTTTTGGTGAAACCGGTAGCTACGGCACCTGGCTGGGACAGTATTTTAATTCTTCTGCTGCCGACTCAGTTAGCAGGATTGATTTTGTTGCCAGTCCAACCACATTGCCCAGGAATGTAAATAGCACTTTTGTCAATATTACTCCCGGAACTTCTGAAGTTGTTGAGTGGCGTTTTGAAGGTGGTAACCCTGAAGTGAGTACACTTGCCAGCCCGACAGTAAAGTGGTCTGAAAATGGTGCTTACCATGTCAGGTTGATTGTCAAAACACCGCAGGGTAATGATACGCTGGTTAAGAAGCAATATATCCATATACAGGATCCTGAAATTGCTCCTCTTGCCGAATTTATCTATGACAAGGACACAATTTTCAGAGGTGATACCGTCTTGTTTACAAGTACCAGTTCCCTAAATGCTGTTTTACTTAAATGGAATTTTACCCAGGGAATTCCAGGTACCAGCAATGAAATTAAACAACAGGTAAGATATCCCCTGAAAGGCACATTTCCTGTTTCACTTACAGTTGAAAATAGTGCCGGTGCCAATACGAAAACGATTTCTAAAGCTATAACAGTCCGAGACCGATTTAAACCTACGGCCTTGTTTTCTGCTTCTTCGCGCCAGATTCCAACGGGCCAGGGGGTAATTTTTAATGATTTGTCTTCCGGTGGACCTACGTCCTGGCTTTGGTATTTTGAAGGGGGAACCCCGGAAAGCTCTGTTCAGAAAAATCCGGTTGTTTCCTATAATGCGGAGGGAGTTTTTGACGTAAAATTGATAGTAAAAAACAATGCTGGTATCGACTCCTTGATATTGCAGGATTTTATACAAGTCGGAAATTCTGCTGTAGGGAATATACAAGGTGTTTTTCGCGATATCAGACTTTTTCCAAATCCAGTATATCAGGGGGAACGAATCACAACAGACTTCACACTTGCTGAAAATGAGGTTGTCAAATTTGATATTTTTGACCAGCAGGGTAGAATGATAAAAACGCTTTGGAAAGACCAGGTCAAAGAAGGTCCTAACCGTTTTTCATTTGCAACCACCCATCTGATACCAGGGATATATTATCTGCGAATAAGCAGCAGCCTTTCAAAAATTAATCATACCATCACTTTTATAGTCAATTGACAGCATGATTGGTTTACAAATCAAAAATTATGTATAAACTTTAAAAGTTGTGATGAATGCAAATTAAACTAAAATAAAGCTTTTGAAAAGCAAAGATATACTGAAGTTTCTGGAGTCAACCCATTTTACAGGGATGCTGCCTGAGGGAATTTCTATAATGAATCCCTACATGGAAAGTCAGGATATAAGAGACATTTGTCAACATTTTTATACCAGGTTTTATGGCGATACCCGACCCCGTAAATTAATACTGGGTATAAATCCCGGAAGACTGGGTGCCGGGGCAACAGGAATTCCCTTTACAGACACTAAGAGACTTCAGCAGTTTTGTGGTATATCGGTTAAAGGCTTACAAACACACGAACCTTCATCTGTTTTTATGTATGAAATGATAAATGCCTATGGAGGTGCTGAAAAGTTTTATAATCATTTTTATATCAGTTCTGTATGTCCGCTGGGTTTTGTTTCTAAAAATAATGCAGGTAGAATGGTAAATTATAATTATTTTGATTCTCCTGCATTGGAAGCAGCAGTTAGGACTTTTATTGTGGAAAATATTTTTAAACAAATAGAGATAGCAGGAAGTAATCAGGTTTGTTTTTGCCTAGGTACGGGCAAGAATGCAAAATATTTGAAAAATCTGAATGAGAAATATCATTTTTTTAAGGAAATAATCCCGCTTGAACATCCTCGTTTTGTTATGCAATACAGATCTTCCTTGAAATCATCCTATATTGACCTATACTTACAGGCCTTTTCGAAGTATGTATAGTCTTATGAAATCTGCTTTATCATAACATGCAGTAAGTTGATGGCTGCATCTGCAATGATTGTTCCGGGTCCAAATATAGCCGTTACGCCTTGTTCATATAAATATGCAAAATCCTGCTGAGGAATAACTCCGCCCACAACTACTAAAATATCATCTTTACCGAGTTCCCTGAGTTTTTGAATAGCCTGGGGAACCAGTGTTTTATGTCCGGCAGCCAGCGAGGAAATCCCCAGAATGTGCACATCATTTTCTGCTGCCTGGAGGGCTGCTTCCTCAGGTGTTTGGAATAAAGGGCCAATATCCACATCGAATCCAAGATCTGCAAATCCCGTTGCAATGATTTTTGCCCCCCGATCATGCCCATCCTGACCTAATTTTGCAATCATAATTCTGGGTCTTCGGCCTTCGAGCTGGCTGAATTGATTGGAGAGAGCCAATGCTTCCTTAAATTTTTCATTCATCTGAATACCTTTTGCATATACCCCGGAAATAGTTCTGTGTACGGCCTGGTACCTGCCAAAAACCTCTTCCAGAGCCAAAGATATTTCTCCCAGGGTTGCTCTTTGCCTTGCAGCATCAACAGCAGCTTCGAGAATATTTATGGAAGGATTACCAGCAGCCATCTTTACCCGAAGAAGTGCTTCCCCTACTTTTTGCTGATTTCTGGCAGATTTTATTTGCTGAAGTCTGGCAATTTGTGCCTGTCTTACTTTGTCATTGTCTACGGAAAGTATTTCTGGCAAAGTATTTCCTTCACCTGAATTAAATATATTTACGCCTACGATTTTTTCAGCCTGGGCATCAATCCTAGCTTGTTTGGCTGCTGCAGCCTCTTCAATTTTCATTTTAGGTATTCCAAGTTCAATGGCTTTTGCCATTCCCCCGGCTTTTTCTATTTCTGTTATATGTTCGAGGGCTTTATTGTATAATGAATCTGTAAGGTATTCTATGTGATAGCTTCCTCCAAAAGGATCAATGGTTTTTGTTATTCCCGATTGCTGCTGGATATATAGTTGTGTTTCCCTGGCAATTCTTGCAGAAAAAGGAGTGGGAAGTGCTATGGCTTCATCTAGAGAGTTGGTGTGCAGTGATTGCGTTCCGCCCAGCACTGCTGCATATGCTTCAATGCAAGTTCTTCCTATATTATTATAAGGATCCTGTGCGGTAAGGCTATAACCGGATGTCTGACAATGGGTCCTCAGTGCCATTGCTTTTGGATTTGTAGCACCCATATCACGTACTATCTTAGCCCATAGCAATCTGCCTGCGCGCATTTTTGCGATTTCCATAAAGAAATTCATACCAATACCCCAGAAAAATGAAAACCTGGAGGCAAATTTGTTAATATCAAGGCCAACATTTATTCCTGCCCGAAGGTATTCCATACCATCTGCGAGGGTGTAGGCAAGTTCCAGATCTGCAGGTGCCCCAGCTTCATGCATATGATATCCACTGATCGAAATGGAATTGAACTTTGGCATTTTAAGTGAAGTATAGGCAAAAATATCGCTGATAATTCTCATAGAGGCAGCAGGTGGGTAGATGTACGTATTTCTCACCATAAACTCTTTGAGTATGTCATTTTGAATAGTACCCGTAAGCTGTTCCGGTAAAACGCCCTGTTCCTCGGCAGCTATGATGTAGAATGCCAGTACAGGAATAACAGCGCCATTCATAGTCATCGATACTGACATGACATCCAGGGGTATATCACGGAAAAGAATTTTCATATCCTCCACACTATCAATAGCAACTCCTGCCATTCCAACGTCTCCCATTACCCGGGGGTGATCTGAATCGTATCCCCGGTGCGTAGCAAGATCAAAAGCAACGGACAGCCCTTTCTGACCTGCGGCAAGATTTTTTTTGTAAAACCTGTTGCTTTCTTCGGCTGTTGAAAATCCGGCATACTGCCTTATCGTCCAGGGTGATGAAAGGTACATCGTGCTGTACGGTCCTTTCAAGTAGGGAGGGATACCGGCGACATATTTCAGGTGAGGAATACCAGCAATGTCATGATGTGTAAAATGTTCGTAAATGTCTATGTTTTCAGGAGTCTTCCAGGTATTCCTGAAACTGTTGGCTGACACTCGACCGAGTGTAAAATCCAGTTCCTCCTGATTATGTTTTTTCATTTGAACGATCAGCGTAGGTTTTATGGCCTCGCCATGATTGTTCAAAAATAATCAATTTTGATGATTTGTTTAGGAATCAGATTCCTAAATCAGCGAATTTTTGATATTTCAGGACAGGCAATATCACCAAAATAACGCACAATGCCTATTCCAAAAAATACAAATTCATCTTTATTGGTTCTGTCTCCGCGCTGTCTGTCTGTATCGCCAAATCCCGGTGTCAGCGATCTGTCAGAAAGTGCGGCTGATACCTCCCCTCGTACAGCCTGAAGAAAAGCCTTGTCAGCGTACACGCCGCTTACGTCATCCAGATAATCAGTAAGTAAATTTCGATGACTAAGTTCAATATTAATGCTAAGGTCCCGGTTGATATCCCACTTGAATCCAAGTCCAAGGATACCTCCCAGATTAAAAAGCGGGTATTCTTTCCCAAGCGATTGTCCTTCTGTTCCAAGTTTTCTCAGGGCGTATCGTTTATCATTATACAATGCAGAAGGCTGAAAGTAAAATATATTCAAGCCACCAAGCAGATAGGGTGTAAAGTTGTTATACCTGCTTCCATGTACGTATTCCAGAAAATTAAACTCCAGGGTTTGACTCCAGTCTGCTATCCCGGTTCTGAAACTCAGATTTCTGTTTTTTTCAAATGTATTACCTGATCGGGCATCATCACCGTGTACCCTTGCCAGGCTAAATGCACCTTTAAGGCATAGTCTGTTGTTAAAATTGTACCTGACCATAATACCTCCGGCAGGCCCGGGCTCATCGACCCTGATAGACGTGTTCAGGTCTCCAAAGTAGTGAGCCGTGCCCATCCAGCCTCCAACCTCCCAGCCTTTCTGACCTGAAATAATGAATGGTAAAACAAGTAGCAGCACTAGTGAAAATCTCTTTTCCAAGTTTAAGAAAAAATATTGATGCCTCATGATTAACCTTTTATGCTTATAATACAAAGAACCAGGTCAGGTTGTTCTTTATAAAATTAATTAAATGTAATTTGTATATCAATTATTGTATATAAAGCTTATAAAAAGTTTCCCTGACCGTTTCCAATGTTAGTACGGAAGCTCCATTATTTTGAGAAATGATAAAATCATGGGTTTTTATTCCATTTAAAACTACATTTTTCGGTTCAAATGGCAATCCGGTAATTTCAATTTTTAATGTATTGTAGGTGGGATTAAAGTGGCCCTTTATATCCGCTTCAAGTGAAAAAGATTCTGCTTCTCCCCGTGTTGTGTAGGTGCATACATTATAAATACCTTTTTCATAATCATATCCGTCTCCGGCATCCTCATAGAGTATGCATTCTGTGGCAGCTTCGGCAAAATAAGCCATCAGCGTCAGGGTATCCACCGGGGCAGCACCTGTATGTTGCATTACAGGGTATTTGGGTATTACAGCACCTGCTTTTATAAAAACCGGAATAATATCCAGAGGAGCCTCAGCACTAATCTCCCGACCACCATCTGTACATTTACCTGTATAAATGTCATACCATTTTCCCTTAGGCAGGTAGACATACCTGCTTTTTACGTTGGGTTCAAGTACCGGGCATATAAGCAAATGGTCTCCAAGAATAAATTCATCTGCCCTGTAAAGGGTATCTTTGTCATGCTGATCAAATACCGATATAGGTTTTACAATTGGAATTCCAAGCTGGGTATATTTGTAAAATGCAGTATATAAGTAAGGCAGTAGCTGATATCGCCATTCTATATATTTTCTGACAATATCCAGTGCTTCTTCACCAAACGACCATGGTTCCTGATCACCATGATCTCCGCTCGAATGGGTTCGGCAAAATGGATGAAAAACAGCAAGCTGCATCCATCTGACAAAGAGTTCAGGCGTGGGATGATCTATAAATCCGCCAATATCTGATCCTGTAAACGAAAAACCTGACGTAGCCATTCTTTGTATCTGCACATTAGCGAGCCAAAGATGTTCCCACGATGCGATATTATCTCCGGTCCATGCTGCACTGTAGCGCTGGGTTCCTGCATAGGCAGACCTGGTGATAACAACAGGTCTCTGATTTTTAAGAAACCGCTTGAGCCCTTTATATGTAGCCCTGGCCATTTGCATGCCATATACATTATGGGCCTTTCGGTGACTGCATGGGTGTCCGTCAAAATCATGGCGAACATCATCAGGAAAAGATTTACCCTCGATTTCAAAAAGGGCAGGTTCATTCATATCATTCCACACCCCCCTTACACCTGTTTCCTGTATTAGTTCCTGAAATAAGCCTGACCACCATCTCCTCACTTTAGGATTGGTAAAATCCGGAAAGTAGCAATTGCCAGGCCAGACCTGACCTTTCATATATGGTCCATCTGCCCTTCTGCAGAAATAATCATTTTCCAGCGCCTCTTTAAAAATAGGATATTTTTCATCTTTTTTTATACCGGGATCAATAATCACGACAGATTTAAATCCATCTGCAAGCAAATCCGATATCAGATTTTTAGGGTCAGGAAATTTTTCTTTATCCCAGGTGAAGCATCGGAATCCATCCATGTAATCGATATCAAAATATATCACGTCACAAGGGATGGAAAGCTGCCGCATTTTTTGGGTTATTTCCCTGATTTTTTCTTCCGGATAATAACTCCACTTACACTGCTGGTATCCAAGTATCCAGATTGGAGGCAATTCCGGCAATCCTGTTAATTTTGAATATTGAATTATTACATCCTGCATTTCCGGACCGTAGATAAAGTAATAATTCATTTCACCGCCATCTGCCCAGAAACTGGTCACTGTTTTGCGTTCACTGCCGAAATCAAAATGGGATTTGAAGGTATTGTCAAAAAATATTCCGTATCCCTTATCATTATGTATGGCTGTATAAAAAGGAATTGCCTTGTATATTGGATCTTCATATTTCTTAAACCCATAAGTATCCATTGCCCAGTTCGTCAGGCGTTTACCTCTTAAATTCAGGTGTGTTGTTTTATCCCCCAGACCATAAAAATGCTCACCCTCCTGAATAACCTTGCTCATTTTGACTATGTCACCCCCATACTGAGGATGCTCCTCCCAGTGAAAGCCTTTTTCATCTCTGCAAATTATATGACCTTCAGCATCGGTAAAAGTAGTGGTCATATCTGCTTTTTGAATATGGAGCATCAACCTGGTTGTTGATATAGTCAGGTGATCAGTATATTCTGTCAGTACGGATTTTGTGGGTTTATGTTCGTGCTGCTTCGAAACGGCATACGAAAAGTCATCTTCGAAATGACCGGAAGTTGACCATCTGATTCTAATGATGGTATCAGTTATCAACGTTACCTCTAGAAGGGCTTCGGTTGTAGTGTGAAGGTGAAAGTGATTATTCGTTTCTACAATTTGTTTGAACGCCCCGGGAAAAAATTCGTTCGCTGACATACATACCTGTTAAAAAAGAAAACCATTTCCTTTAAGGGAAATGGTTTTCTTATTGAAAAATGAGGTCGGAAGCGGATTTGAACCGCTGTACGAGGTTTTGCAGACCTCTGCCTAGCCGCTCGGCCACCCGACCCTGAGCTTTTGCGGTGCAAAGATAGAGTATTTTTTTCAGACCGAGAAATTATTTCGTTTTTAAAAATACCTTTGAAGAGATGTTTTATTGCACGAAAACATCAAAGCTATGAGAGGAAGCCTGGTTCCTTACACCATCCAAAGCCCCAACATAAAAAGTATATTTTCCAGGAGAAAAAGTCTGAGGAATGGTGAAATTCAGAGAAAAATTTTCTTCCATGGATGCTTCTTGTCCCATCATGATGTAACTGCTGGTGGCAAAACTATTTCCTGATGAAGTATTTACATAACTTATAAAAACCATACCATTACCGCCTTTTCCGAGAGGCCTGTTGTCAGATAAATTGCCAGTGAACGTCAATTTTTCCCCCTTTTTCGCATTAATCACTTTTGTCTGCGGAGTCTGAATATTTATTTCCGGCGAAATTGTATCTTCAGGATTAAATAGTTTTATACTGAATACTTTGTTGTTTAGACTTTCATTACCGGCAGCATCAATGCACTGAATAGAAAAATGATATAGTCCGGCTGTTGTATTTTCAGGAATGGGAAGACTGATATTTTCTGTGGCATTTGCATTCATTAGTGAAACTACGCGCAATACATTCCAGTCTGTGGTCTGACCAGCTGCAGAAGGAGGTTTAACGGAAGGAGACAGTGTACCTCCATGACCATGACAGTCAAAATTATGGTGAATGTCAATTTTATACTGTGACAAGGCAACATCGTCAGATAGGGTAAGCCTGAAGTTGAATGTTTGACCACCGGTCAACGTTATGACATCATTACTAATTGCCCCGCAAACCTCACCCGTTTTGATTGATGATGATAATTCAGAAATCTCCATGACCGGTGGTATGATGTCGACATCAGATGTGCATCCGGTCATGATGATCGCAGTAAAAATCCACAAAAAAGTGATATTACATATGTGTGGCATCAATTTATTATTTAATTTACGTTAAACTCTCAGACAGACCCATACGGCATCTGAAATGAGCATCATTCTTTAATATAAACGAAGCTAAATGCAATATTGTTGCAAAAAGATTAAATTTGCATAATGATCAGAATCGTATATGTCATTTTTTATATAATCCAGAGTATCTGTCTCTGTGGTCAGATTTCCGGCAGGGTTACCGATGAGAAAGGTATTCCATTGCCTGGTGTCACTATTTTTAATCCGGATCATGAAGTTGGAACTGCCACAGATACTGATGGAAAATTTACCATTTCATTTGCCCATGATCACCAGATGCTTTTGGAATTTTCATATCTCGGTTATACCACACGAAAGATAAAAGTACCTTATTCCAGGACGCCGGTTTATATAGGAACAGTTGCCCTGGATCCTGACCCCAAACTGCTTGAAGCGGTTATTGTCCTCGATCAGTCTGGGAAGAGCCAGATTTCAGCACCGGTTACCCGACTGGAGTCCGGTTATTTTGAACGCCAGCAGCAAACTTCTTTTACAGCTCTGTTACAAAAAATTCCCGGCATTCATATGATTAATGTTGGCACAGGGATTACCAAACCTGTGATCAGGGGAATGTCAGGTCAGCGCATTATTGTGACTTATCAGGACATCAAGCAGGAATCTCAGCAATGGGGAACGGATCACGGGCTTGAAGTAGATGCATTTGAGGTTGGGCAGGTTGATTTATTGAAAGGACCTGCTTCGTTGCAGTTTGGCTCAGACGCGCTGGGAGGAGCCATCATGATTCGTCCCGTTCAGCCTCCTGAAAAGGATACAATATACGGTAGCCTCGCTGCAGTGTACAGATCCAATAATACCCATCTGGGGGCATCAGCGTCAATATCGGCCAGAAGAAAAAGCCTGTACACGAGTTTTCGTTGCACATACCAGAATTTTGGTGATTTCATCATTCCGGCTGATAAATTTGAGTATAATGGCTTTACACTGCCAATTTATCAAAATCAGTTGCGCAATACGGCAGGAAGAGAGGAGAATGTCCAGTGGTCACTTGGATATCTTTCGGATAATGCCACTACCCGGATTACGTATAGCAGATACAGTATGCGTGCAGGTATTTTTTCAGGAGCAGTAGGAATTCCAAGAAGTTATAATACTATTGATGACGGAAATAGCAGAAATATCGAACGGCCTGCACAACACGTTGTGCATCAGCGGTTTATTATCAATCAAAATTTCTATTTTGGTCCGGATGTATGGACAATTAACCTTGGGGTTCAGGATAACCACAGGCAAGAAATTTCATTTCCGGAATATCATCTTATTCCCCCCGGAAGTAATCCTGTACAGAGTGATCTGGCAATAGGACTTCGTTTGCGTACCTACAGCGGCAATACCTGGTATTCACTAAACCGACGTGCGGTAAAATATATCTTTGGCGCGGACATGCAGTGGCAGCAAAACAATAGGGAAGGGTTTGAATTTTTACTGCCTGATTTCGAATCATGGAGATCAGGTGTTTACACACTTACTACTATAAGCCAATCCAGAAAATTATCATGGACGACTGGATTCAGGGTTGATGCCGGGCACAATTTAACCACGTATTCAAGACAATATATCTGGAACTCCAATCAGCAGATAATTGACTCACTTGTTTCGCCCGCTACAGAAAGGCTTTTTTACAACTGGTCTGCAGGTCTGGGGTTTAGATATGATGAAGACCATCATGTCATTAAGGGCAATATAACCAGAAGTTTTCGCATTCCTCATCCTTCAGAAACATCTTCAAATGGAATACATCACGGGACATTCCGTCATGAAAAAGGCAATTCAGCTCTTCGTTCTGAATACGGTATACAAACTGATTTGCTGTATACGTATGAAAAGCAAAATTTGAAGGTAGAGGCGGCAGTCTTTGCGCAGCATTACAAAAATTTTATATACCTGGGTCCTTCATCTCCTGCTATATTTTCGAAATTGCCTGAGGCAGGCCAGCTTTTTGAATACCGGCAGGACGATGCATTTTTTGGGGGATTTGAATTATCGGTGATATATCAATGGCATAAAAACTGGTCGTTGAAGCAATCCACCGATTTTGTCCAGACCTATAATTTCAGGACCGGAACGGCCCTGCCGTTTACACCTCAGCCAAGAATGAATAATGCATTAATCAGGAGTGTAAAAAAATTCTGGATTCTGGAGGATCTTCGGTTTGAACTCGAGCATCAGTATTTTTTTAAAGCAGAATCCTCGTGGAGGCGCGATCGAACTGAAAAAGCTACCCCGGCCACACATTTATTTCACGCCTCTTTTTCCACTGAAATTCCATTTTATCAAAGGAATATTATACTGGTTTTTGGTATTCAAAATCTTACCAATGCCTATTTTTTAAATCATCTCAGCAGGTACAGATGGATAAATCTGCCAGAGCAGGGAAGAAATTTTTCTTTTAGCCTCCGTATGCCTTTTTAACATATAAAAACTAAAGGGCAACTCCTTTGCTGTACTGATCGAAATAATGCCACTCCTTCTGTTTGTATCTGTATTCAGAACATGCTATGTACCAGCCAGTTTTGCCGTCCAGAAAACCTTTTTTTAGGATGTAGGTTCTGAAAAACCTAAAAACAGGCCCATAAAATCTTTTGAGGAAAAAAGGAACATTACTTCTATGGTGCCACTCTTCGGCGCGAAGTCGTGCATACTGATCCAGCTTTTGCTGGTAGTGCTCAAGATTTACGTAGCTGTAGTGGTGAAGCAATCCCGATAATTTTATTTTTTGTACAGGGCTTGTGGAAATTAATTTTTCATGAACAGCAGCATCATTCCACTTCATATCATTTCGATTGAAAAGCTTTATTTTATACTGAGGATGCCATCCGGAATGGTACACAGGACTATTGACCAGGTAATTAAGCATATTCATGGCATATGCCTTGCCCTCAACCGGTTGCAAGGTACTTATAGATTGCAACAACTTTTCATCTGGAATTTCATCAGCATCAGGGCAAAGAATCCATTCAAATTTTGCCTGAGCATTCCCAAAATTCTTATTAGCTCCATATCCCTCCCATGCGTGCTGAAACACCCTACAGCCCAAACCTGTTGCAATTTCGTCAGTACCGTCTTCGGGATGATCCACAACAATAATAATATCACTGCTTACTTTTTGCCAGGCTTCAATTGTCTTTCCAATTATCCTACTTTCATTTTTAGCGATGATGACAACAGAGTACATAACTGTCTAACTTTGCTGGGAATAGGCAATAAAAAAAGGATTTCTCATGCTGGGTTTATTGTACACCAATGGTTTTTTATCAATTGCATCCACGAGTCTCCCTCCTGCTTCTTCAAGAATAATCTGGGCTGCGGCAGTATCCCACTCCATTATGGATACCATACGAGGGTAGTAGTGGGCTTTCCCTTCTGCAAGTAATAAAAATTTCAGCGCACTGCCCGCCGTAATCAATGTTCTGTTATGAACCTTTTCAACAGCTTTAAGTGTAGCTTCATCGGGGTGACTTCTACTCACCACGATGATAGTAGGCTCATGTTCAGCTGGAGTACGGGTATTGATTTTTTTAGTTTCATCACCTTCCATGATAAAGGCGCCTTTACCTTTGATGGCATAATAAAATGTCCCGGTACAAGGGATCATGATAAAGCCCGCAATAGGTGTGCCATGATGAACAAGTGCAATGTTAATAGTAAATTCTCCTGTTCTTTTGATAAATTCCTTGGTGCCGTCAAGTGGGTCGATCAGCCAAAGTAATGGCCATGATTTTCTTTCTTCAAAATCGGGAATGGTGTCCTCCTCACTGATGGCAGGAATTTCTGGATAGGCTTCTTTCAATCTGCTGATAATGATTCGACTGGCAGTTAGGTCAGCCTCAGAAAATGGAGATAAATCTTCCTTATGATTTAGCGTGTAGCTGTTTTGATTATTGTAATAATGCATGATAGCATCAGCTGCTTCGTGACAAATCCGCTTTATAAGGTTAATATCAGGTTCCATATATTGCGGCGAAGTTGACCATTTTTTTTTATATTCGCCATGTCAAACAACAAATAAATGGCAGAAAAGATTTTAGTCACCGGAGGCACAGGTTATATAGGAAGCCATACAATTATTGATCTAATCAGTCATGGTTTTAAACCTGTCTCCGTTGATAATGGAATGAATTCTGATGTCGGTGTTCTTCAGGCTATTGAGAAGATAACAGGGGTAAAAGTTCAGCACTACCCTTATGATTTGTGTGATTTGACATTGGTGCGCGATATTTTTGAAATACACCGAGATATAGTGGGAGTTATTCATTTTGCCGCCCTCAAAGCTGTGGGTGAGTCTGTTGAAAAACCTTTCTGGTATTTTAGAAATAATATAAACTCTCTGCTTAATGTACTTGAATGCGCAGCCGAATCTGAAGTCAAAGCGTTTATTTTCAGTTCCAGTTGTACTGTTTACGGAGAGGCCAGTCAGAGTCCGGTAGATGAGGATACGCCCCTGCAGAATGCTGCTTCACCCTATGGCCGAACAAAGCAAATGGGCGAACAAATTATTCAGGATGCGCTAATTCACCAAAAATTAAAAGCGGTATTGCTTCGTTATTTTAATCCGGCTGGTGCACATCCAAGCGGTATAATAGGTGAATCTCCAAGAAATACAGCCCAGAATCTCGTTCCTGTTATAACGGAAACAGCCATTGGAAAGCGTAGAGAATTTACGGTATTTGGGAGTGATTATCCAACTAGAGATGGTACTTGTATCCGGGATTATATTCATGTTTGCGATCTTGCCAATGCACACACGCTGGCCCTTAAATATGTGCTGGATGGAATACAAAAGCAGCCTGTCGATATTTTTAATCTTGGCATTGGAGAAGGATTAACGGTTAAGGAGGTCATACAGGCCTTTGAAAAAGTGTCCGGCGTAAAGTTAAATTATCATATAGGCGAGCGGCGTCCGGGAGACGTTAGTGCAATCTTTGCCAATCACGGAAAGGCAAAGCAAATTTTAGGCTGGCAGCCCCAAATGGGGGTCGAAGATATTATGAAAACAGCCTGGGAATGGGAAAAATTCAGAACGGAGAATGCATAGTAAGGAAGATAGAATCGCTCATATCAGGCAATTGTTGAATCAGGTTCAGGATCCTGAAATTCCGGTTTTAACCATTGAGGATCTGGGCATTATAAAGGAAGTATCCCTGATTGACGATAAAATGGTGGTTTTTATAACGCCTACCTATACGGGTTGCCCCGCCATGGATATGATATCCGTACAGATTAAGGCAACCCTTGCAGATAATGGATTTCCGGATTGTGAAGTAAGATTGATCCTGCACCCGGTATGGTCGACGGATATGATAACTGAAAAGGGAAGGCTAAAAATGAAGCAATATGGTATTGCACCACCGGCTCAAAAAACTTTTGATCAGGCTTTCAGGGATGGAAAAGCGCCTGTAGTGGCTTGCCCCCTTTGCGGTTCAGAAGATACGGAAATCATTAGTCATTTTGGGTCAACACCATGCAAAGCGCTTTATAAATGTGCTAGTTGTCTTGAGCCCTTTGATTATTTTAAATGTCATTAAATATAGCAAAATGCCTTTAATCCATTATAAAAAAGAGGAAAGTATTGCCTGGATAACATTACAGCGACCTGAAAAATTTAATGCATTCGTGAGGGAAATGGCTTTGGAGCTTCAGTTAAGACTTGACGAGGCTGCACAGGATGAGCAAGTCAGATGCGTAGTTATTTCGGGTTCCGGAAAAGCATTTTGTGCCGGTCAGGATCTGGCTGAAGCTATAGATCCTGAAGGTCCTCAGCTTACCAGGATTGTGGAGGAACATTACAATCCAATTATTTTAAAAATACGACAGATGGGAAAGCCTGTGATAGCTGCTGTGAATGGAGTAGCCGCGGGAGCAGGGGCCAATATAGCTTTAGCCTGTGATGTCGTCATGGCGGCATCATCAGCCACATTCATTCAGGCATTTAGTAAAATAGGACTTATTCCGGACAGTGGAGGAACATTTATGCTTCCGAGACTGGTTGGATTTGCCCGCGCTACTGCGCTGATGATGCTCGGCGAAAAAGTATCAGCAACTGAAGCCCAACAAATGGGAATGATTTACAGGGCAGTTGATGATTCTGAATTTATCAACGAAGTAGAAGATCTTGCAAAAAAGCTTGCTTCTTATCCCACCTATGCGCTTGGCCTTACAAAAAGAGCACTCAATAACAGCCTGGTTCAAGGCCTGGAGGAGCAACTGAATACAGAAGGTGTTTTACAGACCCTGGCAGGTAATTCACATGATTACAACGAAGGTGTTAATGCTTTTTTAGAAAAGAGAACTCCTGAATTTAAGGGTTTTTAACAAAGGTAACCTGCATTTTTTGATAGGTTAGCCACAGTTTCCGCAGGTACACTGATTTTCATCATAGTTTTGAAACTGGAATTATAGTAACTTTGTTAGTTTATAGTTCGGATTTATTAATGAAATTGATATAGATAAAATAATTAATCAAGGATAAAAAATAATTATTTTATGATAAAAGGATTTCAGGTGGACTCAGTAATTTGGCTCTTGTAAAGTGACAAGTTTAAAATAAACATAATATTTATGCCTCAAGGTGTCGCGGTAAGTACAGATGAATTGGTTGTAGTTCGCAGCAGATTTGACAGTTTGCTGCATCAAATGGCTTCCAGCTTAAAGGAAGAGGATAAGGTTAATCTTGAAAAGGCATATGATTTAGCTGTTGATGCCCATAAATTTCAGCGCCGAAAATCAGGTGAGCCCTATATACTGCATCCCATCGAAGTAGCGCGTATTTGTTTTGAAGAAATTGGACTTGGTCCAACCGCAGTTATCTGTGCATTGCTGCATGATGTAGTTGAGGACACACCGGTAGAACTCAGGGAAATTTCTGAAATATTTGGCCCAAAGGTTGGACTGATTGTTGATGGGTTAACCAAACTTGACGGCACCTATAACCTTCAAAATCCGGATCATCCTCAGGCAGAAAATTTTAAAAAGGTTTTAAGTACGCTGGTGACAGATGTTCGCGTCATCTTGATTAAAATGGCTGATCGCTTGCATAATTTGCGTACCATTGGCTCACAGCCCCGACACAAGCAACTGAAGATTGCAGCGGAAACAGATTATATATACTCACCGCTGGCGCACAGGCTTGGATTGTATAATATAAAGACTGAATTTCAGGATATTTGTCTGAAGATAACAGAACCAGAAATTTTTGAAGACATAAAGGGAAAGTTAAAAGGCAGTGATGTAGAGCGCACAAAATATATTCAGGAATTCATTCAGCCCCTCCAGATTGAGTTGGCTGCACTCGATATTCCTTTTAGGGTGATGGGAAGGTCCAAAGCAATTTCTTCAATTTATAATAAAATGAAACAGAGCAGGGTTTCATTTGAGGAGATTTATGACATTTTCGCAGTTCGAATAATTATTGATGTGCCTTTTGAAAAAGAAAAAAGCTTTTGCTGGCAGATTTATTCTATCATTACGGATGTGTACAAACCAATTCCTGAGCGATTAAAAGACTGGATTACGACACCTAAAGGCAATGGATACGAGTCTCTGCATACCACTGTTGTTGGTCCGAGAGGAAGATATGTCGAAGTTCAGATTCGTTCTGAACGCATGGATGAAATTGCAGAAAAAGGCTTTGCCGCCCACTGGAAGTACAAAGGGATAAACAAACAGGAAAACGTTTTTGATAACTGGCTCGACAATATCAGGGAGTTGCTGGACACCCAGCATTCCAATGCCCTTGAGTTTGTTCATGATTTTAAAACCAATTTATTCAGCGAGGAAGTGTATGTTTATACACCTAAGGGAGATATGAGGATTGTGCCTAAGGGAGCAACCGCACTGGATTTTGCTTTTGATATACACTCTGATGTAGGTTATCATGCCGTTGCCATAAAAGTAAACAATAAGCTTGTTCCCATGGGATACAAGCTCAATAATGGTGATCAGGTACAGGTGACGACCAACAAAAATCAAAAGCCAACAGAAGACTGGCTTAAAATGGTTGTAACGGGTAAGGCGAGGGCTAAAATTCGTTCAGCCATGAAGGAAGAACGCAAAAAGCAGGGAGAGTTTGGAAAAGAAGCCCTTGAAAGAAGGCTTAAAACATTAAAAATAGATTTTGATGACAATGTGGAGGCTATTGTAAAGCAATTCGGATTCAAGTCAAGAGGAGATCTTTATTATGCGCTTGCCAATGACGAGCTCAAAATTTCTGATATTAAAAATTTCGAACTTGAAAATGGTCGTATAGTCTTTAAGCCACTGGTGGAAGTAAGCAAGACATCGCAGCTTACAGAGGCACTTCAAAAAATTAAAAAAACCAAAAGTGTTAATAAATCCAATATACTGGTCAATGGCGAACCTGCTGATATGTATCAGTATTCATTGGCGTCGTGCTGCAATCCTGTGCCAGGGGACGATATTTTTGCTTACCTTACAGCAGGTTCAGGATTGAAAATACACCGGACTTCCTGTGCAAATGCTACTCATTTACTTGCCAACTATGGCTACAGGGTGCTTAAAGCAGAATGGGAGGATAATGCGAGGACAAATTTTGTAGTAGAATTGAGGATAACAGGTATAGACTCAGGCGTAGGTGTGATTCAAAGTCTCTCCAACGAAATTTCGAACAAGCTGGGCATTAATATTCGCAGTTTTAGTATTGAGGGGAAAGAAGGCTTTTTTGAAGGCAGAATTGGTATATTTGTAGCTAATAAAGACCAGCTAAACCTAGTGGTTAATGCACTGGAAAACCTGGAGTGGATTTCTTCTGTAGAACGGACAGATAAAAGCTTTAAATAAATCATGGAAGGGCATATCGAAAAACTTGAACAAATACTGGGAGAAGTGAAGAAGATTTTTTCTTCCTATCTTGAAAAATTCGCTTTAAGAAAGACGCCCGAGCGATATGCTATTCTGGAGGAAATTTACCGCAGAAATGATCATTTCGATGCTGAAGCCTTGTATATTCATATGAAAAATCAGAATTACAGGGTAAGCAGGGCAACCGTGTACAATACTCTTGAATTACTTGTAAGTTGTGATTTGATTACCAAACACCAGTTTGGAAAAAATCTTGCACAATATGAAAAATCCTATGGCTTTAAGCAGCATGATCATTTAATTTGTCTCGATTGCGGTCATGTACTTGAATTTTGTGATCCCAGAATACAGCAAATTAAATCAATGATGGGTGAAATTCTTGAATTTCAAATTACGCACCACTCTTTGAACCTTTATGGTAAATGCAATAAGCAAAACTGTGAACATTACCGGGAAATAAAACCGGTAGCCTTTAGTGAATAGGATTACTCTTGTCTTACAAAAGCCGTAACCGAAGCAGCACGTTGTGCCGGTAACCAGGCAGCGGCAATACCAATAACCAGTACAGTGGCAGATACAATGACGAAATCAGTCCATTTTATTTCGATGGGATAAGCATCAATAATAAAGCCATCCGGTATTGAAATAATCCCATAGTTGGTCTGAATATTATAAAAAATAAGCGCCACAGCAAATCCGGCAAAGAGTCCGGCGACAGCTACATATACCCCAATACTCAGGAATATTTTACGGATGTCATTACTGGTCATCCCCATGGATTTTAGCACGGAAATATCCTTTTTCTTTTCTAAAACAATCATCCAAAGTGACCCCACCAGATTGAATGCAATGATAAGCATCGTGAGGCAAGCAATGAGATAACTTACCCATTTTTCAATATTCATTATTTTAAAGAAACCATCGTCCTGCATGGCTTTGTTTTTGACAGTAAACTTAGGTCCAAGGATGTCTGACAGAGCTGACATTACATCTTTTTCTTTACTTCTTTCTGCAAGCTTTATTTCAATTGAACTGAACTGGTTGTTCAGTCCCATAAGTTCATTCATATACCGAAGGCCAATAATGATATATTGCGCATCAACTTCATTGCCAACTGAAAAAATTCCGGAAGGGTATATGGCCAGGGACTTAAATTCCTTTCCCGGAATTCCCAAACTTTTCTTGCCCGGCATGTAGGCCGTAATCGGAGTAAAAAGTTCGTAGGGATTGACAGAGAGTTTAGTATTCATGGTGGCCCCCAAAACTCCAAAAACAACCGTGCTGTCTTTTATTTTTAGTTCACCCTGAATCAATGTGGAATCGAAATTATTGACTTTGTTGTAGTGATCGTCAACACCTTTTAATATGCCTATTTCCTGAGAACCATTATATTCAAAAAATGACGTTTCTTCCAGGGCTATTGAGATCTGCGCCACTCCTTCGATCTTTTTTATTTTTTCCAGGGGAAGACTATCAATGCTGTAAAATTTTCCTTCTGCCAGCTCAACTTTTATATCCGGGTGAAAAGCATTTAGTAAGCCGGATAGCAGACTTTCGAAACCATTAAAAACTGAAAGAATCAATATAAGTGCCGCAGATCCAACTGCCATGCCTATGATTGAAATCCACGTAATGAGGTGTATTACATTGGTGGATTTCTTACCTAAAAGGTATCTTTTGGCTATTACTGGTATGAGTTGCATGTGCTTATCTGTGTTTAATCATGCTTTACGAGGTGTACTGATATCTGATTTTGATATAAAATGACTATTAAAATAGGGTTTTGCCGGGAAAATGATAAAAAGCCATGATTATGTTACCTTACTGAAAAATAAAACCTCCCATATATAACGATAGACAAAGTTACGTAAATTATGAAGTTCAACAATTTGTCTGCATAAATAAGCATGTTACTTCCGTGTTTTTTTAAATATTGGTTGGAAGAAAAACACATTTTAGGGTAATTCAATCCCAATGTACATGACTTTAAATAAAGTTTTTAATCAAACAGTAAGTTATTGCATCGTACTAACAAAAAAAATATATGTTAAAATTTGCATTTAAATGCAACACTGTTGCATTTAAATTGTACATTTGTACCTAATTAAATTTTAGGTTATGAAATTGAAATATTTTTCTTTTATGTTTTTGGTTTTTGCTGGTTTTGGCTGTCACGGACATGATGATGGTAACAATGCCATTCAGATAGACATTTTGCGTCCCGGCGAGGGGGAAGTTATTGTAAATCCTTCGAAAACTGATTTATGGGTTAATTTTAATGCCACGGGTGAACTCCATGAAATTGAAATAGAGCTATATCAGAAAGATGAACGTGACGAAAAAATCTTTTATTTTGAGAAACATGTTCATGAAAAAACTTTTGAATTCAGGGAATCTATAGATTTGTCATCTTTTCCTAAGGGAACATCATTTGATCTTGAGATCAAAGCTTGCCTGGATGAAAAGTGCACGACATTTATTGAAGAGGAAATAACTTTTAGCATTTAAAGTTGTAGGCTTTTGCTGGTCTGATTTTTTAGACAGCCCGGCTATTTGAAAAACGTATAATGAGTCGTAACATAATGTTGCAGGATGCACTTTATGCAGTATTTTTCATTTTTGCTTAAGAAATATATTCAGGTTTTGTTTACAGGTATGTAAAAAGGGCTTAAAAATTTCCATAATATTACCTTTTAATAAAAGCTATATACATATTAAAGAAAATCATTATATTTGACCTTTGATTAAAACCAAATATTTGTCAAATTTTGATTAAATTTCAATAATATGTCTAATCAGGCCTTTAGAGTTCAGGGAAATGCAAAATTAAAAGGAGAAATTATACCTCAGGGTGCAAAGAATGAAGCGCTGCAGATCGTAAGTGCTGTTTTGCTTACTGATCAGGAAGTGCGTATTAAAAACATACCCGATATTCTTGATATACGAAAGCAGATCGAATTGCTTCGCGGACTTGGAGTAACCATCACTCAGCACAGTATTAATGACTATACTTTTCAGGCAAATAATATTAATATAAAACATCTTTCCTCAAGTGCTTATCAGGAAAATGCTAAAAAAATAAGGGGGTCAGTCATGCTTCTCGGACCGCTATTAGCCAGATTTAAAAAAGCATATCTTCCTAAACCTGGTGGTGATAAAATTGGCAGACGAAGGCTTGATACCCATTTTCTTGGATTTCAAAAGCTTGGTGCTGACTTCAAGTACGACACCGACGGTGATCAGTATTATATAGGTGCTGATAAATTGAAAGGCACATTTATCTGGATGGACGAAATATCTGTTACCGGTACTGCCAATGTACTGATGGCAGCTGTTTTGGCAGAGGGTATTACCCAGATATACAACGCTGCATGTGAACCATATATTCAGCAACTCAGTAAAATGCTGATCAATATGGGCGCACGGATTTCCGGAGTTGGTTCCAATTTACTTACAGTTCATGGCGTGGAAGCATTGCATGGTACAGAACATACCATCTTGCCGGATATGATTGAAATAGGCAGTTTTATAGGGCTGGCAGCAATGACTCAATCAGAATTGACCATAAAAAATGTAAGTGTTCCCAACTTAGGTATCATACCGGATACATTCCGAAAGCTTGGAATCCAGATTGATGTTGTAAATGATGATCTGCATGTACCAGAGCAGGAATTATACGAGATTCAAAGCTTCATGGATGGATCCATCATGACGATATATGACGCCCCGTGGCCTGGTTTTACTCCGGACCTGCTGAGTATTATTCTTGTTACTGCGGTACAGGCAAGAGGCAGTATCCTTATTCATCAAAAAATGTTTGAAAGCCGTTTGTTTTTTGTAGATAAATTGATCGATATGGGTGCGCAAATCATACTTTGCGATCCTCACCGTGCTACCGTGATTGGACTTGAAAGAAAAGCGCAATTGCGTGGTATACATATGAGTTCGCCTGACATCAGAGCGGGTGTATCACTACTAATTGCGGCACTTTCGGCACGGAGCGAAAGTGTAATTTACAACATTAGTCAGATCGATCGGGGGTATCAGCAAATCGATATCCGTCTGAATGCTTTGGGAGCGCAGATTGAAAGAATTGATGAGTAACTTTTTGCTGTGATGTTTTAGTGGCAGTTTATTTCGGTGTAGTATATCAACAGGTCGCTTATTTAATATTTTAAGAAAAATTAACACTTACTCCGGAACTTATTGACACTGAATTGATTTATGTGGGTGTACAAATTAAATACATCCTTGGGCAAATTACCCTTTCTGATTTTTACTATCCTCATTTACATTTTTATAGATATCTATACCTGGTATGGAATGAAGTCTCTGTTTGTGACAGAGCGCTATATTAAAATATTTAATTTTACATACTGGGCGCTTACAATTTTTGGTTTATATGCTGCCTGGTCGGTATATCAGCACCAGATTACGCATGGTTCGACCCGTGATGAATTGCTCAACTTTTATATGGGTTTTGTCTTTGCTTTGTTTGTTTCAAAGCTGGTATTTGCTACCACGATGATCCTGCATGACGGTGGCCGAATGATTTTTGGACTATTTCATTACCTGAAATCAATTTTCATACATTCTGAACAACTGCAGTTTGCTTCTGTGTTGCCTGCCAGGTGGAAAATGTGGACAACATCAGCGACTATTTTAGCGGGTATTCCATTTATTACCTTGCTTTATGGTGTTACAAAAGGTAAGTATCAGTATTCTGTAGAGAAATTAAAACTGGAATTTAATCACCTCCCTCCTTCCTTTGATGGTTTAAGGGTTGTACAAATATCAGATATACACGCGGGAAGCTTTGATAACATAGATAAGGTAAGAGCTGGCATCGAGAAAATAAACAGATTGAAACCAGATCTCGTTCTTTTTACGGGTGACCTTGTTAATGCAGAAAAAGATGAAATTAATCCCTATATATCGCTTTTTAGTGAAATTGAAGCAACCTACGGCAAATTTGCAGTACTTGGAAATCATGACTATTACGGGACATACAGCCGTGAAAAACAATCTGCTACAGAAGCTTACTGGAATGATTTTTTTAAAAAATATGAAGCCATGGGCTTTCAACTACTCAACAATACAAACCAGAAAATATATATCGGCAATGAATATATTAACATTGTCGGTGTAGAAAACTGGGGCGGGGGCAAATGGTTTCCAAAATACGGAGACCTGGATAAAGCAACTGTGGGTGTAACATCGGACGATTTTAATATACTTATGTCACATGATCCGACACACTGGGATGAGAAAGTATTGAAGCATCCGGTCAAGATGGATATCACCTTATCAGGACATACACATGGTTTTCAATTTGGAGTCAATTTGCCCGGCATAAAGTGGAGTCCTGCCATGTACAGGTACCCGCGATGGATGGGACTTTACAAGGAAAAAGAATCCTATTTGTACGTCAACAGAGGATTTGGGTTTTTGGGATACCCTGGCAGAGTAGGCATGTTGCCGGAAATTACCCTGATTGAATTGCACAGGTCTGAACCCCAGTAGTTAAAAAGGAATTTACTCCGTAAATTTTTAGATTTTTCTTTTCAGCTAAAGCCAGAAATTAAATCTATTTTTAGTAACAGACTACCTTGACAGGGAATTCAAAATATTGTAACTTGCGATGTTTTGCTTCAGTCCCGAACAATTCCGGACGCAGAGCCGTTTAATGAATGATTTAAGCAGTATATGAACCAGGAACAAAGTAATTACGATCAACTCATCGGAAAACTTGATCAGTTTATCCGTAAGTATTATATCAATAAACTGATCAGGGGAAGTCTTTACGCCTCTGCAGTAATTTTAGGATATTTTATTTTAATAAATACATCTGAATATTATTTTTATTTCAGCACAGGCGTTCGGAAAGTAATGTTCTATTCATTTATTCTGTCCAGCATTTATGCCCTTGGGTATTGGGTGGCAAATCCTGCAATCCGATATTTTAAACTGGGTAAAACAATAAGCCATGAGCAGGCAGCCTCTATTATTGGTAGTCATTTTGAATATGTTCAGGATAGGCTGCTAAATATTTTGCAGCTGAAGAAAATGGAATCTTCAGCAGTAAATATGGAACTTATACGCGCTAGTATTGAGCAGAAAACTCAGTCTGTAAAACTGGTTCCATTTACGGCAGCCATTAATTTGAACCAGAATAAAAAGTACCTAAAGTACGCTCTTCCTCCTACGTTAATGTTGTTATTTCTTCTTTTAGCGGCGCCCGGTATTTTGCGGGAGGGTTCGAAGCGGCTTATCATGAATGATGTCGAATTTGAGAGAGAAGCTCCGTTTCAATTTGAATTAGACCAGAAAAATCTTGAGGTTATACAATATGAAGATTATACACTCCAGGTAGATGTTGATGGTAATGTATTGCCTAATGAGGTATCACTGGATATTGAGGGGTTTCCCTATCAAATGGAGAAAATATCGGAAACATCATTCACTTATACGTTTAAAAACGTGCAGAAAGAGGTGGAATTTACCATCAGATCCGGCACGGTTGTTTCAATACCTTTTACATTAAAAGTGTTGAAAAAGCCTCATTTGGTCAATTTTTTAATTGATGTGGATTATCCTTCTTACACCGGAAGGAAAGATGAAACCATTTATAATCTTGGAGATCTTACCCTGCCCGAGGGAACAAAACTGACCTGGGAGTTTGAAGCTGAGGCTACAGACAAAATGGTTATATCCTTTGAGGGTAAATCTGTGGAGGTTCAGCAGAGGGGAGATCAGCTTTTCAGATACAGCAGAATGGCTTCACGGGATGAATTGTATAAGTTATATTTATCCAACCTGTCAGTTGCAAAGGGAGATAGCCTGACCTACAGACTTAGTGTTATAAAGGATCAATTCCCGGTTATCAGCGCAGACAAATACACAGATAGTCTGGATCAGAATATAATTTACTTTGTTGGCAATGCTTCTGATGATTATGGCTTGCAGACGTTGTCTTTTAATTATCAGATTACCAAAGAAAATGGTCAGCAAACTCCCTTACAGTCATTAAAACTTGAAAAGGAGACAGGCAGAGAAATTAATTTCAGTCATGCAGTAGATTTAAGAAAATTAAACCTTATTCCAGGCGATCAGATTAGTTTTTATTTTGAAGTGGCTGACAATGATGCTGTAAATGGAAGCAAAAAAACCAAATCTACCGTTCTGAACATCAGTAAACCCACCATAGAGCAGCTTAAAAAAGAAGAGAGTGAAAATGATCAGGCTATCAAGGATGAGCTGAAAGATGCCCTTAAGGCAATGGATGAGATGCAGGAAAATTTCAGGAAGATGAAAGAAAAACTCCTGCAGCAAAAACAAATGGAATGGCAGGATAAAAAGCAGCTTGAAAAACTTTTGGATGAGCAGAACAAATTGCAGGAGCAGATTAAAAAGGCAAAGGAAAAGCTTGACGAAAATATTAAGAAACAGGAGGAAATAAAGGATCAGCCTGAAGAGATAAAGGAGGAGCAAGAGAAACTTCAGGAATTATTTGAAAAAGCTATGAATCCTGAAACCCAGAAACTCATGGAAAAAATCAGGGAATTGCTCCAGGAGCTTGAAAAAGAGGATGCGGTACAGATGCTTGAGCAGTTTGAGATGAACAATGAGTCTTTCGAAAAAGAGATGGAGAGAATGCTAGAATTATACAAGCAGCTTGAAGTGGAGAAGATGGCCAAGGATCAGATTAAAGCACTCGAAAAACTCGCTGAAGAGCAGGAAAAGTTAAGTGAGAAAACAGAGCAAAAGGAGTCTTCGCAGGATGAACTTAAGAAGGAGCAAGAGGACATTAACAAAAAATTTGATGAACTCCAGAAGAAAATGGAAGAGCTTGAAAAGAAGAATGATGAATTGAAAAAACCTGAAAAACTGGGGGAAGAGAATAAGGAAAAGATGGAAGATATCGAGAAAGACCTCGATAAATCAAAGGATCAGTTAGGCAAAAACGATAAACAAAATGCTTCAAAATCTCAGAAAAAAGCTTCCAAAAAAATGAAACAGGCCGCTTCAGAGATGAAGGCGTCCATGAATTCAGGCGATCAGGAGCAGGCACAGGAAGATATCAAAACACTGCGGCAGCTTCTGGAGAATCTGGTAAACCTGTCATTTGATCAGGAAAATCTGATCAAGACTTTTCAAACTATTCAGCCCAATACCCCGAGCTATGTAAAATCTATCCAGCAGCAGTTTAAATTAAAAGGTGACTTTAAGGCAATTGAGGATACACTGGTGGCATTAAGCAACCGAAACAGCGATATCGAAGGTTTTGTCATGGATAAGGTAAGTGAGATAAAGTTTAACTTAAAGGAAACAATTACTCAGCTGGAGGAAAGACAGCAAGCGCAAGGTATCGAGAAGCAAAGAAGGATTATGAAAAATGTGAATGATCTTTCACTTATGCTAAGTGAATCCCTGGAAAACGCTCAGAAACAGGCAGCACAGGGAATGCCTGGTTCCCAGATGTGCGACAGCCCCGGCGGGAAAAAAGGACAAAAGTCAGCAAAAGTACCTATGGATAAAATTTCTGACGGTCAGGAACAGCTGGGTAAGGATATGCAAAAGATGAAGGAAAAGCAGGGGAAAGGCAAAGATGGAAATTCAGCCAAAGAATATGCAGAAGCTGCAGCAAGGCAGGCTGCATTGAGAAAAGCACTTCAGGAATTACAGAAAGATAAAAAAGAACAGGGTAAAGGATCAAAGGAGTTGGATGATATTATTAATAATATGGATAAAGTAGAAACCGACCTGGTCAATAAGCGTCTGAATAATGAGACGCTTAAGAGAATGCAGGACATAGAAACAAGGTTGCTTGAAGCAGAGAAATCAGAGAGGCAGCGCGACCTCGATCAAAAGCGTTTGTCCGAAACAGCTCAGAATAAAAATATTGTTATTCCGCCATCCTTGCAGGAGTATTTGAAGAAAAGACAGGCAGAAACAGATATGTATAAAACGGTTTCTCCAGCGTTAAGACCATATTATAAAACACTGGTAGATGATTATTACAAATCACTTAAATCGTCCAGGTGAGTAGTAATAATTTTGTAGCATGATTTTTGATTTTAATTATGATGTTCGTTTTTTAATTAAAAAAGAGTTTTTATAACCAGTTTTGATTAAGAGTGAGCTTTTACAAAAAGTCTATAATGAAATTTAGAATGCTGACTATCACTTCCAATCCCAATAATATCCTTGAACTCGAATCTCACCTTCAGAGAATGTTGCATAAAACCCATATTCAGCAGGACAGATATGCAGATATACTGATAAGCCTTACAGAGGCTGTGAATAATGCCATAATTCATGGCAACAAAAGGGATGAGTCCAAAATGGTGCACATCGATGTTATTGAAAAGCAGAATGGCATATTGTTTTGTGTAACGGACGAGGGGTGCGGGTTTAATCCAGGTAATGTAGCAGACCCTACATGCGAGGAGAAAATTGAATGTTGTGGTGGCAGAGGAGTGTATATCATGCGCGCTTTGTGTGACAAAATAGCATTTAAAGATAAAGGCAGATCTGTAGAAATGTTTTTCAAGAAGACCAGTCAATTTGCCTGAATTCAATGGGGTCTGGTATTTTCTTTTACAAATCGGGGGTCAAAAAACATACTTTAGAGGGCAAGACCGGCCTATATAAATCATGGCTTCAGACTGTAGCACAAAGCGAGAAAGTTGAAATTTTCCAATTAAATTATATTTTTTGTTCTGATGAGGAAATCCTCGAGATTAACAGGAAATTTCTAGGTCATGATTATTTTACGGATATTATTACCTTCCCGTATCAGGCCGATCACAATCAACTGTTTGCAGATATCTATATAAGTCTTGATACTGTAAAGTCCAATGCGCAGGAATATCAAGTTGAATTCGGGGAGGAAATTAAGCGTGTTATGGCTCACGGACTCCTTCATCTCGTCGGCTATGCAGATAAAACGGATAAGGATGCGGCATTAATGAGAGAAAAGGAAAATGAATCTATTGCCATGTTTAGCTGCTAAATCATTTATTCTGAAGCAGTACTCACCAGTTCTTTTCTGATTAGTGTTGTTACAAATTTGCTCCCGTAAAAATATTGATGATGGGTGATGGCACCACCAATGGAATGATCATCTTCCGTACTTTGGGTTACATCCAGAGCTATGATGTTTGGCGGCAATGTATTTTGACTGGCTGGTCCAAATATCCCCATTCTCGGAAATGGTTTTAACAATTGAGCAATGGTTAGTGTTTTATCCTTATGGTGATATAAAACAACCGTTTTTCTGCAGTAATCTGAAAGTTTAATCAAATCATTTTCTAAAACATCGTCAGGCAAATCTGCAGCACATAGAAACACTCTTGAAATTTCAAACAACTCTCCTTTTCCTGCCCAGTATTTCCACATATGTCTGAAAATATTATTACCCATGGAATGGCACAGAAATGAATAATCTGCGCGAATCTTCCGTTCTAAAAATATATTTTGTATTTGAATAATGATATTACCAAAATATTTACCAGCTCGTTCAACCAGTTTCAAATTGTCTTCATACCACAATTTTCCTTCCCATTGCATAGATACTATCATTCCATACGGTTGACTTTCCTGGTTGAATAGCTCTTTATGCAATATCTGATTGCTGTAGGAAACAAAAAGGGGATTGTCTTCCCAAAGACCATGAATATAAAAAAAAATATTTTTCCGTTCCTCCGTAAGCATAGCCAGGCAATCCACTATTGATTCTGTCCATTCTTCTGATGTTGAATATCGGGCGGAATATTTTGGATCGTAAGAGCCTTCAGGATATCTTGAATATGTCACCCATGGTGCATTCTTTGCTTCATCCTTATGCAGATGAATGCGAAAATGGTAAGTGTTTGTTAATTCAATCATGGTCTGTAGTATGAAATCAGATGGCGCAGGTAATCATTGAATTCCTTTTGCTGGAGCAGTATTTCCAGGTCAACATGTAAACGGTATTTCCAATAATGTTTAGGATTTGCAGGATCATTGATTTGTTCATCTTTCGGATTACTGTACCGCAGGTTTTCATCAAGCGCCAATAAATCCTGTATGGGAAAGATTGCCATAATCGAAGGAGACGCTAAATGATCTTCAATAATATATTGTACGATTTTGGCATTACATTCCATTGGGGTAAGACCACTTTCATGCATATATTGATAATAAAAGTCTTTTGCCATTTCATGGTCAGATTCCCACCAGCCTCTGATTGTAGACATGTCATGGCAGGAGGGGCTGCATACAGAGAAGTATGGGTAGCTTCCTACCTGCCCAAAACGACCAGACCCCTTTGGCATTCTTTGGATTTCAAGCGACATAATATTCATCTGCTGCATCACATCGGGTACGGTTTCCGGAATCATGCCAAGGTCCTCACCGCAAATTAGCATATTGCTGGCATCCAGTATAGCAGGAAGTTTCCATAAAGCCTGGTCCTTCCAGAATACATTATGTCTTTCGTAATAATAGTGATTGTATATTCTGTTTACAGCATCCTGCTGGGCGTGAGATAAGCACTGGAAACTAAAAGTTTTCTGAACGGTGATTCTGGGGTTAAAATGGGTGTCTGGTTGATCTGGTTCTCGAATAAACAGTACTTCTGTTTGAAGTTTTAACAATTGTGCTTCATACTTCAGGAATACTGGATTTTTATGAAGGTGTGAAATTATACTTTCCTGATTGTAAAATGCTGCTTTAAATTGCAGCATTCCATCACCATGAAAATCGAAAAATTCGGTAATGATCTCCTTGTTGTCCCCAAAGATATGTCTCAGTAAATCACCTGTAATAAATGGCTTTGTAAGTCTTTCTATAGATTCGTGTAACCCAAACTGTCGCATTTCATCGATATGCATAGGTATGCGGGGATTAAATAATCCCATGGTACCTGAACTGTATTCAGTTGGTATTGCCCAGATCCTGAAAAAACCTAGAATATGGTCAATTCTTAGAGCGTCAAAATATGCGCCCAGTTTCTTCATCCTGGAAGACCACCAGGAAAAATTATCCTTGGCCATTACTTCCCAATTATATGTTGGGAAACCCCAGTTTTGACCATTTTCTGCATAATCATCTGGTGGGGCACCTGCCTGTTCAGACATATTATACAATTCAGGTGCCACCCATGCATCACAACTGTGCCTGTATATACCTATTGGAAGATCGCCTTTAAGTGCTATTCCAAGTGATCTCGAATAATTTCTGGCTTCGGTCAATTGCTTATGGGCATGGTACTGAATGAAACAGTAAAATCCGGTCTCTTCGGTATTTTCCTTGCAGAATTTTAATATTTCTTTTTCGCTGAAGGTACTATGCTCAGGCCAGTTTCTGAATACACAACTTGTATTTTTGTCTCTCAATACACAATATGCAGCATATGGATAAAGCCAGTCTTTATTTTCAGAAAGAAAGGCTTTGTAGCTTTTGTCATTTATCAGTTGATTCGACTGCGTTAAATAAATTTCTTTCAACAAATTCATTTTATTTTCCAGCACCCCATCAAAATCCACTGATTGGTTTTTGTTCAAATCTTCAGTCGCGGCAGTAATTTTTTGCAGAAGTATTTTGTTGTCAGAAATAATTAAATCAGGCAGATGTATATATAGCGGGTGTAGTGCATATACGGAAACAGCTGCATATGGATAGCTGTCAGTCCAGGTTTTCGTCGCAATGGTATCATTTACAGGTAAAACCTGTATTATTTTAATTCCGGTCTTCTTACACCATTCTGCCAGTATTTTCAAATCATTAAACTCTCCAATTCCCATACCATTTTTGGATCGGAGCGAAAAAACAGGTATTGCTACGCCGGCTCCCCGCCATGGATTCTGGTGTCGAAAATATAAGTCCTGAACATGTGTATTGGCAGAGGGAATACTATAAATTTTTCTGTTAAAAACCCTGTTTTCTCCGGCTTCCCAGGAAGTAACCAGATTATTTTCAGGATTGAAAATCACATATTTATATTCAAAATACTGCGCTGTAATGTCTGTTTCAATCGATACAACCCACTCCGGAAAGGAGTCATTGGTTAAAGGTACCGGTTTCCCCCAGTTTCCCAGGAACGGTGTATTTCCCGTAATGCCTACAGCCAGGCCCTTAGGTACTGCGGAGCACAAAACAGAGAAATGAAAATTGCCCGACTTCTTATTTTTTTTATGCTTTGAAGTGTTGTTTTTAGAAAAAAAAGCTTTTGTAAATGCATTTGTCAGAAATATATTGTCAATCTGAGCCCTAGCCTGCCACTTATCATATTGCACATGAGCATCTGACAAAATATTAACGATTCTTGGATTTCCCCATTCCCGGACGGTACCGCCATTTTGGAGTAAAATCTGATACTTGTATTGAATTTCCTGCTCTTTTGATACGGTCAGTTCAAGATACCAGTTTTCGCCATCAGCCGAATGCATCACATAATCCTTCGCTTGCTTTGGATGGTTAAAAATGGTAACTGACAACTGCTGCCTTGCGGCAACTTTATAATGTAGGTGTAAGTGCAATGTCATGAAAAATCATATAAACTTCTGAATCAATCTATAGTGTCAGGGAGACAAAATTTACTTAGTGTAAAATAATCATTAAGCCAAAATTAACTACAATTATAGCAATAAAAAAGAGATTGTATGACGTTTATTTGGCAATATATTCGTTATGTCTGATGAATGCAGATTCTCCTAATCTTTTGATGATTTTAGGTGGCATAGGTTTTCATTTAATAACACCGGACTTACAGTGAAAATATTTTCCGTAAAAACAGGCATAAAATTTGATAACATATTAAATAAAAGTTTAATATCATGATCAAATTATTAGGTATTATCCTCGTCTTATTAAATAATCCGGAGCCGGATAGCAATGTCAATCAGCGAAAAATTGCTGAATTGTACATTGCCCAATATACGCCAGTTGCTGTCAGGGAAAAAGAAAGAACCGGCATTCCTGTAGCCATAAAGCTGGCGCAGGCCATGCTGGAGTCAGACTGGGGTAGAAGCGATATGGCGGTGGCTGCTAACAACCATTTTGGTTTAAAATGCGGTCAGGCATGGAGTGGGGAGGTTTTTTACAAATATGATGATGAAAAGGAAACAGATGGGTCACCTAAAAAGAGCTGTTTCCGTTCTTTTAGTTCAGTAGAAGAATCCTTTAAAGCGCACAGTGATTTTCTTGCTGACTCTTCCAAAAAATCAAGGTATGGTTTTTTATTTGAACTACCTGCCACGGATTATATATCGTGGGCTAAAGGTTTGAAAAATGCCGGTTATGCAACCGATCCCTCCTATCCGGAAAAATTAATTCGCATTATCGAAAATTATGAACTTTTCAAACTTGATGCTTTGAGTGATAATCCTCAATTGGCCTCTTCTCAGCCTGAACTTAATGGGGCACCTGTTATGAAAAAAGTAAAAGATGTATATGTGCCGGAAAAGAAAAACTCATCGAAAAAACTTCCTGAAATGTACCAGAAACAGGAAAATAATGATGTAACATACGTTCGTGCAGGGGGAGGGGAGACTATTGGTCATATTGCTGCAATTCTTGGGATGGATCCTCAGGATATTGTGTCTTTTAACGACCATAAGTATTATGCAGATTCAGAAATCGCAGAAGGGACGCGAATTTATATAGAGATGAAAAAGCGATTTAACGAAATTTCAGATTATCACCTGGTCGAAGAGGAAGAGTCACTATTTGACATCGCGCAGCAATATGGGGTTAGACTTTCTGTTCTTGCATCCCGTAATAATCTTACGGAAGTTTCTATTTTGAGCCCCGGAACTAAATTATTTATAAATAAAACAAATCAAATACCTGAAAGCAAAAAATCACTGCCTGTCAGAAAGGAAACTTTTATTGATATCAGTGTAGCGAGCAAGCAATAAATTTCTATTAATGGTTTGCAAAAGGGGATCTGCCTATATATCAAATGTAATCTTTACTTCTTCTGATGTTGCACGGGCCTGACATGTTAAAATATAACCTGCATCAATTTCATCCTCCTCCAGTGCATAGCAACCATCCATCCTGACACTTCCTACTGTTACTTTTGCCATACACGTACTGCAAGCACCACTGGTACAGGAATAAGGCGGGTCAAGTTTTGCAGCAACAAGAGCATCGAGAATGATTTCGTTATTTTTAACATTCAATACATGCTCTTCCCCTTTTAATGTAACCGCAATACTCGAGGTATTAATCAGATTGACTGAATCCGCTTTATCCTCAGGGCTTGCTGGAGAGGAGAAATATTCTTTATGGATACATTTGTTTTCTATATGCAGGGATAAAAGGTGTTTTTCCGTTTTTTCAATCATGTCTCCCGGCCCACAAATGTAGTAATGTCTGTCAGTATATTTTGGATGGTTTTCTGATAGAAAGTTATTGACCACTGAGGTACTTATTCGTCCGGATAAACCTTTCCATGCGGCCTCTTTTTTGCCAAACCAGCCTGCCAAACCTTTTGCTACCGCTTTTTCTGGTTTGCTTAAAATATGGGTTACAGAAAGCTGACCGGCATATTTTTTTTCAAGATGCTCCAGTTCAGTTCTAAATATAATCTCTGCCTCGCTCCTGCTTCCATACAATAAATGACAAATACTTTTAGGCTCTTCTTCCAGTATTGACTGTATCATAGACATAATTGGGGTAATACCACTGCCTGCAGCAATAAAATAATGAATTCTACTTTTATCATGGTCAGGGGTTAAGTTAAAGTGTCCCATTGGGGGCATTACTTCAAGAGACATATCTGTAAAAATGTCTTTGTGCAAATAATGGGACATTTTGCCGTTTTTAACCAGTTTTACGGATACACCAATTTTATTTTGTCCGGGAATGGTACAAATGGAATAAGGTCTTCTGATGTTTTCTCCATTAATGACTGCATTTAAAGTTAAATACTGCCCGGGCAAAAAAGTAAACTTTTCTTTAATTTGATCAGGTATATCAAAATAAAAAGTTTTGGTATCCGCTGTTTCCTGTATTATGTTGATGATTTTTAAATCGAAAAATTCCATGGGTGCAAGTTATATTTTTGTCATTAAACACAAAGATCCTGAAAAAGATTTACAGTAAAGCCTTTTAATAATTTAGTTTTTTATTAAAATATAAATTAGACAAATCTAAAAAAATGATCTTTTTTGAGTCTCTATTTGCTCATCGTTTGAGGAAAGGCTATAATTTTGTAAAAAAATAAGGCTATGAGTATTGTTGAAATGCGTGTTCCAACCATTGGTGAATCGATAACTGAAGTTACTTTGTCTCAGTGGTTGAAGAAGGATGGCGATTATATCCAAATTGATGAACCAATATGTGAGTTTGAGTCTGATAAAGCTACACTGGAGTTTCCGGCTGAAGCATCCGGAAAACTCATGTATGTGGCTAAGGAAGGGGATGACCTTGCTATTGGCGCTTTGGTTGCCCGGATTGATACCTCTGCGTCTAATACAGGAGCAAATGCCTCCGGGGCTGTAAAAGTTGAAGCTGTAGTGACGGAGAGTCCTTTGTCTGTTGAACAAAAGTCTGGCGGGGGACATTATGCAGAAGGACTTCCTTCACCTGCCGCTGCTAAAATTTTAAGGGAATCGTCCGTTGATATCACTGCTGTTCAAGGGACCGGCAAGGATGGCAGGATAACAAAGGAAGACGCAATTCAGGCAATATCTGAGATGAAGCCTGCAGCAGTTGTTGATCAACAATCTGTTCAAAGTGCCATATCCCAATCAGAGGTAAAGGGACACAGAAATACGCGGATAGAGAAGATGAGCAGGATGAGACGTACCATTGCGGCGCGACTGGTGTCAGCTAAAAATCAAACTGCCATGCTGACCACTTTCAATGAGGTAGATTTATCTGCTATAAACCAGATGAGAAAAGTCTATCAGGACAAATTTGTTGCTAGGTATGGGATAAAGCTGGGATATATGTCTTTATTTGCCAAGGCTTGCGCTAAAGCCTTAATGGAAATGCCTGATGTTAATGCCATTATCGAAGGACAGGATATTGTGTATCATGATTATGCGGATATTTCAATAGCGATTTCAACGCCTAATGGTTTGGTAGTGCCGCCTGTTTATAATGTGGAAAACCTGGCGCTGCATGAGATAGAATTGAAAATCAAGGAGCTGGCAGATAAGGCACGCGTCGGCAAGCTTACCCTGGATGATATGAAAGGCGGTACATTTACGATTACCAACGGAGGGATTTTCGGTTCAATGCTATCTACTCCCATAATAAATGAACCACAATCTGCTATTTTGGGTATGCATGCCATTAAAGACAGGGCTGTAGTTATTGACGGAAAAATTGAAGTCAGGCCAATGATGTATCTGGCTCTTTCCTATGATCACCGCATAATCGATGGTAGTACGTCTGTGACATTCCTCGTTCGCGTTAAAGAATTGCTCGAAGATCCTACGCTTTTATTAATGGATCTGTAAGATGGGCATCTCTGAATTGAAGGATTTTCTCCGTAAAATTGCAAGGGTATTGCATGCTGATTGGAGTAAAAATCTAAAGTATGATCGCTTAACGGAGGCTGTATTAAAAAAAGTGCTTTCAGGTGGCGGAATAGCTATAGATGCAGGAAGTCATAAAGGTGAAATACTGGAATTGATGATCAGATATAGTGGCCGACAGGGACACTTTGCTTTTGAGCCTATACCTGCATTTTATTTAAATCTTAAGCATAAGTTTGGAGCGGACAATTTTATTTTTCCATTTGCCTTAGGTGATCGTAACGAAATTACGACGTTTCAATACGTTAAAAATGCACCCGCTTACAGCGGAATAAGAAAACGTCAGTATGATATTGAACAGCCTGATATTGAAGAAATTAATGTAGAGGTACAAAGGCTTGACGATGTAGTTCCTTCTGATGTGCCGATTAAACTAATTAAAATTGATGTCGAGGGAGGAGAGTGGCACGTCATCTCAGGAGGTCAGAAACTTATAGCGAGATGCAGACCATTGATATTGTTTGAATTTGGGTTGGGAGCCAGTGATCGTTACCAAATCACACCTGATGATATGTTTTCCATATTGGAAAAACTTCACTATCGTATATTTACTTTACAAAGCTGGATAAATGGAGCTGCGTGTCTTGAAATAAGTACATTCAGCCAATTGTATTTTGAAAGGAAGGAATATTATTTTCTGGCTGAATCAAAATAAAAAAGACCTGCATGTGCAGGCCTTTTTTTATATCTTAAATAACCTTTTTAATCTATACTGCCATATTTAGCCTGTCTGTAAGCAGCACTAAGTATTTCGTTTCTTCTTTCAACAGAAGGTTTAACAAAATGCTTTCTGTTTCGGAGTTCTTTTACAAGTCCAACAGACTGGAATTTTCTTTTATATCTCTTGAGCGCTCTGTCAATTGATTCGTCGTCTTTAATATGTATAATAAGCATAAAAGATGTTGTTTAAAAATGAGGTGCAAAATTAAACATTTTATTTGAAAACAACAAATGTCAATGCATTTTTTTGCATGTTTTGGTATATTTCAGCTTTTTTTTTCTAAAAATGTAAGAATGACAGGGACATTGTAAAATGGAAGCAGATTTTCATAATGCATTTGGCATTTAAAGTTTAAGAAAATCATACATGACCAATTTTAATATGTGAGCTTTGAATAAGGCAATAAATAAACCCTCCAAATCCCATAATAAGGACAGGATATTGTATTTTTACAAATAAAAAAGTAATGTACAGTCCGATATATCAAAAGATTCTGGCCTCCAAAGAGCGAGCCCGAAAGCTTTCGGCTGTATTGATTGATCCTGATAAAGCATCGGAAAAGCATCTTGATCAACTCCTGAAATGTGTTCATGATGCTGGAGTGGATTTGTTGTTACTGGGAGGTAGTCTGCTTTCCGGTAACCGACTGGATATGGTGGCTAAAAGTATTAAACTCCGCACTAAATTACCCCTAATACTATTTCCCGGACATTCAATGCAACTCACATCTGAAGCGGATGCCATCCTGTTGTTGTCGCTTATTTCCGGGCGTAACCCCGAGTATCTTATAGGCCAGCATGTTCAGGCTGCACCGACAATCCGTCAAATGAATATTGAAACTATCTCCACAGGATATATTTTGGTCGACGGAGGCCAGATGTCAACAACCTCGTACATTACGCAAACTATTCCAATTCCCTCAAATAAGAGCGAAATAGCAGTTGCTACAGCACTGGCAGGGCAATTGCTGGGGATGCAAATGATGTATCTGGAAGCAGGGAGCGGGGCTCGGACAACATTACCTGAGGAGCTGGTGTGTGATGTTGTTGGAAATGTCGGGATTCCGGTCTGGTGTGGAGGGGGAATTGATCATCCTGAGAAAGCTTACCGAATTGCCGGAGCAGGCAGTGATGTTGTAGTTTTTGGAAATGTTTTTGAAAAGGATACATCACTGATGAATGAAATGATCCGGGCTGTTCACGCTGCTTCTGGTGACTATTTTTCACAAAAATCAAGGAGTAAATATGTATGAAGGGACTGTTGTGAAATCAACCGGAAGCTGGTATCAGGTCAAAGGATCTGACGGGCAGCTGTATCAGTGCCGCCTTGCCGGAAAAATTAAGCTGGATGAATTAAAACTCACAAATCCCGTCGCAGTAGGAGATATTGTATCCTTTGATCTTGAAGATGTAGAAGGAGTCGGAAATATCCGATCTATTCATCCCCGTAAGAATTATATTGTCAGGCAATCTCCACGCAAAAAACATCTGCTCCATTTTATGGCAAGTAATGTGGATCAGGTTTTTCTTGTTCTTACCATCAGAGAACCCAATCTAAAGCTTGGGTTTATTGATCGGTTTTTAATGATGACAGAGCCATATAATATACCTGTGACCCTGGTATTTACCAAATCTGATATATATCAGGATAAAGATTTTAAGCTTCTGGATGAGGTCAAGCGTGTCTATGCGCAAATGGGATATGATATTGTGCTATTCTCTTCTGTTACTTTGGAGGGGATGGAAACATTAAAAAGGGCATTATCAGGAAAAACAACCCTGATAAGTGGACAATCAGGAGTGGGTAAATCAACACTTATTAATACTATCCAGCCCGGATTGGGGCTAAGAACGGAAGATATATCAGAATTTTCAGGTAAGGGGCAGCACACGACTACATTTGCAGAAATGTTTTATCTGGATGATGGTGGTAGTATTATTGATACCCCAGGTATCAAGACCCTTGGTTTTTCGCACCTTGAAATTATGGATGTAGCACACAATTTTAAAGAAATATTTGCTCATTCTGCGGGATGTAAATTTGCAGATTGCACGCACCGCAATGAACCAAAATGCGCTGTAAAAGAAGCTGTGGCAGATGGTCGGATAGCAGAATTCAGGTACCAGAACTATCTCGCAATAATCGACGAAATTGAAAACCAGAACTATTGGGAAATTCATGACGATGTGTAATGATTTTTTTGGGGATAACCTCAGTAATATTTGTAATTGCAAGGCTAAACGATGTATAATTAGCCTATTATTTTATCTTTGTAAGCTGATTTGAATAGTATGAGGCAATTTAAGCGATATTTGGTTACTTCAGCACTTCCATATGCCAATGGCCCATTGCATATCGGGCATTTGGCTGGGGCATATCTTTCTGCAGATATCTATGTCAGGTTCCAGAGAATGATGGCAAAAGATATAGTTTTTATCTGTGGATCCGATGAGCACGGGGCTGCGATTACCATGAAGGCACTAAAGGAGGGTAAAACTCCTGAAGCGATAGTCAATCAATATCATGCTTTATTCGAAGAGACTTTTAAAAGAATAGGCGTTTCTTTTGATGTATATCACCGTACTTCGGATAAGCTTCATCATGAAACTTCGCAGGATTTTTTCAGGAAATTGTATGCAAGAGGTGAATTTCTTGAAAAGGAAACAGAACAGTTTTTTGATGAAAAAGCGGGGCAGTTCCTGGCAGACAGATACATAAAAGGGACTTGCCCGAAATGCAGCTATGAAGAGGCATATGGCGATCAGTGCGAAAAATGTGGGTCTTCTCTTAATCCTACCGATCTGATTAATCCCAGGTCAACCATTACCGGTGAAACACCTAAAATAAAGAAAACGGTCCACTTTTATCTGCCTTTGGACAAATACCAGTCCTGGCTTAGGGAGTGGATTGAAACCGGGTATCTGGAGGGACACTATACACATGATCCTGAAGAATGGAAAAATCACGTTCTTGGTCAGTGCAAATCCTGGCTGGATACAGGTCTTGAGCCCCGTGCCATGACAAGAGATCTTGACTGGGGAGTTGATGTGCCAAAAGACATTCCCGGGCATGAGGGAAAAAAGTTGTATGTATGGATGGATGCGCCTATCGGATATATTTCAGCCACTAAAAAGTGGGCAGAGGATAATAAGAAAAACTGGAAAAAATACTGGCAGGATGATGAAACTGCGCTCATTCACTTTATTGGCAAAGACAATATAGTATTTCACTGTTTAATTTTTCCTGCCATCCTAAAAGCCCATGGTGGGTACATTTTACCGGTAAATGTGCCTGCAAACCAGTTTATGAATCTGGAAGGGGATAAAATCTCAACTTCCAGGAATTGGGCTGTATGGGTGCACGAATATCTTGATGAAATGCCCGGCAAGGAAGATGAGATGAGATATGCCATGATTAAAAACATGCCCGAACTCAAGGATAGCGAATTTACATGGAAGGGGTTTCAGGAAGCCAATAATAATGAACTTGTCAATAATCTGGCAAATTTTATCAACAGGGTAGTTGTTTTGACAAATAAATATTATGAGGGGAAGGTTCCGGACTTTGATGAAGATCAGGAATTAGTTGGGTGTGAAGACCCCGATACAAATTCTTACCATGACAGTGAAATGCTCATTTTATTTGATGATCTTCAGGAATTGTCACAGCATTTACGGGAATTCAGATTTAAGGATGCTTTAAAGGTGCTTATGGAAATTTCTGCTAAAGGGAATCAGATTCTTCAATTTAATGAACCCTGGAAAAAAATAGCTGAAGAACCTGAGCAGGTAAAAGTAACCATCAATCTGGCATTACAATATGTGGCTGCTATAAGCATTGCCGTAAGACCTTTTATGCCTTTCACCTCAGACAGAATGAGGGAATTATTGGGCATGAAAGCCATTCAGGAAAAAAATGAATGGATAAAGATGCTTGACCTGCTTGCAGAAGGTAATGTTTTATTGAAAAAAGGACATCGTATAGGTTCTCCACTACATCTCTTTACCAGGATAGATGATGATGTTATTGATATGCAGATTCAGAAACTTAAAAAATCTCCCGTGCAGAATTTAAGCGGAAAAAATAATACGGAACATGAAGGTTCCAGTCCTGTAAAGCCTCTCATAACGTATGAAGATTTTCAAAAGCTTGATTTGAGAACGGCAACTATTACATCGGCAGAAAGGGTACCCAAAGCGGATAAGTTGCTCAAGCTGGTTTTAGATCTTGGGTTTGAACAGCGTACTGTGGTATCTGGCATAGCAGAGCATTATGATCCTGAGCAAATTATTGGTAAGCAGGTAACTTTGCTGGCGAATCTCGCCCCCAGGGTGATGAGAGGGGTAGAGTCTCAGGGAATGATTTTAATGGCAGACGATTCAGGAGGAAGACTTTCTTTTGTTAGCCCGGACACAGGCTGGGAAAACGGGGCCAGTATCAAATAATAATTTTATGAGTAATCCGGAAAATATACTTAAAAAGCATGGTTTGAGGATAACTTCTTTCCGAAATGAGGTTGTACAATTGTTTTTGGAATCCCGGCATGCACTATCCAATCAGGATATCGAACAATCACTGGGGAATCCAGACAGAATAACACTATACAGGACACTTAAAAATTTTGAGGAAAAAGGTATAATACACAGGGCAGTTGATGGTACGACAACTTCAAAATATGCGCTATGTGAATCTGATTGCACGGAACATAAGCATCAGGATGAACATGTGCATTTTTATTGTGAGCGATGTAAAAATACATTTTGTATAGATGAGGTCGAAGTACCGCATGTCCGCCTTCCTGATGGTTATATTGCTATGACTACCAATATGGTAATTCAGGGTATTTGTAAGTCCTGTATGGAAATTGAAAATTAAGTAATCCACTCATCCCATTAATCTATGGATGCAGATTTTTGGTGATTAAATATAAATGGGAAATTTAAACATACCCACAGTTCTTATACAATAAAATTAAACTCATGAAGACAATTAAAGGACCTGGTATTTTTTTGGCGCAGTTTCTTGGAGACGAAGTTCCTTTCAATAATCTTGAAAATATCTGCAAATGGGCTTCCGGTCTGGGGTACAGAGGTATTCAGATCCCAACCTGGGACAAAAGGGTATTTGACCTTGAGCTTGCGGCCGGGAGTAAGGATTATTGCGATCAGATACAGGGTGTTGCTAAAAGCTACGGTATGGAAATTGTCGAATTAAGTACGCATCTCCAAGGACAGCTGGTTGCTGTTCATCCAGCATATAATGAGATGTTCGATGCATTTGCACCTGACGCATTACATGGTAAGCCCAACGAACGCACTGCCTGGGCCATTCAGCAAGTGAAATACGCAGCACAGGCGAGTGCAAATCTGGGTATAAAGGTTCATGCTACTTTTTCAGGTGCACTGGCATGGCACACGGTTTATCCCTGGCCACAACGCCCTAAAGGTTTGACGGATATGGCTTTCAACGAACTGGCAAAACGCTGGTTGCCTATACTTAATCACTTTGATGAAGCGGGCGTTGACCTTTGCTATGAAGTTCATGCCGGTGAAGATTTATTTGATGGCCTGACGTATGAGATTTTTCTGGACAAGGTAGGGCAACATCCCAGGGCTTGTTTATTGTATGATCCGAGCCATTTTATTCTCCAGCAACTGGATTATCTTCAATATATTGATCATTATCATGAGAGAATAAGAATGTTTCATGTCAAGGATGCGGAATTTAATCCTACCGGTAAATCCGGTGTTTATGGTGGTTATCAGGATTGGGTAAACAGGCCAGGTCGTTTCAGGTCACTTGGCGACGGGCAGGTTGACTTTTCGGCTGTATTCAGTAAATTATCCCAGTACGGCTACGATGGATGGGCCACGATGGAGTGGGAGTGTTGTATAAAATCACCAGAACAGGGGGCTTCCGAAGGCGCTCCGTTTATCCAAAGTCACCTCATACAGGTCACCGAAAAAGCCTTTGATGATTTTGCTGGCACTCAACAGGACGAGGCTTATCTCAGAAAGTTGCTTGGACTTTCTTGATAAAAAATGAAGGTGTTTGTGATACTGCCTTAGTGCATCACAAATCAGGATTCCAATAATTTTTCAAGTGCAATTCCTCTTGAACCTTTGAGAAGTATAGCGGAATGCTCAATATTTTTTTCAAGAAAAGATGTTTTGGCTTCTTCGAGGGTCTTGAAAAAGAGGTATGGATATCCATTTCGGCATTCGTAAAAATAATTTCCAACAAACATACACATTAGCCATTCTTCTTTACTCACCAATTCGAGTATTTTGCGGTGTTCTTCTTCCGTAAATTCACCCAGCTCATACATGTCACCAATAATCAGGATTTTATTTTTGAAATCGGATTTTGCAAAATTTTCAATACTGTATTGCATACTGCTGGGGTTTGCATTATAAGCATCCCTTATAATTGTATTTGAATACCAGTTGATAATCTGAGACCTGTTATTTTCCGGTATATATTCAGAAACAGCCTGTGCAATTGCTTTAGCCGGAACGTGGAAATATAAGCCTATGCATACAGCTGCTGCTATATTGAAAAGGTTGTAGTGTCCAAAAAGGTGACTATCAATTTGAAACTGGTCTAAAATAAGTGATAAGGTAGGATGTGTTTTAATTACCTTCATCATTTTATTTGGATAATACTCTATCACATTGGTATAGCCTTCGGGGATAAGACCATCCAGTACCAGGTCTTCACCATTTACGAAAATGGTTTTTCTGGATTGCGCAAGATGCCTGTAAAGTTCTGATTTTCCTTTTTTAACTCCCTCAGGACCTCCAAATCCCTCGAGATGTGCTTTCCCTATATTGGTAATCAGGCCAAAATCAGGTTGTGCAATTCTGGATAAAAAATCTATTTCTCCCTGATGGTTGGCTCCCATCTCGACAATAAGGAAGTCAAGCGGCATTCTTGACGCCAGTATAGTAAGTGGAACTCCAATATGATTGTTCAGATTTCCTGAGGTAGCCTGTACGTCATATTTTTTTGCAAGAACATCTCTTATGAGTTCTTTGGTGGTTGTTTTGCCATTAGAGCCGGTAAGTCCTATGACGGGAAAGGAAAATGTATTTCTGTGATATTGGCTTAATTGCTGAAGAGCTGACAGCACATCTTGCACATAAAAGCAATTTGATTCATCTTTAAGGGAGGGATTATCTACTACGGCAGCAATGGCGCCTTTTGCTATTGCCTGCAGTGCAAATTCGTTACCATCCACATTTGCCCCTTTCAAAGCAAAGAATAGAGATTTGGGCTGAATCTTTCTGGAATCAATGACCACATCTGACGACATACAATATATATCATGCAATGCTTTAATTTCTTGTAAATTCATGTTATACACGTTTGCAATAACAAAAAAAAGGCTTTCAATTTAGAATTGAAAGCCTTTTTTATAAAATTAATATTAATTATTTATATCTCTTTTTTACTTTAGTTCCGGTTTCCTTAAACATATGTCCACCCATATCCTCATTTCCTTCACTGCTTCCTACGCGGAACATAGCGCATCTGAAACCGAGATCTCTTGAGGATTTGTCTTCATCCTTATATCTTCTTGCGCCTGGTGATAACCAGAACAGTCTGTCTGCCCATGAACCACCTTTGTATACTTTGGATTTGTCACTGACTAGTGATGAAACGCCATAAAGGTATTTAATGTAATCTTCATCACCATCTTTATAACCTCTCAAATCGCCCTTTTTGTAATTATCTCTTAGGGCAGCTTCTTCGTCATCAATATTTTTATATTTAAGACTGCCAAGAGAATCTTTTTCTACAGGATTTCCTTCTTCGTCAATTTCAATTTCCTTAAACTGATTTCCTCTGAAAGGGTTCAGATCATGGTTTTCTTCATCTGCGAGTGTAAGGCTCGTAGTAGGTCTGTAGGTATCAAATACCCATTCATTGACATTACCTGCCATATTGTAAAGACCAAAGTCATTTGGATAGAAAGCCCTCACAGGACCAGGGAATGAAGCCTTATCGTTAAGCCTTCCGCCCATACCCATATAGTCTCCACGACCTCTTTTGAAGTTAGCGAGTATATTGCCTTGCTGGTTGTTTCTGATTTTGTATCTGGCTGATTCTCCTTGCCAAGGCAAGAATTTTCTGTCTGTAATCAATTCATCTTCTGAAGCTGATTGATTACCCTGCAATGCAAGGGCTGCATATTCCCATTCTGCTTCTGTTGGTAGTCTGTAATCAGGAAGTAAAATTCCATCTTCAAATCTTACTGGTCTTTCTCCACCTTTGGTGATGTCCGGAAGATTTTTCTTAACATTTCCCTGATATTGTCCGGATAGGTAGGCTTTGGTATCATATGTGTCAGAGTCTTTCTGACCAGGATTTGGATTAAGTACGCCTCTTTCTATCAGGATAAATTCATTAACTCTGTTTGTTCTCCATTTGCAATAATCATTGGCCTGTAACCAACTTACACCGACTACCGGATAATCATCATAGGAAGGATGTCTAAGATACGTTTCTACCAAAGGCTCATTGTAAGCAAGCTCTTCTCTCCAGACAAGTGTGTCTGGAAGTGCCTTACGGTATACTTCCGGATAGGAAGGATAAAAGGTTCTTACCCAGTGTAAATATTCTCGGTAATTGATGTTGGTAACCTCAGTCTCATCCATGTAGAATGAAGAAACAGTAACTCTTCTGGGAATATTACTGAATTCATAGGTTTTATCCTCAAATGTAGTACCCATGGTAAAGGTACCACCTTCAATCAAAACCAGGTTAGGACCATTAATCTGACCTTCGTAGTCAATTTTTTCAAAACCTCCCCATTCTGCATCATTATAATGCCATCCGGTATTGGAAGATTGCTCTACACTTTTACTGCAGGCGCCGAACAAAATAACTGTCAGGAAAGAAACACCCAAAAGATTAAATAACTGTTTCATCGATTTGATATTCTATTTCAAAAAATTAGCGAACAAAAATAGGTAAAATTTTATAATAACAAACTATTTGCATCATTTTTCACATCGTAATATACAAATAAATATTTGCTGTGATAATTTAACACTACAACTACGGGAATTCGCAGTAAAATCAAATCATCTCACTATTGAAATATCGATATAATGCGGATTCCATTAAACAAACACAAATGATATGCCACGATTATTTAAAAATCTCAAAACAATTATTGTAATCGTTCTTCTGCGGATAAAATCTATCCAAATTTACCATAATTCCTATTTCATGACTTCCTCCTGAAGAAATACCAAGATCAGAAATAGTGTAATCAAAACTATAGCATACTTTAAAAATATCATATTTCCAGCCAAGCATACCGATAAATGCATCACCATTTAGTCCCGCATGTCTGTACCATGCGCCTGTTATTAGTTTGTCAAGCTGCATTTGTGCCCCTCCGTTGATTTGCACGAAATTTCCTTGTTTTGCCACAAGAAATCCCGGGGATATAAACGTAGATTCTTTCAGCTTATTGCCTTTTTCTAGCAAAAAATGATAACCACCATGGAAAGTTATTCTCATAGGCAACCTGCTGTTGTCACCGAATTCCCGGGTTGAGGGAAGGAAGGTGATTTCAGGGTTGTTCATGTGTTTCAGACTTAGTCCAATATGATAATCATTGTCATATAACAATATGCCTGAGCCAATATCAAGATAAGAAACACTGGATGATTCAGGTCTTATTTCTTTAGAGGGGTATGGCGTGCCTCCCGGCGAAATTGTGCCTCCGAAGGCATCAATGGCATCCCCAAAAATGAATTTATTCCAGTCCAGTGAAATCGTTCCAGCAGAAATATCAAGTCCGCCCTTAATATAGGTGTCACCTTTAATTTTTAAATTGTAGCTGTATGCAAGCGTACCTTTAGTCGTATTTAAAATGCCATTGCCTGATTGATCAGAAATGATAAGTGCCCCTATACCACTTCTTTGTTTGTTGAATTTCTGGCTGTATGAAAGTGCGAATGTACTGTAAGCCTGTTGTATGGAAGGCCACTGATTTCTATAGTTTAAATGAACAAGGGGCCCATTGGTTATACCGGAAAGGGCCGGATTGATGACTTGAGGGGCATGAAAAAACTGACTAAAAATAGGATCTTGTGCCTTGGCAACAGAAAAATTCAATATGTAGATTGCGGTAAAAAACCACGTCAACCGAAACACATTCCCCGAAATATTGGTCAAAAAATTTGATGCACCCATTTTCAATTGTGTATAAAAACACTTTAGTAAGGCAAATATAAACAATACAATCTTTGTGAAGTTCGTTAACACATTATAACAGCGAAATTTCTTTATTTATTTTATTTTTGTACAAATTAAACAGCAAACTGAAAACCATTCAAAGACTGCTTTGTAATTTTAGTATGATAAATCAATTCGTTTTAACGCTCCTGTTGTTTATTGTAAATTTCCAGATACATTTTGGACAGCATGTTGTTTTTGAATATGACAAGAATGCACTTTCCAGGGGAGAAGTAAAACTTTTAAACCACGAAGTTTTTTGGGAGCAAAATGTACCTCATATAAAATTCTGTCTTAATGACACCGCTGGTTCTGCAAGAAATATTTCATTCGATATTATTTCTTCATGCAGAATAGAGGTTACTCAGGAATTTTTGTCAAAGCTGAATAATACGCGGTTCTTTCCTGATAGAATTGTCACAGTGCATACAGCAGATAGTGCCCGGTATGTTTTTCTGCCAATAATAGCAGGTACAGCAAAAAATACTGTAGAATTAATCAAAGAAATTCGTATTTATGATAACCGTGAAGTTGCCCATGATACGAGGAGTATTCAGTTTGTTACGGAATCAGTTTTGCGTGAAGGTGTAGTTTACCGGATACCGATTGACAAATCTGGCATTTATAAACTCGATAAGATTTTTTTGGAGACTAAGCTGGGAATAGACATCTCTAAATTAGATCCTAAGAAATGTAAAATTTATGCCCGACCCGGAGGTATCATTTCTGAAACACCGACGCTGGCGGATGAGCCGGATTTATTTCAGGTTCCGGTAATTGTTGCCGGAGAGCAGGACGGCAAATTTGATGCTTCCGATTATCTTTTATTTTATGCAGAAGGACCAGATGTCTGGAGGTATAATCATACCAATGGTCAGTACAGCTTTCAAAAAAATATATACGATAACAACAACTATGTTTTTTTGAAAATTACCGGAGATGCAGGACTTCGTGTTGAAGCAGGACAAAAACCTGCAGAGGATGCTACTCTTATTTTAGATTCTTATGAATCTCTTCAGCGATATGAGGCAGATAAAGTCAATCTCCTGGGCGCAAACCCTGCGACGACCGGTTCGGGCAAGAACTGGTATGGTGATTATTTCAAGGGGGTACGTGAAACGGATTATCAAAAGGAGTTTGATTTTTCCAATCTCGTTGTTCCCGGCCAGATACAGGCTAAAATGGCTTTTGCCGGAAGGTCTGCCGTTAGTTCCAGGGTTAATTTTCTGGTAGCAAACCAAAATTTTAGTGCCAATATTCAAGGAACACTCATAGGAGACAATGAAGCAGCGTTTGCAAGAAAAGGTACTATTCAGGCAGTGGTAGATGTAACAACTCCAAATCCAGCTATTAAGGTAAGCTATCCAGTTGTGAGTGCAGAAAGTGAGGGGTGGCTTGATTTTATTGAATTGATTTTTGAAAAAAGCATATCATCTGCGCCGGTTCAATTTGAACTTAGACATAAAAAAATGACTTCTCAGCAGATTGTAGCGTTCAATGTCAGTGCTCTGAATCAGCATATTTTCTGGGATATTACAAATCCTGTTCAACCATTGTCTATCAATGCCGAAGTCGGCCAGCTTAAATTTGCAACAAATAATATTAATAGGAATATTCTTGCTTTCAGGGGGGCAGATGCAGCATTTGTTCCTTCCGGAGGGGTTCAGATAGCTTCACAGAATCTTCATGGTCTGATGGAAGAAGATTTGGTTATTGTATATCATCAGGATTTTAAGGAGGCTGCCGAAAAGCTGGCAGCTCATCGTTCAGCTTATTCTGGTTTAAAAGTAGGGCTGGCAGATATAAATCAGGTTTATAATGAATTCAGTTCAGGAAGAGTTGACCCTTCTGCAGTGAGAGAACTTGCTGCAATGCTATACCGAAGGAATGAAGACTTTAGATACTTGCTTCTTTTTGGAGATGGTTCATATGATTACAAGGGACTTATGCCCAATCTGAGTAGGGAAAATTTTATTCCAGTGTATGAAACTGAAGAATCATTGGATCCGATTTATGCATTCCCTTCAGATGATTATTTTGGTCTTCTTGAGCCGGAGGATCAGGTAGTGAGTAAATCAGATCTTGATATTGCTGTAGGCAGGCTTCCGGTCAAAACGGCTGCTGAAGCGTTGGCTGTAGTACAAAAAATAATACATTATGATACTTCACGTAATACTTTGGGAGAGTGGAGATTAAGGACAGGTTTTGCAGCGGATGATCAGGATGCCAACAGGCATATAACAGATATGGATGAAATCGCCAGATACAATGAAAGTAATGATCCTGTATATAATCAGCAAAAAGTTTATTTTGATGCTTTTCCGCTGGTTTCTACTGCAGGAGATCCAAGATACCCGGAGGCAAGCAGACGTATAAATTCTCAGGTACTTTCAGGTCAGCTAACACTCACTTATCTGGGCCACGGTGGTCCGCTTGGATGGGCGCAGGAAAGGGTTTTAACAAACAGCGACATCAGAAACTGGACAAATTTTGACAGACTCTGCCTGCTGATTACCGCAACATGCTCTTTTGCAGCCTACGATGATCCCAAGGCTACCAGTCCGGGGGAGGAGGCTATACTCAATCCAAAAGGGGGTGCTATTGCCCTTTTTAGCACAACAAGGGCTGTATTCACTACATCCAATAAAGAATTGACGGAAGCTGTCCACGAAGAATTATACAAGCAATATGACGGGCAGGGCTTTACGTTTGGTGAAATTTTAAAAAATGCTAAGAATAAGCGAAAAGAAGCATGGTTTCTGACAAATGCGCGTAAGTTTACTTTGCTGGGAGATCCTGCTCAAAGACTAGCTCTTCCAGAATATAATGTAAAAATTACCAGTATAAATGACAAAACAGTTGGAATAGAACCGGATACACTCAGCGCCCTGCAGCTGGTTAAAATAAATGGGGAAGTGACGGATGGTAACCAATTGGTCATGAATGACTTTAACGGAAAAGTTGATGTAACTATCTTTGATAAAAAAAGTAAACTGAAGACATTGATGAATACCAGCAGATCGCCGGTTTTCGGATTTGAGTCCTACAATAATATTATATTTAAGGGTACAGCAACAGTAAGCCAGGGAAAATGGCAGATTTCGTTTTGGGTTCCAAAAGATATCAATTATGCCATTGGTCCGGGTAGGATTTCTGCCTATGCATATGATAATCAGGGCAGGGATGCCGCCGGGTATACCCATCAGTTTATGATTGGTGGCCCCACCAAAGAATTTGTCAAAGATGATAAAGGCCCGGATATTCAGCTTTATTTGAATGATGAGCAGTTTGTTGATGGTGGTATGACAGACCCAAATCCAGTGTTGATTGCAAATTTAAGTGATGATTATGGTATCAACGTAACCGGTACTGCTGTGGGACATGATATTGCTGCTTATCTCGATGGCGATTCCGGAAATTCATTCGTTCTGAATGATTTTTATACCGCCATGGAAGGTAGTTATAGCAGGGGTCAAGTCCGATACCCATTGAGGAATTTAGCATATGGTAGACATTCTTTAACCCTCAAAGCCTGGGATATTTCAAATAATAGTGCTGAGGAATCTATTGATTTTTTTGTAACGGATAATGAAGAGGACATCATTCAAAATGTTTTAAACTTTCCAAATCCTGTTATTGATTTTACGAGATTTCAATTTGAAACTGATTTGAATAAGTCGCCACTCCGAATACAGGTTTTTATCTATGATGCCGGAGGCTCACTTGTCAGAACGCTTGAAAAGGAGGGGATTTACCAGGGCAACCGTATAAGTGATGTGGAGTGGAATGCCGAGGGAACTTCGGGAAATAAACTTCCGCAGGGAGTATACTTTTACACAATAAAAGTGGAGGCATCTGCGTTAAAGCAAATTCGTATCAGTAACTTTGAAAAACTTGTTATTTTATAAATTTTGATGAATCTGTTTTTTCTTTTTCGTACATTTGAGCAATTTTTATCATATTTTAAGAATATAAATTTCTCAAAAAGCCCATATCTGGTATGAGCACGAGCAATGGCACAGAAATTGAAACAATTAATTATTCATGTGCATTCCATGTGGCCCTGTTAACCTGTGATTTTAAATATCACACACAAAAATTCAATTCATGAAACGTATTTCCCTGTCGATAATTTCATTGTTTTTTTTCCTTCTAAGTTCTATTAATCTCTCTGCACAATGGTGGGATCCAGTAAAAAACTGTGTGGCTGATGTCAATGGAAATTGTGTTTCAAATACGGTTTTGTCTGCATTGCCATTTCTTCGAATTACCCCTGATGCAAGGGGTGGAGCTATGGGTGATGTAGGAATAGCACTGGCGCCCGATGCAAACTCACTGCATTTTAATGCGGCAAATCTGGTTTTTTCAAAGGATCAGTCTGCCATCGGTCTTACCTATACGCCATGGCTGACCAATTTGAATCTGGATGATATATTTCTGATGTATTTATCAGGGTATTCAAAAATTGATAAAATTCAGGCAGTTGGCGCCTCCGTCAGATACTTTTCTTTGGGTGACGTTCAGTTTACGGATGAATTTGGTACGGAACTTTCTGTAGGAAGGCCGCGAGAGATTGAACTGGCTCTGGCATATTCGAGAAAATTAGGAGACAGATTTTCTGCCTCACTTACAGGAAAGTATATATATTCCAATCTGGCAACGGGACAAAATGTTAGGGGCGTGGATATAAATTCCGCAAGATCCTTCGCTGCAGACCTGGGCATTAATTACCGGAAACCTGTGACAGTTTCGGATTATAAAGGCGAATTTTCTTTTGGCGCTGCTGTAACCAATATAGGTTCAAAAGTTTCTTATACAGATAATACACGAAAAGAATATATTCCCACCAACATGGGTATTGGATCTGCTTTAAAACTTGATTTTGATCAGTATAATTCACTTACCATTGGTCTTGATATTAATAAGTTGTTGGTACCAACACCTATAGCCAGAAAATTAATTAATGAGGACGGAGAACTTGTGAACAACGAAGAATGTGACAAGGATGGAAATGGTGTTTGCGACTATCTTGAGAAAAATATTTTTGAAGCTATATTTGGCTCTTTCTCTGATGCGCAGGGTGGATTCGCTGAGGAAATCAAGGAAGTAAATTTTGGAGTTGGGTTAGAGTACTGGTATGACAGACAGTTTGCCGCCAGACTTGGATACTATTATGAACATCCTGAAAAAGGCAACCGCAGATATTTTACTGTTGGCGCCGGTGTGAAATACAATGTTTTCGGAATAAATCTCTCTTACCTTGTACCTACTTCACAAATCCCTAATCCACTGGATAATACGCTCAGATTCAGCTTGTTATTTGATTTTTCCGTTTTTAAGGCAGATATAGAGGAATAGTTCTATTTCAGTTCTGGATTTATTTGGCGGGAATAGGATTTAATCCTGTTTTCCATATTGTTTTGTATGCTGAAATAGTAGAAATTAATATCAGCAATGTGAAAATTATTCCACACATATATAAAAGACCACGGAAATTTCGGCTTCGTTACCCACAATATAGAACCTTTTACCTGTGCATCCGTCAGAGTTGGATATAACTTCTTAAAATCCCGGAGTAAGCTGGGAGCATTCATTTCTTTTGGAGCATAGATGGTATCAAGTGTCCATGTAATCGGATTGGTTACAGGAAGATTTGGCACGTCATTGAAATCAGTACCTTTTTTAAATGTTCTCCAGGAAACAAAGCATCCTGTTTGTTGTGGGTCTCTGCATGGAGGAATATTTTTAAATTCTTCGCCACGTACGATCATCCCTGGCAAATACGCCGCAACAAGACTGTTTTGCAACGGTTTACCATCAAAAAACTCCCGTAGTAGGCGCATACTATGGGTGCTGCCCTGACTATGCGCAGCAATAACAATGGGTCTGCCTTTATTTTCATTTTTCAAATAATATTCAAATGCTGCTTTTACATCACTGTAAGCCACATCAAAAGCTTTTTTGGCGTCAGATTGCTTGTCTGTAAAATATCCGTTGATATGTACCTGCCTGTATCTCGGAGCAAAAACTCTGGTGTTTTTATTAAAGGCAGAAGCCTGAAATTGTATTGTGCCTCTGTCTGTTTTTTTATTGATTCTGTTGTTTTGCAATGATGCATTCCAGGTAAGTTTTCTCCATTGCTTGTTGTGTGATGTAGGATGTAAGAAAAATACGTCCACTGCACCTGATGTGTCGTTGGTTAAGCTGTCGGTGCCCGGAATTTTGTCTGCAGGATCCTCTATCCCCGGGAAAGCTGCCCAGTAATTTATATTGCTGTAGTCCGGTTTTGGCGGAATGTTATTTTCATTAAAATGGGGCATTTCCCTGAAAAACCTGCAGCCTGTGAGCAGAGCCATCCCTAAAACCAGACTGATGTAAAGCGTTTTGTTTTCCATATGATAATTTTAAGCTGGTCAGACAACACATTACAATTGTATTTTTTTGACACAGTAATTGGTTTTTAAGTTTAGTGAATTTACAAAATTACATTCATGGTGTTTTGAATGTTTACTCACTTACTGATTCCAATTGTTTTATATAATTGACCTTAGAAAGTTAAATTCCTTTTAAAGAAACCTATGTTGCGTTTCTATACAAGGGAAAAGTTTAATTTTGCATTTTCCCTATATTTATATATAATGCAAGTCCGGATTATTAGGTTTATTTTTATATTTCTTTTCTTTACCTGTAATGTTATAATTTCCGCATTATATGCTCAGATACCTGTTTCATGGAAGTTTTCCGGAAAAAAAGTGAATGAAGGACTGGAAATAACAGCAGTGGCAGAAATTCAGCAGGGTTGGGTAATATATGGGCAGAAGATGGTAGAAGATGGACCGGTTCCAACCACTTTTTTCATAGGAGGAAAGGAGGTTAGGTTTGAGGAGGTCACAAGCCCGGTGGTTTCTCAGGACGAGTTGTTTGAACTCAGGCTGGAAAAGTTTGCCACCAGAGCGGTGTTTAAACATATTTCCCAAAATCCCGGGTCAGGCAACATAACAGGTGAAGTCAGATATATGACTTGTGATGGTCAAAAATGTCTGCCTCCGGCGAAAGTACAATTTGATATTAAAGCTGATTAACATAAATATTTTGTTATTTTTGACACCATTTTAAAAAATTGTCCATGAGGATATTCGTATTAATTTTTGGATGGATTATATTGTTGCAGGCCAGTGTTTCTGCCCAGATTTACAAGCCTGTAAAGTGGAGTTTTTCTTCTGAAAAAATTTCGGCGGATGAGTATCAGCTTATTTTCAGGGCTCAGATAGACAAGGGGTGGACAGTGTACTCCCAGTTTACATCTGACGAAGGTCCTATACCGACATCCGTAAATTATGACAATCCTTCCATGGTAAAATTGCAGGGTAAGGCCTCAGAATCAGGCGCCAGAAAAGAAGGGATGGATAATTATTTTGGAGTAAATGTGATTAAATTTCTATCTGATAAGCCTTTTGTCATCAAGCAAAAAGTAAAAGTACTTGATCCTTCCAAACCATTGACGGGATACGTGGAATATATGGCATGTGACCATGAAAAATGCCTGCCTCCCACAGATGAGGTATTTTCTTTTACTTTTGATCCGGGCGTTGGTGGTTCAGCATCTGGCGTTCCTGATGATGCTACTGATACTGCATCAGTTCCTGATACCGTGGTGAGCGTTTCGGATACTGCCATGATATCAAATGCTTCTGATATTAAAGGTCTGGGGGCGAGGATTTCAGGTAATATGATTGATCAGAAAATTCAAAGCCTTTACGATACAAACCAAAAACCATTAAGCAAATGTGGAGGAGAGGAGGAGAAAAAGGAAGGGTGGCTCTGGACTTTTATTTTTGGCTTTATAGGTGGATTGCTCGCTTTACTGACGCCTTGCGTGTTTCCGATGCTACCTCTCACAGTGAGTTTTTTTATTAAGGATACACGTCGAAAGGGTTGGGTCAATGGAGTCATATACGGTCTTTCCATCATTGTAATATATGTGTTGATTGGATTGCTGATAACCATACTGGTGGGCCCGGAAGCATTAAATCGACTTTCGACAAACTGGATAGCCAACACTTTGTTTTTTGCCATATTTGTAGCGTTTGCGTTTTCATTTTTTGGTTATTATGAAATCACGCTACCCAGTTCGTGGAGTACCAAGAGTGATCAGATAGCAGATAAGGGAGGATTGATTGGTATATTTTTTATGGCATTTACGCTTGCTCTTGTATCTTTTTCCTGTACCGGACCTATTATCGGAACAGCAATAGTTCAGGCCAGCTCTAAGGGGGAATATTTCGGACCTTTTCTGGTCATGCTTGGGTTTAGTTCAGCCCTGGCTTTGCCGTTTGGACTTTTTGCTGCGTTTCCGGCCTGGCTGAATACACTGCCAAAGTCTGGTAGCTGGATGAATTCAGTAAAAGTGGTTTTAGGCTTTCTTGAACTGGCCCTCGCATTAAAATTTCTGTCTGTGGCAGATATGACAAATCGATGGGGGTTTTTAAGGTATGAATTGTTTATGGCACTATGGGTGGTTATATTTATTGGTATGGCAGCCTATTTATTTGGATGGATAAAATTTCCGCATGACAGTCCGCTAAAAAAGCTTAGTCCAATGCGATGGATCTTTGCTTTATCAAGTCTTGGTATTATCGTTTACCTGATTTCAGGATTTATGATTAATCCTAAAACCGGCAATTATAATGCACTTTCACTAATGAGTGGTCTTGCTCCCCCAGCCAATTACAGCTATTTTATAGATCCTCAGCCATTGGACGAGACCATCAAATCCAGATACCCGTCTTACAGTAAATGTGCCAATAATATCAATTGCTTTAAAGATTATTTTGAAGGTATTCAGTATGCCAATGAAGTCGGAAAACCAATTATGATTGATTTTACCGGACATGGGTGTGTCAATTGCCGAAAAACAGAGGAGCATATATGGATTGACGATAGGGTGAGGAGTATTCTGAATGATTCCGTTGTCTTAATTTCCCTTTACGTAGATGATGATAAGAAGCTGGACCCTGTCTATATCTCTTCTAATACAAAGGAACGCCTTCGGAATATCGGTAAAAAATGGGCTGATTTTCAGATTGTAAATTTTGAAAAGAACGCTCAGCCATTGTATGTGCTTGCCACCCCGGATCAGAATGTTATTTCAGCGCCCAGGGCGTATGTTCCTGGAGTATCCGGTTATCTCGAATATCTGGAGTGTAGCCTGGATTTTTACAAAAATCAAATTAAAACAAAATGAGACTAATTCTTTGGTGCCTTATAATGATGACATCCCTATGGAATACCGGGTGCAGTTCGGATTCATATGAAGATCAAATCAAAGAAATCCAGGACTATCTGGATTCCAAAGGTCTAAAAGCAGATAAAATTCTATCTCAGAGCGTATATGTTGTCATCGATCAGCCGGGTGGTGAGGTTAAGCCCTCCCTGTCGAGTACGGTCAAGGTAAACTACAGGGGATATTATACAGACGGAACCGAATTTGATGCCAATCAGGGAGTAAGCTTCCCTTTAAATGCTGTCATCAAGGGCTGGCAAATCGGTATACCCCAGTTTGGGAAAGGGGGCAAAGGCGTTATTCTGATGACATCTGACAGCGGATATGGAGCTAACCCGCCTTTTGGAATAAGAAAAAATGCGGTGCTTGTTTTTGATGTTGAAGTTCTTGATTTTTAAAATTTCCTGAGGCGCTGATAAAAAGAGGGTTGTATTTTTGAAAAAAACAGATAGGAAACTTATACTTTTGTTTCTTTACCTGAGAAAAATATTAGCGTTTGGGTGCATCGAAATCGAATCAGAATCAGGAAGGGGGTAAAACTACGCCCCTTATGGCGCAATATTTTAAGCTCAAAAGCAAACACCCTGACGCTATTCTACTCTACAGGGTTGGTGATTTTTATGAAACTTTTGCAGAGGATGCCGTAAAGGCAGCCGATGTCCTGGGAATAGTACTCACTAAGCGGAATAACGGTGGGAGTGACATAGAACTTGCAGGATTCCCTTACCATTCGCTCGATGTATACCTTCCCAAACTTGTAAGGGCGGGCTACAGAGTTGCGCTTTGCGAACAGCTTGAAAAGCCGAGTAAAGAAAAAAAAATTGTGGAGCGCGGTGTAACAGATCTTGTAACACCAGGACTTACAATAGAGGATAATATTCTGGACAGAAAATCCAATAATTATCTGGCCTCACTGCATATGACTCCCCGCAATGAATACGGAGTAGCATTTCTGGATATTTCAACCGGTGATTTTTTAGTGAGCCAGGGTGACCAAGCCACTATGGAAAAACTAATTGACAGCTTTACACCAGCGGAGGTTATTTTTTCCAAATCCTATCAGAAAAATTACCAGCAAAGTTTTCATGACAGGTACTATAGCTATGCGCTGGATGAATGGATTTATACGCTTGATTATGCCAGAGAAAAGCTACTGGACAAATTTAATGTCACCAATCTTAAAGGATTTGGTATTGAAGAGATGGAGCTTGCTCAGATTGCTGCCGGAGCGGCATTACATTATCTGACCTCTACTCAAAATGATAAGCTCGGGCATATTTCCAGAATCAACAGGGTGCAATCAGAACATTTTGTCTGGCTCGACAGATTTACAGTGAGTAATCTGGAATTGATCAGAAGTAATCACGAAAATGGAAAGTCACTGATGCAGGTCCTGGACAAAACGGTTTCCCCTATGGGAGCCCGCCTTTTGAAAAAATGGATTCTTATGCCATTGATTTCATTGGAAAAAATACATGCAAGGCATAGTATGGTGGGTTACTTTGTGCACCATTCCACAGAAACTGAGGATGTTGAAGGCAAACTACGTCAGATGGGTGATCTGGAGCGGATTGCTTCAAAGCTTGCCATGGAAAAAATTAATCCCCGCGAACTGATGCAGCTTAAACGGGGACTGGAATTATTGCCGGACATATTAACCATCCTTAATAATACTGAAAATGAACATATCAGGCTCCTTGCAGATCGCATACAGCCTTGTGAACTACTTAAAAAAGAGATTTCCAGGGCACTGACTGATGATCCTCCTGCCCTGCTCATCAAAGGATATGTCATCAGAGATGGTTATCATGAAGAGCTGGATGATTTAAGACATGTTATAAAAAATAGTAAATCTTTATTGCTTGAAATTCAGCAGTCTGAGTCTGAAAAGACTGGCATCTCCAATCTAAAGATAGGTTATAATCAGGTATTTGGATATTACCTTGAGGTTACCAATAAATACAAGGATCATGATCGCATTCCGGACACTTGGATAAGGAAGCAGACCCTGACCAATGCAGAACGGTATATTTCTGATGATCTCAAGCAGCTGGAAGATAAAATACTGACGGCAGAAGAGAAAATTGCTGATATAGAACAAAGGTTGTACGGAGAACTGGTTGCTAATGCATCCGGATATCTTGACGCCATTCTTCAGAATGCCCGAAATCTGGCCATACTTGATGTCATTCTTTCTTTTGCAAAAGTAGCGGTTAGACATGGATATTGTGCTCCTGAGGTCGGAGAACATTTTGAAATTGATATTGAGGAGGGTCGCCACCCTGTCATTGAACAGCAGCTTGGACTGGGTGATCAGTATGTTCCCAATGATGTTTTTCTAAGCAATGATAATCAGCAGATTATGATGATAACCGGACCTAATATGTCCGGAAAGTCTGCTGTTCTCAGACAGACTGCTTTGATGGTGCTGATGGCCCAGATTGGTTCATGGGTGCCTGCCCGTCGTGCAAGAATTGGACTTATTGACAAGGTTTTTACCCGGGTTGGCGCTAGTGATAATATTTCCAGTGGTGAGTCTACCTTTATGCTGGAAATGAACGAAACCGCCAGTATCATGAATAACATCTCTCCTCGAAGTTTGATTCTTTTGGATGAAATTGGCAGAGGAACCTCAACTTACGACGGGATATCCATAGCGTGGTCACTTGCGGAATTTCTCCACAACAATCCTGCTGCCAGACCAAAAACACTATTTGCTACACACTATCATGAGTTGAACGAGCTTGCTGAAAAGTACCCGCGAATTAAAAACTTTCATGTTGCAACACGTCAGTCGGGCAACAAAGTGATATTCCTGAGAAAACTCACAGAGGGAGGCTGTTCGCACAGTTTTGGTATACATGTAGCAGCTATGGCAGGTATGCCGAAGCCTATAATCGAGCGAGCTACTGAAATTTTGACAGAACTTGAGCAAAAATCAATTGACTCTGGCGATGTTGCAAAAAGCAGTTCCAAAAAACCTGATACATCTGCCATCCTTCCTTCTGCCTATCAATTGAGTATTTTTGAAACTGTAGACCCAACTGCCGGAAAATTGAAGGAAGAAATCAAACAACTTGAAATAAATACTATGACTCCGGTTGAATGCATGTTAAAACTTCTGGAACTCAAAAAAATACTTGATTCAGATAAATAGAACAATTCGTGTTGGTGTGACATGAATTTAATGTCATTGCTATTGTCTTGAGCCTGTGAATTATTAAATGGAAACGAGGATAATTCTGCTCCTTTTACCAAAATATTAAATGATTTTCATTTCAGAATCATAATGAATAATTACTTTAGCACTGTCGAATAGAATTTAATTATGCAGGATTTGATTTTGAATGCCTTATGGCTGCTGGTAATCGGAATTATAGTTGTATTTTTTGTATTGTTCCTGATAGTAAATTTTGGAGGTCTTTTAATAAGACTTGTAAATCAAATACCGGAATCAAAACCAGCAGTTCCTTCCAGAAAGTCTTCCCAATCGTTGCCTCCAGGGCATGAAAAACGCTTAAAGGAAATTGTTCTCCATTTAACGAAGGGCAAGGGGCATGTGGAACAAATTGAAAAAATTTAAATTAAACCGGTTAAAGGATGAATGTGAGAAAAGAAATCGGACTGGCATTGATGTACAGGGATATGTGGCAGTCTTCCGGAAAATATATGCCAAGGGTTGACCAACTCTGCCAGGTAGCTCCGGCCATTGTAGATATGGGCTGTTTTTGCAGGGTAGAGACAAACGGTGGTGGTTTTGAACAAATAAATCTGCTTTTCGGCGAAAACCCGAATCAATCTGTCAGGCAATGGACAAAGGCTTTTAATGATGCCGGGATCCAGACTCAGATGCTTGAACGAGGTTTGAACGGACTTCGAATGAGCCCTGTTCCAAAAGATGTGCGTAAATTAATGTTTGCACTCAAAAAAAAACAGGGTACAGATATATCGAGATCTTTTGACGGACTTAATGACCCCAGAAATCTGGCGCTATCATTTCAATATGCCAGAGAAGGAGGGATGGTAGCTCAGGGTGCGTTGTCATTGACAGTATCCCCATTACACACTGTAGATTATTTTGTAGGTCTGGCAGATCAGTTTGTGGAACTTGGAGCACAGGAGATTTGTCTGAAGGATATGGCCGGAATTGCAAGACCGGCATCCGTGGGTCAGATGGTAAAAGGAATAAGATCAAGACACCCCCAGATTATCATTCAATATCATGGTCATTCCACCCCGGGATTTTCGGTGGCATCTGCTTTGGAGGCTGCGAGGAATGGGGCAGATATTATAGATGTAGGAATGGAACCTTTGTCATGGGGTACGGGGCACGCTGATTTACTGACCATTCATGCTATGTTAAAGGATGCCGGATTTTTGGTTCCTGATATAAATATGTCAGCCTATATGGAAGTTCGCAGGCTGACCCAGGAGTTTATTGATGATTTTCTGGGTTATTATATCAGTCCTAAAAACCGGGAAATGAATTCCTTACTCATTGGTCCCGGACTTCCGGGTGGTATGATGGGGAGTCTTATGTCAGATTTGGAATCTAATCTTAAGAGCCTCAATACATGGCTTGAGAAAAATGGAAAGTCTCTCATGACTCAGGATGAACTTCTCATAAGACTTTTTGATGAAGTTGAATATGTTTTACCCAAATTTGGATTTCCACCTTTAGTAACACCATTCAGTCAATATGTAAAAAATACTGCATTGATGAATGTCATACAAATGACTAAAGGTAAGGAGCGTTGGAGTATGCTGGATGAAAATACCTGGAATATGGTTCTGGGCAATCAGGGAAGGCTTCTCGGAGAGGTAGCGGAGGAAATCAAGGCACTGGCACAGTCACAGGGAAGGATATTTACTGACGAAGATCCGCAGGACCTCTATCCGGATCAGCTGGAAGTATTCCGTCAGAAAATGGTTGAAAAATCATGGGATACAGGCCTGGATGATGAGGAATTATTTGAGTATGCCATGCATCCAGCTCAATATGAAGCCTATAAATCAGGAGAGGCAAAAATAAAATTTGAGGAAGACCTTGCTGCTAAAAAACAAGCCCGAAACAAACCTGTATCAAATTTGTCACCTGAAAATATTGAAGTTCAACTGGACGGGGTAACCTACAGAGTTAAAATAGGATATTCCGGTCAGACGGATGCAACAGGTCAGGAGCTTAAAAAAGCAGAGGAAAAACCGATAGTTCAGCAAGATGCCCATTTTATCACAGCACCACTGGAAGGAAGATTTTTCCTTACCAAGGATGTAGGGGAAAAAGGAATCAAAGTTGGCGATAAAGTAACAAAGGGTGATCCGGTAGCCTATATAGAAGCAATGAAGGTGATCAATGTTTTAACAACACCATTTACGGGTACAATTTCCGAAATTATGATTTCTCATGGTGAAGAAGTAGAAGAAGATGTAAAACTTATAAAAATTGTGTAAGGCATGAATCAGCTGGAGAAGTTATTTGAGATGACCGCTTTTAATGCGCTGGTAAATGAGCCTTTGAGTTTGCTGATGCTGGCTACAGGATTATTTTTATTATACCTTGGGATAATCAAAAAGTTTGAACCATTATTGCTGGTGCCTATCGCATTTGGAGTGCTTCTTGCCAATATTCCCGGAGGCAACATGGGCGTGATATCTGATGGTCCTGCTGTGCAGGGTAAGGGTATGCTGGAAATGGCAGGTGAACTGGGTATTATGAATATGCTTTATTTTGTGCTTATCAAAACAGGCTTGCTGCCTCCACTTATTTTTATGGGTGTTGGGGCACTTACGGATTTTGGTCCCATGCTACGCAATCTAAGGCTTGCCTATTTTGGAGCTGCGGCACAGATAGGAATTTTTGTTGTTATTGTAGGAGCTGTATCCATGGGGTTTACAATGAAGGAAGCGGCTGCACTTGGTATCATTGGTGGCGCAGACGGGCCGACAGCTATTTACACGGCTATCAAACTAGCACCACATCTTCTTGGTCCTATTGCTATAGCTGCTTATTCTTATATGGCGCTAGTGCCGGTTATTATACCTTTGGTTGCCAATTTGACCATGAGTGAAGCTGAATTCCGCATCAATATGCGGGAAGAGGACAGGAAATACCCATCTAAAACAGAGATAAAAAATCTTAAATTGTTGAAAATAATCTTTCCGGTAGCTTTATTTATAATTGTTTCACTGCTTACACCCTCTGCTACTCCATTGGTAGGTATGCTTTTATTTGGAAATCTCATAAAAGAGATTGGAACGGATACGCACAGGTTGTTTTCAGCGGCTTCGGAAACTGTTCTCAATACCGCCACTATTTTTCTCGGGCTTTGTGTCGGGGCAACGATGCGCGCAGAAACTTTTCTTCAATCCCAGACACTATTGATTATAGCGGGAGGATTTCTGGCTTTTAACCTTTCTGTTTTTGGTGGTATTGCAGCCGCAAAGATTTATAATAAATTCTCTAAAAAGAAAATCAATCCACTAATCGGGGCGACGGGACTAAGTGCAGTGCCTATGTCTTCCAGAGTAGCCAACGAGATGGCACTAAGGCATGATCCGGATAATCACATTTTACAGTATGCTATGTCCAGTAATATTTCCGGTGTTATAGGCAGTGCTGTAGCAGCTGGTGTTCTGATATCGTTTTTAAGTTAATTTTTTGTATATTTGAATACTCGTTATTCGAATTATTTCCGGGACCTGTAATTTAAAAATCTTTATTAAGGGGTTTATTCTGTTTTTTAAAATTTTACAGGTTTCTGGTTGCAAAGTGTAAAAAACTAAATACTTTATATGGAAACAACTACTAAAGCTATTGCTTTCCGGCAAGAGATACTTAAGCTTTGGGATCATGTGTTACAGGTGGTTTATCCTCGCATTTGCCCGGGGTGTCACGTAACGGCAGTAAATGGAAACCATTCGTTTTGTATGGATTGTATTGGTGAATTGCCGTTTACAGATCATTTTTTATGCCCTGAAAATGAGGTTTCCCGCCATTTTTATGGAAGGGCAAATCTCGCCAATGCCGGAGCTTTATTATACTTCCGACAAGAGAGCAGGGTTCAGGAAATTATCCATGATATAAAATACAGGCGAAACAAGGATGCGGCTTATACACTTGGGCTGATTGCCGGATACAAAATCAGGGAATCAGCATTATATTCCGGAATAGAGGTAATGATCCCGGTTCCATTACATCCTTCCAGGGAGTTTAAAAGAGGATACAACCAAAGTGCAGTTTTTGGCTTTGGTATTCGGGAGATTACCGGAATTCACCTGGATAATCATGCCTTGAAAAAATTAAAAGCCAGCGATACGCAAACAAGAAAAGACCGCATAGGCAGGGTGCAGAATATGTCGGATACCATATCGCTTTCTGATTGTTCGGCAGTTAAAGACCGGCATGTACTATTGCTGGATGATGTGGTTACGACGGGGGCTACGCTTGAGGCCTGTATTCAAAGTGTTTTTCAGGGACAACCTGCATCGGTATCTGTACTGACTATAGCAGTAACCACCTGACATTCAGTGGTTAATTAAGCAATGTTTAAAATAAATGGTCCAAAAAACCACTGTTTATCAACTGATTATGTAAAAAATTATTAAAAATAATTGTAAAATATTTTTAATTGTAAGGAATAAGGATTAATTTTGCAGCCGTTTTTACGATAACTAAGTAAAGATGAAAACATTTTTAAAATAAATTTATAAAGCAGTGGATACACTAAGTTACAAAACAAAGTCCGCCAACAGTTCGACAGTTGATCAGAAGTGGTATGTCATCGATGCTGAAGGTGAAATTGTAGGCCGTTTGGCTACAAGGATTGCCTCTGTGCTCAGAGGAAAGCACAAGCCTGACTTTACACCTCATGTTGACACCGGAGATTACGTGATTGTAGTCAACGCGGATAAAGTGAGATTTACGGGGGATAAGCTTGATGACAAGGAATATCAGCGATACACGGGTTATCCTGGTGGATTAAGAAGAAGAACAGCCCGGGAAATGCTGGCCAAAAGACCTGATCAGGTATTGGAACTGGCAGTTAAGGGTATGCTTCCTAAGACGAAGCTCGGAAGAGCAATGATTAAAAAATTGTTTCTGTATGCTGGAGGAAGTCATCCGCATGTAGCCCAGAAACCTGAACCATTTAAATTTTAATGTAATATGGAAATAATCAACAGCATAGGAAGAAGAAAGTCTTCTGTAGCGAGGGTATATTTTACCAAGGGAACTGGAAACATCCAGATAAATGGAAAAGCATTTAAGGAATATTTTCCAATGCCAAGTATTCAGGCTTCTGTACTTGATCCGTTAAAAATAGCCGGAGCTGAAGGCAGCTATGATATAAAGGTGACCGTAGATGGTGGTGGATTCAAAGGACAATCCGAGGCTATTAGGCTTGCATTTGCTAGAACACTGGTAAAAATAAGTGAAGATAACAGAAAGCCACTGAAAGAGAAGAAATACCTCACGAGAGATGCAAGAGAGGTAGAAAGGAAGAAATTCGGCCAGCCAAAGGCAAGAAAACGTTTCCAATTCTCCAAGCGATAATCTTTATTACGAAATTTTTATTCTTCAAGATTAAATTCATCAGAAATGAACAAACCCACATATAACGAAATGCTGGAAGCAGGAGTTCACTACGGGCACCTTAAGCGCAAATGGAATCCTAAAATGCTTCCTTACATTTTCATGGAAAGAAAAGGAATTCACATCATAGACCTGAACAGAACGGCGGAATGCCTTGACAGGGCGGCATTTGCTATGAAGCAAATGGCTAAATCAGGCAAGAAGATACTTTTTGTAGCTACTAAAAAGCAGGCAAAGGATATCGTTTCCAAAGCCGCATTAAGTGCAGAAATGCCATATGTTACTGAGCGCTGGCTGGGAGGTATGATGACAAACTTTGCGACTATCAAAAAGTCAGTAAAGAAGATGAACAATATAGACAAGATGCTTTCCGACCCTGCTATTTCAATCACAAAAAAGGAAAGGTTGACGCTTTCCAGAGAAAAAGCTAAACTGGAGCGTGTTTTAGGTGGTATCGCCAACCTGGGCAGGCTCCCAAGTGCCATTTTTTTAGTAGATATTCATCATGAGCACATTGCACTGGCGGAAGCCAAAAGAATGGGAATGAAAACCTTTGCCATGGTTGATACAAATTCAGATCCTAATAAAGTAGATTTTCCAATTCCTGCAAATGATGATGCTTCAAAGTCTGTTAAACTGATTACGGATTATGTAGTCGGTGCTATCAGGGAAGGACTGGAGGAGCGTCGTACGGATAATAAATCAGCGGAATAATTTTTCTGCTGCATTAATTCAAATTAAATTTAATCATAAACATGAGTGAAGTTAATATTTCAGCTACAGCTGTCAAAGACCTTAGAGATCAGACAGGGGCTGGTATGATGGATTGTAAAAAAGCCCTGGTAGAGGCTGGTGGTGATTTTGATAAGGCTATTGAATTGTTGCGTCTCAGAGGTCAGAAGATGTCTGAAAAAAGAGCCGACAGGGATGCCAAGGAAGGTGTTGTCATTGCGCTTGTTAACGAGGCACAGAACAAGGGAATCATCGTAAGACTTAGTTGCGAGACAGATTTTGTAGCTAAAAATGACGATTTTGTTCAGTTGACAAAGGATATTGCCAAGCTTGCACTGGATAATTTTCCTGGAGACAGAGAGGCTTTATATCAATTGAAACTTAATGGAGTAACGCTGGAAACTGTCATGTCAGAGCAGGTTGCTAAGATCGGAGAGAAAATCGAAATTTCTGATTACCAGACGCTTGAAGCTCCGTTAGTTACTTCGTATATTCATATGGGTTACAAAGCCGGTGTGCTTGTAGGACTGAATAAAGCAGATGACAAATTTGTTGAAGCCGGAAGAGACGTTGCTATGCAGGTAGCAGCCATGAAACCGGTGGCTCTTAACAAAGATGATGTTGCTCCTGAAATTATTGCAAAGGAGATTGAAATTGGTAAAGAAATCGCCAGACAGGAAGGAAAAGCTGAAGACATGCTTGAAAAAATAGCCATGGGTAAGCTAAACAAATTCTTTAAGGAAATGACCCTGTTGAATCAGGTGTTTGTTAAGGATGGAAAAATTAGTGTTGAGGAATATCTCAAATCAAAAAATCCGGAATTAACAGCCACAGCGTTTAAACACGTAAAACTCGGATAATAAAAATAAAAAGCGGTAAATTTTTACCGCTTTTTTTATGCTCCTGTCATAACACATTGTACATGTTACCGATATTTTAAAAATCTGGCTGATACTCATGATAATGTGATTTTTCTATATTTTACAGGTCATGGTTTCAGATGTTACAATAAAAAATTATTTTTAGGGTCAAATACAAATTAAAAACATGTCGCAATTAAAATATAAGAGAATCTTACTGAAATTGAGCGGTGAATCGCTTATGGGGGAGCAAAAGTTTGGCATTACAGCAGAAATGCTGGAATATTATGCATCCCAGATCAAGGAAGTTACATCGCTTGGGGCAGAAGTAGCAGTGGTGATTGGGGGAGGGAATATATTCCGGGGATTGAGTGCAGAAGCTTCCGGCATAGAAAGGGTGACAGGAGATTATATGGGAATGCTGGCGACGTGTATCAACGGAATTGCCTTGCAGAGCGCACTGGAAAAAGCAGGGGTTTATACTAGACTGATTTCTGCTATAGAAATGCGACAAATTGCAGAGCCATATATTCGAAGACGAGCTATTCGACATCTTGAAAAAGGCAGGGTTATTATATTCAGCGCTGGTACCGGCAGTCCATATTTTACTACAGATTCTGCCGCTGCATTACGGGCAAATGAAATAAATGCCGATATTATTTTGAAAGGAACCCGGGTAGATGGTATTTATGACAGTGACCCTGAAAAAAACCCCAATGCCATCAGATTTGAAGAGATCACTTTTTCCAGGGTTATCAGTATGGGGCTTTCTGTGATGGACATGACAGCTTTTACCCTGTGTCAGGAAAATAATCTTCCCATTATTGTTTTTGATATCAACGAACCCGGTCATTTGGCTAAAATTGTTACCGGTGCAGGTATTGGAACACTTGTTAATTAATGTAAGTAACTGTAAATCAGTTTATTGACATAAATAAATACCCAAATCATTAATTTTTTGTATATTTGCACTTTATGTAGAGCAGCTATGGCCATTGTATATTTGACGCGAATAGAAAAGTTTAATGCCGCACATAAACTTTGGATACCTCAGTGGACTGAGGAAGAGAATATGGCATATTTTGGCAAGTGTGCCAATAAAAACTGGCATGGACACAATTACAGGTTGCATGTTACGGTAAAGGGACAGCCGGATCCACTTGTTGGATTTATTATTGATGCCAAAAAACTTGGTAAGTTAATCAGAGAAGTTATAACCGACAAGCTCGATCACTCCAATCTCAATCTTGATGTAGATTTTATTCCGGAAGGCGTAATGCCGACTACTGAAAATATGTGTATTCTGATATGGCAGCAACTGGAACCTCATGTAGCCAGGGAAGGTTGCAAGCTTCATAGCATAAAATTACAGGAGACAGATACTATTTATGCAGAATACTTCGGAGAGTAATTCTAAAAATTTCCAGCGTGTCATACAAAAAACAGGAAAAATACAATGAGCAAATTACGGAAGATTTAAGTTCTTCCTATCGCCATATTATAGAATTACTGGGGGAAGATATGTCCAGAGAAGGATTAATTAAAACCCCGGAGCGTGCAGCTAAGGCGATGCAATTTTTTACGCAGGGCTATCAGCAAAGTGCTGAAGAAATATTAAAAAGTGCGTTATTTAAGGAGGATTACAACGAAATGGTTATTGTTAAGGATATTGAAGTATATTCTCTTTGTGAACACCACCTTGTACCGTTTTTTGGTAAAGCACATATTGCATATATTCCGGATGGATATGTTGTTGGATTAAGTAAAATACCCCGCATAGTAGATGTTTTTGCGAGAAGGCTACAGGTTCAGGAGCGAATGACACATGAAATTTTACATGCTTTAAACGAAACACTCAGGCCACAGGGGGTTGCAGTAGTTATTGAAGCTGCACACATGTGTATGATGATGAGGGGCGTACAAAAGCAAAATTCCATAACTACTACCTCCGCTTTTACCGGACAATTCAAGGAAGTTGAAACCCGAAGTGAATTTTTAAGTCTGATAGGTTCAAAATTGAAGTAGTCTATATTTTCTTTTATAGACTGATATTACTTTTTCATCATTTACAAAGGACAACTGGTGAAAGACAAAATAATGTATTTGTAAAATGAAATTTCTTTTGATTTAAAACATAATAAGACCATCGTAGATATGAAGACGGCATATATTTTTCCGGGACAGGGTGCCCAATTTGAAGGTATGGGAGCTGATTTGTATGAATCATCACCGGCTGCAAAATTACTTTTTGATGAAGCAGATTCCATTTTGGGTTTTAAATTGAGTGAAGTCATGTTTAGTGGCAGTGCGGAGGATTTGAAGCAGACTAAAATAACGCAACCTGCTTTATTTGTACATGCCATGGCAAAACTGGCGGCTGCTGAACAAAGTGTTCCAGATGCTGTTGCAGGACACTCCCTGGGGGAATTTTCTGCATTGGTTGCCAATAAAACTATCTCGTTTACAGATGGACTAAAGCTGGTTTATCAAAGGGCTCTCGCTATGCAGGAGGCTTGTGAACTGGCTCCGGGAACTATGGCAGCGATACTTGGACTGGAGGATGGACTAGTCGAAGAGATTTGCAGGGATATTCCGGGTATTGTTGTACCTGCAAACTATAACTGTCCCGGACAGCTGGTTATTTCCGGTTCCGTAGATAGTATAAAAGTTGCTGCAGATCGTCTGACTGAAGCCGGTGCAAAGCGCGCCATTGTACTCGAAGTGGGAGGGGCCTTTCATAGTCCGCTCATGGAGCCTGCTCGTGAAAAGCTGGCGGCAGCCATTGAAAATACTAATTTTCAATCCCCGATTTGCCCTGTTTATCAAAATATAAATGCACTACCCCAATCCAATCCAAACGATATTAAAAGCAATCTGATTGCCCAGCTTACCGGAGCTGTTAGATGGACACAAACCATCGAAAATATGTTGAAAGATGGCATATCCAGTTTTGTTGAAGTTGGCGGAACCGGAAAAGTATTATCAGGTCTTGTAAAAAAAGTTGCCAGAGAAGCAGAAACAAGCTCACTATGAGTACTATTAAGGTAGAAAAGGGTACGATTTTAATTGCTGAACCATACATGATGGATCCTAATTTTAAGAGATCAGTAGTATTGATATGTGCTCAGGAAAACGAGGGTACTACCGGTTTTGTAATCAATAAGCCTGTGCAGGCGAGAGTTGATCAGATGCTCGAAGATTTTCCGGAATGTAATGCCCCTGTCCTAATGGGTGGTCCGGTTTCTACAGATACCCTGCATTATTTGCACAACGTTGGCGATCTGCTGGATGATAGTTTGGAAGTGTGTCCGGGAGTTTATTGGGGTGGAGATTTTCAAAAGCTCAAATTTTTAATAGAAAATAAATTGATTCAGGACCATAATATTCGATTTTTTGTGGGGTATGCAGGTTGGAGTGAGGGGCAACTTGTAGAAGAGCTGGAAGAAGGTTCCTGGGTGACCAGCATGATGGATGCCAACTATCTTTTCAAAACCAAGCCTTTTGTGATGTGGCAAAAAACATTGTTTGATAAAGGGGACAGGTATACTGTTATTGCACAGATTTCCGATGAAGCTCAGTTAAATTAATTGTATTAATGTATTACGTCAGGGATATTTCTGTCGGTTTTGGGGAGCGCCAGTTGTTGGATGCCATTAGTTTTATGATTAGTCCAAAAGATAAAATTGGATTGATAGGCCGCAATGGAGCAGGAAAGTCTACACTATTGAAAATCATTGCCGGTATTTTAAAGCCTGATCTTGGTATGCTCGAATTTCCATCCAAAACTACGGTAGGTTATCTCAGGCAGGAATTTGAGTTGAATGAATCTTTGACTGTGCTTGAGGAAACCATGTCTTGTCATACCGAAGCGATGAAAGTACAGCAGAGGCTTGACGAGTTACATGTGCTGATGGGGCAGACAAATGATTTTGGAAGTCAAGTATATCACAGGATGGTGGAAGAAGTTTCTGACTTATCACTCAGGCTTGAACATATACAACCGGCACTTCTGGAAATTGAAACGCTGAAAGTTTTAAAGGGCCTTGGATTTTCAGATGGTGACCTGGGAAAACGTATTTCTACACTGAGCGGGGGATGGAAAATGCGTATTGAATTAGCCAAATTACTTGTTACAGTTCCTGACATATTATTGCTGGATGAACCCACAAATCACCTTGATATAGAGTCCATTATCTGGCTTGAAGAGTATCTTTCAACATATGCCGGTACGGTAATCGTAATATCTCACGATACACAGTTTCTCGAAAATGTTTGCAACCGAATGATTGAGGTTGAATCGGGAAGAATAACGGATATGAAACTTACCTATCACAAATATGTAACAGAAAAAGCCAAGTTAGAAGAAATGCAGGCTGCTGCATTTGAAAATCAACAGAAGGTTATTGCCCAGAAAGAGAAAACGATTAATCGCTTTATGGCAAAAGCCACCAAAACAAAGATGGCTCAAAGTATGCAGAAGCAGCTTGAAAAAATGGATCGCATCGAGATGCCCGTTGAGTCTTCAAAAAATATGAATATCTCATTTTCAGAAGTGCCACGGTCCGGCAGAAATGTTTTTACTGCAGTAAATGTTGCCAAGAGCTTTGGAGTAAAAGAAGTTTTTAATGAAGTCAGCATTACCCTTGAACGGGGAGAACGGGTAGCATTTGTCGGGCAAAACGGGCAGGGAAAAACCACTATGGCCAGGATTATTGCCGGAATATTAATGGCAGATCACGGCTCTGTGGAGATTGGCGCTAATGTCCATTTGTCATATTATGCACAAAACCAGTCTGAACTGCTGGATCTTAAAAAAACCGTACTTGAAGTAATGGAGGACAAGGCTCCGGAGAATATGCGCTCGAAGGTCCGCTCTATTCTGGGTTCATTTTTATTTTCGGGTGAGGATGCAGATAAAAAGGTTTCGGTACTTTCGGGAGGGGAAAGAGCCCGCCTCGCCATGGCTTCCCTGATGATGAAGCCTTGCAATTTTTTAATACTGGACGAGCCTACAAATCACCTGGATATTTATTCAAAACAGGTTTTGAAAGATGCCTTATTGACTTTTGAGGGTACACTGCTCGTAATTTCACACGATAGGGCATTTTTATCCGGACTTACCAATAAAATAGTGGAATATAAATCTGGACGAATCCACGAATATCTGGGTGATATTGAATATTTTCTAGAGAAAAAGAAATTAACCGACATGCGATCTCTGGAGCTCGAAGATGGTTCAGGATCTGCTGTATCGAATTTATCCTCCCTGTCACCAACAAGGCAATTGGATGGAGAAGAATACAGAAGGCTAAGGAAAGTACTTCAGCAAACCGAAAGACAAATTGAGAGTCTTGAAAAATCAATGAAAGTAATTGAATCGGAGATGTCATCCCCTGAATTTTATCTCAACCCGAATTTTGGTGTCATTCAAAAGAAATACAGTGACCTTAAAGAGGAACTGGATAACAAAATGCTTGTTTGGGAAGAAACTGTATTATTGCTTGAAAATTGATTTTCAGAATAGTATGATTAAAGTTACGGTCAAAAATTTTATTTTTGTTGCAAATAGATGCCATGGCTGATTATAAAATTGGTTCTGTGCTTACCAGGCTTTCTGAAAAAGTCTGGGTAAGGCAATTGTTTTATCTTGGTATATTGATACTGATTTTCCTGTTTCTGGTAATGTGGGCACTCAGACTTTATACCAGGCATGGTCAAAAGATTGAACTGGCTGATCTCAAAGGTATGACTCTTGAAGAAGCCACTGATGTTACAGATCGTCACGATTTTGAGCTTGTTATCAGTGATAGTATTTTTGTGGTTGGTAAAAATGGAGGGATAATACTTGATCAGAACCCTAAACCCGGGTCCTTTGTCAAGGAAGATAGAAAAATATACATTACTGTAACCAAGCATAGTGCAGATAAAATACTGGTCAAAAACCTCCCCACGCTCTATGGTAATGCCTATGAGCAGAAGAAAAAGGAATTGGAATACAGAAATATTAAAAGTAACATAAAGTCATATCAGTATGATTTTGGTGAACCAAATCATATTCTTGAGGTCTGGTATAAAGGGCAACTAATTATAAGTAAGGATGTCAAGAAGGATGATGTTGAAATTGAGAAAGGCGGTGTGCTTGAGTTTGTACTTTCAGAAAAGGAAGGAGGAGAAATTCCAATTCCTGATCTCAGGTGTATGACGCTGGCGGAGGCAACATTTTTACTGGAGTCAAGCAAACTGATGCTGGGCGAAGTCATCAGACAGGGCAATAGTAATTTCCCTGATGACAGATGGTATATACTTGATCAGGAACCTGTCTACGATGGTATTTCCGTGATAGAAAGAGGTCAGACCATAATGGTTACCATAGTACCTGTATTACCTGCTAATTGCAATTAATAAATCAAAATATATCAATGGAAGATATTGATGTTCAATCATTAAAACTTAAACTTGATAAGGGAGAGGATATAATATTTATCGATGTCAGGGAGCCATTCGAGTATGAAGAATTCAATCTCGGGGCAACATTGGTACCACTGGGACAATTTATTGATTATATCCCGGAATTATTGCCTTATAAGGAAAAAGAAATCATTTTACATTGCAGGTCTGGTGTCAGGAGTGCTTCAGCTAAGCAAACTCTCGTCAATCTGGGATTTGGCAACGTAAGGAATGTTCTGGGAGGTGTTCTTGAATGGAAGCGAGTATTTGGCTCTTAAATTTTCTGTAATATATTAAAAATGCCCTATTAGCCTACAAGCTTTCTTCATGATCATATACCGGAGGTTTTTTATAGGGTGTAAAAGGGATCTTTAGCATATATGGTATACTAGCAGCGTGCATAGGATTCATTTCTGTATCAATACCGTATCTCAATTTTTCGTTTGGAACACTTTGATATGTGCGAAAAATCCGATCCCAAAACGAAAAAATATTGCCATAGTTGGAATCTGTGTAAGGTCTTCTGTAATGGTGATGTACCCTATGCATATCCGGGGTACAAAATACAGCCACTAGAATACGGTTTAACCAAGAGGGTATAGAAATATTGGCATGATTAAACTGTGTCAATACAACAGACATCGACTGGTACATAAATATCATCCATACCGGAGCTCCGATAATCCATACGGCAAGACAAGTAAAGATTAGTCTGAATACGCTCTCGCCCGGGTGATGCCGGTTTGCAGAGGTGGTATCAATTTCCTGATCCATGTGATGGACTATATGAAACTGCCACATCCATGGAATTTTATGTTCAACATAGTGTACAAGATATGCCCCGATTAAATCCATGAGTAAGAGGCCGACCAACAGATATAGCCACCCGTCCATTTGCGTCCATTGCAGTATTCCAAAGTTATTTAACTGTGTCCATTCAGACACATAAAGAAGTAGAAATGCAAGGGAGAAATTGACCAAAACAGTAGTCATGGTAAAGAAAATATTGATACGGGCATGTTTCCATTTTTTATAGTCAAAAGTAAATAATGGAGCAGCGCCTTCAATCAGCCAAAAGAAAGTAAGCCCACCTACCAGCAATAAGGTCCGGTGAAGCGATGGTATCGATTCAAAATAACTAGTAATATATTCGAGCAAAGTCATATCGTTTTTGTATGTCTGTAAACTATTAAAAAGTTTTGTACTTCAGTTTTAAAGCAGCATAAAATTAATGTCTATGTTTGACACAATTAATATCTTTTCGTTAAAGAATAATGTATTTGCGTTTTAAAACTGCATTTGATGTTGTATTGTATCCGGAATTATCTAAGATCACTAAGGTTCTTTTTTTGTAAGAGTGCCATAATACAAAGCCTTGTCGCTTAAAAGTAAAAAAATATGCTAACTTTAACATTTTAAATTTAAAATTTTGAGTTATACAACAGCTTATTTTTTGCAATGAACCATTACTTAAAAGCTTTAATCATTTATTGTTGCTGTTTTCAATTGGCCTTTGGCCAGGATTATGCTTTTCGTTTTGAAAATTCCGTGTATGATGACGATATCAGAACCGTAACTTTTCAGATAAACAATTTACCGACAAATTTTCCTGTTATTGAGCTTCAGTCGGGACAGAAGTTGAGGCTGGAGTTTGATGACCTGCTCATTGAGGAGCGTATGTATTATTATCGGATAATTCATTGTGATCGTGACTGGGAACCATCATCACTCACTGAACTTGATTACCTCAACGGTTTTAATGATGAGCGGTTGCGTAATTATGAATATTCTGTAAATACACGAATTCCATATATACACTACTGGCAAGAGTTTCCAAACAAGGATACGCAGTTTAAAATATCCGGAAATTATATACTCCTTATTTATGAAGATAATGAGGAGACCCCCATTATAACCAGGCGTTTTGTGGTTACAGAACGAAGTGCTTCCCTCCAGGTTACCGGTACCTTTGCAGGTGATGTGTCCAGGGTCAGATTTAACCAGGACTTTCAGCTTGATGTTCAGTTGGGTAAATTAAATCTCAGAAATCCCTTGCAAGAGGTACAGCTGGTTATGATTCAAAATGAAAACTGGAATTCTGTGATTAAGGCCAATCCAAACTTTATAGCTCAACAGACAGTTCGGTTTAATAAGTTAAACACATTTAGTTTTCCTGGTTTGAGTGAATACAGGGAGTTTGATACAAGAAGTCTTCAGCTATTAAGGAGGGGGGTGCAATTTATAGAACGAAAAAAAGATGGAACCGATGTTTTACTCATGTTGGATGAATCCAGAAAAAATAAGGTTTATTTGCTGAATTTTGATTTTAACGGCAAGTTTTTTATTCAGAACATGGATGCCATTGCGTCCCGTAGGGCTACTGACGTGATAAGCGATGTAGCTTCAGCAATTGTCAGGGATGAATCGGTGCGTAAAAGTCTCAGGGATTCCATGATTTATGCACTGTCTGCCGGAGTTTCAGGAGGTGGAGCAGGATATGAAGAGCGCAATATAAATTCTGATTATACCAATGTCATATTTACATTAAAGGATGATATCGAGTTGCGTGATGATGAAAATATTTATATACTGGGTGGTATGAATGACTGGGAACCAAGAGAGGCTTACAGAATGGAAAAGAAAAGTGAAGGCATGTATACTGCCAGTGTATTACTGAAGCAGGGTTATTATAATTACTATTATGCTGTTGTTGGTTCCAGGGGAATAGATATTCAGAAGATGGAAGGTTCATGGAACGATACGGAAAATGATTACCAGGCTTTGGTCTATTTCAGGGGGTTCGGAGATATTTATGACAGGGTGGTTGGCTTCGCCAGTTTTAATACAGAAAATTTAAGACTGCAGTTTAGATAGTGCAAGACTATAATTTACTTTTTTCCTTTTTTGAGTTTGCTTTTTTTCTTTTGAGACCCTGTCATCTGCTTTTTTTGAGGTCTGATCTTTTTATCCTGAAAGGCTGATTTTCCCGGATCGATTGCAGGGATTTTTGCCAGCTGGTTTTTCATTTTAATAACAGGCAGCTCTTCAATAATCCACTCATTGGAAACAGTAACTTCGGATGGAAGGTCACATTTCTCGGGTATGCAATGCATAAAAGCGCAGATATTGTCAAATGAATCTTTTTCACGATCCCCAACAAAGCTAATTGCAATACCTTCTTTGTCAGCGCGACCTGTACGACCAATTCTGTGTAAATAATTTCCGGGATCTTCAGGTATGTCAAAATTTATGACATGACTTACGCCGGAAATATCAATTCCTCTTGCAATTATATCTGAAGCTATCAAAAAGGGAAGTCTGTCTTCCTGAAAATCCTTTACGACTGCAAACCGGTGATTTTGAGATTTGCTTCCATGAATTACATCAATGTTGTCACCCCACTCAGAAGATAGTTTTTCATATACTTTATCCGCAAATGCTTTTGAACCTGTAAAAATCACGACTTTTTTAAAATCCTGGTGCTGGTGCATTAACCAGTTGAGGAGATTAATTTTGGTGTTAAAATTGACTGACGGATACCAGAGCTGACTAATATTGGACAATGGAGTGCCCGATGGAGCTGCCTCAACAATCTCGGGATGCTCGAAATATGCCTCAATAATATTTTCAACATCTTCAGACATAGTAGCTGAAAACATCAGGTTTTGTCTTTTGCCGGAAGCCAGGTCCAGAATTGCCTGTAATTGAGGTCTGAAGCCTTGATCAAGCATTTCATCGACTTCGTCAATGACCATTTTTTTGATATGTCTCAATTGAAGTGTACCATGATAGGCCAGGTCCAGCAATCTGCCTGGTGTTCCAACAATAATATCCAGACCCTGGAGTATTTCCATAGCCTGTTTATTTAAATTTGCCCCGCCATGCACTCCTATGGTAATGCAATTCATCATTGTTGTTAACTCTTTACAGGCTTCCGTAACCTGCACCACCAGTTCTCTTGTGGGAACTATAATCATGATTTGAGGGTGTCGGTCCTTGCTGAATTTCCACATTTTGAGTAAAGGCAGTAAATAGGCCAGGGTTTTTCCGGTACCTGTCTGTGCAATTCCCATAACATCCCTTCCGGACATAATCACGGGGAAAGATCTCAGCTGTATAAGCGTGGGATGCGTTATGCCTTTTTCATCAAGTGCCTGCTGAAGTGCCTTGGGTAAATTGAAGTCGTTAAAACTCACTATAGATTTTTCTTTATATATGTAATGGCCTTCCTGCGGTCGCTGCAAGGGCTGCTTCTTTCACAGCTTCAGTATATGTAGGGTGCGGGTGAGATATTCTGCTCATATCTTCTGCACTTGCTTTAAACTCCATTAATGAAACAGCTTCAATGATGATATCCGCAACTCTCGGACCTACCATATGTACTCCAAGAATTTCGTCTGTGTTTTTATGTGAAAGTACTTTTACGAAACCATCCGTATCGCCACTTGCACGTGATCTACCCAATGCTTTGAACGGAAATTTTCCGCTTTTGTAAGGCGTATTGGCAGCTTTCAGCTCTTCTTCTGTTCTTCCTACTGCTGCGACTTCAGGCCAGGTGTAAACCACGCCGGGAATGAGGTTGTAATCAATATGTGGTTTTTGTCCTGCCAGACATTCTGCAACTAATATACCTTCTTCTTCTGCTTTATGGGCAAGCATAGCTCCTCGGATAACATCGCCAATGGCATAAATTCCGGCAACATTCGTTTGTAAATGTTCATCTACAGCAATTCTGCCACGTTCATCTGTCTGCACACCGGCCTTTTCCAGGTGTAATCCTTCCGTATATGGCCTTCTTCCGATGGCAACCAGGCAATAATCAGCGCGAATTTCAAGTTTTTCGTCGCTGTCACGTTTTTGAATGTGAACAAGACAATCTTTTTTACCTGGCTCGACTCCTGTTACGCTGTGATTCAGATAAAACGAAATTCCTAATTTTTTCAGAGAACGCATTAATTCCTTGCCACAATCTGCATCCATTGTCGGCAGAATTTTATCCTGAAATTCCACAACATCTACTTTTGTTCCCAAACGGGCATAGACAGAACCAAGTTCCAGTCCGATAACCCCGCCACCAATGATCACCATTTTTTTGGGAACATCCTGAATGTTCAGTGCTTCCGTAGAAGTAATCACCCGCTTTTTGTCGTAATTAAATTGAGTTGGTACGATAGGCTTAGAGCCTGTAGCAATAACTATTTTAGAAGCCTGGAGGATTGTTTCATCTCCAGTTGTATTTTTTACAGAGATCTGGTTGGCAGAAATAAATGATCCTGTGCCTCGATAAACATCGATTTTATTTTTGTTCATCAGGAAATCAATTCCTTTACACGTTTGCTCCACAACTTCATTTTTTCGGGCTATCATTTGCTGCATATTTACTTTCACCTCTTTAGTGAGAATTCCATGCATTTCAAAGTTGTGTATGGCATTATGATAGTGTTCTGAACTATCCAGCAATGCTTTTGAGGGGATACACCCGACATTTAGGCAGGTTCCTCCAAGAGTATTATATTTTTCGATTATCGCAGTCTTCAATCCCAGTTGTGAAGCTCTGATAGCACATACATATCCACCGGGACCTGAACCAATAACTACAAGATCGTATGCATTCATTTTTTAACAAGTTTTATATTTAAAAAAGCTGGTAAAGTATGTTGAAATCTATTTTTTAGCAATCACCAGATGAAGGATTGAATTTTAAACGGGTATATATTTGTAATACTTTTAACTACTTGGGTTTACAGTTGCCACCTGTCGACCCACATTCGGCTTACTCGTATTAATTTCCTTTATTTTTTGGTTTAAAAAACTTCTTCTTCTTTTTGGCTGCCAGCACCTGTTCACCCTGTTCATTTTTTGGTGATTTTTCTGAAGGAGGGAGCTGGCCTCCGGGCTTTGGTGAAGGGGCAGTATTTTGCCTGTCCTGCGGTTTGTCTTCGGACCTTGGCGGCTGACCTGGTTTAGCTTTGTTTCTGCTTTTCTTTTTCTTTCTTCGCTGTTCTGCAGGCAGCTCTATCAAGCCTGTTACGTCTTCATAATCCGGTGTATTTTCCTGCTCTTCCCTTATTGCGGCAAGTGTTTCATTGTCTAAAAGGTCATCAGGATAAAAACCTTTATTATTTAATTCCTTGATTACTTTGACGCGATTCTTTTCTACAGCGATAAAATTGCCCCTTTTATCATTGTCAAACATATAGTACATCAACCCGCCGAATATATCTGTTTTCATCAGAGAGGCAGTTCCTGATTTTGTCTGTAATACATCTACATTATCCGGAAAATCACGGATAGCTTCCATATAAGTGTCCAGTTCATAATTCAGGCAGCATTTTAGTCTTCCACATTGGCCGGACAACTTTGACTGGTTGATGGAGGTGTTTTGATATCTTGCTGCAGAGGTATTTACGGATTTAAAATCCGACAACCAGGTACTGCAGCACAATTCACGTCCGCAGGACCCAATGCCTCCTATCCTGGCCGATTCCTGGCGAGCACCAATCTGACGCATTTCTATTTTTACTTTAAATTCCCGGGCATATTCCTTTACGAGCTCTCGGAAATCAACCCTTCCCTCTGCGGTATAATAGAATGTGGCTTTTTTCTTGTCGCCCTGAAATTCTACGTCTCCTACCTTCATGTCAAGTCCGAGGGTTCTGGCAATAACCCTGGCTCTAACCATAGACTCTTTTTCGAGTGCTCTGGCCTCTTCAAGCTTTTCTACATCCCGCTCATTGGCTTTACGGATGATTTTGTGTACGATGCGGTCTTCAGCAATCATTTTCTTTTTCATCTGCAGACGTACAAGTTCTCCGGAAAGACTTATTCTGCCGATATCATAGCCACTCGCTGTTTCTACAACTACCATGTCTCCTGTCACGGCTCTGGAGGATGGCTCATTGATGTAAAAATCTTTTCGTGCCCCCTTTTTAAAGGAAACTTCTACCATCTGAAATGCTGATGGATCAGACAATTCTTTGACACTAATCCAGTCATAGGTGTTCATTTTATTGCAGGTACCCGAAGAACAATGACCTTTATCGCCACATCCCCGGGGAACACCCTTACTGTCTACACTACAAGTGCTACATCCCATTTTTATATATTTAACAGGCCTGGCCTGGTTAAACCAATTTTAAAGACTGAAAAAATCAGTCATCATTTATAATATGAATGCAAAGTTACATTTTCTTTTCCTTTCATGATGTCTCCGACAGTCAAACTGTCTGCCAGAAACATGATTTTAGTATTTGCATTTCTGTATATATATTCCAGCTGCCTGTCGAGCAGCCATGAAATTGCTTCTGCTTTTGAAATATCAATGACCGCAGACATTTTTTCAATAATGTCCTCTTCCTTGCGGGTGAGATTACTTTTTTTACTTCCGCTTACGGACCATCGGATAAATTGTCTGAAAAAATGCAATCCGTATTCTATAAAGCCAGACATTTCTTCTTTTGATAGCTTACCATATCCCGCATAGAAATCCTGAAGTTCTACAGGGTCTCCTTTATACGAAATCCTCAACCATGAAATCAGCATGTCTGAGAAATCACTTGTCGACTGGTTACCAATCTCTATGGACATAGTCATATTTCCATCTGCCATATGTGCGATCTGGGTTGCCTTATCTGCTGCAATATTATATTTTGCCGATAGAACTTCTGCAATTTCTTGATGATCAAACGGATGTACACGAATGATCTGACATCTGGATATTACGGTTGGTAAAATCAATTCGGCCTGCTGAGTGATTAAAAGTATCACTGTATCCTTGGGTGGTTCTTCTATCAGTTTAAGCAATCTGTTTCCTTCTTTCCCAAGAAACTCTGGCAACCACATGATCAAAACCTTATAAGAGCCTTCAAAAGACATTAAAGAGAGCTTGTGAATGATTTCATTGCATTCCCGCACATTGATATTTGGTGCACTGTTTTCACCTTCCATGCTCCTGACCCAGTCCGTCAGGCTGAAATAGGGGTTTTCTGATAATTTGCTTCGCCAAAGGGGTAGAAACTCTTTACTCGTAGTATCTTCCCTTTTCTGATCCTTATATTTTACCACCGGATAGGCAAAATGTATATCGGGGTGAATCCATTTCATGGATTTTGTGCATGCTTCACATTCGCCACAAGAGTCACTTTCCTGTCTGTTTTTGCACATCAAAAAAGAAACGTATGCCAAAACTAGTGGAAGACCTCCATAGCCCTCTTTTTCAAGAAAAAGCTGTGCATGGGGTATTTGTCCAAGTTTAACCTGCTGTATCAGGAGTGACTTTTCTTCTTTTTTACCAGGAATATCTCTGAAAAACATGCTAATAATCTGACGATCAAAGTTGCAAATATACAAAAAAAATTTAATTTTTTGTATATTGGATGTCGCCCCACTATATCAGGCAATCGAATAGTAAGAGGTGGTAAACACTTTTTAATTAATGAAAGCCTGGCCGCCTATTCCTACCTGATCAGGGTTATGGTACCGGTATATATCTCTTTTCGTTTCAACGTCTCATTTTCATAAATCAGATGCAGGACATACACTCCTGGAAGGACATCAACACCTCCAAATTTTCCGTCCCATCCTTCTGAAGCGTTATTGAGCGGCCAGTTTAGGCGAAAGAATACCTTTTGCCCCCAGCGGTCATAGATGGAAATCTCTTCAAGTTCTTCAGGCCCGCCTTCAGGGGATGTGATGTTGAAATTGGCATTTGGTCCTGATATCCCAGGTTTAAATACATTTGGGAATACAAACTGACCACCTTTTTGTCTTTCAAGAAGAATAGAAAATCTTTTTTCACATCCATCTCCGTAAGTGATATCCACAAAATATTCAGTAGTTGCATTTGGATTGGCAGCCGGATTTTGACAATCTGCACAGGATAATGTTGCAGATGGCTGCCAGGAATAGGACTGAACTGAACCCTGTACTATTTCGGTATTTATCTGAAAAGAACCATCCTGAAGTTTTGTTGAGGTAAGATTGATGGATGGGGCAAGCCTGCTCTTGATTTCGGCGGAAAAATTGATGGAGCACCCTTCCGGGTTTCGAAGCGTAATATCATATGTGCCTGCAGGCAGCTCACGTGAAATTGGCAGATTATTTACAACATCTGGCGTTGCATTGTTGATACTCAGGCTGTAAGGTCCGGGTAAACTGGCACCTGAAATATTTATTCTTCCCCGGTCGGAATCACACGATGGCTGGACAACTTCAATACTTCCGGTAAATGGTACAAATTGAAGGTTTACTGTGACAATACTGTCGCATCCGTTTTTAGCAGCTCCCGGCAGTATACTTTGTCCTGATGAATTGGACTTGCTGAAGGTCACACTTCCAACGTTGAGTGTAAAATTGTCATCACAGACTTGTCGGGAAATGGTGGATTGTGCTGCAGGGAGAAAGTTTAATTTGACATTTACAAGACTGTCACATCCGGCTTTATTTTTTAGCAATACCTGACCAGCAGCATTATTTTTGTTAAATGTCTGGCTGCCAATGGTCACCTGGAAGTTTTGATCACAGGTATTTCTTTCGAAAGTGGATGGGGTGGATGACTGTAAAAATATAATTTGAACATTTACCGTACTATCACATCCATTTTTTGCTGCTCCAGGCAATACAACAGATCCGATGCTGTTATTTTTATTAAATGTTTTACCCCCTATCGTCAGCGAAAAGTTTTGATCACATGTTGTTGAGTTTACACTACCTGCAGGTTTGGGAAGGAAATTTAACTTTACTTCATAAGTGCTGTCGCAAGTAGTAGTGCCATTGCCTGGAATGATTGTTGTCCCGGAGGTTTTTGATTCATTGTACGTGTCGTTTCCAATTTTAAAACTTTGCCCGGAACACAGTGTTTTGTTGAGCTGTACTTTTGGATTTAGTGTAACTGTAACTTTTGAAGAGGCATTGTAGTCAAACACACAGCCGTTAATTGTAGCTTTAGTATGTTGAATAGTACTCTCGCCGGGAATCAGATTGAAAAATCCCTGTGGTTTGGTGTTGTCTTCACAAAGTGTAATTCGAAGCGGAATGCCGGGAATTAAATTGAATGTATTTGTAAAATTATTTGCCAGTTTGAATTCTACTGGTGTAATGGATGTTGCATTATGGCCTATGACAAGCTCCCCGCATGTACCGGCGCAGAATTTAAGCGGATTCCAGTTCAGTAAAATGTCAGGTTTTGCTACTTGGGTAAATATCCAGATTGCTTCATCTTTAGGGCAAGTAATACCATCTCCCACAGTATAAATAAACGTGTAAAAAGCAAGGCTGCCGTCAATTTCCTGGTTAATACCTACAGACTGTCCGTTTAAACTTAGTTGTCCGCCAGGGGAAGCTCCGGGGGGTAAAAAGGATCCCGGAATGAAACGCTCGCCTGCGCAAAAAGATTGCTGTAAATCGTTTCCGGCACTTACGGATTGTGCCAGATTTACTTTTATGATGGAGGTATCCTTCGGACATGGCCCTTCGCTAATAGTGGTATAAAGGAATATATATTGACCGGGACTTTTACCTGCCGCATTCCATACACTGCCGTTCAGGCCCCCGTATCCCT
>Ga0172372_10000107_pt1 | contig 119741 bp, 121 predicted proteins | sample LakKiv5m_2_FD_114544 | JGI IMG/M metagenome (GOLD analysis project Ga0172372, IMG submission 114544) | Freshwater microbial communities from Kabuno Bay, South-Kivu, Congo - kab_092012_9.5m | ecosystem: Environmental > Aquatic > Freshwater > Lake | place: Democratic Republic of the Congo...
CTGAGGGAAGGTCCGAATTTAAAGTCGTGTATAATCTCCAACTTTTTTCAGAAGCGCAATAAAATAAAAGCCCATTCTGTCCAGGAGATCCATACTCAGTGCATGCAATAAAGAGATCATTTGTCGATGGATTTTCTTCCATGAGATTGAAATCTACTATGGACGATGAGAGCACAGTGTTACCTGCGTTATCAGTAAAATCCCCAATATTATAAACTAAATTCTGACTGGAGTCTCTTTCATCCCAGTAAACCAATGGTGTTCCTGTTCCTTTGATCCCTATGTACCTTGATCCATTTTCGGTGATCTCTATAAATGATGTGGACATTCCATTAGATGGCAGAGGACTATTGGTGCTATCAAATGCGTCCATATTGAGTCCATCAAATCTAACCAGATCAGTTCCAGATATCCAGATATCTCCATTTAAGTCCCATGCCAAGGAGTATGGAATTCCTGATGATGGCGAAGAGACTGCAAACGGAACTGTGAAATGTGAATATCCAACATTTCTAGGACCAGGAATTGTTGATAAATCAGGCGAAATAGAATTTCCTGCAACATCGAAATTAAAAGGAAGCTCTGAATAGTTTCTGATTATGTACTCGAATTTGGATATTCCGGAATCATTCGAAGCATTAAGCTGGTCTGCAGCTTCTTTTAGATCCAAATAGGTGTTAGGTGGGGAATCTGTCTCTCCAAGAATTATTCCCTCTGTATCCTTACCCACTTTTATTCTGTCTCCGTATTGCAGGGAATACATATTAAATCCGCCCAGCCAATCGTTGTGATAGTCATACATGTCCCAAGTGTGAGCATAAGCTCCATCAAATTGAAAATCTTCAAAGACGTCCCAGCATAATTTTTTAGTTCCCCAGTATGATGCGTTAACCGTGGGAGGTGCAGTTGTAAAATCGTATGCAACATACTCATCTTTTGAATTTTCTCCCCCTGAGAATGACACATTCGCTGAATATGATGAAATACATCCCGATGTTGTAATAGTAAGGATTTTACCATTCCAGGTAGATCCCGTGTCATTTGGAGCTCTCACTATTAAAGTTTTAGCCCCTGTATTGATTGTTGAATCTATTAATTGATAAACTGTATAGTCTGGATATGTTACCAATGAATTTATTGCCTGATAAATCAGGGAAGAAACTGAATTAAGACTTCCGTCAAAATTCACATTAGTTATTTCTACACCATCCGCCTGTATGGTTATGTTGCCCGGTCCGTAAACGTATCCTCCCACAATAGCGGTGTTAATTAATTGTGGTATAGTAAAAATAGTGGGACTAACGATTGACGAAACTGGAAATAGTCCATATGGATTTCCTAGAGGATCGTATATCCAAACATTCTGTCCGGTAGAATATCCATGAGGGGTTGTTGTTTGTACCTCCGCAGGCATACCAGGTGAAGGACTTACAATTTGCACAATACTAAATGAAATTGCTGTATAGTCAAAACCTGCTGTTGCTCTTATTTCAGGCTTAGCCGTGAGAATTTCACAGTTTTGTCCCTCATTAAAATTATTAGAATATTCCGGAAAATTACTAATAAACTGGGATATTTCCTGATCTTTTTCTCTGTGTTCCACCGGCCAAATCCATTGGGACTCATAATCAGACCAGGAGAGAACGGTGTTGTTCCAATCGTACTTTTCCGACTCCCTAAATCTCGTTATTGTGTTTAGCTCTATATCCCTGGATTTTACCTCTATTATGGATTTTTGAATTCCCAATGATATTGAGTTCAAGGTGTCCCAGACTCGACACTGAACATCATATTTTCCAACATAGGGTAGGAAGTGAGGAAGAATCTCAAGTTCATTAATTTTTCCCCTATATGTGAAATAGTAAGGTCGATCATCAGATTTAGAAATAGTCCATTCAATTTCATAGAAATCTAGATACTTGATTTTGTCCCAAGAATACGATCCTCCCGGACTTGCAAAATTCTGATACCAATCAAAAATGTACGGGTCACTAAACACGTTTACTGGTGAAACATACCACGAGTTAAATGTCCCACTTCCCGATGTGTATATGATATTAATATCAATTTGACCCGTTATGGAGTTATATCCCCCTGAGATCACATATCCCAGCATAAATTCAGTTCCCGATTGATTTTGCACTCGGACAAAAAGAATCTCGGAACCAACAGTGGAAAAATAATCTTGTCCGGTTGGAATGAAGAAAGTCTGAAGCGAGGGAACCAAAGCGGGAATCGTGACACTGGTTGAAGATGACTGAACCGATAATGGATATCCTGGATAGGGTGAAACTGTGGAAGAGTAATTAGCAACACTTAGTGATGTTGCTGGATAAACAGGGTTTAATCCCTCCCAATCACCATTTATTTCATCCCAGGAAAGGTCGAATGTTGTATTAGTTAAAACTATAGGACATCCAGCAGGGAAAACATAATCATTGCCATTTTTGAATAATTTATATCCAGGCGGATCGTAATCGCCATCACCTAAAAATTTAGGCATCTTATCATATTCAACATCAATATAAAACTGCTTAATAGATTCAGAAAGTGAACTTATAGAAGGATATTGATATTCCTGAAATGATGAATAAGGCTCTATTATATTTCCGTAATGGCTTAACTCTGGAGTCTCAGGTAATCCATCAATAACTGGGTACTGAAATATATTAGGATTATTTCTAAGATAAAAAGGTCTAAGGTCTTCAACGTATCCATTTTCGGGAAGAATGTCAAACTTTACTTCTATACCAAGCTTAACCTCATCTATTTTAAGCTCATCATTCCACGCCCTCGTTTTGTATATTCCAAAATAAACTCCTTCCCCTGTTATATCTATAATTCTAGCATTTAGTGGAAGGTAATCCCTCTTTAATCTTTCTTTAAGTCCAAAAAGTTTTAAAAGAACCTCCTCCGGAGAAAACATAAAGGCATTCTCAACTTCTGGGTACCCATATTGATCTTCAGATCCATCTTCTTTAGTTCTATTTATGTCATAGAATAGTCCAAAAAGGGATGTTTTTTTATATGATACACTTGGAAATATTTCCTCATATTTCTCTTTAAGTCCATAGGTTCCGTCTTTCTTTTTTCCATAGATTTCTATCTGTTTGTACTTCCTATGGTTTTCATCCTCAAGAATATTCTGGATGGATTGCACAGACTTCTGATTACCATATTTTTTAAGAAAATTTTTATTCTGTTGTAATGGTGTAAGAGTTTTTCCCTCGTCTGCTTTTAGATTTAGCCAGTACTCTTTTATTCTTAAATCATAATATCCAAAAAATCTTATTGCATTAATAAGGGACTTATAAGATCCTAAATAAGAATATATCTTATCGCCTTCTAATAGTAATTCTTTTCTTTTCTCGTTAATCTTTAACCAGTCAGGAAGTCCCTCTTTAGGATCAGTTTCCCTTAATAATTTGGAATCATCTGCAGTGAATTTTCTTCCAAAATTAGATAACAGTACAGAAAATCTATCATCCTCTCCCTCGACTTCACCATGAAAATCTATAACAAGTATTGTTTTAATATTGGTTAAGTCACTGCAGTCTTCCAGAATAAGCCTTCTGTCATAAATTCCCTCCTCTGATGATCTCAAAGCCACATTAATTTGGGCAGTGGATGAATTTATAAGACCAGTTATTCTAATCCCATCTGGAGTGGAAAAAGACTCAGATGGATCCTCATCAGGATAGATGTTTATCACATCAATATTATTAAGTACAGGGCTATCCAGATCCGGATCTATAGAAAGATCGTAAGTGAAAATTATATCAGAGACGTCTTTTTTTCCATCGTATATAGAATCCCATCTGGCTCTCCATTCGCTTGTGCTGGGAACTGCGGGCGTATTATGGGGAAAACCATACACCAGATTCGCAGATAGATCGTAAAACTTTTCCAGAACAAAAATGTGTTCTATCTCAAAGAGTTCCTCTGAGACTTTAGGAAAAAGAACGGTACCTTCCCAATAATCTCCATTCCATGTGAGATTATACTGCTCCCCTTTTTTATTAAAGAATAAAAGATTTTGATATGGCATTATCTGACGTACTTGTTATTTTTAGGAACTGTATAGTTTATATAGTTCTTGATGTATTTGGTAGTTTCAAAAATCTGATAAACTACAGCTTCTATGCTGGCTAGTATATCACTTCTGTCCTCATCTCCATTTAAAACCTGCGTTGATAAGGTGTTCTCAAATATTTTACCTTCATAGTCAAACCCTTTGTTTAGCCTAACATCATTTTGAGAATGTATAAAATCATATATGCTCTTTTTAGCTGCCATGTCTTACTTGTTTTTTAGCGCATTTTTATTAAACTGATTAACCTGAGTATTGTGAGTTTGAGGTACTATTCCTCTAATATCTATATTGATTGAAGAAAGATTATTCATATCTGCTCCTAAATCATAATAAATACGATTTCTATCTTCCCACCCTCCAGATATTATCACTATCTCGTCTTTCTGCATAATAATATCACCGAAATCATCAAAACCCACCTCTTCTGCGCTTGCATTTTCTTTTTTGACTTTCTCGTTATTTTCTCCAACAAAATATAAAGAAACTGAGTCAACCCCGGAAACACTTTCTATGATGGCGATTAAGTCAGATCTAGGTATTTTATCTCTTCTTCTGATTGATAAAAAGTAATCGCTCATTAATGAAACAACCTCCGCTTTAATCGTTTCAGGATTATATCCTTCAAACATAGTTAGAACTATATTTACCACATATCTGCTAATAACCGGATCTAATATCTTTACTTCGGTGGTGACAACCATTTGACCACTTTCATCCAAAAGATTTATGATGCTTTCCCTCTGTGAATTAGTTAGCTTGAATTCGCTCAATCCAATATCAAAATATGTTTCATTTGACTTTAATTTCTGGTTGATGTCCGGTACCAATATCAAATAAATTATATTATCATCGTCTAAATAATCATCATTAAATGTGGTAAATGCTTCTATGATTGAAAAAGCACCAAATTTCTCAAAGAAAGTAATGTAATTATCAGGATTAGCAAGAACGAAGCTTCTCGATGTTTTTGGCGCTAATATTCTCGTCAGATCGATTGGCTCTTGGCTTGCTCCTAATTGAGGTGCAATAGTACATTGTATTGCTAAAGAGTCCTTGAGAGTAACCGTATTTCCAAAAAGATCAGTTCCATCCGATGTAAATTCCATAAGAGCAAGATATGCGTCGCTAACATTAACATTTCCCACGGACCCCGTCGATTCTATATAGTTAACTTCTATGATAGATCCGAGTTGAGGAGCTCTACCAAAATTGAAATTACCGAAGAAAATATCTATCCCCGATATCAACGAGTTTTTAACAATGTAGCTGTTGGAATTACGGGGCATATCATATAGAGATTCGTATCTTTTCCATTTTTGTCCATTGACTAAAACCTCAACCTCAAAATTCTCTATATTAGATGTTCCTCTTGAAGAAACATTATAACTCTGAAGAAATCTTCCGGTCCCGGTAAACTGCTGGGTTTTTCTAACGCCCTCTATAATGGTAGCAGTTATTTTGGAAGAGTTATTTAGGTTTATTCTGACATAATCTGAGGTCAGCTTAATAATATAATTTGATCCATTATTTAAGCATTTAAGTTCCGAGTAATTGGGCAGAAGAACTGCTCCCCCTCTAATATCATCAAAATTTTTACCATTCCATGATATTTCTATTTCGCCTTTTGCTGATATTGCTCTGGAAGCCGTGTGTCCCGCCAAAGCTGCTAATCCATAGACCGAAGCTTCCCTAGTCGCCTGATTTATGTTAAGCTCCGATATTGAGTCCTCTATAAAAAACAGAACTAACTGGACTAAATTTTCCAGGACGAAGATGATTTGTCCCCAAACCGATGCAACCGTGAAAAGTTGGGCAGATTGTGCATACCTATTCTGAACAAGAGTTAGGGTTTCGGATAGTAGCTCCGATATTTTTGCCTTATTTTTAGATAAAAAATCCATTCTTATATTATTTTTATTCCTAGTATTGGGTTTCCTTTTATAGCAAAATCTATAACGCAAGCATCCCTGTAATCTCCCTTAAAGAATCCCACCTTAAAATCCACTTGAAATGTCGATCTCGACAAGGGAACATATGTCATTAACTGCATTGCTATAGCTTGTTCAAGAGACGACTGATCCACTTCAAAATCAAAGATTAAAGATTCTAAGTCTATACCAAAATAAGGATCTCCCAGAACCTGTCCAGGTTTGGTGAGCATCACATTCTTGATCATACCAATAAGGATTTCGATCTCGTTGTTAGTCTCGAGATATCCCGGAGTATAATTAGGATCGTCCGGATTTCTTGGATATATTTCTACCATTCTAGCCATAGCTCTCTTATATATTTGTTTTATTTAGAGAGCACTTATTTTAATGAAAGAAACCAATAACCTCGTTTGAATTAGTTTAAACGAGGAGCAACGTGCTGTAGATCAAGTTCATCCAATAGGGTTTTAGCAGCCAGTCTTTGAATTTTAAGAACCATGCTGGAAGACACATTGAATTCCTGTGGCCTACTTGTAATATATGTTGCTGAATTGATAAGGTCAAAAGAATTTATTCCGGAATCTGCGGTGGAAAGCCATCTGTCAGATTTTTCAATGAAATCTTCTCCATATGACTTAACCAGGCGCGAAATTGAAAATCCCCCCTGTTCACCTCCCGGATTTATCGATAGCATTCTTGAAATCTCTGTTGATTCAGATTCTTCTAAAAGATTTCTGAATCTCATAAACTCTCTCACACTAGCATTATTCTGTTTCAGTCTTACTATGCCAACTTTTATATCATCTACTATAGTATAATCGGTGGTTCCAAGCTTCATCTGAAATGCTTTTTTTGGGCAATTTCCGTGAGAAATAGAATACTTGTTAGTTTTTACTGGTCTTACCATCCCGTTAGTACATATTACCCTTTCCATGTATGGCTCTAACATAACACCAAATGGATCTATGGTAACTGAATGTCCGGTCTTCCAAACCTCGCCATATGGTAATTCGTGCGAACTATCATTTGTAAATTGAAGCACCAGCTTACCCTCACTAAAAACGGATGAGCTTAGATTGACCTTTCTATCAGTTATCTGCGAAACAGAATTGGCTAGGGATTTACCAGTTTCATGATATACATTGGAATTATATACGGAAGAGACAGTTCTAACTTTCCTAATAATTCCATCATCAACATACATGGCCAATTCTTGATCAGAAAACATCCCGCAAAGAGACGATTTAACATCATCCCAGTTTTCCATGTTCGGACCGACTTTTCTAATAAATCCTTTTTTTATCTGCATGTTTTCTAGAAGATGTCTTGCAGCATCATCATCAACAGGGACTCCCGTAATGTGAACTTTACCATTAATAATATCTAATGACTTACCGGATTCGAATTGAACGCTACGTCCAGCTGCTTTGCTAATAGCATCTATTATCTGTCCTGCAACTTCAAAATTCTTGTAACTCATATTACAGAATCTGTATATTTTTTAATTCCATTGAAGGAAATAGCTTGGAGTATTCTCGTCTTTAATCTGAGCTAACACCTCAGCCTTCTCAGTTGTTCCTAAAGACTGTATGTTATTATAATTGATTCTAACCCCACCTGGAAGATTATATTCAAACATTCCTAAAAGACGTCCAATATTGATCTTGGCTTCGGCCAAGACATATCTCACGAAGAGTTCGTCATCATATAGTGATTCCTCAGGAATGTCGATAAAAGCCCTTATTCCAACATCTTTTCCGATAAGCTGAAAATTTTGGCTTCCGGTTCCAGCAGACGATCTCGATGGATCTCTTCCGAGTATCGTTAATCTCTTTGTATTTTTGTTATAGTTGAACGCAAACGTCTCTAAAAGGTAAGCCTTGGCTAGGTCAAAGAAAGAGTATAAAACTGTCCTATAAACTAAATTATCACCGACGAATGGAGATAACATAAGCTCAGATCCTAGAAGTTTAGAATCACCGAAGTCTCTATCCGGGGTTCCTGTCAGACCGCTGGACTGTACTTCTCTTACATCATAGACAGATCTGACACAATCAGGAAGTTGTATCTGACGAGTTGCAGCAAAAGAAGGGGAAAGAAATAATTCTCTACCAAGAACGAATATTTTCTCTTCCACAGCATATTGGTAATTATCATACATAAAAGCCCGAGCTCTTTTGATGATCCTTTTAATTTCCTGCTCATTAAGATTATAAGGTAAAGCACATGAGTGTGAAAGCTCGTCCTTTACTTCCTGTATGAGTTGCTGTTCCGTCATTTTCTAAGATTATTTATCGGTCCCATTGCTCCGGGAATTCCGGTTGGTTTAGAATTTAAGTTCCTAAACATAGCACCCTGAGGTTTTTTAGCATCCTGGTAATTTCTATCTTTAAATTCCTGGGATATCTGTATTCCACTTTTCTTCTTTCCATCTGGTTTTTCCTCTACTATTTCCGTCTCGTCAGAAATAAAAGCAAGTTGGCCAATAAAACCAGATCTAATTATTCCTCCATTAACAGAGCAGTTAATTTCTTTTTCCCCGTTATCTATGTAAGAATCATTTATATCGTTTGTGAATCTTAATTCACATTTAGAGAGCTTGCTCTTTGAGATCTTGTTATTCGTAATCACGTCACAATTTTCAAGATTTCCGCTTTCTATTTCACATCCAAAGAGTCTGCAATTGTATATGTTTCCCGCGATCTTACATTCAATTAGATCCATGTCTCTTAATAAATATGCCTTAGTGGTTTCGGCATCTTTAAGCTGAAATCTAGTGAGCTGCGTGTCATAATTCAGATATCCCTTAGTTATTTCATTTTCAACTATGACATCGTAAAGGACTTCCCTAATTTGGTTGAAATATGATTTGATGATTTGTTGATCGGATTTGAGATCAACTAAAACACTAAGGCCCTGAAAATTCTTAAAAAATAATTCAGGTTCAACAAACGATGAAGACTCCTTGTAGATGTCATTTAAGGATTTCTCAAGTTTGGAAGCCTCTGTCGGGGTAAACTCCTCATTAAAGAGAAGAACCTGGTGTGTATAGGAAACTATGTGATCCATAACTTCCTTGATTTGAATATACTTTCTTTGATAGTCCTTTCCTCCCAAGTATCTCACCTCAAAATATCCATCCTTAAGCTTAGTGAAATTAATTCCATTATTTTTTTCGGCAGGAACTTTATATTGGTTCTTATCAATATATGAAAGTTTACCCGGAGATAAAAACTTATTCGCAGGTACAACCTTTTTGATTGATTTAGCGTATAGAGAACCTTTTCTATTTGGAAACCTTTCCCAAATATAATCCTCATCAAAACCAAGTACGAATTTTAACAAATTGAGGGATTCTATACTAGGAAGGCTTGGGTATACGTCTTTATCAAAGCTAACTCCAAACTGAAATGCACATTTACTATCAGTATACCCATTTTCTTCTATCCATCTCAGTATTCTTATTAGGATAGGTATAGCCTCAAAATAAGGAAGAGGACCCGTGATGAGTTCAGTCATCTTGGATCCTCCAGAATAATCAGGTTCTATTTTAAATTGTTCTCTTGTGGGAATAAATCTCGAATGGTACTTTTTAAATACCCTAATCTTTTTTCCTATCTGTGGGGAAAGCTGCTCAGCGATCTCCTTTTTTGTGAAATGGGAATAGAATTCGAATTCCATCCCAATCAGACAGGAACTAAAGAAATTATTGGCTAGTAGATTTTCCAATTTCGGCCTCTCTCAGATGTATTTTGAGAGTTGATGTATCAACGCTCAAAACCGAGCAAGATACCTCTTGTCCCGGAGAATATTCATTGACAGGCTCGAGTAGCTCTTCCCTTTCTATGAGTCCATTAAATCCATTTTCTAATTTAACAAACACACCAAAGGTCTTAACTTTACTAACCTGTCCTTTATATATTTTATTTTCTCCAGGTTCCACCGAAATGTCCTTCATTTCTTGTAGAAATTTGTTTTTCTGAGAGGGTTCGTTTAGTGTTAATCCTATTCTGGATGGGTTTTTAATATCAGAGACCCAGAATTCAATAGAAGTCCCGGGGCTTAGTAAAGATGTGTCCCCGTTAACTTGATCCGTAGGAATTAAACCCGTGTATATCTCGTCCCATTCAACAAAAAGTCCCAAGCTCTCTGCATATCCAGTAACAACACCATTATATTTTTCGGTAAATGATAGTTCTTGTACTTTTTCAAATATAATTTTTTTGAGGTATTTCTTAAACGAAACCACAAAAATATCTCTCTTTTCATCATACATTTCAACCATGACGTTAATCTTCTTACCAAGATATGAAGAAAAATCCATAATTCTGTTGGCTGCCGCAAGACTACCTGGAAGGAAACATCTAACACCAGAAAGATTAACCATAAATCCTCCGTTACATAGGGACTCTATTTTTGCACTGAAAGCAACATTATTGGTTTCTAAAGCTTTTCCAAGCTCCTTCTTGACTGATTGTTCGTGTCCCGCTGAAAGTGACCCAAAATAAGTTCCGGTCTTATCCTTTAATACCACTATATCAATAACATCGCCTATGTTAAGGTCATACTCTGTATATCCCAAGTTTCTAATAGATCTTAGTTCTTTCTCCAAGTTTATTACTATGGATTGACCCATGGATGATTCGCAAACTGCAACCCCATTGTTTATATGATCAACTCTGACTCTTACGGTGCTTCCGCTGTCAAATTCCTTACCGTTGTGATAATTTCCTTCGGGGAAAGATCTTGAGAAACTCTCGTTATAGAGTTCATCGAGTAACGATCTTTCTTCTGAGGTGTAGTCATCGCAGGTATAATTCTTTTTTCTTGCCATTTTTTTTAATTTAATAAACTTATTGTTCTTCTTTTTATCCTGAAATGTGGAAAGAATTTCAACTATTGTCAGAATTTTTTATAGTCCTCATTAAAAGCTTTTTGAAGCTCCGATGGAAGTTCCGGGATAGGATAAACAGGATCTGCGGTTCCAAAACAAAACTTAAATAGTCCAGAAACGTCAGCTGCACTCCTTAAAAATTCATCCAAGTAAACCACAAAATAAGCATTTTTTAAGGAGAGTCTTTTCCAATCTGGTAAATCGTCAGAAAGTGCTATTGGACTAAGGAGATTAATCACATGCCTTCCTAATAGGGGAATAATAGGCCATGGAATGTAACTTAATATTTTTGAAGCAACCTCTATGACTGGATTAATTATCATATCAGCCAGAGGTATTTTTGGCGATCCCATCCAGTTTTTCCACAATAAGCTTAGAGGTAATCTCGCTGGGGGAGGAGCACCAAGAGACATAACTGCCATTTCAGCTATTCCAGTGGGCCTTGCTGGGGGTATTACAGGTATTTGGGTAGCTGAGAGGAAAGAAGGTATAGCTCCATTAGGATCTGTAGCCTTATTAAGTATCTTTCTGGTTATTTTTACTATATCCTGTGAATTAAGATTCATAAATTTAGGTGAATCTATATCATTAATCTCCGGCATTATGGTCTCAATGCTATTCTCGACAAATTCTTCTATGAAGCTGGACAGAAAAGATTTTATTACACTTCCGGGTATAGTAATCCTTGGAATTCCGCCCGCAAGGAGAGTTTGCGAAATCTGATCCTGTTTGGGTGGAAAAACCTGAGGGAACTCAAACATCATAAATGCAGTTCCGTAACTTATACAAGCGGGCTCTAAGCATCCAAACAGCCCCTGAGGATGTGGATATTTGGATATTAAAGGCTCCTCCCTGTCTATTATATCTTTGGGAGAAAGTATAGGAATAGTAGCAGTAATTATGTTCTGGTTAGTGGGTTCTTTTACTGCTTTTTCCACCGCTATTGGATTATTTTTCGTGGCCTTGCCTAAACCCATTTTTTTAGCCAGAAGCTTTTTAAAATCTTTAACTCTCATCACTACCGCAGAAGAAGGAATATTAAGAATTTCTTGTGCGTTATTTTCTACTGCTCCTGGTATAGATGAAATTATAGTGGTAAGCTCCGGTGTGATGTTTCTCGTGTATTCCGCGAAATCATTTCTCTCCAATTCTATTCCCGCGACCCCGGCCATAATTCTAAGGTACATCGCCTCTAATTGGGGATCTGGAAATGTCTTAAATTTTAATGTTCCTGGTGCTCCGTCGGTTATTTTAAATTCGGGAAAATTAAATATACCGGTATAATTAGCGGAGGACACCAATGAAAATGCTCCCTCCCTTAGTCTTTTACTAATTGATTTTTTATTCCCCTTCATTATTTTATGAGATGTCACTGCCATTTGAGTTTTAACCTGAGCAACAAGAGAAATAAATTCATCTCTGGACATCTGCTGAGGATCACCAGGGAATAAAATAAGTACAGAATTTGAATTGGTTAAATTTCTATTTATGGGGTACAATAAGGGGTTAAGTCCTATCCTCATTTCTCTAAGAACAGATTTCATCTCACTTCTTAAATTAACAAACTTGGGGCATTCAGTTGGACTTAAATCTTTCGCTATGTTCTCCCTATTGGCCTTAAAATTAAGAGCGCTCGGAATACCAAATTTAAGTTTATCCTTATCCTTTGGAAAATAGATATCTCTAGGAGATGGCATTTTCTTATCAAAGAATTCCTTTATTGTTTTAGATAAGGCATCTTTTCTAGCATTTATTATTTGATCTATCTCTTCCTGCGGGATTTTATCTATGGGCTTTTCATCATCATATAATGCTGCTCTTTTTTTATACTCCTTCTGATTTTGGTCTATTAAATTTTTAATTTCCTTCTCTTTTTCCTGAGCTCCATTAAGAATACTTGTGTTTTTAAGAGGCTCTACTCTGTCCATAATCTTATTGATATTGGAATTCATTTCACCCATAATATTTTTTGGGGTATCCAATATTTCTTTTCCGAATCCGGGAAGAGGAATTAGCTTGTCTGGTATACCATGAGTTATTTTTTCTTTTAACTTTTGGAGAATGTCCATTATTTTAGGATCGGATTTTCTTGGAATAAATCTTGGCCCCCTAATTCCGGTCAGAAATAGAGAAGTTCCAAAAAGATTTTCTTTAAGATAAACCAGAGGGGTAGGCATGAACCCTCCTATAAAAGGAATAAAAATAACAAGTATACCAAGTCCAAAAGGCAGCGGTATAACTATAGGATCTATTATGGTCCATATCATAGGAAGAGGAATCCTGAGGTATGGTAATCCATCGATCGGGTTAACAGCTGGAGATATCGGGATGAATGCAGGTGGGATATATCCCACTGGCCAATATCTAAATCCAAATCTAACAGATGGTCCTGGGGTTAAAAAGAAATTAACATCTTCGACCGGTGGAATTCCATTAGGATACGGCAAAAGTCCTAAAAGAGTGGCTTTTTTACAGAATTCTTTCCACCAGCAAACCTGGTAAATTGTAGGACAATCCGATGATCCCGAAGAAGACTGTAGATAATTATCCTTCTGGAAGTCACTTCCCGCGGGTCCACAACAGGGAGGGGGGCAAGAAGGGCTTCTTCTAGGAAATGGAGCAGGAGCTTGTCCTCCCGGTGCAGGAGCCCCTCCTGAACATGACACATTGAAGTCATTTTTAAGTTTTTCAGGAGATGTAGCATTATTCAGTTCATTGATTTTCGTTCCTATAAAAATCAAAAGATCCTCAACCTCATTCATCTTTGATCTAATTGAGTTTCTTCTGGATTGAATATATTGGGTTAAATCAAAGTCTTCAGGTTCTTCAGCGCCGGATATTGCTAATGATGCAATTGAAACGCATAATGCAGCAGCAGACCTTCCAGACGAAATTATAGAATTTATTCTGGGCTCTATTAAAGCATTATAAGTTTGTTGATATCTCTCATCCCATTTGCTCTTATAATTTCCCCAAAAATCAAGAAAATTAGAATTAGGTTCACCGTCAGGATTAAAAGACGATGGTTTGAGTTTGGAAGGATCTCTTGCATCATTATCTCCTCTTTCTTCTGGGGTAAAAAATAGCCACGGAAGTGCGGATTTTTCAATTAGCTGTCCATATAAAAATCCCCTCTTAGATTGGATTTCAGAAATTATTTGGCTCTTTGATTTTGATGATCCCTGAACATCTCCGGCAAAATCATAAAAATCAGCAATCTCTGAAATTCCTCCAGCACCAGTGTGAATAAAATTCAAGGCTTTATTTACTCCATCGAAAAAATTATTAGGTCTTCCAAATAATACTCCGTCTTGTTTGTATTCCTGTCCTATTTTTATTTTTTTCTTGTCAACCTTAATTACCTTGTTAGTGGCTTGGGATATTCCTCCACTTAAATTTGGCATTTGAGGCTCGTCCACCTCTTCGTACGGAACATCATCTTGTCTTAATGTTGGATATGAAAATGTAAAATTTACAGTTCTGTTTGCATTTTCCAATGTTCCCTTAAATCTAACGGAGAATGAATTGAGTGATGATATGTAATTGAATATGGAGGAAGAATTAAATACAGAAAGAGGATTTCCCTGCTTATATTTGTTCCATTCCAAAAAAAGATCCTCATAATATCTGTCTATTATTCTATAATGAATATGAATTTCCTCAACCTGTTGTTCTAATTTTATGAATCTTGATAAAAGATCGACATTGTTTATCAATTCTTTCTGTTTATTGGATACCTGATCTAAGCACTGATCTATTTGTCCTATAATATCAACTTCGGGCAGGGTAATGGGAGAAGCCTCTTTTTCCCTGGTTGGAAAATCAACAGGTTCGACGCATGTTTCCTCCTTGATTCTTTCGAGATCCTCTATATTAAACAATGGTTCACCCGTTAAAGGGTCCTGAGGGTATGGAGGATCACAATCTCTTTCATCTATTAATGGTGGCTCGTCTATAGTAAAATCTCTTCCTGAATCTGGGTAGTCGCTATCGAGATCAGAGAATTCTCTTTCCTGTGCCTCTAGATCATCCGGGTAAATAGAGACATCATCAGGAAGCTCCCCCTCATTGGTGTCTTCATTTTCACACGGCTTTCTTCCTGATTTTCTTTTGGATAATATTTCTTTTATTTCCCTCGATGCTTCAGAAGCAGATTTTCCACTAGATTTTAAAGAAAAATGAACGGGCTGATTGCCACTCATTATTATATCAAAAGAGATAGGTAGACCTAAAACATTTACGGTTCTGGATTTTTTATTGGCGTAATTAAAAGGTTTACCTAAAACGGATGGACTTATATTATCAAATATTTCCTCCTTAATTTCCTGTAAAATATCAGGGGAATCCGTCGCAATTTTTCTTTCGGCCTGTTTAGAATTGGTAAATCCTGATAGGGTTTTTCCAGGGTTCTTTTTCTCGTATATTTGCTTTAATATCTCAGAGTATAACTCATCCCCCTGCATTTTACAAGAAAGATCCTCAACTTTTTCTATTGGTATAGATAAAGGCTTGGGCTTTAATGATTCAACCATTGCATTTATGGCGGTTTCAAATATTTCCGTTTCTTTTTGTATTTCTACTTCAGGATCAACGTCAGTAATTTCAGGAATTTGATAGTCAGGACCAAATATAGTCTTCAAAACGAATGAGTTGTTAAGCTGTGTTGGGTCGGCGCTTAACAACGCTTCCATTATGGTATCAATAGATCCGTTTATTTTTGGCGGTTCGTTCATTTAATTAAAATACGCAGCTACCATCATCTATAGTGGCATCTGGGTTAAAGTTTTTAGCATCAGGATCTGTACATCCATAAATATCGTTTTCCCTTGTTACCCTGACAGTCTTGCTGGTTGACAAGGATTCATACAATGAAGCTAGCGTGGAATTAACACCAGGGGTTGCAGGCTGCTTTGAATCAACTGCTGACGAAAGCTTCTTTAAAAAGTCCCAAAGTGGTTCGGCACAAATAGCAGAGAAAACTGGGTTGTGACCCAGATTAGTAGTTTTACCGTCAACATGAACCTCTTCAGAGGAATATTTAATTTTATTGACACCTACTGCGTTAATCTCCTGGTCCGCATATTTAGTAATTACTCCCCCACGAAATTCCATTGCACTAGTATCTTCTGCATGGGATATTAAAATTGAATTGTCATTTCTTATTATTATTCTAGATTCCTTAAGATCTATAACCAACCCCTTTTCAACGGTGTAATATATTTTTAGTTTCTCTATCCCGTCATAGATTAAAGAATGAGCACCATCATAGCTTCTACTTATCTCGGTAACTAAGTCGGGGGAAAGCTCCTGAATAGCTTTATATTCAGGGCTATAATAGTTTTTATTGTTGAATTGGACATGCACAACAGATCCTAATTTTGGAATAGAAACTCTTCCACTTCCTCCCCCGTCTCCATACGACATTTCGAATCTTTGATGAGCCCACGGAATTTCTTTATCATTAAGATCATCAAATACTCCAAAAACTTTAACCTTGGCCCTGCCCTTAAATTCGGGGTCCTTGTTATCAACAACAACGCCTAAATAATGTGTTACTTCAGCATTGGATTTTTTAAGATTTTCTCTGGTTACTAGTGCCATATAGATTATACAGGATTTATCAGATCAAGTTCCCAAATTGATCAGTGGTAGGATAAACCCTTCCCAGCTGTTTTTGAGTAGTCTGCGGTTCCTGTATATACTCATCCCCGTTACTATCCATATAATTTCTCTCTGGAGGACCTAATGATTCACCGGGTACCTTCGGGTAAACATCTCCTAGTGTCGACGGGTTTTGCGAAGCATTTATGGATGATGTTCCGGATTGTACGCTGTTGTTATAAACTGGATCCTTAGATGCTAATGGATCGGGGGGCGGAACACTATTTTGTGTGTAATTCAATTCTCTTGGAAGCCTACTTCTGGTAGTTATGCTTCCGGGTAATGAATTATCCATATAAACATCCTCGTTTGGCTCTGGGTATATTCTATCTGGTACCCCAAGATTTACTCCTGGGTTATTTTCATATTCATCACCTCCTGAAGGTGGATATGTTCTATTAGGTAGACCCAGATCCCGTCCAGGGACGTCGCTATATTCATCCAGAGAAGGCTGCGGATAGATTCTATTTGGGGCACCTAAATCTGTTCCTGGAACATTAGTATATTCATCACCTCCTGAAGGTGGATATGTTCTATTAGGTAGACCCAAATCTTGACCGGGTGTGTCTGGGTATTCATCCAATATTGGCTGTGGATAAATTCTATTCGGAACTCCTAAATCAGATCCTGGAACATTAGAATATTCATCTCCCCCTGCGGCTGGATAAGCTCTGTTAGGTAGACCCAAATCTTGACCAGGTGTGTCTGGGTATTCATCTCCATTTGGCTGTGGATATACTCTGCCAGGGGTTCCTAAATCTTGACCCGGAACATCTGGAAATTCGTCACCATTCACGGGTGGATATGATCTATTAGGAAGCCCAAGGTCTGATCCAGGAACATCCAAATATTCATCCCCGTTTGGTGTGCTATAAACTCTTCCAGGTACGCCTAACTCCTGTCCAGGAACATTAGAGTATTCATCCCCATTTGCCGGGGGGTAAGCTCTATTAGGAAGTCCAAGGTCTGATCCAGGAACATCCGGATACGAATCAGAATTAACGGGCGTATAAACTCTTCCAGGAACACCCAGATCTGCTCCAGGTACTCCGCTGTATTGATCATCATTATTCGTTTGGTATGTCCTATCGGGAAGTCCCAGATCGGATCCAGGAACATTTCCATAAACATCGTCCGTCGGCTGAACATAAACTCTTCCGGGTAGGCCTAAATCCTGTCCGGGAACCGTACTATATTGGTCGTTATTATTAGATGGATATGATCTATTAGGAAGTCCTAGATCAGATCCAGGAACGTTTCCATAAACATCATTAGGACCAAGGGATCCTGAAGGAGCTCCTGGACCAAGAACATTACCAAGATTCTGAGCTGGGTTTTCAGGTACAGTTAAATACACATCTTCATTAACTCTTGGGTACTGTCTTTGCCCTGGTCCTCCCAATCCAGTAGATTGGGGATCAGCTTTTTTAAACGGATTTGGTATTCCAGACTTTAGTGAATTTACCAAACTGAAAGCATCGTTAGTTGCTTGAGCTAACTGGGAAGGCTGAAATCCGTATATGTTTCCCAAAAGTTTAGACTCTATAAACGAAACGGCTTCATTTTTAATGGTCGCCACTGTGTTAGTAACGAAATTTGAAGCAAGCTGAGCAAAATAATCTCCTGCACTAGGTTTATCATCAAAAGTTAATTTTTCAAGACCCGATGTTAAATCATAATCCATCGCAGTATAATTTTCAACCCCTCCCCAGGTGTCGCTTATGATCATGCCCTTGATTCCATTATCGTCCTTATATTCATTCAATTCTGTGAATTGCAATTTATAATCTTTAACCCTTCCCACTTGGATTTTAAATGACGTTGAAACCATTTGTCCTCCGGTGTTATTGATTGTATCGAAAGATGGATATGTTGAATCAAAATCAAATTCACATTGATCAAGCTGATAAATGTATACATAGGGCTGTAGATTATAAAGTCCCGATTGGACATCACCTGGTCCTCCAGCTTTTAAGTCCGGTCTAGTAGATCTGTTAAGAAATTTTTCTGTGCTGTCAAGCAATCCAGTCTGTGAATTAAAATCAGATAAAACATTGGCCACTTTTGCCACTGCAGGCACGGAAAATGGATTTAAAACATCACTCATATTAAAATCCAATTGAATATTTCTCATCTCCGTTACAACGATCCACATTCTAAATTTTCTTAGGTTTTCGGGGAGCATCACTCTATGGTGGGTATAATCATAAACTGCTTTTCTATATAGTTCAGCAAGTGCAGAAACCCTCATATCGATAGATTCCAAACAATTTATAGTGAGTTCTCCAGCTCTCTGCGGTTTTCCAGCAGCTTTCCCATATCTAGGTATCGAAGATGCAACTAAATTGTTTAGCCCGGAAACGGTTTGAAAATACCATGGAGAATTTTTATTCAAATACTCTATCCCGTTACCAAAAGCTTTAAGCATTTGATATCTTTTTTCGGATCTAGTTCTTAAGAAAGCTTGTGCGCCTAAATAGCCAACACCCCCCTGCATATTAAAAAGATTTCTTCTTCCGTTTTCAGATTTTAATTTTGATCCATAGAAGAAATCAGTATTTGTTTTATATGCTCCATCGACGTTTAATTGATAATCAACAAATAGATTTTTTGATCCCATTTCTCTGGATAATTGCTGTTTGATTCTATCAGCCATATCGTCATCCCCTCCTACTCCTTCCATTTTTTTAAATAGTGGAGATATAGGAAGAAATGTTTCTTCCTCCAATAGACTGGAATTTCCAAAATCAAAAATAAATCTGAAAGAGATATATGTGGGGTCCTCTTTTTTTCCAGATCTAGTTGTTTTTAGTCCCTTAAGAAATTTTTCCCTCTGAAAGTCTATCTTCCTGTCAAGTGCAGATTCGTCAGGAACTAATCTATTTTTAAGGCCAGAGCCTAATTCGCTTCCAAAGTTTGCCATTTTTATTCTTCGTTAATTCCGTCTAGAATGTCGGGATCCGATGCAAGACCAGCATTCAATGACCATTCTTTTTTTCCAAGTACTAATGTTTGATATATTCCCTCGCTTTTTCTATAATTTATTTCGATTCCCAAAACAACATAATTTCCAGAGAGAAAGAGATTATTTTTTCTCGACTCCGAATCCTTCATAGAATTTGCAACCGGATCTTTACTAAAAGAATTTTTAGAGTCCGCAGTGACAGTGGAACTTCCCTCGTGAACTATGTTTACCACAATATTTTGTCCTCTATATATGAAAGGAGTCCATGCTCTGTTTTTTATCTTCAATAGCATTTTATAATTATCATTCTTATTCAGAATGTTTTGAACCATTGCCTGTTGGATGTTTTCATGAGCATTTTCGTGGTAAACAGTACCAATGTATGTTTTTTTGATTTCCTCCTTGTAAATGTCTTCACCCAATCTTCCTTTGTTTATAGTTGCTCTTGCACCCAATCTTTTATTTGTTATGCTTTCTATTGGATAGGTAACAAATTTATTTTTAGGCTTATCAGATTCAAGCTTAGAATCATAAAACTGTATATTTTGAAAGTATCCAAGGTCATTGTTAATTCTTCCCGCATTATGTTCCACAGAGAAAGCGGTAATAAATGTTGGGTATTTTTTAAAATTATTGGAATTAGAAAACATCAGGGGAAAGTCTCCTTCAAATGGTTTAGTTCCGCCCATAATAGATTTATTTTCATCTACCCCATAGGGAAGCTTTAAAGTCTCCATCTCGTTTTTATCATCGAATTGCTTTCTCATATTGACAAAGTTCAGATTATAATATTGATCTATCCAGCAGTCGAAATAATCCTCGTCAGAAAGCCAAGAAGCATTAGATACATTTTTTATAAATGAATAGTAGTCAAGGTTGGGGGAAATCCAAGTCATCTGGTCTGATGTTTTCTTCTCGTTACATGCAAATCCTAACCCCAGATCATTAGATATTTGTAATAAAGCATCGTATGAAGAACCGTTTATAGCCTTACAGATATGCTTGTATATTTTGGGAATTCTCGTTTCTCCCCTAATAGTAAAACTTATATATTTTCCAGTTGACCCGTCACTATCATTTCCTCCCAAATTACTAGAAAAGGTAGAAATTACCTCGGTAACTATAAAGTCCATTCTGATTGGCTTATATTCCTCTCCTAGTGCTCTTATATACAGCGAAATTATATCTCCGTCTTTGGGATATGATGTATAAATAAATCTTTCATCCAACGTCTGAAATCTAAATATAATAGTGGGTAAAAAAGTGCTTAGATCAAGAGTAAATGTTTGTATTCCGCTAACAAAAATATTATTTATTTTAATCAGCGGTTGATCCAATCCAGATGAGTTTTTCTGTGTGTTATTGGAAGCAAGATCTTGTTCCCCCTGATCCCCTTCCCCTTTGGATGTGTTGACTGTGGAGAGTTCATCCAATATTATTTCAGGCTTGGTGATTTGCAGTATGGTCTTATTTAGATTTATGTCCGCCATTATCTAAAAATGTTTTTTTGAGCTAATTTAGATTTCAATTGGGTCAAAGATACGTTTCTATTGGATTTAGTTCGACATTGACCTATATCAGGGCCAAAAATTAATTTGCCATCCCCAATTTGTATTTGTTGCTCTCCATCCGCAAGAATATTAGGAGGTAAAGCTTGAGCTGCATTGGATATATTTTTTGAGTTTAAATACTCCAATCTATCATTACTGATCTTAGATATCTTATCTTGTAGCTCCTTTCTAAAAGTCTTGGATTTATTGTTCTCCTTAATTCTTCCGCTATTGGAAAGATCAGTAACTGTTTGATCTCCCGGTATTGCTAATATTTCTCCTCTTTCCAAACTTAATGGATTGGAGATATTATTGATTTTCAGCATTGTTCCCAGGCTTGCTTGGGATTTCATATAAAGAAGAGCAACCAAATCTGCTCTCATCTCGGTTTCTTCAGTCACTAGAGCTATGGATCTGAGGGTAAATCTAACTCTTCTTGGATCCCATTCAGCGGGAACAAGGTCTATCATTTTAGCACCAGTTCTTGGATCTATTCTCTCTAGTTTTTTTTCTATGATATCTATACCTAACATCTTTTAATTTTTTTATTAATTACCAGGAAGATTTTCACCCGCAATTTGTCCCTGAACAACAGAAAGGGTTCCGTTTCCAGTTTTTCCTTCGGCAGTGATTTCAGCAAGGGATTTTCCGGTGATATCCTGGAATGCTCTAAGAGCTTCTTCCGATGTCGGGAGATTACCAAGGTACATCCTTCCATTTCCCCTATTAAGCTGGGACTCAAAGTCTCCTTTGTGTCTTTGCCTAGCGTGTTGCATTTGGAAAGTTGCTTTAAATCCTATCGGGAAATCATCAGGACCTAATGTTTCATCAAAATCTATAGTGACACTGGAGCAAATTAGATTTCCGACCATTGCAATTGGATTCAAAGGATTTCCCACAACCATATGCCAATCTCCGGTTGGATATCCGCTTAACATCATAGGTTTAAAGTAGATTGTTCTTAGAAACTGGTCCGAAATAAAAACAGAAAGGGATTTCATAAATTTAGAATTAGGATCAACCCCTTTGGATGGATCCTCTATAAATCTTTTCAAGTCATCTGCAGCCTCCTTGGCGTATTTTTCAAACTCCTGTAGTCTATTCACCGTATTTTGGCTTAGTACACCGCTGACCGCTTCCCTAATATATTGTAATGGATTTGTTAGAAGTTTAGCGTACCCCTCTCCTCCTCCAGGAAATCCGATTCCCACATTGGTCTGTTCAAGCCTAACCTCAGGAGATAAAAAGGTGCCATAATCTGATCCTAGCACTAAAATATTGGTCATTAAATCCAGAAATAAAAGCTTGGTGTTCATCTGACCAACGGAGGTTAAATTGTAATCAAACGCAAGAGTAAATGTCTCCATACCTCCGCTAAATCCTCTTCCTCTAACCATCATTTTATCTACAGTATTAAGATTAACAAATATTTTTTTAGATAACGGTCCACCAGCACTCGTTTCAAGATCTAGAAAGAATCTTCTCAATCTGTTAATCTGCCTCTCCGGATTCTCCAATGTTCCTAAAATTTTATCTATATCAGATGATGCCTGGGCAAGAGGATCAGAAAGTGCAGATTTTAAAACGTCTCCAAATGGTGTATTCATTAATCCTATGTCACCCGTTTTCATGTTAAGCATGTCGGGCTGACTTTCTGGATTAAAATTTAAACCAGTGGTAAATTTTAATATTCCTCCTAGAGTGTTTCCCGTTCCCTCGCCAAAGTATGTTACAGCTTGGGCAACGGGTAAAGCTACGTTCAGTTCCCCTTTATCACTTATGATTTTTTGGATATGGTCTTTGGGTCCTTGATCCATAGACACGCTTTGTCCCGAAACATCAACTCTAAGATTTGATGTTGGAACTCTTAATGAGTCTAAAACAGGACTTGGAAATCTTCTTAAAGTAATCATTCTATTATTAGGAATAACACCATAATGCTTGCAAAATATAAAGTCCTTAACATTATAAGGCTGGGATCTATATTGGCTGTTCTGAAAGTCCATAAATGCTGGAACCCCTTGTGAATTAGGTTCAGAAACAGCTTTGATGATATTAGCAGCAGTGGGATTTCTAGAAATTGCCGGGGTTATAATTCTGGCTGCGCTGGTTGTTTCGGATTTATGATATCTGACTCCGCTTTTTCCAAGAACATAATAAGCAAAAAGTCCAGTCAGTGGATTATTAGCTGAAGAAGCTTCATAAAACAAACTTTTAGGAAGTTTATCTCTTTCACTAAGCTCAAATGTGCCAAAAACTTTATCACCAGCATTCTGAAAAGTAGGAGAATTAGTAGATTGTATTCCAGGTTCAATTACTGATCCTCCAGATCCAGCATTTGATACCGAAGGTGGATTTAATACCTGTCCCGTTTGATTTACTGGATTTTCGCCTGCCATCTAATAAAACCTTTCTTTTATATATTTAGATTCGATTACTGGACGTAAATGAACTCCAGATTGTCTCTCTCAAAATGTATAGAAAGATTTTTTCCTAAATTCCTGATGGATGCCTGAGTGGAATCAGTAAATATCATGCAAACGTACTCTTCTTTGCACTTTTTTGATGTGTAGGATGCTATTTTTTTATTTACCCACTCCACAAAGATCCATTCCCTTACGGGGTTCATTTCTTTATGGGTAAATCCGTTTGCTTCAAACCAACTATTCACATCGATAAGATAAGTAGGACCCGAATTGGGATTCAGGCTTTTCATCGATTCTATTGATTTGACAACATATACGGTCATCCAGATATTAATCGTTTTGTTTTTCGGAGTTTTGGTTCGCCTGACGTGTTAAATGCTGTAGATGCAACATTTCTCCATATTCTTTAGCCCTTCTGGTTCTTTCCAGTGTTTGATTCAGGGTTTCTTTTTTTCCAAGAAGTCCCATTTGTTTGGCCAGCTTTCTTCTTTCTCTTCTAGATTGAGATTGCATATAAATTAAAAATTATTCTTGAAGTGTTTAATAAAAAGGGTAGACACTAAAGCATCGTCCAATGATAAAGCATCTGAAACGCTCAGCATTTCAAAATTTGTGTCTCTCTCGTTTTCTGAACCGTCAGTTGTTTTTTCTTCTTTTGCTAGTCCGGTCACATCAACAGAAAAACATGGATTAGGGGTTGAGATCATCTTTGATGTGTAGATGTTACCTAAAAACTTCCATCTTTTAACATCTTCTGCCGATATTCCAGATTCTTCTTTTAGTTCTCTTATAGCAGTTTGTAAAATATTGGCATCATGATCATCTGGGGATCCAGTAATTAGGGTTTTTGTTATCCCTCCTGGTCTTGCTGAGCTAATTTCAGATATTATACCAATCATAGTTGGATTTGAATCTTCGTCCATGATATATGGCATGATCACAACAGAAGGCTCTCTCTGCTCTAAATAAATAGATCCGTTGTTCTCAATTACATTGAGATATCCATTACTGTGAATCGTCTTCTTGGATTGATTGTCTATTGTCTGCATTCTTCTTATATATCTCCCTAATATTTTTTCTTAGGGCCTCCTTAATTAGTTCCAAATCCATATCATCAACCACAAAATTTATTATTTCTTTTTCAGCATCTTCAAAAGAACTATTCAGAACATCATATAAACTTTTTGGAGGAAGATTAAGTTTCAATTTAAAATTCACATCAACCCAGTTGGGCTTCTGCTTTTGTAACAGGGATCTAATAGGAGAATCTATTATATACTGAGAATTCCCGGATGTATCGTCTATCAATTGTATATTTCGGCTTCTTCTGGAAGTTTCCCTTTCTCCAGGCGGATTTAATTCTCTTTCCCTGATTTCCCTGGCTTCGCTTCCATCCAATCTGAGCATAAACTCATCAATAATGGAGTAGTTTATTCTGGACCCATCTGTGAAATAAACCCAGAATATTCCTGTGGTTTCATCGAATATAACATCTTGAAGATCAGTTATTGATCCTTTCTGCTCCCCTTTTAACCATTTAAAAGAAAATCCCTGGAGATCTTCTTTAGCCTTAATTAAATCTTGGTTTATCGCTTCAATTTGTTCTTCCATATTATTGCTTTTTTTTAGAAGATTTTTTATCCATTTTATCATTATCTTCTATTATTTTAATTTCAGTGAATCCGTCATTGGAATGGTAGCTAAGGTGGTCCTCGAGATCCTTCTCAATAATCCAGTGCTCCTCTTTTTTCTCTTTACCCTTGCCCTTTGGTATTATTCTTTCCCATATAATTATGTTATCCATAATCGGGTCAGGATGTCTATAAAATCTGTGATATGATTTCATAGATGTTCCTGGGGCTCTAACCTCTATAATTTGTCCATATTGCAACTTTTCCATTTTACTCTATTTTATAGGGCAAATATATGGGATTATTTCAAATTCCATTTATCACTAAAAATTTTTCTTCTCCGTATGTTATTCTATCGAGCTCTTCTCTGTTTTCTATAACAACCTCAGTTGTTCTTCCAAGTGTATTACTATGATGCTCAACTATGGAATTAGTCACAAGAAAATGATTGATCCCCTTTTTATTTAAAGTCATTACATAATCATTGTCGCTATACCAATGTGTGTATCTTTCATCCAAATCCCCTATAATATCGTAAATTTTTCTTTTCTGTACTATACACCAGCCGGATATAGTTTCACGAATAACAAGTCCCGCATAAATACCGGTATTGATCCCGATTCCAATTTTAGGCTGGGTCATAGGACAAATCGGGTAAAAAGACATAAAATCAGGATTGGAATCTCCAAATTCCATTATATTAGAGATCCAATTCTCCTTAAAGATCAGGTCGTTATTACAAAGAGCAACATATTCCGATTTTCCATGTTTTCTGCCAAAATTTAAAAATTTATGGTAACTATATGGCATTGGAGATTTTAAAGTCTCTATATTTTCATACTGAGTAAACTCTCTCTTCCAATCTATGCCCTCCTGAGATTCAACCACTATTGCATTAATATTGACATCAGATTCGGATTTAAAAAGGGAATCCAAACAATTACGGGTCAGACTAAAACATTCATCGTTCTTTGCGTAACTGACTATGATAACGTCTACATTTCTCATCATGATTGGTATGCGTCTCTGATTCTAGAGGATTGTTCAAGAAAAGGTCCAAGCCTATCCAACTGCAGAATTGATTCGCTGTCGGATGCGGACATAGATGGAACTGGATGGACTTCAACAAATATTCCGTCTGCACCTGTTGCCATAGCAAAATTCATCATAGTTGAGACTAGGTCAGGATCTCCTCCTGTTGTACCAGAGCTTCTGTTAGGTTTTTGAAGACTGTGGGTGCAGTCAATAATGACCTTAGTGCCAATTGATCTTTTTATTCTGGGTACCACAGTGGCGTCGACTATTAATTCATTATATCCAAACGTTGTTCCTCTTTCACAGATCATATCTCCAATACCTCCAAAAGCCCTATATTTTTCAATCACATGAGCACACGATTCAGGCGAAAGGAATTGTCCTTTCTTGATATTTGTTGGTTTGCCAGATTGGGCACAAGCTTTAATCAATTCAGTCTGTCTGCATAAAAAAGCAGGGATTTGGAGATGTGTGACGTACGGATCTACTAATTCAACATCAGTGGTTTCATGCACATCGGTCATCACAGGAATCTGATATTTTTTACCTATTTCATGTAGAATGCGCAGTGCTTCTCTCTCGTCTATGCCGGTAAAGCTCTTAGAAGATGTTCGGTTAGCCTTCTTATAGCTTCCCTTAAAAATGAGATCGAATCCGAATTGATTGGATTTTTTAATCAGATATTCTGCAATGATTGAAGAGGTGAAATAATCCTCAATCACACATGGACCTGCTATTAAAATTTTAGCCTCTTGAGACCTCGCCGAGATATCCTCCATGGTGAAATTTGCTATATTGTTCTTTAGTGAATTTTCTTTTTTCTATGAGTCCTGCAACTATCATATCACAGATCACTGACATACACGTGGTTGATGTTGTTGGGGTTAATCCTAAAGGACACACTTCCTCAACTGGCCCAAACTGAACGACTTCGGCGCACTTAATTTCAAAATGATAACTCCTATTTCCAACTATGGCAACAATCAGATTTTTATATTCAAGGTTTTGCTGGATTAGCTCCACCAGCTGAATTATTTCGGTGGTTTTTCCTGAGTTTGAAAATACAAACACTATATCACCTGGCTGAATAATTCCAAGATCCCCATGCTGTGCTTCTGAAGGGTGCATGAAGGATGCAGATATTCCGGTTGAACATAAAGTTGTTGCAAAAGCATGTGCGACCTGTCCAGCCTTTCCCATACCAGAAGTTATTATTCTAGTTCTCTGGGTCATTCTTAAATCCAGCCAGTGCACTAGTTCGTCTATTCTTCTGACTGGTATCTTACTTATTGCATCAATTTCTTTCTGAATTATCTCGTGGTAGTTCATGCTTTTCTTTTATTAATTTGAAAATCAATCATCTCCTTTAGAATATCATATATCGTCATTTTAGATTCCCAGCCTAGATCATTCAGGGCTTTTGTGGAATCGCCGATTAAAAGGTCGACTTCCGCGGGCCTAAAATATTTTGGATCTATTGATATTATTGTTTTTCCCTGGTATAAGCATATTTCTGTAGCACCTTCTCCCTCCCATTCGATGTCCATACCTAATAAGAAAGCAGTTTTGTTCACTATTTCCCTAACAGTGTGGGTTTTTCCAGTGGATAGAACATAATCTTCAGGGGTTTCCCTCTGTAGCATTCTCCACATACCTTCGACATATTCTCTGGCGTGTCCAATATCCCTCTGCGCATCAAGATTGCCCAGCTGGAATGAATCCAATAGTCCAAGAGAAACATCGACCATGGAATCAACTATTTTCTTCTCCATGAAGTTTTCACCTCTTCTGGGTGAAGTGTGATTAAACAGAATTCCATTACAAGCAAAAAGACCGTAGGATTCTTTATAATTCTTGATAATCCAATATCCATAGAGTTTTGCAACTCCGTAAGGGGATCTGGGATAGAATGGGGTCTTCTCCGTCTGGGGAACCTCCTGAACCATCCCGAAAAGTTCAGATGTTGAAGCCTGATACAATTTAGTTTTTGGGGAATGAGTTTTAATAGCCTCTAGAATATTTAGTGTTCCTATTGCATCAACCTGTCCAGTATAATATGGAATCTCAAAAGAGATCTTCACATGACTCTGTGCAGCTAAATTATATAATTCATCAGGTTGTAAATTGGAGACAAGATTGGATATGCTTACAGGATCCGTAATATCTGCATAGTGCCAATAAAAATTGGGATGTTCTCTAAGATGATCTATTCTCCATGTATTAAATGATGACGATCTACGAATTGTACCATGAACCTCGTAGCCTTTTTTAAGGAGAAGTTCCGCTAAATAACTACCATCCTGACCGTTAATTCCCGTGACTAAAGCTACTTTCATACATTTTTTTATAGAATTCATATGTGCTTTTAATTCCGTTTTCCAAAGAAATTTTTGGAAACCATCCGGTGGAAAATATTCTACTAACATCCATAACCTTTCTCATTGTTCCGTCGGGATATGCAGGGTTAAATCTAATGCTGCCTTCATATCCGATTATTTCCTGGATTTTATATGCTAACTCTCTAATCGAAATGTCCTCGCCAGGACCAACATTGATTATTTCAGATCCTGAGTAATTTTCGGAGAGAAATATTAGGGCATCCGCTAAATCATCAACATGTAGAAATTCTCTCATTGGCGTTCCTGTGCCCCAAATTTCAACTTCAGGTGATCCTGAGATTTTTGCCTCATGAAATTTTCGGATTAAAGCGGGGAAAACATGACTAGTATTAAGATCGAAATTATCTCCAGGTCCATATAAATTAGATGGCATTACTGAGATAAAGTCGCATCCATATTGTTGATTGTATGATTGACACATTTTTATTCCAGCAATCTTGGCAATTGCGTAAGCATCATTTGTGGTTTCTAATGGTCCAGTTAAAAGGTATTCCTCCTTGATAGGTTGGGGACATTCGCGAGGATAAATGCAAGACGATCCAAGAAATACCAATTTTTTGATTTCGTATCTATGACAGGCTTCTATGACATTAGTCTGTATACGAAGATTCTGTGTGATGTAGTCAGCCTTATAGTCATTGTTAGCCTTAATTCCACCAACTTTTGCTGCACAAAGAAATACCAGATCTGGCCTAAAATTTCTGAAATATTCGAAGACCCTTTCCCTCTTGGTTAGATCCAAATCATTTCTAACCGGATGGAGAATCTCATGATTGGACCTTGTATTTTTATATTTTGCGAGTAGATTTGATCCAACTAAACCCCTAGATCCTAAAATTAATGTCCTCATACATCTTAATTAAAATTTCATCCGGGATTATTATACTCTCGTCTTTTTTTCCAATATCAATTGTCATTTTGGGTAGATCTGGACTGCTGGCAACTATAATCCCGTCACAACAATACGTGTTATCTAGATCCACTTCGGATATGATGTGATAATTATTATTCAGCAATCTATCTATACAAGAATAATGTATTTGATTGGAATGCGTTGATATAAAAAAATAGTCTATAATACATTTTTTCATTGAATCCATGGATCCATCTAACATCTCTACTTCATTTCCTTGTATATCCGAATGTAGTATATCAACTCTTTCTATTTTTTGTTCATTTAAAAATTTATCTATAATTATCCCATCTTTGCCAACATGTGAATTAACGAAATTTCCTTTAAAATGATTAAGATCAAAGTTTCTTATACCACTTTCTATTTCTTCTTTGCCAGGTTCTATCATTATAGATTTTCCCTTGTTAAATTTTTTCAAAAAAAGCATTGAATAAAAAGCCCAATAAGATCCCAGTTCTATCATTATAGGATTTTCTTTCTTAATATTTTCTAGTATAACGGAAAAAAGATACTCCTCCTGCGGCTCATGAACCCCCCTGTTTAATAAAAATATCTCAGAGAATTCATCATAGTAACAATTCTTGTATACCTTTAATCCATTATACATATGGACTATATCTTTCTCGCAGAATCCGGATATTTTATCCCTTACAATCTTTTTATTTATAGGGTCCGAAATAATCTCCTTAAATCTGTTAAAATAAGCATTCATCTAATATGAAGGATATTTGGCATAAATTAAATTTATAGAATTCTTATGAATAAGTTCTAGAGAATAATTTTTGCAATAATCACTAAAAAATATTTCTCTTTCGGGCTCAGAATTCCATTCAATACAAACGATCCACGTTTTTTCTAAATTTATATGGGGAAGTATAATTTCGTCCATTCCTTCTGCATCCATGCTGATGAAATCAAAATTAATATCGGTAAATGGGTACTTTTTAACAGCGACATCTATTACTTCCCATTTTTCGTCTCCCCATCTTTTTGTTTCTTTTTCTAATATTGTAGATAAAAGTCCAGTGTCGTTGGATGATAGGTGGCTCCCGTTGCAATACATTTTAGAAATTCCATCTATATCTCCTATTGCAAAATTAAAAAGCATGTGGTTCTCTGGATAGAGTAGGCTAAGTTTTTTATAACATGCTGGGTTCGGTTCAATGAAATATCCGGTTATATCCGGATATTTAACAATCAATGCCCGGGAATTAGATATCGTTTCGCCGTCATTTGCTCCTATATCTAATATTTTATTAGAAAGAAATTGTGGATATTTATTTTTTAGCTCCTCATAAAATTTAAGGATAATCTCATCTTCGTCTAATTGGCTGTACATAATTTATTAAATTTTTATTATTCCCATACCACACGTATTACCGTAGATGAAATCTTCGCTTTTATGGGTATTTTTGATTTCATTCCAAAATTGGACAACACCAGGTGCACCTATCGATGCTATATCATGAAATATCATAATACCATCCTTATTAAGAAGAGGAATAGAATTTATATAATCAGATTTTACACCTTCGTAACTATGATCCCCATCTATAAATATAACGTCATATTTTGTTTTACATCCTAATAAATATTGATCGGAATTCATATTAAAAAATTTTACATCCTCTATATCTTTAGATAGAAAATCTTTTATAAATTCTATCTCTTCTATTTTCTGTCCTATTGCTTGATAGTAAGAAAGATTATCTACAGCATGACTTACCAGTAAAGATTTTTTATTTATATGGGAAAAGGTCATCCATGATCCGCCGTTTCCTATTCCAATCTCTAAATAAGACTTAGGCTGTTTCTCCAGTATTTTTAGAATCACATTAGAATACTCCTCCGGAACTTGCTGAAGTTTAAGATCCCCTGATTTTTCACATTTAAAATAATCCTTGTTGGAAGATCCCGCTTTATTTCTTACCCAATCAATTAGAAATTCAGAATTAATATTTTCTGGAATCTCATTTAAGATATTTACACATTTCTGATTCATATTTTTAATTTTTTATTAGATGCTGATATTTTTCGATATTGTTAATTATGTATTCAGGAAAAGATTCATCTATTTCAACTATGTGGTATTTAATATAATCTCTTCCAAATATATCTTTAAGATCGTCTACATTTTTTTCTATAGTAGCGTTGTTAATCTTCTCTGGGTCATTCATATCTTGGTGAGCATAAGCATCTACTTTATCCTTGATTTTTTGAGCCCCTCCTAAAAAACTCCAGTGCCATCCAGCATCTCTTATTATTGTTTTTTGCATGCCAGCACAGGCTCTCATTCTATAAGTTTCTATTTTTTTTAATTCGCTAATTTTAAACATAGAAACAATTTGAAAATCTATACTTTGTTTACAATTAAGATAATAGTAATATCCCTTAGTTTCTATGATAGCTGGTAATTCCTCGGTAAAGGTGACTTTTCTATAGTCCGGTATTTCGTCGCAATCAGCAAGAATCATTATATCATTATTCGAGAAATTGGATAAAACATATCTACCTAAACTATTTCTCGATTCAAACTCGTTGTGCCAAGCACTTGTGCCACAATTATATTCTACTATTTTTATTCTATCCCTGTATTTAGAAAATCTACTTTCTAAATTTTCACTTAGATATAAGGGTTTATCCTTGCCAGAAAATGTTTTTCTGGATTCACTTATCACCCAATAATCAATATAAGGAGAAGTTATCTCCAGTCTAATTTCTAATAAATCCAGTTCATTGAAAAAAGGGAAACATTCTATTTTCATATTATTTACAATTATTTATATAATTAACAGCGTTATCCAAAAGTGATTTTGCATGGAAGCCAAAACAATTATTTATATTATGCTGATCGTCGAGGGGAAATTCTATTGCAAATTTTCTAGCAACTTCCACTGGAGCTATCTTTATGCCTTGGGATTCGAGAATATGTCTATTAGTACAAACTAGGTAGGTGTCTTCATTAGACATAGTTCTTGGAAGTTTACTGGAGGCTTCTAAAAACTTTTTGCTTCTCAAAGAGAATCCGCCGTTTCCAACCTGTTGTCCCTCCTTGGGCCACCCGATATAAAGAGGCCATGGGGCTCCAATATAATCATAATCATAAAAAGAATCTTCCCATAGATATGGATTTAGAATAAATCCATCATCTTGAAAAACAAGACAGTAATCACTATCTATGTGATTATTTAATTCGGTAACGCAAAAATTGGAGTATTGTCCAATTCCCATTGGATCTATTAAGGTATTTTTAATTCCATCAATATTAAGATCAAATGTAGTAAAAACTTTTACATCATAGAAATTTACCCGGTTAATCATAAAATCAATGATTTTTTGGTATCTTAGGGTTCTTTCAGAATCTTCTATCCTGCCATCCAAGCAGAATAGTGTTACATTACTAAGATCTATTTTTGAGAAATCCATTCTATTATTTTTTTAGGAACTTCCCCTCTAAAATCCTCGGGGGATAGATCAAAATTATTCTGCAATCTGCCTTTAAAAACATCCATTCCTCTATAAAAAGTAGATTGATTTTTATCATCAATGGCATCCTTATCGTGATAAAGCTTAGTATAATGAAGATGAGCAAATTCCACATCTGATGCCTCAACAACACATCCTAAAATACTGGCAACGCATGTGAGTTCGGTATCACAGAACATATGTTCATAGGATGGATTATATATGTAGGGAAAGCTATCAAGATATTCCCTCGAAAATATAGGCATTGTGATAAGGTCATTACTCATCCCATCCGATGTTTTAATTACATATTTTCCCGACAATTCAGAAGCAATATCTCTCAGTTTATCATCCCAGTATTCAAAGCAATCTGTATCATCGGAAAAAACCAAAATTAAATCTCCATCTATATGTGGTTTAATAGAATTTATAGCCTCTACCGTACATGTATTAGGATTAATTACTACATCGATTCTCGTATTATATTCAACTGATAATTTATCCATTAACTCCAAATATTGATTAGTGGTAGGATCGCTGTTATCTATGGATATAATCACTCTTATAGATTCCGTGTTATTTGCATTTTCCAGCCATTTCTTAACAACCCTATACATTCTTACGGGCCTTTGCCTGGATGCAGCAACTATGTTTATTTTAATCATAATTTTTCACTTTATTAAAAATCAAAGAATCCGCAGAATGTAATTTAGTAACAATCTCCAGGTTTTCCCTGATATATTCGATTTTTGAATCGTAAAGATCTTTATTGAGAAGACTCAAATTAAAATTATCACTCCATTTAATTATTCCGTTAATATTAAAGTCTTCCTCTATTTTATCAGTTCCCCAGTATATCGGAATTACACCCAAAGCAAAGCAATCGGTTATTTTTTCGGTATAATACTTATCAATTTTTGCATTCTCAAAAACTATAGAGAACATATACGGAGCAAGGGCTTCTTCCTTGGATCTCCACCAGTCTCCGTTAGGCCCTATTCCCGTTCCTATCCTTGTAGTTCCAGCTGCTCCCCCAAAAACATCTGCAGAATTTTTTAATCTCGATGCTATCTCCAGTCTTTTTTTATGCCCCGTGGTCATATTCTTGGAGCTGGCTATCATTGAGCAAATCCTACTCTTCTCTGGTATTCTATAATTTTCCGGTCTAGTCCAAGGAAGATTAGAGCCAGGAGGATTAAAGATAAAAAAGCTAGGATCCCTAGATATGATCTCGTGATCACAGGTAAAAATAGCAGTATAATGATTTTTATATCTTGGGTAATTATGTATTAGATCATTTTTAAGAGATGGAAGGACCTCAGAAGATTCGCAGAACCATCCAAAATTACCTCTGGCTGGACCTGTGTGATTCGTCATATTATTATCAATCCATACCGTTGCTATTCCTTCTCCTTTTGACCATTCAAAATTGCTAGGTTTAAAAGATGAGCAGGACGAGTACTCAACAGGAAATGGAGACCACGTTGTTTTTAGTTTATTCATACGATTATAAAATCTTTATTAGTGTAATTAAATGGGCGATGGGGATTAAGTTCCTTCATTATATTCATTATAGATCTCTTATTAGGGGCTTCTGAATTGATATTTTCTAAAAATCTTCCATTATGAAAATCAGATCCGCTAAGTTTAATTTTGACAGTGGATCTAAATTGGGGTATTATTGAATGCTTTATGGCATCATGATCTAATTCCGGCTGTCCAGTTTCAACTTTTTCTGTGCAATGATCAGCCCATGCAGTTATAACTCTAAAAGCTTCACTAGTGTTTCTTATAAATATAGGGGATGCAACAAATCCATTTATATCGTTAGTATACGACACAAGACCAAGATCAAATTCATCTGATAAATTACAAAAGGAAGCTAGGGATTCTTTTAAATTTGTGTCTCCGTCCACCCAAACAACGTCTTTTGAATATTTTTTGATTATCTCTTGTATGAAAACGGGTTTGTAACAGCAATTCTGAAAATATTCCCTATCTGATTCATATTGTCTAATTAGATAATTTAATCCAAAAAAATGAACTTTTCTTACCAGTTCTGTTATGCGGGAGGAATAGAAATTTGATCCTATAGGATCAGATATAAATGATATGATCATAGGTCCATCATTGTCTATCCTACTCCATTCATTCAATATATTTCTATCCCTTGAATTTTTTAAGGGCGGAAATAAACTCATGTTTTCTTTTTTATTTGTTAAGGAATTTGGGAGTTCATTATTTGGGACGTTAGAAATATTTCTGTGATTTTTATTTGAAATTTCCCTGGTTACCCTCATTCTTCTTCTTGATTCAAAATCCATAATCATTAATGTTTAATTTGTTAAAATTTAAGCTTCTAGAACTATTTTTATTAATTACCACTCTCATCTGGACATCTTTATCGGGAATTCTTGATATTCCATTCATAATAATAGATCCATCCGTATAGTCTATATACCTCTCCCCGCTACCAAGGATCTGCGCGGAAATTTTTCCAGCATATTTAGGCATGATCTCATACTTTAGAACGTCATGATCGAAATCTATTTCTCCTCCTCTAATTTTACTAGAACACACATCGCCCCAATCTTTTAGAAATTCCAAACACTTGCCATTATACTTGAATCCCAATGGTGATGCCTTTATTCCATTTATTTCACCTGTGTGAGAGGCAAAAAGAATATCAGAGTCCCACTTTTTTAGATTATTGGGAGCTGAGAAAATTTGTGTATCAACATCTATCCAAACAACGTCTCTATTAAACTCCATGATTTTTTCAAGTATGTATAGGGGCTTATAAAGAGTGTTCTTCCAGTATGCACCTAAATCCTTTACATTTTCAATATGAATATTTAAACCTAATGATTCACATGATTTTTTTAGTGATTCTGATGCTGTCTTATAATATTGGTTCCCAGTATAATAAGAGATGCAAATAGCATTATTCTCCATCGATAATAGTTTTTAAATATTCATCCAAGCTCATCTCAGCTCCCATGAATAGAACTCTATGTAGCATTTCTCCCCTGTCCATCATTTCGGGTGTAGTGACATCAATTAGTCTTGGAAAAGCTGATATATCTATAAGATATTGATTTATATCAGACAAAATTGATTTTCTGGTATCATCATTATTAGTCTCGAAGGCATAACCACTTAGTATGTCATTGATGTCCTGATAAATTTTAAATTTTTCCATTATATTGGTTTTTTATTATAGTCCTAATCTTCTGAAAAGATCCCCGCAAATTTCCCTATTGTTTGAAAGGGGTCTGGGAATATGACAGTCAATATAATCATATGGATTATAATCACCCTTCGGCCAGATAGCCTTATCCAGTCTCCTAGTAGCATATTTTTCTTCGATCCAGCCCCTTTCAAGATGTTTGATTTGTATACCCGGTTTAATTCTGGATTGGTTATAAAAAAACTTTTGATCCGTACCAAACCTGATATTCATTCTCATTAATCTCCTGAGAAAAACCTTATGATCCGAATCACTAAGATCCAGCAAATCAGTAAAACTCCGTGGATCACCAGCGAGATAACACATGGGGTACTGTGGATTAGTTCTGTACCATCTATATTGAATAACATCAGAGCTGTATGACACTATACCCCTATCTCCTATCTGGCTCGCACCATTTTCATAATACTCCCGAGATATAGGAAGCATATCCATATCTGAAATGATAAAAGGTGCATCTAATATTCTTGCACCCCAAAATCTTATGCACTGAGCTTGTTGGGCAATATTCCATTCTGGGATCGATTCCAGATAAATTGTTCTACCATATTCCGTCACATTTTGGGAAGGACCTTGGGAATCAATATAAATTAGAACTGGTTCTATTCCAAGCTTCTGCCACATAGCTGCCACATAGGGCCAAAAATCCAGATACTCGGGATTAGCATTAGAACTCACTACGGCGTACTTAATCTTCATCTACGGATTATATTTCTGGCAGGTCTTTTATGAACGTTACGGCTCTCCTGAAAGTGTTCTATGATAGGTTTAAGCCCAGGGTACATATTTCGTGTGTGATCGAAGATATAAGTGTACTCCGGAGGAAGATTACAATAAACTAGATCTGGATTCTCCCGAACAGCAGTTTGCATGTGTTTTTGCTCCCATGTTTCGGGCTTAGATCTCTCGGCGGGTATTTTTGAGTTGATCTCTATCCACCTTTTTACCAGTGACACAGTCTTAAGATTGTTTCTTAAAAAAATTGTCCCTGATAATGCTTCGTCCTTTCTCCATCTAAAATCTTCCGTCCTATATGCTATATCACAATCTAGAGAATTAAAAAGATCTGGAAAGCTTCTAAAGGCAGCGTCAACATCCACATAGACTAAATTTTGATCTAGCTTCTCGAGACACTCCAGAATGAAATGTGCTTTATAATGTGTGTTCTTTTCCCAGCTTCCAAGGTCTCCTATGGGTTTAATGTAATGCGGAATTGAAAAGTTTTGGAGAGATTCCCGTAGTCTACCAGCTAAACTTTGGTAGTTTGAGTTTTGGGTGTAATAAGCTATAACTAAAAATTGGGGGCTCACAAGTAATATATTATATAATAGAATTCATCCCCGGGATTTACTTCGTAAAAATTTTAGTCTGCCCTGGGTGGAAAGTTTCAGTTTCTTGAAAATTTTTTTTAGAAAGAAATAAAACCGCTCTTTCTATATATAATACGTATCATCCTAATGAACAATGAAAATACTAAAGCCTTATTGGTTTCTAGAGAAGCCGGTCGATAAAGAACACAAATATTATGTGTTAATGGCTTATTTGCAATCCATTGAAAAGGACTTCTCCAATGGAGAATATGTTAAACAGCTAACTAATGTACTTAGAATTCAAAAGGATCTTTGGAGCTTTAAGAACAAGGGTGTGCTATCAGTGAAATCAAATTCACATTTAACCGAAAGGGAATTGGAAAAAACCCACGATCTCATAGATGATTTTTTACTTTCAGATGAAAGAGATGAAATAATAGAGGAGTCATTATCCACTATAGAAAAGTTTCTAGGAAAACATGACTCAGTAATTAGAGAATATGATCAAATGGTAGAGGTAACTCATTCAGGATCTATAAATCAGACATGGGATAGGGGATTTCTCATTATCAGAAAAAACCTGGAGAGTATGCTTAGAATATTTTCTTGGAGTTTTTCTATTATTAAGATAGACGGGAATGAAAGCGTAGCCCTATTAATGACCGAGCTTCTTGATCCTGTGTGTGGATTTACCGAGGATGACAGAGAAGTTAAGAAGTTTTTAATACAGAATTTAAAATCTTCTATAATTAGTCCCAATGATGCTATTCTTTTTGGAAAAATCACTGAAGAGCTAGAACTGGATCTTGGTGTGGATCTATCCAAAGAAAAAGCTGTTGATATAATAGTGAAAAACTATAAGAAATCAATCGATCTCCTTTAGCAGTAGGAATTTTTCTAAATTTTCCCCCTCAATACCGAAGCTCCCTGGATTGAACTGATCAATCTTAAAGATTAGACTTTCTTCTTCCCCTCCCGCTTCTGTTGTCACAACCTCTATCTTAGTTTTCTTTCTGTTTATGTAAAAGTCGCACGATTTACCATCCGGCGAAATGTGGTCTCTAAGAAATAAAAAAGATCCGCTAGGCATTTCTATCAATTCTGGAGCTCCCCCCGTTTCTATTACTTTTTCCACCTTAGATATAAATTCTTTTAGTGCTGTTGAATCTAGATCCCTTATCGAAGAAGCACCAAACGATTCTGCATATTTACTTATTATCTGAGAGATCATTTTCTTTATTTGTGGGGTTTTATCTCCATAAAAATGAATGTCATTTATCAGATCATCTATAAAATATCCATCCCTAAGATCTTTCTTAGCAAATTTGAATGATATGGACTCCTTAAATTTTGACCCTGCACTGGAGCTTTCCAAAATAAATTTTGAGAAGTTGGAGATTCTATTCATGATTTGATTTCTTTTTTTGTAATTTTTGCGCCTCGGTATATGAAGAAAATCTAAAATCTTGAATATTCAGCGGCATTTCTATTTGTTCTAATAAATCTGGACCAAATTCAGGCCTATCCAAATTAGATATTCTGATTAAATTGGGATCAAATGCTGGCTCATAGGGCTTACATTCCACTAATATTTCATCCTCTAGAGTTGAAAAAAATAGGCCATTTTTTAGAATAAAAAGATAATCTCCCAGATTTGCTGAAATTTTATTCCATACGGGTCTAAGAATTTTATATCCTCTATAAACAAAAGTTGTATCCTCATCACCTGTTCTTATCCACACATCAGTTTTGTGTGTGAATTTGTAATAGGATGGAGATTCATAGGATTCCCCCGATAGCGATGAAAAATTACTCATTAGGATATATATTCAATGACAGAATCTGTTAAATAGATATATATAAAGACAAATGATAGAAATAATCAAATTTGAGGAATTTAGATCAAAAAACGCTCCTATAGACAGGGAGGTTTTTGAACATCAGGTCGAGTTCATAGAAAGCGAGATCAGAAGAATGCGCAGGGAGGGATTAAGTGCAGATGAAATTAACGAAAACGTATTTTCCGATATTCTTTCCGGACTAGGAGGGGGTTTTTCCGATATTGTTAAGGATTACGTTATAGATTGGGCAGCTCAAAAAATGGGAGTCCAAACCCATGACGAAGCTGGTCAACCAACCATATTTTATCAGATGATACGTAATATCATAGAAAAAATGGAATGGACCAAAATAGGATCGTATTTCGGAAAAGGATCATGTTCTCATTGGGCTAAAGCTATCGTTTTGGGTCTTGCTGATACCATAGAAGAAAAAGCCATAGCTGCTATTCTTGGTGCTTTAGGTATGCAAATAGATGAAAGGGGGGGATTAGCTACAACACTAGCATTGTCTATAAGACAAGGATTACAGAACGCGGTTAATAACACAGATTTCATGAAGAATATAGAAAAAATGATATCAGGTAAATTGTGTGGAGCTAATTTTGGTGACATACTAAGTGGTATAACCAGATCTGATCAAGATAAAGTGACTGACCAGATTCAGAGAGCTGCAGAAGATGACCCAAATATACTTAAAAAAGTAGCAACATCCGGGATAATGGATGTATTAACAAAAACAGTTGCACCATGAACGTAAAAAACGTAAAAAAAAGAGAAATTCTAGATTACAAGCAATTCATTAAGGTTGCTTCGGATCCATTCAATAAACAAAACTTGAGCAAGGAGGACAGAACGGGTTTTAATAAAATTAAACCGGAAAAGCCATATGCTTATGTTGGATTTCAAGACCCTATATTTAATAAGGTATCAAAAATAGATTATCCAGGGAAAGGAGCTACAGAAAGCGGGATCACTGCTGAATTTGGAACTAGCGAATAAAAAATAAAAAATAAAAATGGGAACTAAAATATTATCATGGGAGGAATTCAGTAAGGAAAAAAAACAGCCTGATGTACCTCTTTTTAGCGACGATAACATGGCTAAAATACCTACTGAAGAAATCGATGGAATTGAAGAGGAGGAGGACGAGGATGCCATAGATTCTGAAGAAGTAAAGACGTTAAAGAATCAAACCGATGTCCAATCGGACGAGGACGATACTGAGGAAGAAGATACTGAGGAAGAAGATACTGAGGAAGAAGATACTGAAGAGGAAGACGAGGACGATACTGAGGAGGAAGATACTGAGGAAGAAGATACTGAAGAGGAAGACGAGGACGATACTGAGGAAGAAGACGATACTGAGGAAGAAGACGAGGACGATACTGAGGAAGAAGATACTGAGGAAGAAGACGAGGACGATACTGAGGAAGAAGATACTGAGGAAGAAGATACTGAAGAGGAAGACGAGGACGATACTGAGGAAGAAGATACTGAAGAGGAAGACGAGGACGATACTGAGGAAGAAGACGAGGACGACCAGACCGAAGATGAAGATAGCGCGGAATCTACGGAGGAGCCAGTGGTAATAAGATTTGATACCTTTTTAGATTAAAAAAATAAATATCGGCAGGAAAAAGCCTACCCTCGGTAGGCTTTTATTTTGTTTGCGAATATATACATTATGCCTATAGAACAGTTATCGGATTTTAAATTTAAGGGAATAAAGGGTAAGGAAAAAATGCCAACCGTTATAATACTAACGGGTAGACTTGGCAAAAATGGAAAAGCCCCAACTACCGATAAGATAGCAAAAATTTGCGAGTCTAAAGGAGCTCCTTGTATAATAGTGAATTCTGAAAAGGGAGTGGTTGAAAAAACACAGAGCGGAATAGTTTTGGTTGGAAATAAGAACGAGAAGCTCAGAGAAATATATCTAGATAACACTGTGGTTCTAGCCAGAAGAACAGCCATAAACAATAATGCCTCCAAGACATTTTTTAAAAAATTGGAAGAATTAGGACTTCCGTGCGTTAATACATACGATGCGGTCAATCTTTGTGAGGATAAATTACAAACCACAAGGGCATTACAAAGAAACAAGATCCCTGTACCCAAAACAGCCTTGGTTTCTGGAGAAGATGATATTGACAAATCAGTTAAGGAGGTAGGAGGAAAATTCCCGATTGTTTGTAAATTTATCTCCGGTACTAAAGGTATTGGAGTATTCAGCGTTGATTCAAGACCTAGCTTAGTTTCTACCCTTCAAGCAATGTGGAATTTATCTCCATCAACGGAGATAGTTATGCAAGAGAAGATAGAAGCTGATTATGACCTTAGAATACATGTTTTAGGAACAAGTGATGGAATGGGAGGCAGAGAATATAAAGTTATTGCCGCTATGAAAAGATTAAAAATAGAGGGTGATTTTAGAACTAATTTTTCATTAGGCGGAGAAATAGAAGCTGTTGAGCTTGACAAAAAAACAAAAAAGATAGCAATAGAATCAGCTAAGGCAGTCGGCTGTCTTTGGGCAGGAGTTGATATCATTATAGATAAAAATACTGGAGATCCATATGTTCTAGAAGTTAACTCTTCCCCTGGAACGGATGGCATAGAAAAAGCCACGGGGATGAATATTAGCCAAATTATTGCCGACTTTTTGGCTAATAAAGATAACTGGCTAAAACCTAAAAAAATTAGCGGATTTAGAGAAATAGTAACGATCCCGGGTGTTGGAAGCTTTGTAGCAAAACTAGACACCGGAAACGGAGCAGCGTCATGTTCCTTGCATGCTGATACTGTTGATGAAGAAGATGGATACCTAATATGGAGCATGGGGGGAGAAACATATAGAAATAAAATACTAGGAACCTCAAGAGCTGAAGTTGGAAAAAATCTTCATATTAGGCCAATCATATCTTTAGATGTTGAATTTAATGGTGCCAATTATAGAAAAATAAGATTCTCTTTGGTCGATAGAACAGAAAAGAGTACCCCTGTACTATTAAACAGAGATTTTATGTCTCTCGCAGGAATAGTAGTTGATCCCTCAGAAGATTTTATATTAACAGATCGTCCCGATGGATATTCGCCAAAAGACGCCAAGGGTAATCCAAAAGCAGGAGTTGTTATGGGAGACGACTCAGATGAGGATAATGACAATTAAGAAAGGAAGATATCCACTGCTTTTTTTCTATAGTCCATAGGATCTTCCACTATTTTAGAATTTTTAAGGGCAAGTTTTTTTCTATCAATAACACAATCGGGCACCAATCCTCTGAAAGTGTCTTTAAGAATCTTTTTATTTTTTCTTTCTTCAAAAGGCAGAGACATTGCAAATCTCACAATGTCCAGATTTAAAAAAGGATTTCTAAGCTCTAGAGTGTGCGCCATTGAAAGTTTATCCAGTCTTGGAAGATGATAATATGTCAGTTCGTGAAATATATCGGATAATTGGGAGTCATACTCATTTATCCTTCTATATCCTCCAAACAGTTCGTCTGCACCGTCACCTGAAATGACTATTCTAGTCTTTGATCCTTTTTTAATAGCATCAAATAGATGATATTGGGGAATAACGCTACCAAGATCTACTGGACTTTCATTCCATTTCCGATAGACCTCTTTCAAAAAGTCTAAATTATTTGCATCATCTGTGTCCATTGAATATTTTAGCCTATGTGATGATATTTCCCAGTAATTTTCACACGCTTTTATGTGCTCCTCGTCTTCTCCATTTTCTATTGAATAGAATTGAACGTCTGCACCTAGCTTGAGAAGCAATCCACCAATTATAGATGAATCCAGGCCTCCAGACAGAAGAAGAGAAGTTGGATAGTTTTTAGAGAGAAGTCTTGCCCTTGTTGCAGACTCTAATTTCTCCCAAAGCCAGTCCATTTTAGCTTCGTAGTTTTCAAACTCTATGTCGAAGGCGCTAAAATTGTAATATAGCGCGCTTTTATGGGTAAATGATGGATTATCCAAGTTCCAATAAACAAATGTGTTATTGGGCAGTTTAGCGATGTTTTTGAAGGGGGTTTCATCCGATACCAAGTAGCCACTTTTTAAAACTCCGCTGATGAAGGCCCCATTAGAAATTTCATCCCCTTTTAATAGGCCTTTTATCTCTGAGCAGACTGATCCGTCGCTACTTTTATAAAGGGATTTTTTACCTAGCGGATCGGTGAAGGCATAGACATCTTTAGTTTTTGTGTCAACCAAAACAATCGCCCAAAATCCGTCCCACGAACAGATATGTGGCTTAAATATTGCCTCAAACATGGGTAATCCCCCAAAATGAAAATTTGAAAACAACTTTTGTAAATATTCAGTGTCCGAATCATATCCCGAAGGGTAATTAAATATCTCCCCATTAAAAAGCATATACCTGTTTTCCCCGATTGGAACTGGCTGAGACCATCCATCTCCATCTAGAGTCTGTATAGGAAGTCTATGATGACACATGGTTATTCCATTTTCCCTGATAGTCTTATGCTCAATACCTCTATGGGAGATAGATTTTATTTGGCTCTCGGAAAGGTCTTTTCCTATTAAGATCCCGCACATATTAATTTATCAATTAGTTTTAGAAAATTTTCTTCGGATTGCGGGTCGAAGTGATTGCTGAATTGGTGTACTCTGATTCCCGCATCCGACATATAATCGGAAACCTTTTCAAATATTGAAAGCTCCTTTAGCCTTTCCTCGTTGTTTTCTAAATGATCCCAATGATCTTTATTTTTTCTAAATTTCATCGGAACATCCGATTTGATCAATATGATATCCACATCGTCAAATAATCCGCTAGAGATCATAAAATCTATTTCTGAGAAAACATGGGCGTAGCTTACTCTTTCCTGATATATTCCCCATACCTCGTTGGTTAATATACCTCGATCTACTATCAGATTGTTTCCGAGGAATCCCTTAGAATAGAGCTGATGCAGCATTATTTCCTTTCCCAGACCTAAAGAATGTGTTGTTTTTCCGTTAGTGGGAAGATTAAGCCCGCCATAAACTCCAGTAAAATCAAACTTGAATTTTGACTGTGTAATTTTATCGGAAAGATGGGTTTTTCCTGAATTTCTTGGTCCTTCTAAAAGAATAAGGGGCATAATCCTATTTTATGATTATACCCCAAATTTAATAAAAATTCCGAATTTATTATCTTATAATGATTGGGAAAACTTTTTAATTACTTTTTTGATCTCTTCTGTGTTTGTCCATTCATCAGATAGATCATCAAAAAGATTGCTTGACTTTCCTTTAGAGTTTAAAAAACTTTTATATCCGCTGGCGAGTAGCTTAATCTCTTCTGGCTTCCATTTTAAAAGCTCGTTATATAGCTTTTTATCTCTAAAGCTTGAACCATAAATATCCCTGTAAAGAGCGGTTATTTTTTTAGCATACTTATCGGGAGTTATTTTAGAAGCTAAGACTGAAAGCTTATCTGTTGATCCATCATTGCCTTTAAAAGAGTCATTTTCAGTGTCATAATATCCCATAACTTTGTCCCATAATCTGAGAGCCACCCCATTTTCATAGAATCTCAATCCTGGACAAGTTGCTATGGCCATATTTGTTCCTCCGTTATAGCCTTCGTTCTTTTTAACACCCTTTATTTTAACCAATTCCTGAACCTTTTTCTCTCTGTTGAAATCGCCTTTAACTTTGTTTACTGCGTCCTCAACGGCTTTTTTAATATCATCCGATGATATTTTTTTATCCGTTCCTGACTCTTTAGCAGCGGACTTTACTTCACCTTTGTTGACCTCTTCTGTTTTTCCTCTTGATCCCCCAGATTCTACAGTTTTCTTGAAAGCATCTCCATTAAAAGCTTCTAGGATTCCTTTATTTAACCTTTCAAAATCTCTAAAAGTAAGGACAGGAGATTTAGATTCCGTGAGTTTTTCGGTCTCTATTTTGTTTACTAATTCTGCAGTTATGTCGGAAGATGAGTCTTTTAAATCAAATCCCGCCTTTAACCCTTGTATAATTCCAGCAGTAGACGATCCAAAAAGTCCATCCGCTCCATATTTAGAAAATTTCTTCCAAATATCTGTTTCTGTTACCGCCTTTACATTTTTAAATTTGTTCAATATCAATTTTTGAAAAGCCTCAACATCTGGATTTTTCTTTCCGCCGGATTCTGATCTTTTAATTGGTTTTTTAAGATCTATTTCGGATTTAGTCTCCTTCTTTTCTCCCTCTCCTTCTTTCTTGGATGCTTCTGCTGCTTTTAGGATCTCCTCTGTTGCTGCTCCCCTTTCCTCATCGCCCTTATTTTTTAATTCCACTGCCTTGGAAAGAATCTCAGCCACTTTGGAATACTTAAGACTTTTAAGATAATTTATTCTTTCGTCTTTTATTTTGGAATCAAAATTGGATGAGCTCTCTTCAAGTTCCGATTTAATCTCAGTGTAAAGATCATTATATTTAGAGATAAGATCATCATCTTTGATCTTTCTTCCGTCTTCTTTTCTAGTTGTTTTTGCATCATTCATAAGCTCATTAGCTCTGTTAAGAAGCTGCTTGAATTTCTCCTCGTATTGACCTGGAGTTTTTAACTCCGGAGATGCTGAACTGTAGGTAGCTGCCTGATCTATTTTTGATTGAATTTGCGAGATCATGGTCTTACAGTTGTTTATAAAAGAAACCATATTTCCTTTCTTAGAAAATCTCTCCGCCCTTTTGCTCTCCAACGATTCAATAATAAATAATGACTCTTTTACCTCGCCTTTATTGGAAGAAAGAATCTTGATGGTTTCATCTAAAATGGATGCTATCTTATCACCTAAGAACTTCTTGGTTGATTCCGAGTCAAATTTATCGGGATCTTGTTTTTTGAGCTCGTCTAGTGCCTGCTTATAAAGATCCATAGAAAGTTCATAGTTCTTAAAAGCCTGTTCAAATCCCTTACCCCCCGGATCCTTTATTGCTCCCGCAAGAAAGTCTGTAAAAGCATTAGAGATCTTATCCATCACCGATTTTGGTGCTGAATCTGACTTAAGTCCCTGTAAAGCTGCATTAAATTTTGAACTAAACTCATCTTTAAATTTACCAGCAGGAAAAGAAACAACTGTAGATGTCATTATTGCATATGCACCAAAGATGATTTCGCTTAGAATTTTCTCCAAATCACTAATTTTCTTCTCGGCGGGTGCGGTAGAAGTTTTGGTTGTCTCTTCCTTTTTAGCCGTGGAGTCTCCTGGTTTTGCTGCTGTTTCTGGCTTAGCAGGATCAGCAGGCTTTTTCTCTGCCCCCGCTGCTTCCTGTTCATTCAAAGATGAATTCAAAGTCTGATATCTTTGAGCCTTTTCAAGAAGCTGATTAAATAGCGGGTTTTGTATAAGATCTTGTTTTCTCATTTTTTTATTTTTTATTTTTTTTCCAGGTCCTCCATTTTTTTAACGGCCACAGATTTTTTTTGGAGTGCAGCTACTTTCTTTTGTAGTTCCATAGCTTGTTGACGCAAAGACTCTGATTGGGTTATTTCTTTCTTATTGACTCTGTCTTTAAGATAAGAAACAGCAAGATCGGCTTTAGATATTTCCTTATCTATATTTTGGATCTCGAGGTCTATCGATGATTCCTCGTTCAGTAAAAAATCATTAATTCTCTTGAGCTGCATACTTTCTTTTACTTACTTTTTCTACCCTATATATCTTATCCCTAGTATCTTTGTGCTCCTTTCTATATGAGGATTCTATTTCTCTAATCTCCTTCCTAATGACAGATTCAGCATACACATCATCTTCCTTTCTAGCTCTTGTCAATTGTTTTCTAAGGTTTAGAGTTGCATTGTCCATTAGCTTTTGAAGAGACCAGGTGTATTTCTTTAGTGATCTCTCAAGGGAATCTAGTTCCCTGGTGGAGATGCTTTGTATGTGTGATTCAAATTCTCCGGTAGACATAGATAAAACTCTTTCAACCTCAGGATCAACATCTATAGGGGATGAATCAGGTAAGGAGTAAATAGATGAATCATCCTTCATTTTTTTATCCGCTATTGCGGTCATTCTTTCTAGGTCAGATGTCAATTTTCTAAGCGTTTCATCCGATTCATATCCCTTTGATTTTTTTAGGGTCTCTTCGGCAGCTTCTATTTCTATTTTTGCCAATTTAGATTGGAAGTGACTTAGAAGATCCGATTTGTTTCCTATGATTTCATATGCTTCTTTTTTCAGATTCTCCGCCTCTCTATTCTTTGCTAGCTGATAATTACTAAGAGATTTTTTAAGCATCTCCACTTCAAAAGATGATTCTTCTCCCGATTTGTACAGGTCGAAAATTTCTTTTTTTATCTTACCTGACTCCTTAACAAAATCCATCCTGGATTCTTTAATTTTATTAAGTATAGAGTCCAATTTTGATTTTTTACCCATAATAGATGAGAACAATCCGCTTAGAATTCCCTCACTTACAAACTCTTCAAATCTGTATATCTTCATTATGATACTTTAACTTCCGTCATTTTAATTTTACCTCCGTCCTTGGCTTTAAGAAGAAATTTCACTACCTTTTGATTCTCCTCGTTAAGATCTAGAAATTTTTCGACCATATCTGGTGAATATTCTCCTCCTGATATTTCTTCCACAACTTGCTTGTGTAGGGAGTCCAATTTTTTAACTGCATCTTCTATTTTTCCTCCCGATGTTTTTATCTGTTGGAATTTTTTAGTGAAAACAGACAACATATCATCACTTATAGGATGTATATTAGCTGCTTCTCTTTGAGCATCTTCCTCTGCTTTTTTAGCGAGCTCTCTTGATTTATCCACATCTTTACTTATCTTATCAAAATCAACACCAAAGAATTTTTCAAGCTGATCAACATCTTCTTTATACATCTTGCTGAGTTCCTTTGATTTATTATATCTGTCGATCTGAGTTTCTAAAACATCAGAAGCTCTCTGTACGTTGAAATACTTCTTTTTTCTGTTACTGTCCTTTGTTAGGGATTTAACCTTTTCTTCCAATGAATTAAATATGGTATCGTGGGTTTTTACGAGTTCTTTTAGGGTGTTATTTAGCATTCTTCTGGAATCAGTTATTGCCTTTAGCATTTCATCTCTCTTTGGATTTGTGCTGTCTTTTTCAAGTGCTTTTTGCTTTTTTATCAACCCGTAAAAATCCTTGAATATAGTGAATTCTTCCTTATTAAACTTTAATTCCTGTTCTTTCATCTGGGTTAAGGCTGTCTTTAACTTGCTGATATCCCCACCAATTTTGCTGCTGATAAAATTTATGATGGAATCTTTTAATCCCTCATTAATTAAAGATAGCTCAGCTGCAAGGTCATCTGTGTTAGCTGATTCAAATAAAGGCCCCTGGTACTTTCTTAGGACGTTAATTGCAGCTTTGATATCACCTTTACTTTCCATAAGGGCTTTTTCTGCTGCTTCAAATTTATCAAAGGAATCGATTATCATTGTTTTTTTCTTTTATCTATATATCCAAAAAATGGATAGTAAACCCAACAAACAAAAAAGAGCCCTGAAAAATTCAGGGCTCTTTGATATACCGATTCTAATAAGATTAGACGATACCACCAGTTGGCATTGAAACGTACAATGTCAAGTACATGGACTGTGGGTGGTGACCAGCCTCTACAAGCGCATATCTTGATTTGACAGCGATTTTTGGAGACATAGTACCTTCTGAGATAGTCTGGATAGATTCAGCCATCATGTAAGGCATGAATTTCAATCCTGGCTCATCATCAGCACCTTTTCTACCAACAAGCACTCTAGTGTCGTTGAAGTTCATGTTTTGATCAACATAAACGGTCATACCAGCAAGAGAACCTACAGGGTACAAAGTACCGTTGTTCTGAGTAAGAGTGTTAGTGAAAGGAGCGAAAGTGAACTGGCTGATATCTTGCAACGCAGACGCAACTTGTGAGTTGGTAACGATGAAGTTAGCAGGACCTCTTCTTCCTCTGTTAGCTACTACGTTAGCAGCTGCAAGGACTCTAGAGAACAATCTTCTTTGTAGAGTAGATTGGTTTTCGAAAGAAGTACCTGAAGGACCAGCTGGGATAGCCATTGTGAATCCAGTGTTGTCTTTTCCGATGTAAGCAGATGTAACAGAAGCACTACCAGACAACTGAAGATTAAGGTTAAGGTTTGTTCCCTCTGTGTTCTTAAACTCGTTGTGGTTTGACCAACCAAGTGCAAAAGCTCTTGAAAGGATGTGCTTGTTGATCGCCTGAGAAACCTCGTTAACGAGAGCGTTTTCGATCATAGAAACTACGTCAATACCGAATTGCTTGTTAAGGTCTTGGATTTGCTCAGTTGTTACAGAAGCAGCAACTTGGAAAGTACCAGCTTCTACGAACTTAGTGAAAGTAGAAAGACCAAGTGACTTGTAGTAAGTGCTTTCTCCTATTCCTCTGCTCATTGGATCATAAACCTGAGTTCCGTCTACGTAAGGACCTTGGAAATTAGCGGTATTGTTAACTCCAGCACCACTAAATCCTTGGATGTGATCTTCTAAGGTTTTAACCAATTGAGCAGCTGCAGATACGAAAGATAATGCTGAACCTGTAGATCCAGAAGAAGCTGTAGTATCGTTATCCAGCGCGGCTCTAATTTCAGAGTTAGCAGTAACTGCATCAGCAATAGAATCGTTATTTGTTAAAGCTGTAACTTTGAAGATAGGGAATCCGTCGATACGAGAATATCCTACGAATGCACCTTTAAGAGTTGGGTCTGTACCTGCGGTTGTTCCTGTTACGAAGATAACATATTGAGTACCAACAGTTAAAGTACCAAATACCGGAGATGCAGCAGATACTGGAACTTTGATTAAATCTGGGGAGTTCGCAGTGAAAGGTGAAGTTGTATCACTTCCTGTAAGTTTTCCACCTGCATAAACATAGTCAAGGTAGGAAAGAACTCCAGTTGGACCGCTCATAGGAATAACCGGAACGATGTCAAAACCGATAGTTTTTGCAGCTACCTGAATAGCTAGAGGAAGAAGGGATGGGAATTTGTCGCCAGATCCAAGACCAGTTCCTGAATATGTTCCACCAGCGTAGAATCCAGCAGGACCTTGTCCAAGATTTCCGGCAGCAGTGATTGCGCCCATACCATTGAGTACGCCAAGAGAGTTATACGCTCCGGCAGACTCGTTAAGAGAGTGGAAGTGGCAGTAAGTTGAAAGCCATTCTACTTTACCTCTCTCAGTGAGACCTGTTTTGCTCTCGATTATCGGAGCCCAGGTTTCATAAATTTCATGTTGATTAATTAGTTGCATGATATTTTAGAGTTATTTTTTGAATTTCTTTTCCAATTCAGCTGCTATGTTTGTCAGATAATCTGATCCATAACCTTTAGCTGGCTGTGATTGGTTCTGAGATTCGTCTAATTTTTGAACGTTAGATGATTGGTTTCTAAATCCTCTAGTAGCCCAGAAGTTATTGATCTGATAAGGGGTTTCAAGTTTATAAAACTTGCTTTGAGCAATAACCGAAGCTTTTTGAGTTTGGTTTAAGCTTTCCCAAATTGGAACGATATCCTTTGGCATCATATCTAGGAATTTTTCGCCAGATTTAACTTGTTCAGTTAGAGCGGATCCCATAATTTGAATTACATCCGTACCCGAATTGTAATTCTGCTCGTTTAGAGCCTTAACGACCTTGTGTTTTTCGGCCTCGTTGAGAGATAAAAATCCTTTTTTAGTCTGATCGTCGACCAGTTTTAGGAAAGAATATTTATTCTCATTTATGATCTCATCTGTTTTTTGTTTGTTAACAGATTCTATGAGTTGATCTACTTTTTCAGTTAATGAAGAGTAATCTCCAGAAAGTTTTGAGGTTCTTTTTCCTTCTTTAACAGATTCTGAAACCTCTTCAACCAAAGAATTTTCTTTGGACTTTTTACCTTTATTTAAAGATTCTGCTACATATTCAGTGAATCCTATATTAGTAGAAAGTTTTTCAGCTAAATAGTCAGAATAGGAAATAGTTCTATCAAGGTTTTCTGCGATATACTCAGAGTATGAAATGTTTTTGTCTAAGTTTTCAGCAAGATACTCAGAGTATGAAATATTCTTATCAAGGTTTTCTGCGATATACTCAGAGTATGAAATGTTTTTGTCTAAGTTTTCAGCAAGATACTCAGTGTAGGAAATATTTTGGTCTAAACTCTCAGCAAGATACTCAGAGTATGAAATATTTTTATCCAAGTTCTCAGCAAGGTATTTGCTATAAGAAATATTTTTATCTAAATTTTCTCCCAAATACTCAGAGTAGGAGATGTTATTATCTACGTGCTCTGCTATGTACTTAGAATACGAAATTGCCTTATCTAGGTTTTCAGCTAAATACTTGTTATATGATATGGATCCTTCTAGATTCTCAGCAAGATAATCACCATATTTAATAGCAGTTTCTAAATTTTCAGCAAGATAATCTGCGTATTTTTCTAGCTTCGCCACTCTCGCTGCTAACTTGGAATCTGTTCCTGCTTGTGAACTTTCGTTTAGTGGAGCAGTTTTTAATTTGGCAACCTGACTTTTGATACCCTCCATTTCTTTTTTCAAAATGAGAGAATATTCATTAAGCTCTTCGGCTGTAACAAAATTTTGGTCCATATTTTTTGGTTTATTTGAGCTTTCTTTTAGTAGTTTCTCTATCTTTTCTACGTCTTTGATTCTATATATCTGAACGTTTGAATTTTTCTCCAGCCCCATGCTTTCATTGATATTGGAGAGAGACGATATAATAGAAGATTCCATTGATCCTTGAAGAGCCTGCATTCCTAAGCTTTCATATACTCTTTCAAGTTCAGCTGCTTTTCCAAATCCGCCATCAGCAACAAGATCATAAGTAAAGATCTTTTTAATCTCTACCTTTTTATTCTCTTGTACTGATCCAGCTGCTCTGGATGAAATAGAGATAGGAATTCCTGCATCAACTAGGCTTTTAGCAATTTTACCAGCAGGGGTATCGAGCAATTTCACTCTAATTCTTACTGTTCTGTCACCTTTGTTATATTTAAGATCCTGTACTATGTGTGAGATATTCTTAAGTGAAACATCGAATTCTTTAGGGTGATCCAATTCACCAACTAATCTTTTGGAATTAATTTTATCTTGAAGATATTCCATATGAGGAAGGTATTCTTGCTCCTCATATATTCTTCTGTTTTCGTTCTCTTTCCCAAAAACAGCAGCTACACCTTCAAGGATGTAATCTTTGCCGCTTTTTTTAGCAGTCAAATTAGAGCTTGACTTTTCGAGAATCAGTATGTAATCCTTATCTTTCATTTTCTGTAATTAGATTATATATCTTTAGATCTTTGGATTTCTTTCCTTAGATTATTATTCTTCTGTTTCTTCTACTTCTCCGGATACCCCGTCAGTTAATTCTTCCATGGCCTCCGATAATTTTTCCAGATCTTCTTCCTTAAGATCCTTAATATTTTCTTCTACCTTAGAATTATTTTTATTAAGCATAGCCAATCCTTGTTTACAAGCATCCAGGGCGTTATCAAAATCTGCTGGACTGCCAGTTAAAGGATCTTTAGTTTTAAATCTAGGAAGAGCGGGAATTTCGTCCATGTCTGTTACGATATCTTTGAAGAATCCTGCTATACCTTCTTCGCCAACTATTCCCTGTATACTCGATTCTATCGATTCACCAGCATAGGTTTGAAAATTTTTCTTAATCTGACTCCATGCCGAAACTGCCTTACCGTCTCCATTGTCGGTATAAGTACCTCTACAAAGAACTAATGTAGACATTATTGCAAGGAGATCCTGTGATGATACCGTTCCTTTTAAACTGTTGGATAATCCCCTAGCCATAGCATTAACAGCAATATTTTCAATATAGCCATTAAAGACTAAAACAGTAACCGGCTGTCTATCTGATCCTACCCATTTAGCTATTGTAGATCCACCTACAGCGCCAGAAGCGAGAGTAATAGCTCCAGCAGTAGTTCCTAAACTACCCGCTGCTCCAACTGCTCCTGCGAGACCGCTTGCCCCTAGAGAAGATGCTCCGAGTAGGGTTCCTCCAACAGGTATAGCAATGCCAGCAGCTCCAGCAGTGACAATTACTGCACCAACTAGAATTCCAGCAACAATTGCTCCTTTAGAGAAATCCCCCCACCATTCACTCCAGCTTTCATCGTAATACACTGTATATGCACCATTTCTAACTGGCTTATATCCTTTCCAGATTATTTCCTCATTTTTCTTTTCCCCTTCCCCGCCTTCGTCTTTTTTAGCTTTGATACACTCGAGATCTATTTGTTCAGTTTCTATTGATTTATTCAAACACTCTTCAGGAATTTTATATCCTATAGTTTTGCTTTTATCCTCTTCCGCTACCAGTTTATATGACGGATTTTTTGAAATAGTTTGCGCAAATGAATCAAATCTTAGCACCGGAACTCCCTCGTTGAACTCAGCTTCAAATATTCTATCTTTTAAATACTTATCAAATCCGATGGATTCTTTTGCTGCGCTGTCTATTGTTTTTATCTTTCTTTCGATGTCTTTTTCTTCCAGAGCCATAATGGAATCATATCCGTCTTTGGTTAGATCTCCAACTAGACTGATGTCTTTGTTTTTATTGAGATATCCAAGAATTATATTTACACATTTGGATGTTCCCTTTCCATATTTACCATCGGCTTTTCCTCTTGATTCTAGGAAAGTAGCAATTGCAGGAAATAACTCCATTATTTTAGTTTGAAGCTTTTGTACTTCTTCACACTTTGCTGATCCCACTCTAACAGGAAAAGTACATTTACCTGTCGGTGTTGGTGTTGGTGTTGGTTTTGTTTCGTCTTTAACTTCCGGTTTTGGAACCACAACAACAGGAATTGGCTGAGGTGTATAAGAGATCTCTGCTTTAGTTAGCAATAAATCTTTTATTCTTCTGTACTCTTTTTTCTGTCTGATTATTTCGTTAATTAATGAATCAATCTTAACCTTATAATCTTTTCTTTTATATTGTGTTCCTCCTGCTGTAACTATCTTAAGTCCTTTCCTGTCTACCAGTTGAAGATTCTTGGCTTGAACTAGTAGATCGTTTGCAGTTTTTTCAAATTTCTGAACCTGAGGATCCTCAGCCATTAATTTTGTGTATTTGTCTCTAGTGATTTCACCAGTGAATGCTAATGCAGCATCCATCGCTTCTTTTGATCTATCAAAAGCAGGGCCTTCAAATTGACCAGACTCAACATTTGATTCCTCGCCTGTTTTACGATCCTGTTCGAGTATAGATGATTCTTTTATATTTGATATCTTGGTCTTCTTTAGATCGTTAGCCCTATTTTGAAGGTCAGCCTTAAAATTTCTGACCATTTCACCTATAGTTTGGCTAACTTTAGAAAATGCCTTTTCATCTTTCAGTATTGGCTCTAGAGGAATTAAATTTGATTCTATGAATTTTACGTTCTGCTCCGCATAATTTTTATCGATCTTTCCTGATACAGCCAAGCTTTTTGCTGATTGCATTACGGAATTTTTAAACGATGCAAAATCCTTGGAAGATACAATTTTACTACCAACAAAAGATTCAAATCCTTCCGGAGTTTTATATGCTTCCTCTTTTGAATCTAATACCATGGTGAATAGAGTACTAAGTGATGCAGTTAAATTCACTGCGGGATCCACTTTAGTGTCCTTCTCATAAAGTTTAGATGTTTTGAGCATGCTCTCAAATACTGGATTAGCCCCCTTGTAAATGTTTTGATTCATGATTTATTCATTATATATTTTCGAATAGGCCTTAGAAATTAGATCTATTAGTTTTTCTATATATCCTTCATTCCTTAACTTTTTAAAGGCTAGATTTTCCACTGAAAATTCCCCGCTGTTAGCTAGTCCCTCTTTTCTTGATTTTAAAATTCTAGACTTTACCCTCTGCGTGTGATCATATAATTCCCTGGCTTCTTCCTCTGAGGATACTGATGTTGAAAGCTTATTTTCCAGTTCGTGTATATCATTTACGAAGCCATGAAATTTCACGTCAACGTCTCTGTAGTCTATTTGGGGATCTGTTGGTTTTGGGACTCTGATCCATTCATTACGTAGGAGTGAAAAAAGTCCAGAAGATGTGTGTGGTTCTTCTATATCCTGCACGTAAAGCTCAACGTCATGAGATCTGATAATCACATCATGCCTTAGATTCCAGATAAACCTCTGTCCATCTAATCCCTTTTTAACTAGTTCCACATTAGGATCTACCCTAGAAAAATCTATTAGAACGTGAATATCAAGGTCTGAATATTTGGTCCAATTATAGTTTGCTAATGACCCCGTTAATTGTATATCAGCTATAGGAACATCGACTTTCATATCGCCAAAAAAATCTTTGGCTATTTCCAATAATTTTTTTCTTACCCCCTGGTCAAATTCGCCATCTTCAGTCCAGAAAGAAGAATTCAATTCTTTTTTATAGAATTCATCCCTGACCTCTTCCTGTTCTATGATCCATGATTCTAATTTTGCTATATGTGACAATGCTGGAATTTTTTTCTATATATCCATATTGTCTAACCAAAGGCCGCAAAAAAAGCGGCAGAAGCCGCTTGATGTGAATACTGGGTGTAAATTAAAAGCTCATTTTAAGAAAGCATTCCATCGTCACCCTTACGTCTCCCTCGCAGTATTTTTTAATTCCCTCAAAATTCTTATTGTTCCAAAATTCCCCATGTACCATTGCCCCGTTCATTTCGTCTTTAGGAGAGCTTACTCCTAGAACGCATGACATCAGATCCAGTGATGTGTATGTCTGACCCCAAGCTCCAAAGGAGAATATTTCTGCAATATCCAGAAATCCAGTTTCCCATGGTTTTTTACTCCAGACTTGAATCAGAGACGATGGCTCTATACTATTAATTAGCATCCTTTTCCCTAGAGTGGGGATATCAAAGTTTTTGATGGTGTGTCCCCCCAGTCTCCATCCTTTTCCCCGGGAATTCTCTAACACCTTATTGGTCTTATTTAGAATATCCGACTCATCGTCAGAACAAAAAGAATTTATTCTAATGTTCATATTTTGATCAAAAGCTCCCATAGAAACACAAACGACCCTTGAGAATTCCGCATGTAGTGCTGATTTTTTAAGCCAAAATTCGTCATCGGATGAATTTTGATCCTCTGGAGAATTTTTTCTTAGCCATACGCTTCTTTTTAACCAAAGTTCGTATAGTCTTGGGTCTGATGCTTCTAGATCTCTTAATGTCTGATATGCACCCGTAGTCTCTATGTCAAAAAATAGAGTGGTTTGAAGATGTTGCTTCGTTATCATTGATATATAAAATTAAAAATTACAATGTCTGAATATTCTAAACTTGGATATAAAAACATATCCGCTCAAGATTCTATATCCAGGGGAGAGACTTTTGTTTCGGATACTCCTTCAGGTGATCAATTAACATATGGAAATTTTGTTAACCTTAAGAAGGTCGGAAACTGGGGAATGCCTGGACAAACTCTACAGAATATGAAAACAATAGAGGAGTTTTTAAAATCTGGAGAGATTGCGGGAAAGATAGTGGAAAAATAAATTATTTTCTCCATTTTTTATCGATCCAAAATCTTCTTCCTGTCTTATCCACTATCCCAATCGCTCTATCTTTCCTTTGATAGAATTGGACCCAATCCTGGAAAGTATTCCACTTTTCTCCCTGTTGATCCTCGTAATTATACCAGTCCTTAAATTGCCCGCCTCCTAGAACATAGGCTTCCTGTGGTATTTGTTTACAGAGATGAAAAAGCTCATCTCCATGTTTTTCTATATAGACACAAGCAGGCCAAGTGGGATCGCAATCTATTCTTCCCAGAATCTCTGCTCTAAGATAATTTCCTATGCCATTAAACCATTTTTGATTCATGATTAGTTCTAATATTGGTTTTTTGAAATCCCTATTTGAGATGCTGGATATAATGTTACTGATAAACTCGGGATGTTCTTTAACTGGATCTGGACCTCTATCCTGACTCCAAGAATCTGACCATTTCCATCTTGCGAATCTTCTCACATCATGAAGACATAATGTTCCAGCGTTCGAAGAAAAAATTAAATGGGAGTGTTTTGGATAGATCTCGCCTGGAGCGACGAATGCCCAATTGGCTGACATTCCCATCATGAAAAACATCGAGAGATTTTTGCCTCCAAAATCAAAGGTCATTCTGAGTTCTTTTCCTCTGCTGTCAGCTTTAATCTTAAATTGTAAGTTTTCGTTGAGCGGGGAAAGATCTGTATTAGACTTCTTTTCTTCGCTTTTTCTGGCAGATCTGTAATAGATCCCAGAGGATTTGGAGTTGATGAACTCCGACATAATTCTTATCTCTGATAGTTCGGGCATAGTAATTTTTTACCCAAATATAGATTAAAAAAATTAAATTTTATCAGGATCCGGTAAACTATTATCAAAAATTATATCAAGATTTATCCCATATGGATTCATTTCGTCTCTGGTTAGAGTGGTTCCATGTGGGAGATAAATGATCATAGGGGAAGTACCCTTTGGCCAGGAAGAAGCCGCTAGAAAGAGAGATTCTTTATATGTCAAGCTTCCCTGGTTTGTTGGAAATGATGTGCTGCGAAAAATTATAGGGATTTTATTTGATGCTGTTACACCGGGTAGCAGATCCTTAACTGAAAAAAGACTTGGCTTATCATCATTAATCACGCAGATCCTATTCTTCAATGAGTCCGGAAGAAGATAATGGAATTCGCAAAATCTCTCCATAATACCTTTTCTATCACCCTGTGCACTACCAATATGGATTATTAGGGGCGATACGAAATCGGAAGGAAGCTTAAGTAGATCCATCATTCCACCTATAAGTTTGATCTCGCTAACTGCCTTTTCCTCTGTATTGGTATCAGTGGTTGAAAAGTAGTTACCTGATTTAATATAGAATCCAATTCTAAATTTTAGATCCTCAATAAAATGATTTATTCTTTCGATTTCAGAATCCGACGGAATGAAAGATTTTTCAAAGTCCCAATCAGTGATCTCAAAAATAAAACATGTGTGTCCAGTGGGGATTAGCTCCTTGATCTTATCACAGATCTCTCTGGTGAGATTGACGGGTTTAGACCTCGACGGCCTTTCCAGTCTGATAATTATTCCCGTCCTCGTTTTTATTCCGTTATAAATGTTTCCAAGCATTATTTTCCCTGTATAATACTTTCTATTGGAAAATTAATAAATGTTTCTCTAAAACGCTTTAAATTCGTCTATAGACATCTTAGGCCATGATTCAATTGCACTCGATGGAGATAGGTTAGCTATTTTTATTCCCCTATTACTTAGCTCTCTCCCTAACTGGGCATATTCATCATCAATGAGTTTCGTATTTCTAGATAAAACATGGTTTCCTGTTTTTGAAAAGAAGTGATTTGGTGTGAAATCAACACCGACCAAACCAATCTTTGATGCCCCCAACTGGTAAGCAACTATCACCGCCATATATGGGGAATTCATGGTGTAGTCAACTTTGCTTCTGTCATCTAAATTTAATTTTCCTCTGGATCCAAGGTTAATCTTTACTAATGATCTTCTATTGTTTAATACTCCAGGATCTATATGACTAAGAATAACCGGGGATTTTGATCTCGTGACCCATTCGAATCTTCCCCTAGAAAATGTTCTTTGGTGATTAACAACAACCAAATAATTTGGCGTTAAAATTCTTTCAACATCATTAATCCCAACAACCAAAAAATCAGAGAAATCATTAAATTGGTTTAACGACTCCCCACACCCAGCAACTATAAAAGGTTTCCCCTTTTGCGAGTCTATATAATCTGGGGAAAAATTAGCCCCAATGTAAGTGTTTATGTTTTGTGTTTGTATTCTGCCTTCCAGTGGAACTAATGATTCATTTAAACCTTCTGTGGGAATTGAATCATTTTGAACTTCATTCTTTCTACCAAACAAGAATGAATTTCCTCTAAATATCTCTTTGGAAATCTGCATTCTTCTTCTTTTCTCTTCTATATTCATTACTTGAAAAGGCTTAACATATTATAGACTTTTTCTCCGTAAGTATCCTTAGCTTCTCCATAAGAGATGGAGTTTTTTTCTGGAAATCTAGAGACTAGAATACTATATGCTCCCTTTTCATTTCTATTATGAAGGGTTGCTATCGACATAAGATCCTTAATTAATGGCCCGCATTCATTCAGATCTGGATGATTATTAAAGAATGTTTCTATCTCCGTGGCCTTTATATGATCGATTAAATCTTTCCCGTGTGTAGGTTTTGATATGTGTATACAATCCCCCTTTAATTCGGTTTGGTAATCAGAATCTTCTTCAAGCTTTATGAAATACCCAGTCCCCATAGGACCGACTATTCTACCATTTTGATCCTCGGATAACTCTGAGTCCCAATCTTTCGATTCCATTGATCCCCAAACTATTTTTCCACCGGAATACTTTGCGTTCTGAGCAACCCTTTCCCCTGCAGTGATATTTGCTTTCATCGGGGACTTAATATTCCCAGTGTCCAGGTTAAATTCTATTGTTCCGGGGATTGTTTCGTAAACCTTTTTAGTTTTAACACTCTGAATTGTAACCAGTGAATATTTTCCATCCTCAGATATCTTAGCGGAAATAACTTGACCCAAAACTTTATTCTTAAGTCCTTTAACATTAGCTTTCACATAGTCTCCATTTCTAAAAGCAGAATCTTTTATGTCCTTCGTGGGATCCACCGTGATTTCTGAACTTCTGGAAAGATCCCTATATGGATGATAATTAACCTTGAAAACCCCATTAGAACTATTAAATGAGGATCCTGTTAGGGTTTGTGAAAAAAACTCATATAATCTCTTGATCATTTCTTAGTTCTTTTTTTTATATGAATCCATTAGATCCTTAATCTTTGAGGCCAACTCATAGTTCTCTTCCTTAATGGCTTCTTCCAGCCTCATATTCAAATCCTTCTGACTATCCTGAGGAGATTCATTTTTTCTAATAGGTTCAACTCTTTCCTGTGAAATTGCTATGATTGGTGAAAATAAAATTTCTAGTACAGAATCATTTATGGGAACGTATATTCTGTCTTCCTCGTGTACATCGTCATTTTCAGATTCCTCTGAAATATCAATTTCCCATTCCCCGTTAACCCATATGATGCTCCATGGTCCATAATTTAATTCAGGGAGGTCATTATCTATGGCGTAATTTATTATGGCCAAAACCTCTTCCTTTATTAATTCACTAGACATTTTCTCTCCTTTGACAATCTTTTTTATTCCCGGAATTTTAGTTGGCTCTACACCAACGCTTCTCTTTAGCATTTTATAGATCTTTAGAACTAAGTCCCAATCAATAGAATCTATTACCCTGTCTACTAAAATCTTGTTTTTTGGATTCATGCAATTGTTTTTTTATGCGTCTATATCATCGATCACAAGAGCCTCCGAATCGTCGAAGAATCTTAATCTCAAAGGTTGACCAGTTGAGTAATTCTTTTTATATATGGTACAGGAATAATCCTGATACACGTAGGTAGCTGGGGTGAAATCTATATTGCTAACTTGACATTCCGTAATATTATATTGGAAATTATTTAATATGATATTGCCATCTCCAGGAGATCCTGATCCAGCACCAAATAAATGCCTGATTGTGTTATTAGTGAAATTATCTTCTATTGAATTAAGATTAAAAAGCCCTCTAATTTCATTTTCTAAGAAATCATTTCCAATTGAATTGTGAGCAAAATCATTATCAATATAATTGGACGAAAATCCGCTTCCTATCCTATTATTGTAAAATGTCCCATATATTCTGTTATTATAGGCTCCGTCACCTATAATATTAAACTGCATCTCAAATTTAACTGTATTTTCCCCTATTATGCCGAAGGAGTTATTTGCGGACAAACTTCCGAGATCATTCGAATAAGAAATGTTATAGAACACATTATTGGAGAGGAGAAATGTTCCGGAATTGAGAGCAAAAATTGAGTGGTTACCAATCTTATTATCCGCTGTTAAATATAGATTATTAAAAGTGGTAAATTCACTATATGATCCCGTGTTGTTGTCATATGAAAGTATATAATCACCAGTGGGAACTGCAGCATAATAATTTACCCCTGTTGATGCGTATGAATAATTATTCGACACCAAAGTTGCCGATGTGTTTGTTGTAATTAACGAGATCTTAAAGCTTAACCCCCCAACTAAAATTACGTCTCCATTAGAAAGTTCTGTTGTAAAAAGGGTTCCAACCCCAGTCAACGATGTACCCGAAATGGTAACGGTGCCCGTTTTTACCGAACCTTGTGAGTAATTCTCATATCTTTTAAACTCAACACTTCGGTGATCATAATCCGTTCTGTTGCCAAGATCGTCTATTCTTTCTGTGATCCTGCCCTTCGCTGGAGCTCCCATAACCTCAGTTGTATTAAAGAATATGTCATATTTTAATTCGTCTGCTGGATAAATTAAAGACCAAGCATTAGGAGCTAATGTGCTTCCGCTAGTTGCCAGCACACAAATAGGTTCAATCGATGATGTTTTCGTCGTAACTGATCCTTTTGGTGTGTATGTTAAAGAGCCATCGAAAGTAAAATCTGGCTGGTCGTAAACTGTCTGATAGTCGCTGATAACATATAACGTTCCCGGAGATAAAGATCCAGGACTGGAAGTTATAGTATTGTATAAAGCGCTGTATGTGGTGACGATAATTCCTCCTAAGCTTCCTGGACCTGTCATACCTGTGGGTCCAGTGGGTCCGATGTTTCCTTGTAATGTAACTATTGAAATAGAAGTAGATCCAGATCCCTTAATTTCAATGTTGCTCCCAGATCCCACCGTGTAATCTACTCTAACCCAGAATCTTTCCCCCGCCTGTACATCTAATATTGCATTAGCTGTTATGACTTCGTCGGGTGTATATGATGCTTCAGACAGAATTGAATTATACCCTCTGAATCCATCAACAGCCAATGGCCCTGATGTATTCTTCATTAAATCCGTTACGATTTTAGATTCCCCTCCTGTTACAGAATGTGTGACTGTAACCCTATATGAAATTAGGTATCTTCCACTTTGAAGTATTTCCACGTATGTTCCAGTCTGTCCGGAATTGGTAAAGTTATTATATGAGTAATATGAACCATCTACTATTGGGTATGTGTCCAATAAAACCGGGGATGTTGATCCTGAAGATAGTGCAGGCTGAGATCCTAATCTATATCCATTAAATGAATATAAACTTGTGGGAATTCCTATAGGACCTGTGGGACCAATATTCCCGATAGGACCAATATCCCCAGTTGGTCCAGAATCACCTGTGGGACCAACACTCCCTGTTGGGCCTGTCTCTCCAGTAGATCCCGATATTCCCGTAGGACCAGTAGCACCAGTAGTCCCTGTAGGTCCAAATATGGTGTAACCTGCATAAACCCACGAGGATGTTCCAGAATTCCACTGGTAAACTTGTCCGTCGTTACCGTCTATATAAAGATCCCCGTCTATGCCCGAAAATATAGGCATACCAAATCCTGTGTATATCCCAGGTCCTTTATCTCCGGTTGGGCCTGTCTCTCCGGTGGCACCAAATCCAGTCATACCCGTGGGACCTGTTGATCCGGTAAACCCTGTTTGTCCTTGAGCTCCGGTAAACCCTGTTTGTCCTTGAGCTCCGGTAGGTCCAATAGTACCAACAGATCCTATTGGTCCTTGTGCTCCTGTTGGACCTGTTGATCCAGTAAAACCAGTAGTTCCTGCAGTTCCTGCTGCTCCGGTTGGTCCAGTTACCCCAGTAGCTCCAGTTGGCCCGGTTGGCCCAGTTGGCCCGGTTGACCCAGTTGTGCCAGTGTCGCCTGTGGGTCCTCCAGAAGGTCCAGTTGGACCTGTAAGTCCTGTAGCACCAGTTGATCCATTAGATCCAGTTGTTCCCGATAGAAAAGAAACCCAAGCATCAAATCCGTCTATGCCTCCAGAAAGACTTCCAGACGAGATGTTTGTTGACACAGTTCCCGTAATCAGTACAGCGTGTGAATTGGCAGATGCTCCTAAACCAGCATTTGCTATGATGGTAACGGTGTTAAGAGAAAATGAGGCAAGACAGGGAACTGATAAATTTTGGAGAATATTAGTTACTAAAAGCTCCGCCGTGGTCACATTATCAATAGTCCAGGAAGCTGTTCCTGCTAAAACCGGACCTCCACCATTATCATAGTAAACCGATATGGTTTGTCCAGATGATCCCCCTGAATTAATATCAAATTGAAAAGTTGCCTTAGTCTCGCCAAAACTTAAATATCCTTGGTAGTCGTCGCCAGTAAATCTGACCTGTCCGACCAATCCAGGCTGAAGAGTTGGAAGAGGAGCAGTCCTATCCTCTATGAGTCTAAGTCTTCCCCCTGAATTTTTATTTCCAACCACGGCATGCCTGCCTATGAATATATCATTAATAAGGTTAATTCCCGATGCGAGAATTTCGCCATTATCTCCTTTAATCTCTATAGATGGATTTCCCGAGACCGGCAAATTAATAAGGTTTGCCTTAATAATGTTAGTGTTAAGCCTGCCCGTGGGAAAATTCAAGGATTTATCCTGAATGCTTATTCCAAAAGCTTTATTTAGAATAGCAAATCCTTGTCTTAATTGATCAAAATTACTATTTGAAACCTGGTTATTAGCTCCAACTGTATTTGTGGCTAACAGCTGTCTAATTGTAATATCGCTAAGTTCGTTCATTTAACGGGCATATTTTGTTTATATATCCCGTTTAGATAACTTAGGATCTAAAAATATACCTCTTTTATCTCTTTTACCCAAGAAGCAAACTTTTCGGGATAAAATTCTTGGATTTCCCTTATTTCTCGAGATGAAATATTATATTTTTCTTTGATAAAGAGGAGAACATCCTCTGACACTGGATCTTTTTCTTTTTTATCTCTTTTTATGGTTGACGTAAATATCCACTTTGGAGAGTTTTTATAGATTCTAGAGATATTATCTTTCCACCAATCTATAGTTCTATCCGGCTGAATCTTTATATGATTAAACATTCCAGCTTGAAGTGGATATTCGATAGACATGATCCTGTTGATCATGAAGAAATTTCGAGATTTATCTCTGTCTTTTATTTTATTCCAGTTTTTACCATGGAATGATTTTATTATATCAAATGGACTCATAGTTAAAATAAATCAAATGGATCAAATTGTTTAGGAGTAGCTGAGACATCTCCCCATGGGGAATTCCCTATCATAGTCTTTTTATTTAAAAGAGGCGTCTTGGTTTCGTTGATCTGGTTGGAGGATATTATATTCATCCTGGTTATCAGATCCATAGGTATAACTTCAGAGTTAAGCCAAACTAATTTTGCATTCTCGAAATAATTTTGCCTTGCAATTTCTCTCTTTTCTGTTGTGTCGCTTTCCCCGACTGATCTTAGAATAAATCCAGAAATCCACTCCAGAAACTCAGGATCTTTCCAGATCAATTCCAATCTGCGCCCAGACCATTTTCCCTGAGTAAAAGCTGCCCATATTTTATCCGCCTTAGAATCTGTTAATCTCGTAACATTTCCCTTGGAGTTCAAAAATTCATAAACGGACGGAACATCATCTTTCTTATCGCCTATTAGAACTTTCTTGAAGATAAATTCATGTGGATCTATTTCTTCAATTATACACATCTTTAGGAAAGAATCCAGTTGCTGTCCCTCATCAGTACTAGTTGGAGTAACATCAAAGATTGACATTTCTCTTTCCTCAGATTTGATAGCATCAAGCCATCCTTTTGAGCAGACTATCTTATTATTTTTTGAATTTGCGTTCCATACTATGGTCCAGTTCTCTCCATCATGTTCAACAAGCTGGTGCATGTCCTTATCTCCTGTAAAAATTAAAACGCTTCTACCAGATTCCCTGAATTTTTTATTCCAGTGCCACAATAGATCGTCACCTTCTGACCCCTGTACTTTTGAGTAATGAAATCCACTGTTTTCAAGAAAAGATCCAAACTCTTCCATTAGCTGAAAGAACGATGACCAATCAACTCCCTCTTCTTTGACCCTGCTTTCCTTATAAACGCTTCGTGATATTTTAAAATCTTTTCTCCATGACCTAGAGTCCTTACAAAATACCACTTGATCTATTCCCGGGATAAGATTAAGCGAGTAGCATAGATCAGTCATAATTTTTTTCATTAGCATTGATCTATCCCCCGGGGAACTAAGAAAGTCACCAGGATTCTTGTCACCATATCCAGAAATCACTCCGAATGTTTTATGAAATAGGTAATTTCCGTCAACTAGTACATTTATTCCCATCTTTAATTTTTATTTTTCTTGTGATTTAAAAATCCTCATTTTTTATTTGCACATCAAATATATCAAAATTTTCAAAATCCATCCTATCAGCACTAATTCTTCTCTCTGTTGAATCAGCATCTTTTCTTAGATTCATCCTTTTTCTCCTTATTTCCTCTGAAGGATTTATATAGATTATGAAAGAATTTTCTATGACATCCTTTGGAAGATTATTAACCCCTCCCGGAGTTATAACGAAAACATCGCTCTTTAAAAATTCTGCGTGTGTGGTTCCATAGTACCATCCATTAAATTTCTCTAACTCGATGAATTTTTCCGGATTCTCAAGAAAAAAAGAATCCTCTTTAAAGTGATAATCTACACCATCCATTTCTCCCTCCCTCATCGGTCTGGAAGTACATGAAACCGAATGTCTGAACCCCTTCTTTTCTAATCTCTTTCTTAATACGTCCTTGCCTGACCCTCCAGGACCAACAATGATTAATCTTTTGCTCACGGTAATAATTTCTGTATGGAAAAGAATAGGCCAAGAAGAGAAACAACCGGATCTATCACGAGATTTCTTTCCGCCTGATATTTTGCTGTTAAAATTAATATCTGCGGGATATACTGTATTAGGTTTGATTTATTCTCCTTAATCCACAGAATAAAATCATTAGAGAGTGAGTTCATCACCTCATCAACTCTACCTGAGTACTGACCAACAATCAATTGGTAATTTTTAATCGGATCCTTATCCTCTGTTAACATAATAAAAAGTTCTTCAAAACTCCAAAAATTCTCATGAATTTTCTTATCGGAAATCTCGCTGATGCCTTCTATCATCCACCTTTGAATGGTGTTCAGAGCAGATCTCATATCAGGAAAATATTTATTTGAAAAATCGGATAAAGCTTTTTCTGATATTTCTATTTCCATCTTTTCCAGAATAAGCTTAACCCTTTTATTCCATTCTTCCTGAATTTCTCTTTCTTCCTCCTTATCAATGGGGTCAAAATCAAAGATCTCGAATCTGCTCTTTATTGGATCTGGGAGCTTATTTAGATAATTGCATGTAGCGATGAATCTAGTTCCTTTAGCGAACTTTTCGATTGTTCCCCTTAGTGCTTTATAGAATTGGTCCGAAGCTCCATCAAACTCATCTAAAACGACTATTTTGATGGCGTTCTTACCATCCATAATAGAAACCGTCGAACAGAAGTCTGTAATTTTTGATCTTACTGTGTCAACAGAGCTTTCATCTGACACGTTAATGAATAAATGCGGATGATCCTTCATTAGGATTTTAGCCATAGAAGATTTCCCACATCCGGGGGATCCCGATAGCAGCACATTTTGCTGGATTCCCTGTGAGAAAACGTTTCTGATTCTTTTAGGCAGAATCATGTGCTCTATCTTTTTTGGACGGAGCTTCTCGGTAAGTAATTCTTGAACCATAGTAATAGTTTAAATTGATTAATGATTCCAATCTTATCGATTGTATTTAACTATTATATGGGTGGATAGAAATTAAAATTCGAAAATTTCTGGATTTTATCTCCCTAAATTTATCCCGCACGATTTACACGGATCGTCTATCTCTGAATTTAACAATTTACACCATCCTATTTTATAGTCGGGAAATTCAAGATCTATTTCGTCCTGATACTCTTCCGGCTTTTCGGATGCCTTTATGTATTTGAATTGTGGACATGATTTTATGTGATAGATCCCAGTCTCTATATCGAAACTAATTCCGGTGTAGCAATAAATCCCTTCGGGAATTTGTTTTTTAACCTTTCTTGGTACTTTCATCTAATATACTATTCTCCCTCAGCCGGGGTCTCTTCTGATGCAGGGGTTTCTGCTGCTGGAGCTTCTTCACCCTCTACAGGTTTGGATTCTTCCCCTGCTTCTTTCTCCTTGTCTAGATAAATATTATTCATTTTTCGGTCTTCGTTATTCAGTCCCAAATATTTGTCTATTAAAAAGTCCTGATCGAAGAAAGGAACCTCTTCCTCTCCTTTTTTCTCCTTGATTTCTGAAGCTGCGGCAATAAAGTCTATTGTTTTAATTAGCTGTTCTATTTCTCTGGATTCACCAAAAATATTATCACTTTCAAATTTTATACCCAATTGGCTTCTGAATAGTGCATCCTCCTTCAGTTCAGGAAAATCCAGGGCCATCTGAATCCAAAGGGGTTTGATAATAATTTCCTGAAATATAGATCTTATTCTAGTTACGAACTTGCCGTATCTTACCTCGTCTCTTTCCGCTCCCTCTGCTGCTATCTTAAACATTCCAGCTTGACCTCCGCTTCTCGCAGCGAATCTGTTATATGGGATTTTTGAATCCATTTTTAGCTTGTTAGAAAAATATACCACGGCATCCATTACGTTCATATTTGGACCCTGAGGATTAATGGTTTCAACCTTAGGTGTTTCCCCTCCCATCTGCGGAAACAAATAGTTTTTATAGAACTGAAGGTTTGGCCTCCCGTTAATACTTAAAGATCCTGAAGTGGTATCCAGTTTAATATCCTCTTTATATACGGACATAAGTTCGCCCAAGGTTTCTTTAGCTTTCTGTGGTGATTTACTACCAACCGGAATAGTCATTTTTATTCGATACTGGGAATTCATGACGTTCCATATAATCCTGGTGTGTTCCATTATCCTTAAAAGATTATAGGACCTGACTAATCTTTCACAATATGATGTCCTTGTTACTTGACTTCCTTTTGCGTATGATATGTAGATCAGCTGCCCGTCATACAATTTTCTCTGTCTAACAGAATCCCCATAATATTGGTACCAGATCTGAACGTGTGATCCATCGGGCTGTTTTTCCACTGACGGGGTTAAAGAAACTGGGTCAAGCTCTTTAAATCCAACGATTTTCTTTGCGTCTGATGAATATATTATTTCAAAAGATAAAAATCCATCTACTAAGAGCTGTCTGAAATATTGCCACCCAGTCAGAGCATTAACCATTCCATGAAGAACGTATATTCTTCTGAAATTTTCTCTAATAGCACTGATTACTTCAGGCTTAAGATCTAAATTTAATAGGGAAGGATGACAGAAAAAGTTTTTTTCGTCATAGACTATACCATCGTCACACAAAGTATCCAGAATATATTCTATTTCGGAGTTCATCGCGAACTTCCTTAAGAAATCTATTTTAAAAGGAACCTCCTTATCTAAACTAGCAATATACTTCCTATTTGAAGTGTCTTGAGACGCTATAGAATAAATAAAGTCCTCGTCCTCCTGGGCAAACCCAAATCTTTCTCTCATAGAAAGCTCTGCAGCCCCCATAGCCTGTGAGTTTTTAATCACTAGGTCCTTATACTCCATCCCGAAATTACCCAATTTTCTAGCAGTTTCTGCTATTCTTGAGAAAATACCTGATGAGTTTGATGATCCTCCTAAATTATCTAAAAATCCAGCCATTTTTTATAGTTTAACTTCTTCGGTTTCCCCGCCTCCTTCTTTCGGCTCTTCATCAGGTTTTTCCTCTTCCTTTTTCTCTTCCGCCCTTTTCTTATACCTTTCGTTTGCTAATCTGTCCTGATCATTCATACCCCAATACCTATCTAGAACATATTTCATACTGAAATAATTTGTTCCGTCCGCTTTTTTAAGACCCGCAATTTTAATAACTTGGTCCTTTCTCGCAGTCAGAAGCTCTATCTCTTTTTGCTTAGTGAATTGATTCTCTTTGACGTAATCAAGTCCAAACTCGCTTTTCAGAAGATAGTCTGATTTTAGCTCCGGATGATCCAAACAAAACTGAACCCAAACTGGCTTTACCAAAATGTCCTGAAATATGGATCTCAACCTATTTATGAATTTGCCGAATCTTATTTCTTCCTGATCTAATCCATCAGCACCTGAACTAAATGTTCCCATGCTATTCTGCTCGTTCTGATTAAATCTAGAGAATGGAATTTTAGAATCTAGTTTCAATTTATCCGAAAAATATTGAAGTGCTTTGGTGTCAGTAAAAGCAGTGGCATCACCAGATCCACCTAGGGGTTGTATATCCGGAGTTCCGTTCTGACTTGATGGCATCAGGTAATTTTTAAAAAACTGAATGTTTGGTCTACCATTCACAAATAATTCCCCAGAATCTGAATCCAATCTAATATCCTCCTTATAGATTGACATTAGCTCTCCAAGAGTCTGCTTAGCCTTCTGTGGTGATTTGGTTCCTATCGGAACCGTCATTGTCATTCTATATGATGAATTCATCACATTCCATATTACCCTCGTATGCTCCATTATTCTAAGAAGATTGAATGATCTAATCAATCTCTCAATATAACTTATACGAAGAGATGTTCCACTCCCTTTAGCGTAGCTTATATAGATTATTTGGGAATCATATAATTTTCGGCTCATTGATGGATTATCAGGAAATTGGATCCATGTTTCAACATAAGATCCGTCTTCTTGTCTCTCGGTTCCCTGCACCAGAGTAGACGGGTCTAATTCTTTGAATCCTATAATTTTTTTACCCTTAGAGTCAAAAATTATTTCAAATGATAGAATTCCCTCAATTAAAAATTTTCTGAATATGTGCCATGCAAAGATATCCTGATTAAATCCAAAAAGATTATAAATCTCTTTATATCTGTCGTTTATTTCCTCGCATATTTCATCCTTAAGGTCCTTGTGTTGCATGAAAGAAAAATAGGACCAGAAGTTTTTTTCATCATAAACTATGGATTCGTCGCAAATAGTATCCAGAATAAATTCTATCTCCGGGTTTGCTGCAAATCCCTGACAGTATGCTCTTTTTGATTTGAAATCTTTATCAAAATAAGCAATATATTGCTTGGAGGTTGAATCTGCCCTTCTTATTGTGTATAAAAATCCCTGGTCGGTTATTCCACCACCTTTAAGAAATTGGGCTTCAGTAACACCTACCGCCTGTGAATTTTTAACAACAAGATCTCCATAAGCCATTCCAAAAGAGCCTATCTTTTTGACGCTATTCATAATGGAGTTTATAAAATTACCTCTCTGATCTGTAAATCCTGCCATGCTTAGATCTTATACATTTTCTTATATATCTCCTCTAGTGTAGACCCGGATATAGATCTTGTATTAAGGTATACCATTTTGTGCCATTCTTGATACGGAACCTCATGAACGTTCCTTATTTTTTCTATTGAATATTTAGAATATGACTTCTTATAGTTTATCCCTGTCATTAAAGCCTCTAGATTTTTATACTCTATTTTTAATTGATCCTGTGATTTTATACCCTCTTTCTCTTTCTGTAAATTTCCCTCTATTATAGAATTAAAAGATGAAAAAATTCTTAGGAAAAAATTTAAGCGGTCTAACGGGGGCATTAGAATAATATCTAATCCTTCTATAGTGGGTTTGGAACTGGCCTTATCTCTACCTAAGAAAAAAACTAGTGGTCTTTTATTAACGAACTTCCCCTTTTCTGGATCTGAATCATAATAAAATGTATATAGCTTCCCAGTCAGAAAAAGGCTGGGATTAAACTGGGATGGAGCTAAATATTTTTCTCCATATTCAAAAAAAGAATTTTCTGCCATTCCTGCAGGGGATTTCATTTGAATCCTGTATTTTTCGAAATCCTCTCTGAAATTGATCATCCGAATAAGAAATTTTCATCAACAGCTCCGAATTTGTATCCTATAGATTCCGCATATCTCTTAGCAGCTTCCATTTTTGCCCTGTTAGTTATCCATACTTTCATTCTCTCGTTATATGCTCGGACCTTTTTTTCCGTAAGTGGACCTTTTATCTCCTCGGGTCTCTTATCTAAGGCATATTGATTCTCGGGTTTTATTTCTATAAACCAGTCTTCTTGTAAGTCGCCTTTTTGAACCTTAATATAAAAGTCTATATGATAGTCGTGTTCCTTTTTATCTATTGGATTCCAATATTTAACCGAGGCTGGCTCAGAGCTCCATTTTAGAATTTCTGTCTTCAAATCGCAATATTGACAGAATTTTCTTTCCCAAGAGGATCGATAAATTATATTATTGATATCACCGATATATTTTTCGGGATTGACTGGAGAGTATTTTCCGGATTTCCATTCACCAGAGGGCTTAAGCTTTTTAATGTCCATTATACGTTCATGTTAGAATCTTCTTCTCTCATGATTCTGGAAAAAGGAACTGCCTTTATCGATCTAGTGGAGTGTATTTTTTTCCATCCTTTTTGCATTCCATTTTTTGCTATCTGAGAAATAAAAGCGAATGAATTATCAGAAACTTCTGGATTATATCTATTCCAATATTTCAGGAGATCCTCCATACCAAAGGATATGCAGTCTTCTCTATCTTCAGGATATTTATAAGATCTTGTCTTAGCCATGCCATCCACGATTAACATGAACATTTTAATAGTTTCTGGTGTTAGTTCGCCTTTTTCTTTGCTCTCCTTTAGAGCTCTTTTAAGGTCTTTGTTTTTTACATATTCCATTAAGTGTCTGGGAATTATTTTTGGGAATTCTTATCCCCGGTTCTATATTTTCCCTAATAAATCATAATCTTTTTACCACTAGAATCATAGAAGTTTCCAAAATCTTAAAAATATCAATTTATATTGGAATTAATTTAAAAAACAAATCCGCCTCTGAGACAGTCTCAGAAGCGGATCTAATAATTTGGACGACTGGTATTTTACTTTGAATTTTTCTTACCCGGAGCAGAAGATAGATTAGCTCTTTTTAGGTCCTCTGTGAATTTCTTCCCATTTTTCTTGGAATTTCCATGAGCTCCTGATAAATTAGCATTTTTTTCGTTCTCTATGTGTTTTTTTGGATCCTTTATACCTTTAGCTGCTGGAGCTTTTTCGATTGACTTGTTTTTTTGTCCTTCTGTTAAGGCTAAATTATGATCTTTTAAATCATCTATAAATTTTGAAGCAGATTTGATGCTGCTTTCTGGTGCTTTAGCTAATCCATGAATTCCAAGATCCTGTACAAATTTTGAACCGGCTTTACCTCCTGTTTTAGAAGGTGCCTGTGACAAATTTTGGTTTCCCAATCCTTTAGTTACCCCAATTTTACCTGTTTTTTTAACATAAGAAGCATTTGCAAGATTATGATTTTTTTCGTTGTCAGCAAATACCGGAGAAGCGGAAGCGCTTGTTCCTGGGGCTTTAGCCATCATTTTCTTGGAGTTTTTTTCGGTTTTTGTGTCCTTTTTACCTTTAAGACCTTTCCCCATAGGAGCAACTGCCATTTGAGTTAATCCTTCTGATGTTGCTTCCCCTTCTAAATCTGTATTAGAAACCTCATCGATTGCATTTTCTACGTCTCCGAAGAAATACTCACTAGTTGTTCCATTCTCCATCATTACAGTGTATGTCCTTGAATTCCCATCAACACCTATTATTTTTCCCTTAGCTCCGTTTCTTAAAACCCTAACTTCAGTTTCTAAAGGATATCCTATATTTTCATTTACATCCTCTGAGATCTCATTTTTAGATTTTTCAAATTTTTTGATCTCAAAGTTAATTTGGTTCCATCTTTGCTTTAGAGTTTCTGTTTCTTGTTCTATTGATTCTCTGATTGATGCTAGCTCAACTGAATTTTTAAGAAGCGGGTTTTTCTGAATAGCGTTATCAATTTTTGCCATTTCTGCCTCTAGGACCTGTATATTATTAGAGATCTGAGTTCTGTCATTATACATTACGCTTCTGATTGCATCTTCTCTATCCAAAAATTCAGTTAGTGATTCTGAAATATCAAATCTGATAAATTCTTTTATAATGCTTGTAGCCTGTGTTGCATTTCCTTCATAAACCTTATTCAGTTTCATTGAAGGATTGCATGTTTGAACATATATTTTACCGCTAACCTTGAATATGTTAGCTTCAACACCTTCGTAAATTTTCGAAGCTATTTTCTTTCCAAAATCTATATCCATCAATTCTTCCGCTATTTTGGAGATCCCACTAATTTTATTAATGATTTGATTTGATCCCTCAAAAATTGTGTGCAGATTAAGACTTAAAGCCTTAGGAAGATCTGCCTCTTTTATGGAATTACCATTAAATAATACTTTTTTGTCATCTCCCTCAAAAATAAAATCCACTCTGTTTTTTCCCGTAAAGCAAGATACCTTATTTTCTGATACTTTTACCATGGGATCATTGATAAGTTCTACTTTATTTAGAAATTCTGCTGGCAAAAGAGAAGCTTCTTTTTCAGATAAAACCCCCATTTCACTTTCAGTAACATAGAAGAATTTTCCTGATGTATGGAAAATACTTCTAGATTCTTCCACTAAGAGAGGAGAGTATATGTTTAGAATCTCTGACTGTGAATTATCAGATTTAACTTGCAATGAATTTTTTGATCTCGACTCATGTTCTCCAAGGAAATTAACCAAATTTCTTACTATCGGATTGAATCCCCATTTTTTAAGTCCGGAAGCTAAAACCATTGAGTCTCTATTCTCTGTAACTAACCACTTAGACATAGATTCTGTTGCATCGCTGAAAAGCTCTCTTCCTGGAGCATTTTTAATGGCCTCATATGATTTAACAACCTCTATTTCTCTTCTTCTGTGCTCATATATTTTATTCAAATTTGCAAGTGCTGATTTGGCTGAATTCTCCCATTCAAACCCTTTAAGTTCTACTAAAACATTTTCGATTAAAAAAGCTTCCGAAATTCCCTTGTTAACTAAAAGGTTCTCGAATTTTTCAAGAATAATTCTAGCTGATGGTATTTCATAAAGAGAAGAATTCTTAAGAGCTAGCACTGTGCTGAGAACCCCAAAAGAATACACTTTCTTGTTGCTTTTTGGTTTTAATGACCCCGTGTTTACGGATTCGTTTATTTTTTTGTCTTCTATGTAAGATCCGCTATTGGTAGATCTGTGGGAATTTGATCCTCCCCATTGCTGAGCTAATTTAGCAGCTGCAGCTTTTGATGCCTCCAATTGTATTTGCGAGATGTTGTTCGAAAAGTTTTGTTCCATTTTTTCGGATTTTTTAATATATATCTAAGATCTGTAAAGATTCCCATCATGCATTATGGAAATACATTCAATAGATCTTTTATTTTTATAATTAGTCTAGCTTCTACCATGTATCCCCCGACCATTGGATACGCTTCCAGATTTGTTTTGGTGGATCATCATCTGTTAAAGTCCAAACAAATCCGTTGCTAATATTCATCACAGTGTTGGAAAACCCTAAATCATATCTATCTCCTCCTAGAGGAGTAACGCTAGTAATAGTAAGAGGACCTATAGAACCGGGAGGATCATTTTGTGGACCGCTTATAGTCCAGCCGATTTCTGGAACTCTTTCAGTACTAGAGAACGGTATTGAGGTTAATCCACCAGCAATTCCTCCCCAAGCTCCTCCACTGTCTATTGTTATAGTACTATCATGCGAAACATAGTTTTCCGTGCAATAGTATATGTACCCGCTTGCTATAACGATCGTACCTTCTACATCACCCGGAGCTCCTACACTTGAAACTGGAACCGAGTTTCCATATTTCATTGATCCTCCGTCAGGAAAGATTAGAAAACCATCTGTGCTGAATATGAAATTGTTATTATTGCTTGCAATAGTTACCGGCGGATTTGAGCCTTCTCCAATTTTAACATGACTATTTTCTCCGCCCAAGAACAATACAGCATTAGAGTCATCTTGAGTTCCCCCTGCACGGATATGAATGTGGGGAGGTTCCCCAATCGTTGGGTCTATAATGATATACTGATCGTTATTCTTTAATGAAGAATCAGGCACTAGTTCGATAGTACCGTTTTCGCTGCCGTCTCCACTTCCAGTACCGCCTCCAATAATAGAAATTCCATCGAATGTTATATCTCCTGTGTTTGCTCCTCCCCCCAATACTGAATTACCTTCACTATCTAAAATATCTCCGTTTGCTGGAAGAGTTAAATTACCATCCCTATCAAAAGACCATAATTTATCATTACTTTGTAAATTTACCGATCCGCTGGCATCTATTAATATTTCATCGCTTTCATCGTTTTCCACATTTATATGAAGAACCATCTGTTCACCTTCAACAGGATAATATTTAATGCTAGCTGTATCTCCGCTTCCTCCGTTAGGATCCTTCGGAAATACGATTCCATTTGTACCAGTTCCAGATGTAGGATAAATCACTCTAGGAGCTGTTCCGGATCCTCCAACAGTAAATTGTTTTCCGCCTTCAGTTACACCATCACCAATCTTTAATTCATTCGTTGGTGTAAGAAATAATGTTCCTTCAGAAAAAATGGTATTCGAATCTCCGGAAATTTCACTGATATTTAATTTTCTAAATTTCATATTTGTTTATCTTTTATTATTTAACCTATGGCACACCGCTAAGCGGGGCGACTTCCTGTTTCTTGTCCATAGAACATGGTTGCTTTCCATTGAACCTTAATTAGATCCTCATAACCATCGATTCTCCATGCGGCTAGTTGACCTTCTCTCGGATCGTCTGGATTTCTATAAGATTCCCAAAGAATAACAGAAGATGTATCGCTGCTTCCGGAAGTTGATTCAGAATGCGTGACGTTGAAATCTTCACCATCATTAGAAACGATGATATTTCCTACTATCGTTCCAGAATTCTCACTATACGCATGATAATCAATAACTGCCCCTCTGAAATTTCCAAATCCTCCAGGACTATCATCCGGGTTAAACCAAACCTGTGGATCACCTCCTCTAGTGTATCTTATGGTTAAAGGATCTCCTTGAGTTATATCTAATACATTGGCTCCTTCGCCTGTCCGTACTTGAACATACCATCCTCCGGAATCCCCATAACCTGCAGCTCTCACCCCATTCCAACTATCTCCGGAATCCGAGCTAATAAATATATTTCTAACTCCGGGTTGATTGAATTCGGTAGCTTCTGTTTCATTATCTACTTCGAAATAAGCATAGGGCCCATCAGAATCGAATTTGGCGGTGGATCCTATTTCATAATTTACAGATCGAGTCACTAAAACTTCTTTGTAACCATACCATTCTTCGATTCTTCTATGAAAAGGTCCTTTGAATTTTATATGATTATTAGCGGAAGTTTTTTGAAGAGTTCCATCAGCAAATCGTATTCCTTCATTTATTTTAGTTAAATCAATTTCAGTTCGTATGTAACTGAAAGCTCCACCTCCATCTCTTTGCCAATTTGTGAATTTAATTGTATAGTATTTACTAGTTGAAGGTACTTTCATTACTGCTTCGGCTCCATCTATCTTATTTCCAATTCCCCAATATCCTTGAGCAGCGAAGAAATTCGTATATTCTCGAGATTCAATATCACTAAGATCTTCATTTCCTTCGAAATTCCAAAGAGTTCCTCCAGGACTCACGTCCTCATCCCAAGAACCTTCGTCATAGGGGTTGTAAATTGCTTTTGAAGAATCTCTGGTTATAGCAATTACTCCAGGTTCGATTTCGTCTATTTCGCTTCCGTCAGTTGTGTGAACAAACATAATATCCGGATCGATTTGTTGTCTGGTATAATTGAATCCTCCTCCATTTCCTTGTCCGGTCCATTGGTTAAATTTAATAGCCCAATATTTGTCGTTGATTTCATCGTACATGACCCATTCAGTGCCTACTATGTATTGACCAACGTTCCCAACAAAAGCCTCAACCCAATTTTTGTAGATTCTGCTCTTTATATTTGTTAGATCTGCCCAACCATCGATATTCCATTTAGTTCCTTTAGGGCTTAAATATCCACTAACTGGTAAATTATCATTCCATCCCGCTTCCAGTTCAGTATTAAATATTCCTTGATTTGAACCTCGGCTGATGCTTAGACCTGCATCTATCACATCATTCACGAAGAAAGGATCGGAATAACCCGGTTTTGTAAAAGTAACTAACTCTCCGATATCTTCTCCTGTAACTCCATCTACTTGTTGTCGAGTATAAGCAAAAGGAGCACCAGAATTAGCATTACCCCATTGAGTGAAATCTATTTTGTAGTATTTGTTGTTAGCTTCATCTTTCATAATGAAGTTTGGCGCAAGAACATTATTTCCTAAAGATCCCCCGACTGCATCGTAAAATGTTTCGTACTCTCTAGCATTAAGATTTGTTAGATCTCCCCATCCTTCTGTATTCCATCCTGTATTTTTTGGGCTCTTATGAAGTTCAAAATCATTATCGTTACCATCCCATTCAGGCTCTAATTCTGGATTGTATATTCCTTGATTTTCGCCTCTAGTGATAGAAATATCCGTATCAATCGAATCAACTTCATCTCCGTAATTTGTTTTGGTGAAATTGACAGGCTCTCCTATGAAAAAATTGATGGTTGTGGCATCGTTGGTAAGTTCAAGGTTTGTTATCGTTGTAGATCCTTCTCCTCCAGATCCGGTAGGTCCTTGTGGACCGGTAGCTCCTAGATCCCCTTGTGGACCGGTAGCTCCTAGATCCCCTTGTGGACCGGTAGCTCCTAGATCACCTTGTGGACCCGTTGATCCTTGTGGACCTGTTGGACCAGAAGAAATTTCCGTTATAAATAGATTCCCGGGAAATTTTTTGGTGATCCCCTCCTGTGATCCTAAAATGTAATCCCCCGGTCCTAAAGTTGATGCTGGGGGAAATTCCGTTATTTTTCTTTTTGCCATTTTTTTAATTTTATTCGAAATCTATATAGTATCCATTTTCCGATGTAATAAAATAGCCATCCTCTGAAGTGATATAGTCACTGTTAGATGGAGTTACCGTGTTTGGAGGATTGGATCCTATTATAACTTGTATATTTATCCTTACCGTTTGGGGATTATATAGAAGCATTCCGCCCTGTTCAAAATAAGGAGAGGATATGCCACTTCCGTCCGGAGATATGTCCCACCCCCTGCCCGGAGCATCAGAAGCTGGATTTCCTGTTAATACCATAATATCACCCATGGGAAGCGTTCTCCCCTGGTTTATAAAATTAATAAACCTTAGAGACGGATCTAATGATGTGGGATATGATGCCTTTATTATTATGAGCTTTACTTCTCCGTTTATATCTATTCCCTCCGGATTTAAAAGAAATGATAGTCCAGGTTCAAGGCAAGTGCTAAAGGCTGAAAAATCATCTATCGAAATTCCAAAATCGCAAAGACTAAACGTGGATTTTACTGTTGTTCCCTCGAGCATTTTAATCTCGCACCTGTCCATGACTATTCCCTGGAAGGTATTATAAACACTCGAAGAGCAAACTAGTGGAGGAGTAGCCATTAATTAAAAATCATTATTTCAACCTGAACGGCCGCTATGTTTGGATTACTTAATAAAAATCCACCGAAAGATATACTTGGAGATGCTGGTGTTGGTTGTATAGAAGGTGAAAAAGGAGGAACGGGATTGTTTCCTGAATAATTAGTCATGTCCCATCCATTATATAATGCTCTTCCAGATAAAACCATGAGAGTTTCTATCGGTCCCACCCATCCATTATATTCAAAAGTAATGTATCTATCGGCACCGACCAAGGAACTTGGATATTTAACCTTAAATATTATCATTTGAACTTGCCCGGTACTTCCCACTATCTCCGGTGCTGTAATGATTTGATTTCCATTAGCAGCAAGAACTATGGATTTTTTTATGAAACCCCCGCATCCATCAAATCCTGGGAAAGCATCAGCTTTATTTAGACTAAGATCGCAAAGACTTACCGATGATAAAACACTTGAACCTTCACTAAGAGTTAATTCGCACCCTTGAAAAGATACCACCCTTTGTTTGGTTGGTGAGCAGTTTAGATATTTAATATATCTTTGATCTGTTGAGTTAATACTTCCTATCATTCTGAATATAACTTGGCCTTGTCTTGTATATATTCATATTCTGTAGAAGTTACTATCTAAGTTTGGTTGGATCAACAGCTTGTTTAGGGGCAATAATTTTATCCTGCTTGTATCCAAGAAATTTTCCATTTCTTGTTGATGTTACCACGGTTAAATCCTCTTTAATCTCTGGACTTGATATCACATGAGATTTGTCCATTTCATCTGGATCTAAAATTATATTTTCCATATTGGAATTTTCAATTAAATCCCCTTGGATATGATATTCTGTGCTTTCGCTTTGATCTAAGAATTCATTTGAATCTGATATCTCATGGTTAATTGCTTTTTCTTTATTATCTGCAGATGAAATTTCTAAATCTGATACATTTTTCTCTGATTTATCCTCCTCGTTAACTTCTTCCTTATTTTTGGATGGTTCTGAATTCTTCGAAAACGCAAAATTGGCTGCAATTACTAAGGCAATTGCTAGTGGATCAAACACTAACATTAAAGCAATTATATACCAATTAACAACGGTTGATAGGGATTTTCCTGTTATCCCTGCTATATACTTTATTGGCCCAATTTCTTGAGCTATATCTTTATTAGAGTTTATCTTCATAATCTCTACATCCTTAGAAGCTATCTGTCTATTCTTTGATGATAGAGAATCATTAAGTACCTTAAGCTCAGAATCCAAAGTCTTTATATTAGACTCTACACCAGCAATTTGTGATGTGATTGATCTTGTGGACTTGTTGGCGTTAATTAAATTGTCTTGTGTTCCTTGCTGTTTGGTCCTTATTTCAGATAGAGATCCTATTCTTTTATTTTTATCATTTATCTGCCTTGTTATGTTTTCTATTTCACTTTGCAATATCTTCTTGTCCCCCTCTATTAGTTCTATTTCTTGTTTACTGTTCTCTAATTTAAAAGCGGTCTCCTGATATGCAGAGGATAAAAATCCATAGATCCCTGCCGATGTGATCCCTATAAGTATTAAAACAGAGATCATAAAATATATTCTCAGCAGCTTATTAATAGATCCCCAGTACTGATGTAGAAGAGATGCTATGACTATTTTGGCAAACTCCAAGCTTCCAGCCATTATCATAACCTGAAGAGATGCGCCTGCAAACATTTTCCCTATCCCGTAAACGGAATAGAATGCCGCAGAACCAGAAACTAGAAAAGCAGACAAAGCTATTAAATATGGAAAGATTTTTTGCTTCATAATTATCCAAATTCTTTTTGTATATATCGGAAAATAAAAAGGCCCCATGAAAGGGCCTTAATTTTAGATCTAAATTTTTATGATTTAAGCAGTTTCAAGACCCTGCTGTGCAGCTGCTAATTCAGCTTCTAAATCCTTAATTTCCTTGTTATCCGGAGCCAATGAGTATAAAGCTTCTTCCATATTTTTTAAAATTGCAATGTGAGAAATAGCTTGCACCGATCCTTTTCCTTTATGAGAGTTCAGAAAGAAATGCGATGCTTCTATTTCTAGGTTTCTCAAATAGATCACATTGTCTTTTATCCCATTTTTTTCAATCTCCGATATTCTTTTGTTTATCTCAACTACGCCTAATGACTGTTTACCAATCCATTCAACATCATTTTCAAAGAATGTTTTATACGATTCAAAATCGGTTTTTCCCATTTTTACCGCATACAACTTGGTAGAAATCTCCTTTCTCTTCTTCTCGAGTTTATTTGTGAGGTCTTTGACCTTTTTTTCGTCGATTTTTGGTGCTGAATTTTCCATAGTGACTACTTTAACTTCTTTTTCCATTTTAATATGTTTTAACCTTTTTAGATAATATTGATTAGATAGTTTCCAGATCCATATAGTTGTTTCTAAATTTTTCAAGTAAATCTAGAAATATTCTAAGGTAATCTTTTAGCTCGTGGTCGTGAACTATAAAAGTTTGTATTTGGTTTGAATTCTCATTGGATACTCTAATCCTACCCATAACAGGAATCTCTCCATATTTCTCTGCACACATAAACATATATGCAGCTATTTGTAATTTATACCCTAGAATATCCTCTTCATTCTTTTCGCTCGTTGATGATTTGAAATCGTCTACCACTAATTTTTTATCATGATTTCTGAAAACAAAATCCGAAGCTCCTGCCCAGCCTCCTTTGAATTTTGTCCAAAGAAAAACTTCATTTTCAACCACCTCGGATATGGATTCCCAGAAATTGTCATGATAAAAATTCCAGAACAGGTTTCTAGCTTTATTTACTATTTTCATTCTCGCTACATCAGAGTTATTTGCCTCCTCTAATGCGTATTCTTGAGCTGTTTTAAGAGCTTTTTCAACATCCCTTGATTTATCCCATTCGAGGAGAAATAATTCAAGCATACGGTGCATAATTGTGCCTCTGTCAGCTGCATTGGATAAGATCTTTTCCCACCTATCATTTCCAAACTCCTCCCTTAATTTTTCATATTTTTTATTCTCGAGAAGCTTAAGCACAGTAGTAACTGAGGGGAATATCATTTCATTATCACCTTCCTTTACTACATATGCTCTACCCCACGGATAGGCCCTTCTTTCTATTGTCTGCATTACGCTTTAATAAAATCTATAAGAGATAGGAGTCCTGAAGAAGTTTTCGATATAAGAAAGGTGAAAATTGAAAATTTCATTTGGAGCCACCACAATAATACTATACCAAATATTCTAGTAAAGATCCAGGTCAAAGAAAATCTTTGAAAAACCGGATAATAAATTACTAGGTATGAATCTGTTCCCTCGAGTGGTTTAAATTCTGGCATTATGATCTCATGTAAATTAAGACTTGTCAGATACTCGTTAATGGGGCGAATTTCCTCTAGAACATAAGCAGGCCGGATCTCTTCGGGAGCATCAGGTGATAAAGTTACCTCTGGTGGAAGATTCACAACTGTGTATATTCTTCCTATCCAGTCGGATCTGAGATTAAATTTTTGCCAAGTAATGGTATTTCTTTCTTTCTTAATAGTTTTTTTAAGAAATAGGTAATTGTTTATATCATTAATTACCTGAAAAAATGGAAGTCTCATATGATAATAATTTAGTCGACGAAACATAATTTAGCATCGGGAAACATTTCCCTTACTTTTAGACGTGCCCTTCTAATTCTTGTTGCAACTGCTCTTTTCTTCATGCCGTGTTTTTCCGCAATGTCCTGATATTTCATTTTATGAATTTCTCTATCTATAAGTATTTCTTTATAGATCTCGGGAAGATCTTTCATTTTGTGAACCACATTGTCATATAAGCAGTCTAGTTCTCCAAATCTGTCACTAAGGTTCCAATCCGGTTCTGAATATGATTCTAGCTCAGAATGAACTGTTTCCTCGCCGGACTCATTTACTCTGATAGATTCAGTAATTAGAGGCATATATCTATTTTTAGTCTTCTTTATTAGCAATGATTCATTTCTTGCTATATTATATGCCCACGTTGAAAAATTTCCCCTTAAGGGATCGTACTGTGACATCTTTGTCCATATCTTAGCCATTGTGTTCGAGAAGGCATCTTCCGAAGTTTCTTCGTCTATTAAAATAGCCCTGCAATGGTTAAGTAGTCCGGGCTTTAGTCTTTTATATAAATCTATAAAGTGTTTTTCATCTGAAGTGTTTAAAAAGTTTTCTGCTAGTTCCTGTATGTTTTTTGGCATTTTCCCCTGATTATTTTAAATTTATTCGTATTATTTCTATTCCTGCTTTTTGGAAGAGATTAAAAGAATCTGTGTTTCTATACATTTCAGAAAAAACTATTCTTTTGATCCCCGCCTGAATTATTAGCTTAGCGCAGCTAAAGCATGGCGAGAGTGTCACATATAAAGTGGATCCTTGCGAGCTTACTGTGCTTTTGGCTAACTTTGTAATGGCGTTTGCTTCTGCGTGAAGAACAATATCCAGGGTTTCTCCCTTTTCATTTTCACAGCAATTTGGAAATCCGGATGGAGTACCATTATATCCATCTGATATTATCACACGATCCTTCACTATAAGACAACCGACCTGGCTTCTCTTACAATGAGAATTTTCAGCCCATATATGAGCCATTCTCAAGTATACCGAATCTATCTTATATTGTTTTGGATCTGGATTCTGATTAGGACTGTGGATCTGTAGAGTCATCTCTCACCTCTATTACCTCGGTTCTGAATCTTTCCACTAGTTGATATACTTCTCCTAGTCTAAAAGTTCCTAGAAGAACTATAACGGAATTAATCTCATCTTCTGATAATTCCGATTTCTCTTGATCGTTTAAAACGTCAAGTGCTTTTTTGTAGCCTCCGTATGAATTTAAAAATTCCAAAACGTCAGCTTTTAATTCCTGTGTGATCTTAAAATTTGCCATAGTTTATTTTTTTCTGCAAATATAAAAAAAATTTTTGAATGTTTCTGATATTAATCAAATTTATTTCCTGAGCTGGTTACAATAAGGGGTCCATTTAGTGTTTCTCTGATTTCCTGCATCACCATAAGTATGGAAGCAAGTACTTCCTGATCTGATCCACCTTTTGAACCCTCCGATGATTTTTCGCTCGAGGACCCTGTACTTTTTACTGCGGATTCAGTTTTTGTTTCACTCATTACACCAGCTTCTCCTGTTGCTTGTGATTCAGGTTTTTCATTTTCCACTTGTGAAGCGGATACTGATTCCTGTGAAGTCTTAGATACTGGAGCGGGTATCTCCTTGGACATCTTTAATGGGGAACTTTCTATTTTAGCCTGTAATGCAGATGGTGACTTAGCTGTTTGTTCCGTCTGTTTTATTGATTCTATAGAAACAGGAGATGTTGTTTGGGCAATTTCCTTGGATACCTCCTGTATTTTTTTACCCTCCGTTTTCTTCTCAGTCTTCTCCCCTGATTCTGACTCTTTTGTGGATTTCTTTTTAAGCCCACTAAGTAATCCTCCAAGACCTAAGCTATCTAAAAATCCCTGCATTGGGGATTCGGCAGCAGACTCACCCTTTTCTTCTGTTGAAACAGGCTCTACTGCTCCTGATGCAGGCTCCGTTTTTTCTGTTGATTCAGATCCCTCTATTTTTTGTATAGAAGCAGGTTGAGAAGCAGTCGTAGAGGGAGTGGACGGTGGTGCTGAAACAGCAGGGGTTTCCAATGATTTAGCCTCGCCTACGCTTTCCATTGAAGGCTTAGAAACTTCCGTTTTAATTCCGGCTTCAGTTTTTATTTCCCCCGCTTCTGGGGATTTTAAAGCGGACGAAACAGCTTCCACTGGTGCGGGTTCTTTTTTCTCTCCGATTGAGATAGTTTCCTCCTTGGGTATAGCTATCGGTTCTTTAGATCCCTCTGTTTTTTTAGCTTCTTCCCCTACCGATTCTATACTTTTTGTTTCGCTCTTGAGAGTTTCTAATGTTTTTGTTTCGCTCTTGAGAGTTTCTAATGTTTTAGTTTCGGTTTTTTCTGTAGTTGTGCTAGATGTTTCCTTCTCCTTTGTCGTCTCGGTCTTAATCTCATTTTTTACGCCTTCTAGCGATTTAGGATTAAATGATTTTAGGGCTTCGTCGAATTTTTTTTCCGCATCATTAAAATCGGGGTTTTTTATCCCAAGTTCTTTTAGAAGTAAAGCTACTCCATTTAATAATATATTATGCTTAGATAGGGTATCATTGAGCATTTTCATGTTCATTTCCGGACCCGGATTTTTAACAAGATCTTCAGTTTGTAGAAAAAGATCCATTAGACTCCTTAAAGTACCAGCACCAGATTCTTCCACTCTACTTGACACGTCTTCGAATGAATCTGCTCCTTCCAAATCCTTTATTCTGATGTGCCCTGAAATAATTTCGGATATTGGTCTGGTTAATATATCATTAGCATACCTAGACCTTGTTGCTGCGACCTTCTCAGCTTTTTCTTTGATTGCTACCTCCTCTATGGATTCGCCTTCTTCTAATTTCTTCTTGAATGATGTTATCTCTTTCCCTATGACAGGGGAAAAGAAATCATAAGCTTCCTTCTTGGATGCTTTTTCAGGATCTATTTTTTGTTCAGCTGCTGAAACCTCTTCAATGAATGCCTTTCTTACCTCTCCTGATACCTCCCCTACAGCTTTAATGTTCTTAGCTGAATCACCCAATTCAGTAGTTCCTCTTGATGCAATAAACCGATCAAGGGTTTTTTTATCCTCCGTAATATCTTTTCCAGAAAAAACCCGTCCTTTATTTTCTTCAGCCAATTTAGTGAGATTTTTGATTTATATACCCCAAAATTACCTACTTGTTGGAAAAGGAGAATATTTCTGTTAGATCCCCATTGTTGCGGGATTTATTTATGGATTCTATCTTGGCGTTTAGTCTCTCTATGATATCATAGAATTCGAAATAGGGCATTCTTTCAAAAATATCCGGAGACATTTTAAATTCCTCCCAAAGCCTAAATCTCAGCTCATAATAGTTGTCCAAGGATATCTGAAATAACGAAAAAGGATCGAAAGCCTCCGCGAAAGGTTAAGGGAGCGGTGACCTCTCCACCGCATTTTTCACAATTGAATTTTACTTCAGCTTTTGTGGAAAATTTAATTGTTTTGGATATTTGATCCGCTATAGAAAATTGTGTTACGTCCCATTCTTTGGATGCTCTCTCGTAATTATCATACATTGATTCATCAAGATCCCTCCAATTGGGTATAATGTATGGGGCAACGTCGACGAAGCTCTCGTCGTACTTTTTATTTTTTGATCTTTTAAAATCTATTATTTTTCTAATTATTGTGGTAACTCCCACGCTAGGGATGAAAAGTTCAAGTCCAGCTCCACCATTTTTAGGAATGAGGTCAAAACACATTTTTTCGTTGCTGAATTTGGATTTAATCTCAGGTGAAAGCTTAAAACTATCAAGTATGCTGGATCTAAGCTCTATTGAGTCTGGTATATCGCATGTCTCACCTGTACAATTCTTTTTGGCTGATAAAAATATTCTATTTTCGCCTTTTGGAAAAGTGTAATCCCTGATCGCCATAATCAGATAAAATCTATCTTCATAATGTATATCATAGTGACTTAAAGGTCCTCCGCTCCATCTGATTTTGCAGCATTTGCTAATTATGTGATTTAATTTATCATCCATATCTAAACGATCGTTCTCATCTATTATGGAGTAATATTTTATCTCTGAAACATCAGCCGGGCGAATTGCTATTTCCATTCCATCTGGATACCCAAATCCATCTGATGGAAGATTGGAGAGTGGTATATTTTTCCAATATTCTCCTATTCCCAGAGGCATCTCTGCTACAAACGATGCCTTGCCCAGGCTTTTTGGCTTTTCCGGTTCCTGAGCTAGTACAGGTTCTTTTTTCTCTTGTGATATTTCTTGAATCCAGGATGGAATTTTAGCATCCTTAACATCCTCATCATACTCCAGAGGAGACGATGCTTCTTTTCTTCTGAGTTCATTCATCAATTCTTCGTCTATATTATTCATTGATCTTTTTAGATTATACTACCAATATTAATTTTGTTCCGATTTTTTATCATTGGATAATACCCGATACACTCCAAAGCAGAGCGCCGAAAGGAAATAAAAAATTACAACAGTATGCCAATACGACTTCGTCCAATTCATTATATTTGCGAAAAGGATATCGAATCCAAAGGGACAGAAAAAAGTCCCGAGAACCAAGAAGAGACTTGCTATTTTTCGTTTCGTATTTTTCACTATTAGGGTCGTCCATGTATGTATAAATTAAAATCCCCTGTGATTCACTAGGAAAAACAGGGGATAATCCTTTGTAGAGAATCTTTTTATATATCTTAGTTGAAAACGTCCTCGAAAAAGTCCGCTCTGAAAGACATTCTTATTTTATATGCTTGGTTACCATTGGTGTAATCTAAATCCAGAGGTTTGATTGGTTCCACAGGGAAGCAGTTCAATAGTTTTATTCTTCTGTAGACATCTCCCTGTTTATTAAACATTGATATTAACATATATGTCTGATTTGCATACACTGATTTAATACCCATTGCACCTGTTAGAGGATTATAAACAAGGTCGGACCATTGCCTAAGAGTATTAAACACATAGTTTGAGTTATTATCATCCAGGTTTGTCTCAAATTCTACTGCAACCTTAATTCCAGTGTCATCAAGAGCAGCTGCTGCATATCTTCTTCTAGAGAATTTATACCTCTGCTCCATAATCCCTGGATTTTTATCAACGGCCAATCCGCTAACAGATAATATATTTTCAACCAATAGCGTTTTTCCTATATTTCCTAAAGGATTAGATACTGCTGGTGGCGGTTGAATTATAACCTCAAACTGGTTTAAGAATACCGGTTCGTATAGATTAACCGCTGCTTTGGAATTTGTAAAATGTGGTAGTCCTGCCATTTTTTAATTTTTTATATGAATACATCATCGAAATGGTCGACTGCCCATGTTAAGGATATCTCATAGATATTTGTTCCTGTATAGTTCAGCGCCATTTCCGTAATCGCCGTCATTGGAAAGCAGTCTTTACAAGTTATTCTTCTAAATACATCTCCCGCCTTATTGAACACATTAATTACTATGGTTCCTGTATAGTCTTTCTTCAGACCCATAGCTCCAGTAAGTGGATTATAGATTAGATCCGACCACTGCCTCATAGTCTTAAAAACATACATCGAATTGTTATCATCAAGGTTAATCTCGAAAGACATCTCCAGATCAAATCCAGTTTTAGTTGGGGCTGCTCCGGAATAATATCTTTTAGCAAACTTGAATTGCTGAGAGATCTCGCCTGGGTTTTGATCTACTCCTAATCCAGATATTCTCTTAATTTGTTCCAAAAGGATATTCCCATTTCCAGGAACTCCATTTATTGGAACAACAGCAGTTGGAGGAGTAATTGTCACCTCGAACTGGTTTAAGAATACCGGTTCAAATTTATTGACTGAAGCCTTAGAGCTAGTAAAATGTGGTAGTCCTGCCATTCCTTTTTATTTTATATATTTGTCCTTATCAACTGGACAAAAATTAGCTGAACTGTATAAATCCTCCAGAGCTGATTCCTCCAGTTCTAGTAACCGTCAATCTGTTGATAAACTTATGAATACCTCTTGCAGGCTCAACTATAACATCGATTATTCCCAAGTTTTGATCTATGATTGCCGGAGTATTATTAGAAGAATCCATAATAGTCAGGTAATTGTAGATACCTCCAACAGACTTAACTCCTGAAAGATAATTATCAACGAGAGTCTTAATTTCAAGTCTAATGTTGTCCTCGTTAAAGTCGAACACGTAGTTATTAAGAATATCTTCGATAGCTTCTTCTACAGTGATTAACAGATCCCTAACATGCAAGTTGTTGAAAGCTGAATTAGTTCTTTGATATCCAGTTTGGTTACCGTATATTACTAGTCCTATGCCTCTTCTTCTAACAATAGGGTTAATTCCAAAAGGCTCTAGAAAATCCCTGTCATCGTTACCAAAATCATATTCCAAACCGATTAGATTTGCTCCTGAAAGTATACCCCTTTTCTGACCAGCTACGATTGAATAAGGCTCTCCAGTGATGAATTTTCTAATAAAGTTATTAGAAACGTGAGCAGCAGGAGGTATGTTCAAATTCTTACCATTTTCTCTAATTGTTAGGAAAGGGGAGAAGAATCCGCAGAATTTAGCTCCCAAATCTTCATCAGGAAGAGTAAATCTAAATGAAGGATTCAATGATAGATTTCCTCCGTCTGCTATGTATTTAGGATTCAATAGAGGCTGTGGCTCTGTTGCTGTTGGTAATTCTGTAAATCTAGGATCTATAGAGTCGATGAACTTCTTAATAGATGGAGAATTACAGATTGCCAAACATTTTTGACGAAGCTTAGCAAGTCTTGATAACTGATTTTTTGAATTAGTTTGAAGACCTCCATCGAACGTATCAACAATGTATCTGAATGTAATAATGTTTCTATCAGCAAGGGTTTTAGCGAGATTAGTGTTGAAAAGAACATCTAATATCTCGTTTAGTCTAGTTTCAGTCCCATCGGGTTTATGTGAGGCCTTAATCTTAAATCCAGGAAGGTATGACAAGGTGTACGTGTTAATAAACTTGTGTATTGCCTTGAATTTGTTAACCTTAGAAGGTACCCCAGGATAAAGCTTGATAGGTCTATCTGTTTTTACGTAGATAGTATACTGACCTGGAGATCCAGGAATAGGAACCTTTCTTACCTCGATTATTCTTGTTAATCTACTTTGAACGTTTTCTACTGATGGGTTATCAAACAACTGAAGATCCGTAGATACCAAGAGATCCCCAACCCTAATGAATTTATTATTTGCTTCGGTAGTCGTGATTTCAACGACATTCTGAGAAACCTGAGATATAATATCTACATATTCGTTAAGGTTGCCTGCAAGAGAAACTATAACAAACTCATATGTGCCTGCCTGGTTCAATGGAACCGCTACTGAGCTTTTATATGTAAGACCAAAATCCTCGACTGATTCTGCAGATGAGAAATCTGAATCTTGATATGCTCTGATTATTAAGTAATCAAATCCGTCTCTATCAATATTCTTTTCAAATTTAAGATATTGCACGCTTGATCCTGTTGAATCTTTCCAAGCTACGTCACCATCAGTAACGTTTCCTATGGTCCAATCCTGGTATGCTGGGGAGTTCTCGTAAGCGATGTAGCTATCATTTACTCCAACTAATTCTCCAGGAATATCGGGTGATCCAAAAACATCATCGTAGTCAAAGTAATCTGGACTACCAAGCTGGTATGCGTTGCTTGATGTGTTTTTGTTGGTGTCGTCCCAAGGTTCAATATAAGTGGTACCTGCAGTAGATCCTACTAAAGGATGACTAAATCTAATTCTAAGCTGAGTTTGATATCCAACTGGTAGAGTTCCGTCGGTAACAAATTTCACCTCTTCAACTTTCAATTTCGCTAATTCATCCACGAAAAATCCAAGGTATCCAGCTGCAGGAAGAGTATTCATAACCTTACCTATGATAAATCTCTTAGAAGGAGATGATGTTGTTGGCGTAAGATAAGCCTTCAAAGTTGTGATCTGATCTGCATAATTTACTCCAGTAAATGCTGTTTGTAAATAAGGGAGTCCTCCATCTCTTGCGGATGCTGAGTATGTTTGCATATCAGCAATATCAATACCTTTATCTCCAAGTGAAGTGAAGGAAGTAAAGAGATTGTCTCCTAATAAAGATCCTGTTTCTATTAGGGATAGACCCGGAGAAGATGCTTCAGCAATCTCTGTTCCTGTAGATGATCCGTCTATGCTCTTAGCGTAGATGAAATCTGAAACTAAAACTTGGTTATATGAAAGAAAATCAACTTTTTTAGGGATTGATACGATGTCAGAGTCAACTGAGATCTCATCTATTAAATGGTGTCCAACAAGATCAACCAAACTAGTGTTAGATCCTAAATCGTCCAATGCCTCTTCGTTTACCGCACAAAGTATTCCGGTTTGTCCAGTCTCGTTATTGATTAGGGTCTTAACGTATCTGTTAATTCCGTTTTGATCAACAAAATCAGGGATAAAAGTTCCTGTAATGCTTAGAACAACGTTTATCTGGTTGAGAGATAAAAAGTCGTCTATTCTAGACTTGATGAATCCTTTTGTGGTAAAATATGAGCTAAATATTGGATCGTTTGCCAATGTAGCATAATTTGTCCAATTTCCGCTTATTACGATCACATCAACAAAATAGTCTGAGATGTAATCATAAGGGTGCATGAAGCTTGGTACGTTCGCAGCACCAAAATATTCGGATGCTAAGATATCGAATCCATTTAATGGAATTCTAGAATCCAGTGACTTTTTAACTATAACGCTAACGGGATTTTGTCCAAGGTTAACTATATGAAAAAGCTTATTCTTATCCGGTTGTGTTCCGCTAGAATCTGCAGTAGCCAATAGATAGTTAGGATCTGGGAACCAGAATTTCTCCTTATTAAAATATGAAGAAACCAATTTATCTTGGTTTTCTAAAACGGAAGAATAGTCAGTTGTAGCATTCCCACCATTTATTTCCTCTGTGTCAACAGAAAATGATCTATATCTAGCCACATCGGCTCCTGCTGCATAATCAGGATCGCCGTTAACATCTACCGAATTATTTAGTTTGAGCAGGTTTAAAGCAAAAACAGGTCCTAGCTGTAAGCAGGTTTGGATTGATCTATGGAAGAAAGATCCTTTCTTTTCCAAAGTTTTGTCAATATCACCAAAAACTGCAAGTGCTGTTCTAATATCCGGGATATAAACCGGTGTATTAAAAGGACCAACATTTGAGAATCCTACAACCAATCGGATGGTCTGTGGATTAACAATTAAGTTTTCTGAAGCATCAAATTCCAGGGTGTAAACTCCGGAGCTTTTGAAAACCGAAAGATCCAATTTCAATTTCTTAGCCATTTGAGATTTTTATTTGTATATATTTAGAAGTTGGGATTTTTCTATCCTCCTCTTTCTCTATATATATCTTTTCTCTTTAGGAATCAAGGAGGGAATTTACAAATCGATAGGAGCTTAAATCCGAATTCATTTGAGCATTAGGATCGTTGGAGTTATTTCCAAGCTTAGTCTCTATCTCTTTTTTGAATTTTTCCGGTATTGTATCATAGACATCCATCACAAGATCGTCAAAATCACTACTCTCAAAACATGACGCTGTATTAACTATGGTCATTGCTATATCATCCTTACCAACCTGGCTAGAATATGACCCCCTGGACGTTATTCCAAAATTAGAAAGCTCAAAAACAGAGTTTTTTTCAGTTATTACTATTCTATTGTTTCTGCAAAGTGATTTGGTATCCTCGCAGTATTTTTCCTTATTCTTTGGGGTTAGCTTCACCCCTGGTCTTAACTGTTTGGTCGATTCCGAATGTTTGGAATAAACAAACATCTCCTGAACTATTTCGTCACCCTCGAGAAGCTTATCCATTAGATTTTCTCCCTTATAATCTAATTCCAATACAATTTTCACATTTTCATTACCCAATACCCTGGAGCAAAGAATCTCAATTATTATTTTAAGTTCCTCAATCTGAACCACATTAGATCTGAACATTCCCACCTGTAAAAGACAGAAAAAATCACTTTCAGACTCAAAAAATCTCCTTTCCTGAATTGCTGATGTTGGCATGGGAGACACCTTAAATATATTTACTACTGAGAAGTCTCCTCCCCCACCTCCTGCAGTGTCTATAGAAATGACGAATCTCTGACTTGCATCACTTTCGAAAATTGATGTTGGGTCAAACTTGGGATGCCACACTAATCCGGAATAATCAACCTGGCTGTTTTCAAAAGGGGAAAGATCATGAAAAATAAAATCATTTTGATTTTTTCTCATCTTCTTAAGCGTTGATGAGTCCAATAAGAGCCTAGAACTCGCCAAAAACTGACATCCGTATTCCTGATTAAAATCTTCTTCGGATCCCAAACTGGCTATCTCCTTTCTTCTCCATTCCTCGTCTCTCCCTGGTACCTGCCACCATTCGACCCTTATCGGGTTGAAATCATTCTCCTTATTCAATGCCGCCTTGTATATCTCATAGAATTTATTCTGTCCATTGGGCGTAGATGTGATAATAATCCTTGCTATCTGTGAGGAAGAAATTGTGGGGTATACAGATCTAAAGAAGCTGTCTATGAAGTTAGCATTAATGTGAGCAAACTCGTCCATGTATAACATATGAACAGTATAACCGATTGAAGATGTTTTGGTTGTGGTCTTAGCCATGATTCTACAACCATTATCGAATCTCATCGTCATTACATTATAGATTTTCAATCCAGGTTTCATAAAAAATGGAAGTCCCTTCATAATAATCTTGATCTTGTCCATTAATTCCGCAGCAGTATCCCCGATATTCGCCATAATTATGGCGTTCTTCTCGAAGTTAAATAATAGATACCATAGCAGAAATATTGAAGATGTGATAGTCTTTCCCGATTGCCTAGGTGAAACAAATATGTTTTTGCGATGATTTTGATATTGCCTTAGAATCTGGATCTGATAATCCCTTAGAATTATCTGTCTGATCCCTTCATCTGTCATTACGTGACAATATTTGTCCGCAAAATAAACAACATCCGTCGCGCACTTTTTTATTTCTTCTAGCTCTTCCTCGGTGTACTCAAAAAGGACGTCACCCTTTCTTAATTCTGGATCGTTCTCATGGAATGGGTTATCAAATTCCTTGTAATCTATACCAATCTCTTCTGCATCTCTGAGAAGTTTGTTTACTCTCTCAGTAGACCAATAATTTCCCCTTTCTGTATTTTGTGTGCTATTATCCATAAAAATTAAGCGTCAAATAATTCATCATCTATATCTAAAAAACAATCGTCTCCATCTTCACCCAATGGATTTTCCTTCTTAGCTGGGTTAACTAGACTATCATCGTGGTCTATTATTTCGGCCTCTTTCACAATAACATTGGTCTTCATTAAGTTCTGCAGGCCCTCCATTAGAGATTTATTTCCCCTAACTTTTAGGGTCTCGCCTGGGTTTATAGATGTTACATTTCCATTTTCATCTAAAGCTATGGGATTAGAATTCTGTTTGTGTTCAGCCTCAACTTTAAGCTGTTTATAGCTTTTTTCCATCTGCGTCATATAGGAAGAAAAGTTTTTAGGCATCTGCATCATCTGATTTTGGAGCTGTGCTAAAACCTCAAACATTCTAGGCTGGAAGTTTCCCGAGTCTATTTCTTCAAGAAGCTTAGTTATTGCATGCTGTGCGGTTCTAACATTAAAAGCCATGATCGATACGTTTAAGGCATCTATTTTTTGCTTTTCATTAATATATTCTTTACCTTCTAATAAATTTGGATCCCAATAAAAATCGGCCAGGGCATTAAGAATTCTTTTTGCCTCTGACTCCACATCATTTTTTATGACATCAATGTTCATAGCCCTTTGAGGCTTTAGCGGAGGTAAATTTGGGTTTTCTATCCCATTAAGCATCTCATCAGCTAGGAGTATTTCATCTAAACTCTTTTTAAGTTCCAGCTCCTTTTGCTTGTTAAGTTCTCTATTTTTTGGTTTTCTTCTTGGCATAAATTATCTATTTCTTGCTACCTTTGGAAGTCTAAGAATTGGCTTAGCATTATCTATAATGATTGCTAACTGAGCATCTCCTACAACGTTCTGATTAAGTATAGCTGATTGTTTTCCCTCTTCTATCATGTTCTGGAATATTCTTATGTTTGTCAGGAGAAGAGGAGACGAAGAGACTTTATAAGAATAATTATTGGTACCGTAAAATTCGCTGTCATAATCTGTTTCTATAACTTCCGGTATATCAAAAGTATATGCTTGATTTATAGTTCCAACTAGGGAATGGACCAGACTTAAATCGGAGGTCTGAGCCATCGGATTGCTGGGGTCGTATGTCATTTTCCATACGTTTAATGAATACTGCTTGAATATATTGGAGAAATTAAAAACAAAACCGTACCAATCTTCCAAATCTGGAATAAACTCTCCCAAAACACTGGATATATTTTTACCGAATGGTGAATATATCTCTAGGTTATTTATCTTCACTCTAAAACTTCCAGTTTGAATGTATTCATTCTTGCCGGGCTCGTTTGTTCCGCTCCAAATCACATCCATTCTTATACCCGATCCCGAATAATACCCATTAATTAGGTTTCTTAGCTGGGCTTTTTGCATTTTCCATAAAGCTGTGGATGCGGGGAGAGGCGCCCCCGAGTCCTTAACAATAAAAGTGTATTGGTCTGGAATAGAGATAACCTCGAAACCACCAGATCTAACTCCATCACCCAATATGGAAACAAATCCATCTGGATTAGGTCCTAAAGAGAGATCATGTGGGATAGGAGCGGTTGTATAAGTTATTGTTCCCGGAGCAGTTGCTAATATGCTGAGGGATAACTTGGGAGCTGGTCTAAAAACTAGCTTGGATTTGTCTATATAATTTTGAGCTCTAAACCAGCAAGTAAAACTTCTTTCCTCATCGTTACCTAATACGGGCCTTGATTTCCATCTGACCGCGTCTTTTTCCTCGTCTTTTAAAATCTGAGGCGGTGAAGTAGGAGTAACCGTGTTTGGATCATCGACAAACAATCTTGCCAGATCATAATAAGCATTAAATACTATGGTCCAGTTGTTATTTAGATCATACTCAATTATAGGTAATAGCTTGTGAATATATGATCTCGTTGGATCCTCGAATCTTCTCTGTGATGTTGTCACATATTGTTGGGGTTTAGTAAGCTTAGTTTGCTGATCCTCAACCTCTGCACCGAAAAGATCCTTTGTGTTTATAGTGTAATCATGAAGACCCGCTTCTGCTGCTGGATCAACCCAATTTGTATTCTTTTGAATCTCATATTTAGCCAATTGGCACTTGAAATAAACCGGATAATTATTAAAATCCCTAAATAAATATGTGGATTCTATCCTGTATATCCTGTTTGTTATTGGAAAATATATGATATCCCTTTTTCTTGGTTGTGATCCTTTACCAAAAATAGATTCAAAATATCTCCTATCAATGTGTATTTCAAACGGAGTTTCAAACTGGAGACCAAAAGAATCGAAGTTTATTTTTGCATCAGGAAAAGCGTTATTCGGCACCATCACTTTTATGCACTTGTCGTCTACAACATCAAAAAGCGTATATTCTTTCAGCACAACATCTTTTCCTCTACCCTGTGGCTGGACTGAATAATAGATAACCTCATGTCCAAAAACATTATTTACGAGGTTGCTCATGTCCTGGTAGATGTTTATTCCCCTATTAACATCATACGGATTAAATGTGAAATTACAATCCGAAAAAACTATTGGAAAATTAGTAAGCTCCCTGCTACAAAGAGGTGCAGGTCTAGATGGCAATGGACCAGAAAGAGATGTTCCACCCACGTTATCACAATCAAACACAAGATCAAGATCGAATCTTTCCACTGATATCTCAGGGGAAAGAGTAGTGCCAGGAGGAAAATATGGGCTTGAGTTTTCATCAGATGAAGCGGTCATTCTGAATTCAACATAAAAAGGATTTGATGTGCTCAGGGCAAGTGACTGAATATTATTCTCCGTTAGATGATTCCAAAGGGACCAGTTGGAACCATTTACACTCCATCTGAATTCTAGTAAAAGAAAAGAGCCCGGGGGATTCTCACCTGTAGTTTCTATTATCCAACCTCTAAATTCTCTAACACATGAAAATGGATCACTGTATGAAATGGTCCTATAATTTCCTATAGCGGAGAATGTAATTGCATCAGCCATTATAAATCTTTTTATAGAATATATATCGGCCTTTTTAAATTAAGGGTTACTGTCCAGAAATCTGCTGTTCTGATCCTATTATTCCTATTCCCTGAAGTATTGTACTTTTATCTTCTGGTACAATCCCAAATTCCACTGTTGCTTTAATCCCACCCTGCATAAGATTTCCTCTAAACCTTTCAGTTTTGACATCTATTTGAGGCAAATATGTTTCACACGAAACAGTGAAATTTAGGGTTATCCCTTCTCCTCTGGTTGCCCCATATGTAAATTGGAATGAATTCTGTCTATCCGGAGGAGCATCAGGGAGTCCAACCTGTACAGGGACTTTAAATCCCTCAAACTCAAAATAATATGTGAAATTCCTATATAGAATCTGCATAGTTCTCTGCTGAACCTTAAATGCGTCAAGTGTTGTATCCACCTTAATCTTTATATTTAGAGTTACCTCCAGTGGAATAGGATTCATATACGCAGAAAAAGCTTTCATTTCGCTTCCTTCCTCGCTTGGAATTTCTTTGGTATATGTGGCCCTTACGAATTTATTTGTTGAAGCAGATGTGTTAACTCTGGAACTTTGGAATTCAATGATTCCCCTTGGTACCACATCATAGTTTCCCTCTGCAAATGCAGGGTTTCCGTCGCAGTCTGCATAACTCAAATAAAAATCCTGTAGAAACGGTTCGTCGCCTGCCATGGAATAAAAGAAAGGAATAAAAACTTCTCTTTTAACCTGGTCTGATCCGGTTTGATAATAGGTTATTTTATCATTCATATTTTTAAGTAGACCTATGATCAATCCCCTAAAAAATACGTCATCTGTGTTGAATTTTTCTAAGAAGTTCATTTTATTCCGCTAAATTTAATGGTGCTTTGCCTCCGACCGATGGTATTTTGTTCTTAATTTCAACCTTTCCTATATTATTCTGTTCATAAATTAATAAGTCCTTATAAGGGAAAGAAATAGGGACCTCATCCTGATTGGTATACTTAGGATGATTGAATTTACCTGTTGAATATTCGGTCTCGTTTAGAGCCAGTATTGTTTCTATATTTTCTCCACTAAAATGCGATCTGATTTCAGATTCCCCTCTTCTAGCAGAAATAGGAACTTTATATTTATATATAAAATATTCTTTGAGCGGGAGGTTGCTCAGTAGACGGGTAGCTGGTTTAACAACTAAAAAATAATAGAATCTCGGTTCTAAATTTCTTACTGTTCTTGTTCCTGCTGGGAAAATTTTTGCCATCCGGGTTCCTTTTATTCTATATATTCCCGGAAATCATTAGTGACTATTCTGTCCTTTCCATTCGAATATCGGAGAAGTTATTCTTCTTCTGTATATCAACCCTCCAATCAAATATTTCTGTTGGCATAGGAGCGTGATTAATAACGAAGATATTAAGCCCCATTTCATCGCAGATTTTTCTTAGAGTGTTCAAAATTGTGTGGACCCCATCTGGATCGACCGAACTGAATATCTCGTCTAGAAATAGGAGGTTAACACTGGAAAATCTGATTTTCATCAATTTTATTATGGCTATCAAGACTGCAAAGTCAACTTTCTTCATTTCCCCGGTTGACAATGTTTGCGTGGAAATTTCTTCCCCCATATGATAGATCGAGGCATTAAATTCCTCATTAAATACAACCTTATAAGGAAGATGCAGTTCTAGAAGGAGCTCAAGAATTTGCTTATTTAGAGATGGCAAGATAGTTTTGATCGCTAGCTGTTTAACCCCCTTTTCTCCCAATACTTCGTCTAAAGTTTTAATCCATGCCTGTCTTTCCTCATCTCTTGATTTTGTTCTATTGAATTCTTCCAGATCCGTTTGAAGATTAGCCAGAATTTTATTTAGTGATGATATTTGTTCGTCTCCTCTTCCTGACTTTATTTTTTTAAGCTCGTCTCTTAGCCCTCTGATATTCATTTCTATTTTTGTCCCTTTGGAAATGAATTCTGCCCTGGATGATATTATTTGAGATTCATGAGCTTTTGCCTCAGAGTATTGATTTTCATACTTGTTAAGATCTCCAGTTAGGATATCCTTCTGAGATTCTAGATCTTTTACCAGCGATGTATAAAATTCGGTCTTAAAATCCCCAGAGCAAGTTGGGCACTTTTCCCTGCTATAGAGTGATAACTTGGAGTTTACCTCGTTTATTTTGCTCTTACATGAATTTAAAACCTCCAATGATTTTTTAACCTCTGCCATTGCAAGAGATTCATTATTTTTAAACTCCCTAAGTTTTTCCCCGTGCAATTCCAATAGGGAATTGAATTTCTCAAGTGATTCCTCTATTTCTTTTATTTTCTCCTCTGAATTTTGAATCAGCTTGCTGGTGAGATCTTCTATTTCCCTTTGGGAATTTGTTATAGATTTGGATGTTGCTGAGATCTCTCCCATAACTCTTTCCAAACCCAACTTAATATTTTTAGATTCCTCTTTTAGAAGATCCCTCATTTCGTTTAAGATGTAAAATCCAAAGATCTTGTCTATGATCATTTTCTTGTCATTAGAGCTCATTTTAAGAAAGCTCTTGAAATCATTAATGGAAAGGGAAATAGTGTTGTTAAACACGTAATACGGAATATTTAGGATGTCTTCCGCGAGATACTCCTGAACGTTTTTTACCCCGGCCTGATCATATGGGGATCCATTTATGTATAGATTAAATAAATTTGGATCCAGCCCTCTTTCTACGGTGTAGATATTACCAAGCTGTTCGAATGTTACTCTCATCCATGCTTCCCCGTTTATTCTATTTGGAATATCCTTTAGTTTCTTTCCCTCGAGTTTTCCGTATAGACCAAATGTGATAACATCTGATATGGTTGATTTGCCAACACCATTCTCGCCAACCACCTGAATAAGACCAGCTTTCTCTGGAAATTCTATAACTTGTACCTTATTTCCATATGAAGCAACGTTTTTCCATTCAATCTTCTGTATCTTCATCTTTTTGTTCCTCTTTAGTTTGATCCATTGATATTTTATTATACAGGATCTTTATAGTTTTAAAAATCTTATCTTTCTTATCATCATCGAAATTGGTCGATTTTAGATATTCATTTACCAGCTCTAATATAGAGAAATTTTTACCCTCCAGATCAAATATGAGGTCTTCTGAATCCATACCTTCCTCAATATTCGAAATGGGAGTAAAAGTTATCTTTAGGGGAGAGAATACCATGTCTCCCAATATTCCAAGAGGACATTTTACCGCTATCTGAGGGTCTATTAAAATATCAACCAGATTATTCTCAAATAGAGAATTTAATTCTGGTGGTGTAGAATTCAAAACTCTTTCGAATGGAATTCTTATAAATTTAGGAGATATAGAATTCTCAAAAAATTTCTCCTCTCCCGAAACGAAATCAAGAATTGTTATCCCCTTAATATTTTCCGAGTCTGATCTTGTCAGCTGGTATGGCGATCCTAACATCCTGATCTTTCCGTATTGCTGCGAGTAATGAACGTGACCGGAGTAAACCCTTTCAAATTTATCAAGATCTTGATAGGATATTCCCTCGTCTATTTTAGTGAACCTGTTGAACATTAGTCCTCTTATATCAGTGTGACAGAAAAGATAATCATGTGAATCTATATTTTTAAGACATGATGACTCCTCTTCATGATCCTTTCTCCAAGGCATCATAAAAACGCTCTTCTCTCCAAATTTTATAGAGACTGGTTCCTCGTAGATGTTAATTTTTGGTATCCATTTTAATGCTTTCAGAGAATTGATTTCATTGGAGTTTTTCCCGTATATGTCGTGGTTTCCACAAATTATATAGATGCCATCATGAAATATACTAGAAAGCTCCTCAAATATCTCTATCCCAAGATTGAGAACCTTTAAATTAAGAGACTGTCTGCTATCAAACACATCCCCTAGATGGACGAGACAATCTCCCTTTTTATAATTTTTCCTACATAGGGGAATGAACCACTCAAAAAAGAATTTTCTATGAATTTCTATCCATTCATTAGAATTATTTCTAACCCCTAAATGTGTGTCTGTAATTATGAAAGCCCTTTTTATTTGTGATAGCTCTAATTCCATTTAGAATATCTTTTTGATTTTCTTCTTACTTAAAACACTATATTTTTCCTCCATTTCGAGAACGATCTTTTCCTTATATTTCATATGAATGCACTCGTATGCTTTGGTATAGGTGATAGACATAAAATCACAGATGTGAACAAATTTTTCGACATAGGTGAATTGTGTGCCATCTAGAGCATCAAAAAGATCCTGAAATATCATAGGAATAAGATCCTTGGGAACTTTCTTGTTTGGATTCAGTGCTATCCATCTTGATTTATTGAACACCACATCTAACTTTTCGTTTAGCTCTTTATAATAGAGATATTTTTCATCGTTTCCATCCTGAGCCCCGTATATTCCCTTAAAATCTGCGGCGTTTCCCGAATTTCCCCATTCTATAATGGACGATTCCATGGGCTCTTCTGTTTGATCGACGGAATCATCGTTTAGATCCTCGTCTTTAAATTCATCTTCGTCTAGTAGTCTTTTCTGTTTCATCATTGTTCTGTCATTATTTCGGAGTTGGGATCCTCCCATACTCTCATATAGCTATAGTCAACCAGAAATTTTTTATAGGCATTTTTATATCCTTCATCCCTGTTTGCCAAAACCTTCAGCTTATATTCATTATTGGAATACATTAGAGGATCCTGAATAATCCCGAACATTCCGTCCACCGTTGCTACTAATCCAGATGACTCGGATGCTGAATTCATAGAGAGATCTGTTGCATCGAATTCAGATTGCTTTGTTTGAGTCGCAGTAACCAATGCCCACCCATTTCTTTGAGCCATTGCTCTAAGATCCTCTGCAATTTGCTTGATCTTCATGTAGGTGTTTTCACTGTTTGGATTTCTCCAATTTTTCAGAATGTTTATGTAGTCTATAATTACTATTTTAAATTTAACCCCTTTGATTTGTTCAGTTTTTAATAACCAACTTTCAACGTCTATAACGGAGGCATTTGATGTCCCAAACTCCTTAATAAACAATTTACCGGGTAAAGCCAGGTTATCAAAAGCCAGATTTTTAATTTTCTTCTTGATTAGCTCCTGATCCTCCGCTGCTCTCTTATATTCACTCATTTTTATACCTAGTAGATTAGCTCCTAATCTCTTCATGTATTTTCTGTCATTAAGCTCAAGAGTTATAACTGCAACATTGTTAGAAGCTCTGATTGCTTGACATGCTATATTACCCATCCATAATGTTTTACCAACCTTGGGTTGGCCTAGAAAAACATAAAGACACTTAGCTGAAAATCCTCCGCCTAGACAGTAGTCTATAAAGTCATATCCACTAGAAAAAGTCTGGGTGGTTATTTGCTCATGTGAATCTGGATCAGAAAAATCGAGACCTGTATCAAATGCAAAATCCAGGTTGTTTCTCTCAACCACTATTGATTTGTAGGTGTTTATAACATCTTTGATGTTATCAGGAGTTACCTCGGTGCTTTTTATATAGTTAACGGAATCTATTGCACTTTTCTCTAGCGTTTTCCATTCTATCCACGCTTCTGTGTTCTGTGTTAGCCATTCCTGATCATAATCATCTAAATCTACCGCCCACATCGATTCTAATAGATCGTCGGGAAGTTTTCCCTCTAAATTCAGAAGTCTAGCCGATTCCCTAACCTGGTTTTTGGATGGAACTTGTGAGTATTTTTTCCAAAAGGATTTTACTATTTTAAAAGCCTCCTGATATCCATCGTTTTTAAAATAACCAGGGCTGCAAGATTCAATGTATGATGAATTTGATAATACTGATTTGAACCAAATGTTTTCTAAATGACTATTTTGCATGCTTAAAAGTGTGGATTGTTTCTGATTTTATACCAAATTTTCCCTGCTGAATTTCTTTCTGTTTTTTCAAATTCTCCCGAATCTATCATTTCTTTAACCATTCTTCCGTGGTTTGTTGAGTTCCATCCTGAAGGAAGAAAAGAATTAAATGTTTGCTCAGTAAAATCTCCATCGGGTCTTCCATCTTTGAGAAGATAAAGATTTAATTCATAGATGATGTCCTCACGGGTTGGATACTCAGGAAGTTCTTTCCAAACCCCCATATGGTACTTCATCTTAATTTTATTCTTGTCCATTGTCCGATTCCGAGTTTACGTCTTGTGGTGATTCGATTGATTCTGATGTTTCGCCATCAACAAACTCATCCAATTCTTTTTCATCAAAAAGATCAGGGAGCTTGAAGTGTGTCTGTATAACATTCTCGTCGAGCTTTCTTAATACTTCCTCCGTAAATACCTCCGGAGTGAATAATTGTGTGGATGGAACGGTTTTTCCCAAGTGAGCTACTGCCCATCTAGGCGACGATTCAACAGATGAGAATATCATTTCTCCAGTTTTCTTATCTACCTCCAATTTTCCCCTTTGTATTCCGCAGTTTTCCCATGATACAAAATCCTGTAATCCCACATATGGATTCATACCGTTCATAAATGAGATATGGAATTTTACTGAATATGGTCTGGTGAATCTTGCTTTCTTAGGGGTTGATGTCACTATGATTCCAGTTTTAGTGTCTCCCTCTTTAAGCTGAGCTTTGGAAAGCATAATAACATTACTCATGGAGAAAATTGGACCGTCTCCACCTGCAGCCTCTTTGGTTGGCATAAATCCTCCAATATTTCCTGTTGTTGTGTGATTCGTACATACTAGGGGGATTTTAACCCCCGTTAAGTCCAACGTAATAACTCTGAATAAAGATCTCATTTCTTTAGATCTGATACCCATATCCATTGCGCTTTTACCTTTTAAAGCATCGCCAGATTCTTTGTCCGTTGTTAACATTCCCAACGAGTCAAGAACTATCATTATTTTAGGATCAAATCCGTCTTTTCTATAGCCTTTGATTTTGTCCACTAGATTAGCGACGAAAACTTTAAAATCCGTGATCGTTTTAATAGGTTGATATCTCACCCTATTTGCATCTATCCCAAACTTTTTTGCGGTTGATCTGTCTATAGCTCCCTCGGTGTCGCAGTAGATGACATCATATCCAGCTTTCTGAGCCTCTCTGGTAATATTCAAGCATAGAAAGCTTTTTCCAGTTTGGGGATCTCCAGCTATTCCCATTGATCTATTGTTGGCTATTCCACCAAAAAGACTTCCGGAGAGCTGGGCATTTAATAGGTAATTTCCAGTCGAGATCCACTCGCTGACTTCTGAAAATTCGTTGGTTTCCAAAACGGATCCCATTTCGAATCCTTCTATTTTGGAGAGTTGTTTGTCAAGTTCTAAGAATGAAAAAGTTTTTCCCATTTGATTATAAATTATTTAGTAATTTTAGCTGTTGCTCTTGAAATGATTTCACTCTGCGGAAGACTTTCGTTTTCGAATCTCCCGTCCATTTCCCTAAGAATAAATAGGTCTTCTCCTAAATCTGAAGCTATCTCCTGAAGTGAGTTTCTATCAATTGTTAGATCCAAATCACCCCACCATATTTTTCCCTCTGAAAGGGTAAATATGTTGGCGTTAAAATAGACCTCATGATCTGGAAATTCTGATCGGTAAAATGATTTAGAGGAAGAAATCATTCTTCCCGCTGACATCCCGTGATTTCTGAAAATTAAATTAGCATTCATAATGATTGTTTTTTTATTGATTATATTTCTTATACGATTTTAATTTCCACAAAAAAGGCCTTATGTTTTGGATAAGGCCTAATTTTTCTAGTTTCGGCTTTTACTTCGCAGAGCAAACCGAAATCGAATCTGAGGCTTGAACTGTGTCAACAGCAACCTGAACTGAGTCAGTAGCTGGAGTTTCAATTTCCCCTGTGCTTCCAGGATTGCATGAAGCAAGTAAAAACACGGGGATAGCCATTAATAACAACTTTTTCATTCGTTTAATTATTTATTTATTTATAGTGGTCAGAATTAAGATTGTTTCTTAAGAGCTTGAGAAATAAATTCTTTACCTTCCACGGAATAAAATTCACCTGTGATTTTTTTGCTCATAAAAAAGTCTTTATCCGTAATTTGTCCTAGTAGAACAAAGGTATCTTCTCCTATTAAAAATTCTCTATCAATATTCTCTTCAGAGAGATTATTTCGGGAAATCCATTTCTCGCAATTTCTTAGAAAATATTTCTTATACGAATCCTGGATCTGCTCTGATATATTGATTAACCTTCTCATATTTATTTCTGTCTTATTTCTTTAAGTATAATTGAAAGAACCCCGCATTTTTCATATTCTTCTGACTCCTCGAAGTGATTAATCATTTTTTCAAGTAAAATTCCATCCCTCCATTTATATAATCCCCCTCCTTCTCTGAAGCTATCAGATCCTTCCTTAGAAATGTAGGTGTAAAGTCTTACGCATGAAGCTGCGTATGATTCCTGTTGATTCTTTATTTGTTCTCCTAATTCCATATTGATTATTTTTATTTTATACTTCAAAGGTAAGTAAAAATCCGTAGGAAAAAAAATTTATTCGGAGTTTTTTCTAATTTTTTCCTTGTGTGCTGCTTTGGATACAGCGTCTCTTCTTTTCACGGATCTTTTTTTATATTCGGTTCTTTCCCTTAATTCTCTAAGAATCCTGGCTGACTCGAATTTTCTTTTCCATTGTTTTAAGGATTTTTCTATGGAATCCTCAACTTTTACCACTAGCATATGTTTAATATTAATTGTTTTATTTCGTCTATTTTTGAAGATTGTGATTCATGAAGAATCTTTCTAGCAACATCTAAATTCACTAATTTATAGTCTGATATTTCCGGATATTTCCCATCAGCTAGAGAAACACAATGAAATTTAAAAGCTGAAATGTCGTTTTCTATAAGGTAAAGAAATGGATGCAGGATTTTTTTACGAGATTTATATTCAATCGGGTCCATTTCCACAATATGGGAAATTACTAAATCTCTCTTTTTTAGTCCTGTTTCCTCCCAAAGCTCCCTTATTGCCGATTCCTCTGGAGACTCCCATTCTTCGCCCATTCCCTTGGGAATAGACCATCCTCCATAATTACCTGAAGATTTGCATACTAACAGGGAGTTTGTAGACATGGAATAAATGAATATACCAAAAGTTTTCTTTTTAGCTTTCATAGAGGATATATATTTATCATACTGCAAATATAAAAAAAGAACCATGAACAATCTTGTTGAATATGAAATATTTTTAGAGAAGCTCAACAATCACTTTGGCGAAGATCACATAAGGGAGTCTCTCAGAATACTAACAGAGGAAACTGATGAAGCAATTTTGGAGGCGTGGTACAACACAATATTGGATCTTGCGGCTCTTATTCCCGGAATTGGATCTTTTGCCGAGGGAATAAACCTTGTCTCATATGCTAAACAGGGCGAATATCTTCTAGCTGCTTTATGCGCAATAGGACTAATACCTATTTTTGGACAATATGTTGGAGCCGGAGGATCCCTTCTAGTGAAGGCATTAAGAAGCGGAGGAAGTATAGGCTCGGGAATAATAAAACCACTAACCAGATTAGTCGCTAAATTTTTTCCAAATATAACTAAGTTTTTAAGAAGCTCTGCATTTATTAAAAAATTCCCCGCCATTACACCTTATATAGATGATATGCTTAAGTCACTTTCAAGTTTTGCATTGAAGGGAGGAGATGAGATTAATAAGATAGCAGCATCTCCTGCACTAAGAAGGGGAATAAAAAGGGACGTTGCGAAAGCTAAATCATTTGTTAAGATCGGGGATTGGCTTACACCAGATAAACCGAAAGCTCCAGAAAATATAATTAAGACCTTTAACCAATATGAGGTTCAACAGTCAGCGAATCCGTATGCTGATTGGTCCCAATATGTTAGGTAAAGAAATAAAAAAGGCTTCGAATATTCGAAGCCTTTTCTTTTAGAATTTGTTTCCACATTTTGGACAAAATTTCCAATTTGAATCCTTGACCCTAGTCCCGCATCCAGAACAATAATTTCTAATAGAATTCATTTCCACAGGCTTGCTTGAGTATGGAAGAATTTGAAATTCATACTTTTCAGTGCACCATGAATTAAAACTTGCATTCACGTATTGAAATGACTGGTTGGATTCGCATCCCTTTTCTATAGATCCCGTTTCTATAGATTTAGACTCTCCCGATTTTTTCTTTGTATCTTGAGGATCTAATGATCTAGGGATCTCGCCGGAAAAATAGCAGGTGTTAGTGAAAGTCGTACCGCCAAATGACAGATCTGAGGTGTTATTTGCGGTAAATGTTGATCCTATATTTTGTCCAGTATAATATGTTCCTCCCCATCCACCTGTACCGATTCCGGTTCCCGAGTTTCCAACCCATATGTTACCTGAGTATGGATTATATGTAGGGGCTTCGTATTCATGATAAAATTCCACCTTTACGAATCCATTATCTCTAATAGCATTTTGAGCTTCGTTGGTGTTCTGAACCTGATACGTTGAAAACTCAAATTTACAATTTTCATCGATAAATCTATCCAGAAATACCCTTTCGCCTGGCCTTAAAACTATTCCACTTTGTGAAATTAGTTTCCCGTTAAGATAGATCTTAGCAAGAACCTTTTTGGAATGCGGATTGAATAATTCAATCTCGAAATTTTCCATATCGTTAAGAAATAGGAACCCGTCTGTGTTGCGGAGATCTGGGTTTGTGATCTCGCCTTTTTTGTAGATCTTTAGGCGATTACGGTTTTTTGTTACGTTTGCCGTGCAGGAACCGCTTCCCCGTCTGAGAATGTTTGAAGTCATAGCTTACCTTCTTTTTTGCTACTCCCTTCATATCCGGTTAGGAATATTCGACGGTTTGTTGACCGGGGAGGAACTAGAGTTTGAGGCTCTAATCACTACTTATATACCGATTCAATTTTTTGTTTCATAAAAAAGGGATCAGTAGATCCCTTTTTAAGTATATGAATTTTGAATTATTCCGCGTCTTTAGACCTCTTTTTCTTCTCGTAATAGTTTTTCTTTGGCTTAGAAGTACCCTTTTTATCTGCAGGTTTTTCTTGCGAAGCCCGAGTTTCTTTTTTCTTTGGTCTTCCTTTGGACTTTTTTTCTGCCTTTTTAGGCTCCTCAGCTATTACTGATTTCTCCTCTTTTAATTCTGGCTCTGAAATACTGGCTGGTCCTGGAACCTGTGCATCCTCCTTTTGTGGTTCTTGCTGACAAGATTCGTTATGTAAAACCTCCCACCCTGAATCCTTACACGAATTATTTCCACATTCACAATCGCAGTCTGTATATACATCCTGTACTTTGGAATCGCTCTCATGCAGTTCAAATGGAACTACCTCCTGTGGAAGATCTGGTTCTATGGGATCGAGCTCGTGAACCACCAAAGTTTGATTTTTACCGAATTTGGAAATTAAAAAATCTTTTAGCTTCTTGAAAAATTGAATCATTGTTTTTTATTTATTTTATGTCAGAACGAAATAAAAGTTCCGAAATTTGACTAATTATATATCTTTACCATCACAGCATATCACCTAAGCCGATCAGCATATCGCAAGATAATCCGCTCCTGTCCCTTAAATTAACCTCCGTTGAAATATATCTTCCCCCGAATTCGAGTATCAGCCTGATGTGGGGCCTAACAGAAAAACCGGAAGCTGACTTGGTAACTTTCACTGCAGAAACCTCGGGGTGTTTTTTGGAGTACTCTTCGGTGAGCCTCGCTTCGAGATTCTTTAGATCCACTTTCGAAATATCTCTAGGAACATCTATCTTATCAAGTTCCTTATATGATTCAATTAGCTCTGGGCTTAATCCTAGTTTTTCCGCAATTTCAAGATCTATGCTGGAGCTTTTAGCCCCGGTATCAAATTTAGCAGATACCTTGATTCTTTTACCATCTCTTATTATGTTGATAGGATGGACTCCATAATATATTTTGGACTTAGATGAATAGTGGTAATTTATTTCTATCTCGCCCGATAAGGTATTGTTTACGTTTGACCCTTTTGATCCAATTGACATTCTAGACAATATATTTTTTCAGAAATGATCTTCTGTGATATGGAGTAAGACCGTGTTTTATTACAGATTCTATATGGCCAGCAGAAAAATATCCAGCATTAGATTCCCATCCGTAGTTGGTATATTCCAGAGAAAGCTCCTGCATTAGTGTATCCCTATATGTCTTGGCAATAATAGAAGCAGCTGCTATTTCTTGGTATGTGTCGTCTCCTTTAACAACCAATTCATATGGAATCCCATTGGATTGGTTGCGCCATTGATTCCCGTCCACTAATAAAAGATCCATAGGCTGTCCTATGACGCATTTATTCATGGCTTCCATGGTTGCATTAAGGATATTGATTTCGTCAATCCTAGGAGCCTCTATTTGAGCTATACGGAAGAATATGGAATTCTCCATGATTAGCTTGGAAGCCTCTATTCTTTTATTTTCTGAAAGCTTCTTGGAGTCCTTTAATAGAGGACTAGAAAATCCGGGATTAAGTATAACACAAGCAGCAACAACAGGTCCTGCAACGCTACCCCTACCAACTTCGTCTACCCCTCCAACTAATTTACCCTGTTCAGATAATGGATGTCTTTTCAGCATGTTTTTTCATTAAGTAATCGCGTACTGCTTTCCAGCCCGGGAATTTTGATGTTCCAAAGTGAATATGCTCACCTTGAAAATCTCCAACTCCGTTAGCGGTTCTATCGTCTATAAGATAATCACCTCTTAAAAGGCCCTTGTTTGATGATAGAATCAATTTCCTTTTGAACCTTTTATCAAAGTGCTTTCCTATCCATTCCCTTTTTTCTGTCCAAGCATAAACGTTTGACCAAGGAGCGGTTGAAAGGAAGTAGATCTCATATTTATCCTCCAAATCATGAATGGACTCAAGAGCTCCTGAAATTGGTTCTAAACTGGCAAAAAGACCTTTAGAAGCAATTGCTGTTGCCTCTGGAATTCCTGCTGAAATCATTGCTCCGATTCTTCCATCGAAATCACACACGACTCCATCCATATCTATGAATAGGATCGGACCCTTAGAAGGGATATTTGTTCTAAAATCTGATGACTTTCTCATATTACCAAAATGTTCTGTAGCCGTTTGGTTCCTGGCCACAATTTTTTCTAAAGTTATTTAATAAGCCGAGTATGTTTTGAGCTCCTGCGGGATTTGCTGAATGCACCGTAAACTGACACATCTTAAGATCGTTGTCCATACAATATTCAACAAGCCATTTAGCGCAGTCATATCCAGTTCTTTCCCCCATATCAATTCTTTCCGGAGTGTAGTACCATTCTTCGAATTCCAGACTATAATGCTCATCAGCCAAATCATGGTCAAATGAAATGAGACTTGGAAGTCCGTTTTCCTTAATGTATGCCACAAAATCATTATAGCTTCTGACTATGGTCCAGGGCTCGTGATCCGATGGATTATTCTGTGGAATTCTTACATCGTCCAGATATAGACACTTTTTCATAGGAACATATAATGATTCATCAGCCTGCATTTTTCTATGCGTTGATGTCCAAACCACCATTTCCTCATCTTCCTCTGCAGGATAAGCAAACAGCATTTTATCATCCCCGCTTCTGGCCACGGCTAACATTCCGCATCCCTCACAAATCACCGAGGTGTATTGGTTCTTTTGTAGAGATTCAAATATCTCTCTTTCGTTTATGTCCGCTTTGGGAAATCCCATTTCCCTTGAGCATTCTGTACAGAAGTCTGCCATATGAATTTATTTTTTGCAAGAGTAATGAATTCTCGCTTTATTTAAAAATTTTTCTTTGCCTTAAGAAGAACTTTTTCGTGCTTAAATGCGTGAAGAGAACAGATGTGCATTGTTAGCATTCCCGGTTTAACGTGACCCCAAGTCTCCTGATCTCTTTCCTTTAAATGCCCAAGAAGCCAAAGAAGCTTTCTAGCGCAGAGATAAATGTCATCTCTAAAATGTCTAAAGTAATCACATGACCTGATATAATAAACCACATGTATCCAATCAAATCTTCGGATAAAGTGATAGCCTATCGTGCAAGGAACCCTTTCTTTATGTACAACTCCGGTGTCTTCGGGAAACCATATGGGAAGGAAAGCCTGTCTAGTGAACGGCTCTTTCTCCATAAGATCAACCACATCCATGAAATCACCATACTTAAATCTTACACCCTCGAGTTCTCTCTTATCTCTCCATGATTCGGAATCAAGTTCTCCATATTTAGACCAGATCCTTTCTGGATACGTGTGGGAGAATTTTGTGACGCCGCCAAATTCTGCGTTATTCTTCTGTGCGTAAGGCCACCTCTGATGTGATGGAGGGGGATTCAAAGGGATTTCTCCAACCCTCTCCTCGAAATGCTCATCTGCCCATGTAGCATTAGGCTTGATCTGATCCCTGAGAGTATCAAGATCTGGGCTAACCTGACAGGTAAATGAATGGTTAAGAATCTCTATCATGGCAAATCGATCATCCTGCTTGATGTCTTTACCCTGCCATTTTTCCGTGTGTACCTCGTAACAGGTGTCATGCATTTTTTCGGATGTCCAGTCTATTACATCCTTAAAATTTCCAAATGCTTTCATGTTTATTTATTAAATCTTTCGAATGAATTTCTAGTGATCACGTTCCATTCCACCTTACCTACGAATTCTCCAAGAGTTGCAGTGTCAGTGTAACTCATTGTGGATTTTAGATAATGAGTGAAATTTTCTGTCCATCCGGAAAGGGTATACTCGACCTGTTGTATTTTTGAAATACCTTCCGATGTTTTTACTTCTTTCTTTCCTAAAGACATTTGCACCTCTTTCGTTGACATTCCCCTGAACTTTTTGTAGAATTTTCTTCCGAGACCAAATTCATTTGAGACCTTTTCTGAATACTGATCAACTTTTTCACCTGGCTCAGTCCATGAATTATATTTAATATTCTCTTCGAAAGTTTCGCCTGCGCTTTCCAATGCTTTATTAAAAATACTTCCTAGCATAACATAATCTGCTCCCAGCGCCAAAGCTTTTATTATATCGGAGTATTTTTTGAATCCCCCATCTGCAACAATTTTAGCGTTTAGATTTCTTTCCATTTGTATTGCTGCAGATTCTATAATTAAAGATGCCATTGGATATCCAACCCCCGTTTGCACAGTGGTTAAACATCCCCCTCCATTTCCTATCCCCATTCTAACATAGTCTGCTCCTGCCTGTGCCATAGCAAGATATGTCAGGGGATGAGCACAGTTACCGGCCATAAGAACCATATCATCTCCATAAATAGTTTTTGCCGCAGCCACAGAGTCGATTAAATCCCTCATGTGTCCGTTTGCGATGTCTATAAGAACATAGAATTTACCGGAGTTGTTAATTATATTGTCTATAAAAAGGCTTTTAAAATCTTCCAGCCCATACGCAATCCATACTTTGGGATCATATGAGACATCCTTCTCTGTATATGAAGATTTTCTGGGTATTATCGAGTAAATACCCGAGTCATTAAAAATATTGAAATTTTCTGGTGATACCACCGAATCCATAGGAGCCGTAAACAACGGCAGCATTTTCATTTGGTCGTATGGATCAACAAGGGATCTGGATCTGATGTCCGAAATAATACACGGTTCTATTAGGACATCATCAAAGTCTAGTAGCATGAAATAAGATTTTATCTCTTATATCACAATAACACGTAAGTTTTCTTTAATTAAAGCAGGAATGAGAGTATTTTTTCTTTTATCCCAGACTGTTTTATGCCCTCATTAGATCTTGGGGTGTAGACAAAGTTTTCCAGTCCCCATGTAAATCCACGCTGATCTGTTTTTATTCTCATATCCAGATCATCAACAGAAACCCATTTTTCTATTGGTGAATTATCGGAAAGCCATTTAGTAATCTCAAAGGATCTGGATTGTTCTAGATCCCATTTTGGATCATATTGAAAACCAGCCGGGGATAAAACATCTATTGTAGTGAATCCTATTGGCTTTTTGGATACCCCATTAGCTTCGTATACCCTTCCCATTTCTTCTAAATTACAGTGCCATCTCCAATCCGAAGAAACCACTATCTCCGCTCCAGACTGGTCCAGAATATCATTTAGCACGCCAACTGCTTTTCTATTAAAATTGTCAAATTGGTTTTCTATGGGAGCTCCTGGTATTCTATATCCTTTCTTTTTGAACCTTCCTCCTGCCTCTGACAAAAGACAGATCACTCCATCATGATCTAAAAATATGATTTTCATTATTTACGAGATTTTTTTTCAAATGTAGAGGGATTATATTTATATATTGTCCATTCGCTGCCGTCAAACTCAAGACTGGTAAGGTTTTCTATCCAGTCTCCGGAATTCATATAAAAAACTTTACCTTCGTCGTTTCGATACTCTCTAATGCATGGCTGATGAATATGTCCATTTATAACATAATCATATCCCTGTCTTATCGCATGTCTGCAAGACATTTCCTCAAAATCACTCACATAAACTATCGCTTTCTTAACAGAGTCTTTGACCTTTTTACTTAGCGAATATGGTTTTCTTCCCATAAACTTTAGTATTATATTGACCCATCTGTTGATCCTTATTAGAAAATCGTATGCAGATCCACCTATCACTGCTAAGCTTTTACCAAGTTTTCCCTGCATCGAAAGATCGAAAATATCTCCATGAAAAAACCAGTATTTTTTATCGTCTATGGTCAAAACAAGCTTATCTAATTTATGAAGATTCAAAACACTTATCTCCTCAAAATTTCTCATAAAATCGTCATGATTTCCCGTGAGATAGTAGACAGTGGTGCCTTTTTTAATAAGGGTAAGAACATTCCTAACAAATTCAACGTGCGATGATGGGAAGTATTTTTTATTGAAGACATATCCATCGAATATGTCTCCGTTAAGAATTAGTATTTTAGGCTTGATTGATTTTATATAGTGATTTAACTCCTCTGCATGGCATCCATAGCTGCCCAGGTGCACATCTGATATAACTACTATTTCAAGTTCTCTCTTTTCCATTATTTAAAATTTAATATTTTAGCAGATATATCCCGCATCTCGTCTATATAATTGAGCTTAACTGAATAATCATTCTCGAAAAAATCATCGAATAATTGTACATCAAAAAAATCAGCGGACAGAACGCCAAACTTAGACAGAGTTTTAGTGTTGTATATTTGCTCTATTTGATTTTTTATGGGCATAACCAACAATTTTTTACCGAGAAATAAACACTCGGAAGTTGTTTGGAATCCAGTGTGACATATGACTCCTCTACATTTTATTAATTTCTCGGTGAATGCTAATCTATCTATAGGTCTCAGAGAAACATTCTCAAAATCTGAGGGATCTTTTATTTGACTATGAAATATGTAGAATTTTTGATGAGGAAATAATGTGAAGAATTTAACCTGATCCTCAACAGAGATAGAACTCAGATAGCACAGATAAAAGTCATCTTTGGGTAGGTTTACTATTCTAATCGAGCTTCTAATTATTGGAAAAAAATCATTTTCGTTTTCCTTTAAATAGTCAAATGCTATGTAATCGCTGACCGGACACACAAACTTTGTGACCATTTTATTTGAGAAAAAATTAGGCGAAAGATTCTTTAGAAACCTTTTATTTGATAAAAATTTATATTGATTGCTTATTCCTAGAACCCTTTTTCTCCTGAATATCCCTGCCCAACAGGTAACGGGTTCGAAATCCGAAATCACTATATCATATTTTCTCGCATCCACCGAAAGGGATGATCTTATAAGTCCTATAATATTAATGTTTCTAATGGTTTTAAGAATTGATATTCCGCCATCGCTAACATCTAAGCTTAGTCCTTCAAATTTATATTTAATATTTAGATCACCAAAATCTATTTGGGAGAAAGTTCCCGACAGACACACATCTATTGATTCTATCTGATCTGAATGGTTCTTTTCCAGGTATTTTATTATTTCCTTGGATCTAGTTAGATGCCCATTCCCCGTGCATTGTATGCCATATAATATTTTAAGCTTCTTTTTCATAGCAAAAATCTCTTAGCGGAGATTCTGAATTTTAACCAATCCTTTGCTTGATTTCCAGATGTGATCTGCCCACATTTGTCTTTTGATTTTTACCATAGAAATTAATTTAGTTTCGCTTCCAAAATAATTTGAATCTAAACTAAAAACCTCAGATAAAATCTGAGGTTTTTTATTGCTTAAAGGCTCCAAGCTGGATTGGCTATAACCAATTTACCATTTTCTATTCTTGGGATTCTTCCCGTGTCATATGGGTCTGCATATTCGATATCATCCTGGTAGAACTTCTGTCCATCAAACATGATGTAATTGGACTCATCCTTACCTCTGTGGCTCCACCCTTGTCCTCTTAGAGAATCGTGAGTTGCGTCATCGACAGTTGGTTTTCCGAATATCCTGTTCCAGAAGCTTTCGTTGGTGTTCTGGACAAATGATTCATATTCGTAAAGATGCTTCATGATGATAATTTTTATCTATATATCTCATGAGTTCTGAAATGTACTCCCTATGGGATTCGAACCCACACCTTGTAGTTTTTGAAACTACTGCCTCTACCAATTGGGCTAAGAGATCAAATATAGAGATTCTGGAGGGATTCGAACCCCCAACCCTCTGATCCGAAGTCAGATGCTCTAGTCCGTTGAGCTACAGAACCATGTCGGGCTTAGACACCATCGCAGCCGCCTTAGTGCTTTGCCCTGTCTGAATGGATTGTGGCACGATGCGGCTTGACCCATTTCCATTCATTGCGGAGAGAGCGGGATTCGAACCCGCGGCACCCTTTAGGGGTGCACACGCTTTCCAAGCGTGCTCCATAAGCCTCTCGGACATCTCTCCTTTTTATATTAGTTCCCAGAATACTTCAGTTAGAAATTTATCTGGATCCTTTATCGTCATCAATTCCTTTTTATGTTCCTCGTTAAATTGTGCTATTTCTTCAGGTTTATCATTTGACCAAAGACCAATTTGGTCGAAATGATTAAGGCGTGCTAGCCTAACCAATTCATTATAGTCTCTGTCCCTGAGATATCCCTTGAGAGGCATTAATCTGCCCACGCAACTGTTCCATTTCAGTCTCCTGCCGTCATATGTCACATAATAGTAGTCAATATCGTCTTCCCCAATAGCAACCAATCTTTCGATTTCCCAGCTGCAGGTGATAACGAATTGTCCCTTGAGTTTCTCAAATTCCTCGAGGATCTTCTTTAGATTTTCATTCATCTCCCATTTTAATTTGTACCCGGGGTGGGACTCGAACCCACACGTCCGAAGACACTGGTTCCTAAGACCAGCGCGTCTACCGTTCCGCCACCCGGGCATTTTTATTTTTGTACCGAGGGTGGGATTCGAACCCACACGGACCCTGCGGTCCAGGGGATTTTAAGTCCCCCGCGGCTACCCTTACGCCACCTCGGCATTAATGCCTCTCATTATTTCAAACCAACGCTCTCTCAGCATTCTCAGATAGAAATTCAACGGATCCAACAAAAAGTCTTTTTTCAAAGAGCGGATTATATCTGCCTGAAATCAGATCATCATACGAGATCAGCTTGTATTCCAGTCCCCTATCAATCGCTCCGTAAAGTGCGCATGCACAATCGAAGTGATGTGGAAGGGTTCTTTCCTCGTTTGACTGAATGTAAATCATAGCGCAAATATAATCAATTTTTTCAAATAAAAAAATAAATGGAGCCTCGACCGGGAATCAAACCCGGTAGCTCATTTAGATATATAATATAATTAAAAATGAGCTATGGAAAAACAAATACTTTTGGATAGAATATCTAATGGACATTCTATTCGAAAAATTGCCAAGGAATTTGGAAAGGGATATCAAACCATTAGATTTTGGATCAAAAAATATAATCTTAAAACTGAGTACAGTAAAAACAATGAGGATCTTTTTCATTGTAGAAGATGTAAGGATAAATTAGATCAATGTAATACATATAAATACAAGCAAAAAAGAATTCTTTGTAAAAAATGTATAGCGGAACAAAAATATCATGAATTTAAGAAATTTAAAGAGGAATGCGTTAAATATAAAGGAGGAAAATGTGAAGAATGCGGATATCATAAATCACTTTCCGCTTTAGAATTTCACCATAAAGACCCATCAGAAAAAGATTTTGAAATATCTAAAAATAAAAGTTCCAAATTTCCAAATGAAAGAGTAATTATAGAACTTGAAAAATGTGAATTACTGTGCTCTAATTGTCACATAGAAAAACATGAAAAAATATTTTTAGAAAAATTACATAGATAAGATTATTTGGAGCTTCCACTCAGACTCGAACTGAGGATTCCTGATTACAAGTCAGGTGTTTTACCAGCTAAACTATGGAAGCTTTTTATTGTCGGGGTGAGAGGGCTCAAACCTCCGGCCTCTCGGTCCCAAACCGAGCGCTCTATCAACTGAGCTACACCCCGATGAAGGCTATTCAACACTTGTACTTCATGTTGAAAGATCGATATTAGCATCCAAGAATGCCTGTCAACCATCTCTGATCAATCTTTTCGCCTTGTTGTCCCGGGAGGATTCGAACCTCCACACTCAGAGCCAAAATCTGAGGTCCTGTCATTAGACGACGGGGCAATAATTAGTAGTTCCGGGCAGAATCGAACTGCCATTTGGAGATTAGAAGTCACCCGTTCTATCCATTGAACTACGGAACCATATCTCGGTTACTGGATTCCATACCAGCATTTATTCTCTTAGCGAGAATCGACATAATTTATCGGGACGTCTCCCGAGGTGATTAGTCCAAACCAATAGTGACTCTATCGGGACTCGAACCCGAACGCCAAGCTAGGCCAGGATCCTTAATCCTGTGCGTATACCAATTCCGCCATAGAGCCACAGTGCAGCGTTAAATAGGCGATGTAATGTATTTCCGTCCACGCTGCAGAGACGTAATTACCATCATTTCCACGAAAGCAGTTCACTACCTTCGCTTTAGTTGCCACTTAGTGCGGAAGACGGCAGGATCGAACTGCACCCGAATTAACGGGCTCAACGCTTAGCAGGCGTGACCACTCTCCGTCGTGGATCATCTTCCAAAGGGCCCCGCTTGCATTATTCATACCTTCATAAGGGCTTAATTTCATTCATCCAACGCGGGGCAACATGGAGAACTACTTCCTTACTTCTGCGGAGGAGAGAGGACTCGAACCCCCACTCCGAATAACGGAGAACGGTTTTCGAAACCGCTGCAGTACCATTATGCTTACTCCTCCGGAGGGTGCTCGACCGGATTCGAACCGGCGATCTTCTGAACCACAATCAGACGCTTTAACCAGCTAAGCTACGAGCACCATATAAAAAATCAGAGAATATGAGCAAGAGTGTTTTTCTTTTACTATTGCGTTTACCAATTCCGCCATCCCCCGTGATGCGTTTTAATTAGTCGGGGGAGTAGGGGTCGAACCTACAAATGAATAGTTCCCATACGAAGTAACTCTCACTTTGCTACTGATTTTGGCGGAGAGAGGAGGTGTCGATCCCCATACCCGAAGGTACCGCTAGTTTTCAAGACTAGGTTTAGCGCCGGCTAAATTCTCTCTCCAAATGAGACCAATATGTCAAAGAACCTATAACAATAAAAAACCCGAGACTTTTTGAAGGCCCCGGGTTTTCATTGAGGATTAAATCTTTAGTGATTATGACCCCTTAACTTCATACACAGGACCTGTTCCACCCGGTCTTGATAGACTTGGCGTATGCAGGGATAACTGTGATGTTTGTCTTAGAGTTTTCATCGCTTGTGAGTTTATATATCCTTTTCTCTTTTTGAATTATACCCCAAATGTAGGGAAAGTTTCTGAAATAAAAAAATTTTTCTGAAAAATAATTTGGATTTATTTTAGTCCAGCAACGGGAACGTGTATTATCTTTCCAAATGGAGGCATATTATAAACCTTGGGAGAACAAACAAACCAGAATGTCTTTTTAGCGTATTTCCTTATACCATATTTGCTAGGCTCAGGCATTTCTCCCCCAGTATCGGTTAGGTACACGAAAACGGATGGATTGATCTTATTTTTTTCGACCCATTGAAATGGAGGAATGAATCCCCTCATGTTTCCACCGGTCGATGCTATCTTCGTGAAATCAGGATCCTGTCCCTTTTTAACCCGGTCAACATTGTCTATATCGTCACTACAGTATATTATGATTGTCTCGTCTGCATCGAATTTTTTAACCAATCCCATTACTTCCTTAATAAAGAGCTTGATTTGCGGTTTAGAAATCGAAGATGATGTGTCAACAGCGGCAACAATAGTCTTTAGTGTGTCATCGCCTATTTGCTTCCTGCCATACATAATGTCTCCCCCAGCCAGATATCTCTTATTGGGCAATACCCATTCAGAGGATTTAAAGGTCTGATCAAAGAATTTCTTCAGCTCTTTCTTCCAATCCACTACAGGCTCCGTACTCTTGAGCTTTTTTATCATTTTTTTGGCTTCATCCGAAAGATTGGATCTTGATGATGCACCGGATGAAAGTTCATCCCAATTAGGTTTTTGAACTTTTTTAGCCATCTTTGATGTACCGATCTTTTGTACTTCTCTTGGCTTTTCGACATTGATCTCTTTCTTAGCGCTATCGAAATCTCTAAAAGTTTTAATGCCTGATCCTCCTGATCCTACGGGGGCGATTTTTACATCCTCAATTTCGTCATCGAATTCAGGATTTGATGCGTTTGGATTGTCGGTGCCACCATCCGGTTTTTTCCCCTTGTCCTTCTCCGGAACTACTGAGTAATTTCCCTTTTTAACTATCATGTTTCTATTAGATTTCTATGTCTCCGTTTGGATATACTGCTTTAATAACGCCAGATCTACCGTCGCTAGTTATGACTTTCTGACCAACTTTTGGTAAAGGAGGGTTTCCAGTATCCCCGGTACCTCCGGTTGTCCCAGTATCCCCGGTACCTCCAGTTGTCCCAGTATCCCCAGTATCTCCGGTTGTCCCAGTATCCCCAGTATCTCCAGTTGTCCCAGTATCCCCAGTATCCCCAGTTGTCCCAGTATCCCCAGTTGTCCCAGTATCCCCAGTATCTCCGGTTGTCCC